>Ga0160425_1000014_pt1:2500-329392 | contig 329392 bp, 285 predicted proteins | sample BioMet8_FD_108193 | JGI IMG/M metagenome (GOLD analysis project Ga0160425, IMG submission 108193) | Microbial communities from bioreactor (seeded with sewage sludge) at Lawrence Berkeley National Lab, California, USA - Biofuel... | ecosystem: Engineered > Bioreactor > Anaerobic >...
CCCTGGTACGCGTTTTTGCTGAAAATGATCTTTACGGCAGTCACACTGGGGGCCGGATTCAAGGGCGGGGAGATCGTCCCCTCATTCTTCATAGGCGCGACACTGGGCTGTGTCGTAGGTCCTCTGTTCGGACTGCCGTCAACGCTCTGCGCTGCCTGTGGGATGGTCGGACTCTTCTGCGGAGTCACCAACTGCCCGATAACATCAATACTGATGTCCTTCGAATTGTTCGGCACAGGCGGAATGCCTTACTACATCATCACTATCGCGATCTGCTATATGATGTCCGGCTATTACGGTCTCTACAGCAGCCAGAAGATCTATTTTTCAAAATACGTGCCCAGGGTGGTCAACAGAAACGCCAAATAGTATACATAACCATCGAATAGAAAAAGGCCGCGGATCATGATCTCTCATAGTCCGCGGCCCTCTGTCCGTCAGCAATTATTCGTCTTCAGTCGTCTCCGGCTGTTCTTCCAGTGATTCGTTCTCTTCTTCGATCATTTTTTCCGTGATCCTGGCAAAGCTCGCTGCCTTCGTCCCCTCGTCGAGGTTTACCAGCCTGACGCCGGTAGCGTACCTTCCGAGCACCGATATATCTGAGACCGGCATCCTGATTATTATTCCCTCAGTGTTGATCACCATGATCTCATCACCGTCGTCAACAGACATCACGCCGGCTATATCTCCTGATTTTTCAGTTATCTTATAGCATATGCGTCCCTTTCCGCCTCTCTTCTGAACATCGAATTCAGAAGGCGCGGTGCGTTTTCCAAGTCCGTTCTCCGACAGGAAGAGGAAGTTTTTGCCCTCATTTTCGATCTGCATGGAAACGACCTCGTCGCCTTCATCAAGATGTATTCCGCGTACTCCCATGGAGCTTCTTCCGAGCTCTCGCGCATCCTCCTCATTAAAGCAGATGCACATGCCTTTCCTGGTCATAAGATACACTCTGTCTTTATCATTGACCAGCTTTGCTTCGATAAGCTCGTCATCTTCTCTGATTACTATAGCCTTCAGGCCTGACTTGCGGATATTCTCATATTCCATGACTGATGTTTTCTTGACTATGCCCTTCCGGGTCGCCATCATCAGATACTGATCTTCATCGTACTCATTGACCTCGACGACCGCGGTGACATTTTCGTCTGCCTCCAGCTGCAGGAGATTGACAAGCGCCGTACCCCTGGCAGTCCTGGACGCCTCGGGGATCTGATATCCCTTAAGTCTGAACACGCGCCCCCTGCTGGTGTAGAAGAGCACATAATTATGGGTATTTGCCATAAGTATATTGACGATGATATCTTCATCTATCGTCGTCATTCCCTTTATACCGTGGCCTCCGCGGTTCTGGGTGCGGAAATTGTCCATGGTCATCCGCTTGATATAACCCAGCTTTGTGAGGGCTAGCACATTATTTTCCTCTTTTATAAGGTCATCAACAGTGATATCCTCGTCATCTATGCCTATGGAAGTACGTCTGTCATCGCCGTACTTGTCTCTTATCTCAAGTATCTCGTCTCTTACAACGCCGAGGAGAAGCTTCTCGTCGGCAAGGATAGCCTTAAGCTCAGAGATCCTCTTCATCAGCTCATCGTACTCAGTCTGAAGCTTTTCTCTTTCCAGACCTGTCAGGGTACGCAGCCTCATATCGACGATAGCCTGCGCCTGCGGATCAGACAGACTGAAGCTCTCCATCAGCCTGGTCTTTGCTATCGCGACGTTTTCCGAAGAACGGATTATCCTTATTACCTCGTCAATATGATCAAGGGCTATGAGCAGTCCCTTTAAAATGTGCGCCCTCTCTTCGGCCTTGTTCAGCTCGAACCTGGTCCTTCTGGTTACTACTTCTTCCTGATGCTTAAGATAAAGCTCAAGCATCTGCAGAATGTTGAGCACGACCGGCTCATTGTTCACCAGAGCGAGCATATTCGCGCCAAATGTATCCTGAAGCTGGGTATGCTTGTAGAGAAGATTGAGGACCACATTGGCGTTGGCTGCCTTTTTGAGCTCGATGACTATCCTCATGCCCTCGCGGTTCGATTCATCACGCAGATCTGAGATCCCGTCTATCCTCTTGTCCTTCACAAGCTCAGCGATCTTCTCGATAAGCTTGGCTTTGTTCACCATGTAAGGAAGCTCTGTGACTATGATGCGCTGTCTGCCATTAGGCAGCGTCTCTATATTGGTCACGGCACGCACTATTATCTTGCCGCGGCCGGTCCTGTAAGCCTGATTGATGCCGCTTCTTCCGAGAATGACGGCACCCGTGGGAAAATCAGGGCCTTTGATGATCTTCATCACTTCGTCGATATCGGTAGCTCTGTCTTCTTTTACTTTATTGTCGATGATCCTGACTACCGCGTCGATAGTCTCGCGCAGATTGTGCGGAGGTATATTGGTAGCCATGCCGACTGCAATGCCGGTCGTACCGTTCACCAGAAGATTGGGAAATCTCGCCGGCATCACCACAGGTTCTTTTTCTGTCTCATCAAAATTTGGTATGAAATCGACAGTATCCTTGTTGATATCCGCCATCATCTCCATGGATATCTTGCTCAGGCGGGCCTCAGTGTACCTCATGGCGGCAGCGCCGTCACCGTCCACAGATCCGAAATTGCCGTGGCCGTCGACAAGCGTGTATCTCATATTCCAGTCCTGTGCCATATTGACAAGGGCACCGTAAATGGAAGAATCGCCGTGAGGATGATATTTACCCATGGTATCACCGACGATACGCGCGCATTTACGATGCGGCTTATCGGGGCCATTGTTCAGCTCTATCATCGCGTAGAGAATTCTTCTCTGCACCGGCTTCAGACCATCTCTGACATCCGGAAGGGCCCGCGAGGCGATAACGCTCATCGCGTAGTCGATATAGAAGGTTTCCATCCGTTCCTTCAGATCGACCTCCTCAACAGTATCAAAGATCTTACTCTGATCATCCATCTGTGTTCCTCCTTAGCTGTATTAACGAAAATCCCTCTTCACAGTACCGTGCACCTGCTATACGCACAGCCTCATAGCGGAGGACTTAAATATCCAGGTTCTTGACATATCTCGCGTTTTTCTCGATAAATTCACGTCTGGGCTCGACATTGTCTCCCATGAGCACGTTGAAGGTCTCATCAAGACCGACCTTCTCGGCATCATCCATGGATACTCTCATAAGTATCCTCTTTGCCGGATCCATGGTAGTATCCCAGAGCTGCTCCGCGTCCATCTCGCCCAGTCCCTTATAGCGCTGTATCTTATTATTCTGGTCGCGCCCGATATCATCTATTATCTTGCTCAGCTCTTCGTCGCTGTAGGCGTAATATTCTTTCTTGTTCTTCTCCACCTTGAAAAGCGGCGGTTTTGCCAGATATACATATCCGTCGCGGATAAGATCCGGCATAAATCTGTAGAGGAAGGTGAGGAGCAGCGTCGATATATGCGCTCCGTCCACATCCGCATCGGTCATTATAATTATCTTATGATAGCGAAGCTTGGAAATATCAAAATCATCATGGATCCCTGTGCCGAAAGCAGTTATCATAGCCTGGATCTCTTTGTTGACAAGTATCTTGTCAAGTCTTGCTTTCTCGACATTCAGGATCTTGCCCCGCAGCGGAAGTATGGCCTGAGTCGCACGCGAACGGGCAGTCTTTGCCGAACCGCCGGCGGAATCTCCCTCTACGATATATATCTCACAGTTCTCCGGGTTCTTGTCAGAACAGTCCGCCAGCTTGCCGGGCAGACTCATAGTGTCCAGCGCTGTCTTTCTTCTTGTAAGTTCCCTGGCTTTTCTGGCCGCGTCTCTGGCGCGCTGCGCCAGGACAGATTTCTCGATTATTATCTTGCCGACAGCCGGATTCTGCTCAAGGAAATATCCCAGTTTCTCATTCACGACGCTCTCAACAGCAGTCCTGGCATTGGAATTGCCGAGCTTCTGTTTCGTCTGGCCGCCGAACTGGGGCTCGCTGATCTTTATGCTGATTATCGCAGTAAGTCCCTCGCGGATGTCCTCACCGGTCAGGCTGTCATCATTATCCTTGATGAGCTTCATTTTTTTGCCGTAATCATTAAAGCACTTCGTCAGTGCGCTCCTGAAGCCGACCATATGGGTGCCGCCCTCCGGCGTGATTATATTATTTACAAAGCTGTATATATTTTCATTGTATCCGTCGTTGTGCTGGAACGCCACTTCCACGACAATGTCGTCCTTGACGCCCTCACAGTAGATTATATCGTCATACAGGGGAGTCGAAGCCTTGTTCAGATACTGAACGTACTCCCTGATCCCTCCCTCATAATGGAAATGCTGTTCAATAGGTTCATCCGGGCGCTCATCCCTGAGAGTTATCTTCAGTCCTTTGGTGAGAAAAGCAATCTCTCTCAGTCTCTCCAGAAGCACGTCATAATTAAATACAGTCTCCTCAAATATGGTATCATCAGGCAGAAAACTTACCTTTGTACCGCGCTTATCGGTAGGACCCAGCTTCTGCATCTCGCAGACAGCCTTTCCGCGCTCATATTTCTGATAATACTCATATCCGTCTACATAGACATTGACTTCCAGCCAGGTAGAGAGAGCGTTGACAACAGAGGCACCTACTCCGTGGAGACCGCCGGATACCTTGTATCCGCCGCCGCCGAACTTACCGCCTGCATGCAGCACTGTAAAAACTACCTCCAGCGCCGGTTTGTGGGCCTTGGCATGCATACCTACAGGTACACCTCTGCCGTTGTCCAAAACCGTGATGGAATTGTCCTTATTTATTGAAACATCTATGTGATTGCAGTATCCTGCCAGAGCCTCATCGACTGAATTGTCGACGATCTCATACACCAGATGGTGAAGACCTCTTGCGGAGGTACTGCCGATGTACATACCAGGCCTTTTTCTTACCGCTTCCAGTCCCTCAAGGATCTGAATCTGACCTGCACCGTATTCTGAACTCATCTGTTAACCTCCTTATCAGTCAACCCAATACCAGTATCTATATCAATTCTGTTTTGCCGTTTACCACCCTGTACACTTTTGCGGCGCTGACATTTTCCCTGGAAAATTCATCAGTACCAGTACAGGTGATGACAGTCTGTATATTTTTTATGCTTTCAAGAAGATATCTCTGTCTTAAGCTGTCAAGCTCTGAGAGCACATCGTCGAGCAAAAGCACAGGAGTATCATTTATCCGCTGTTTTACCAGCTCTATCTCAGCCAGCTTGAGTGAGAGGACTGCTGTCCTCTGCTGGCCCTGCGAGCCGAACTTTCTGATGTCCATGCCGTCTATCTGGAAAACAAGATCATCGTGATGCGGGCCCGCACCTGTAGTCTTTCGCTTAAGGTCTGCTTCCCGCTGACCGGAGATCATCTTTTCCAGCTCATCCGGCTGACAGCAGGGCACATATATAAGACTCAGCTTTTCTTTTCCGCCTGTAAGTTTTGAATGTACCGGCGAGACCAGGCGGTTAAGAAGATCCGTGAACTGTTTTCTCTCCTCGATTATCTTCCCGCCATAGGAGGCGAGCTGCATGTCCCACACATCAAGAGTATCCTCCAGCGATCTGTCAAAGAAGATCTGCTTCAGGAGAATATTGCGCTGATTTACTATCCTGTTATATGAAGAAAGATTGTGAAGATAGATCCTGCTGAGCTGGCACAGCTCCATGTCTATAAAATGTCTTCTCTCGGAAGGTCCGTTTTTGATCATGGAAAGATCTTCAGGAGAAAAACACACCATATGCAGCATGCCGAAAAGTTCGCCGGAGCTTTTTATCGGACGGCCGTCAACAGCGATCCCCTTGGTCTTCCTGCTCCTCAGATGGATATCTATTCTGTGTTCTGTCTGTTCTCTGTATAAAATACCGCGCAGATGAGCCTCTTCACATCCGAATCTGATCATCTCCAGATCCCTGCTGCCGCGAAAAGACTTCGAAGTAGCGCACATATACAGGGATTCCAGAATATTTGTCTTGCCCTGGGCATTATCCCCCATAAAGATATTTGTCTGAGGACTCAGACTTATATCAAGGACCTCATAATTTCGGAAATCCTTAAGTGCCAGCGATTCAACGTACATAATTATTCTATCTCAACAGTCTCTCCGTTAAACTCTACATGATCTCCCCTGACTATCTTTTTTCCGCGCATAGTGCAGACTTCACCGTTTACCATGACCTGACCCTGCTGCACAGCTTCTTTCGCGAACGCCCCAGACTCAGCAAGCCCGGAGGCTTTAAGAAGCTGACCGAGCTTAATATTGTCATCTTTCAGTTTAAAAATCATCTTTATGTCTCCTATAATCCTGTATTCAGGCTGATAGGCAGGATAATGTAAGTGTAGGTATTGTCGTCATCCCTGATCAGGAAAGGTGATCTGGGATTGACCAGATATATATTGATCTCCTCGTCATCTATAACTCTGAGCACATCCAGCATGAAACGCGGATTGAATCCTATCTCAATGTCTTTGCCCTCTCTTGTTATATCTATCTCTTCATTCATCGACCCTATCTGAGACTGCATGCTCAGCTCGAGCATTCCCTCAGAAATGCTGAGCACGGCCGGTCTTCTGTCACTCTCCCTGACAAGCAGGGAAGCGCGCTCGATACAGTCCTGAAGTTCTCTCTTGTTCACGACAGCCTTCGCGGAATAATCTGAGGAGAGCATCCTGTCAACCTGAAAATACTCGCCCTCGATCAGTCTGGTAACTACAACTGTCTTGTCAAATTCAAACAGCATATGAAGAGCCGTAATATATATCTTTACATCCTTATCCATCTCGCCGGAAAGTATCTTGCCTGTCTCTCCGAGAGTTTTGCCGGGCACTATAACTTTTGCCGGCTCAAAGGACTCCTTAAGTTCGATCTTCCTTATCGCTATACGCTGACCGTCAAGGGCAACTACCCTGAGCTGGCTGTCTTTGAATTCAAAGAGCTCACCGGAAAAAACAGGATTACTGTCAGTTTCAGCAGTTGAAAATAAGGTCTGCCTTATGATCTCCTTCAGTGAAAACTGCGATACAGTGTATACATTATTTTTTTCCACCTCAGGCAGCTTTACAAAATCATCGCCGGAACGGCCGGCAATATTGAACTTTGCCTTATCACAGACGATATTTGCCTTGTATGAGGCATTCGTCTCCAGTATGACTTCATTGTCCGGCAGCTTTCTCACTATCTCGGAAAAAAGTTTAGCGTCAAGCGCGATGTGTCCCTCTTCGGCAATAGTGCCGTCGATCACTGTCTCTATTCCCATATCCATATCTGTAGCCGTAAGCTTTATGACTCCGTCAGAAGCTTCTATAAGGATACACTGAAGGACTGTCATCGTCGTCTTGGCAGGGACAGCTTTAAGGACGATATTAACACCATTCAGCATCTCGGATTTATTGCATATGATTTTCATCAGTCGATTCTCCCTTTCATATATGGATATATAATGTATTATTTGCAGTAGATGCAGTAGGGGCAGTTGATAATGTTCTTAAGCATCACATTTCCCCGGATGACATCAGCTGAGCAAAAAAAATCATGTTAATAATCCATGATCAGATTCTGAATAATCTCTGTTTTTTCCACCGTGAAAATTCTTCTCTTTTCTTCAGCAGACAGCAGAAAAAAATATGTCCACAGCGGTAAAACAGCTTATTCACTCAGATATTCACATATATATGCACGATCACGGATTTATTTTTTTCATCAGTATCTCGATGGTGTTCCTGAGATTCTCGTCGTTCTCCATATCTTCCTTTATCTTCTTGGCACCGTGGAGAACAGTAGTATGGTCCTTGCCGCCAAGTGCCTTTCCTATAGCGGCCAGCGAAAGCCCCGTATATTTTTCACACAGGTACATACATATCTGGCGGGGATAAGCGATATCCCTGCTTCTGTTCTTTCCTTTTATATCGCCGGCGGTTATCTTATAATTAAAATGGTCTACGACCGTCTCAATAACAAGATCCGGAGTGATGATCTTCTTCTGCTCAGGTTCGATTATATCCTTGAGGACCTCCATCGTGAGATCGGTATCGATATGATAAGTGTGTCTCAGCCTCGCGTAATTGCTGATAGTGTTGAGAGCTCCCTCGAGCTCACGGATATTCGAAACTATATGCTCGGCAATATAATGAAGAGCTGCCTCGTCAATGTCAATGTTCTCAAGCTCAGCTCTTTTGGCCAGGATCGCGACTCTGGTATCGTAGTCGGGCGGCTGTATATCGACCGTAAGTCCTACCTTGAATCTGGATACAAGCCTTTCCTCCAGGTCTACCATATCCTTCGGAGGTTTATCAGCCGAGATGACGATCTGCTTCTTCCTGTCGTACAGAGCATTGAAAGTGTGGAAAAACTCCTCCATAGTACTGTCTTTTCCGGCGATGAACTGGATATCGTCAATAAGAAGGACATCGATATCGCGGTACTTATTCTTAAATGCCTCCTGTGTCCTGTTCTTGATCGCGGTGATAAGTTCGCTGGAGAACGTTTCTGTTGTAGTATATATGATCTTGTAATCAGGCCTCTCTGTCATGATGTAATGGGCGATCGACTGTATAAGATGAGTTTTCCCCAATCCTACGCCTCCGTATATAAAAAGAGGGTTGCCGTATTCGCCGGGATCGGAAGCGACCGCGAGAGCTGTAGCATAGGCGAGTTCGTTGTTCTTTCCGACGACGAAGGTCTCGAATTTGTACTTCGGATTGAGGACAGAGCTGACATTTGAAGAAATAACAGAGGATCTGTTTTCTTTTCTTTCCTTATTATTCTTCTTTTCTTCCTGATTCCTGATGTCTGAGCTTCTGGCGATCACGATATTGCATTCCTCATCAAAATATTCAGAGATCGTGACCTTGAGAGGCTGCTCGAACTTAGTCTTTACATAAGAAATAAGCTGACTGATATTGTCATCAATAAGAAGGGTAACTGTATTTCCTTCGACAGAATACACGGAAAGCTTATTGATCCATGCATCTCTTGCAGCTGTAGAAATGCCGTATTCATTGACAAGAATGCTGCGTATTTTATCCCAGTTTTCCTGATCTAAATTAATCACGATGATCCCCCTAAAATTAATGACATATATAATAATTATTTTATATCATTTCTATGTTTTTATCAACCCTTTTTGAAGCTCAGGGGGCTTCAGAGGGCTATTTGGGGGCTGTGGAAAAGGTGTTACTAATGTTAATATAAAATATCCACATTAAAAAAAGAATGTTAATAAATTCTATTAAAAAGATATAAAAGTATGACATAAGTATTACAAATAAAAATATCAGTGATTTTTACAATTTTAATGCACCGCCGTTCAGAGCCTGAAAAATCGTACTATCTGTAATTTAATAACATATTATCATCAGCTTATCCACAACTTATGCACAATTTGTGGATAACAATAAACTTATTAATTACGTTCTACATAAAATGTGGATAAGAATGTTAGTAAGTTTTACATACACTCCACAAACAGGGATAAATCTCTATAAAATGTGGATAAAAAACAGCAGAGAATGCGGGCTGAAGCTCTTATAAAAAAAGAAAAAATTTGCTTGACTGAATGTAGACAAACTAATATAATAGAGAAGATTGGAATAATGCTGCAAGTCAGGTGCGTGCATATATTTTGAGGGTACGCACAGGTGAAGGAGGTGTATGTTCACATGAAAATGACATTTCAGCCGAAGAAAAGACAGAGATCTAAAGTCCATGGCTTCAGGAAGAGGATGAGTACTTCCAACGGAAGAAAAGTTTTGTCAGCAAGAAGAGCTAAGGGAAGAAAAGAATTAACTGTTTAGTATCATATACAGGTAATAACAGGTGTCGATACGGGCCGCAGTGTATGTGGCCTTTTTCTTTCCTGATTTTTAGGAGACAGTATATGTTAAAAGAGGATTTCCATGCCTATGGAATTTTCTGAATCGTTAAAGAAAAACAGCAATTTTAGAAAGGTTTATAATGGCAGGAAGTCACGTGCTGACCGTTACCTGGTGATGTACGTGCTCAGCAATGGAACAGACAGGAACAGACTGGGGATATCCGTCAGTAAAAAAGTAGGGAACAGTGTAGTCCGGCATCATCTGACCAGACTTGTCAGGGAGGCTTACCGCCTTGAAGAAAAAAGTTTCAAAAGAGGATATGATATAGTAGTCATATTGAGAGCGAATGCAGCCGGAGCGGATTATCACAGAATAAGGAAGTCATTGTTAAAGATGTCTGATATACATGGTATTAGGTATGAGCAGAATATTGATCGCAATGATTAGATTTTACAGAAAGTATATTTCGCCGATGAAAAGATTTCACTGCATATATATTCCGACATGTTCGCAGTACGCTATAGAAGCAATAACAAAGTACGGTGCTCTGAAGGGAAGTTATCTGGCGGCGAAAAGAATTTTGAGATGCCATCCTTTTCATAAGGGAGGCTATGATCCTGTTCCATAGTCCAGGGAGGGCGATTAATTGAATATCTTAGTTTTGACACAGCAAAGCGGGATCCTGAAACCGTTTGCCATCTTTCTCGGGTATATAATGGATTATATATACCGTTTTCTTGAGATGCTTGGCATTACGAATGTCGCGCTGACGATAGTTCTGCTTACTGTTGTCGTAAATATTATTCTGATTCCTATTACAGTAAAGCAGCAGAAGTTTTCCAGAATGTCCGCGATCATGAATCCGGAGATCCAGAAGATCCAGAAGAAGTACAAGAACAAGAAGGACGAACAGTCAATGCGTCTGATGCAGGCGGAGACCTCAGCGATATATGATAAATATGGCGCGTCTCCTATGGGAGGATGTCTTCCATCACTCATTCAGGTACCGATACTGTTTGCCCTTTATCGTGTTATCTACAATGTCCCGGCCTATGTAAGGCCTGTCAGGGAAGTTTATGAAAAGATAGCGCAGCCTATCATGTCCGCCGATACCAACGGCAGCATCATGACGAAGCTGATCAAGGATCTCAGCCTTAAGATCACTGATTTTGATATCACTAATGTCAATAAGGTCATAGATACCCTGAATGTTGTCAAATCGTCCGGCTGGACAACATTAAGCAGTGCTTTTTCCGGGCACGCGGATGTTGTCAGCGCAATTTCAAAATATTCAACACAGATCATCAATATGAACTGGCTCCCCGGTGGACTCAGCATATCCGATGCTCCCATCAATTTCGGAGGCGGACTTGCAGGATGGTTTCCGGGTGTCCTGATCCCTATTCTCGCAGGTCTTACACAGTGGATCAACATCAGAGTCACACAGACAAATCAGCCTGGTATGGATGACGGCAGCCAGACTGCCAACACGATGAAAACAATGAACACTATGATGCCGCTCATGTCGGTGTTCTTCTGTACTACTCTTCCCTCAGGTATGGGTGTCTACTGGATATCAAGTGCCGGTATCAGAACAGTCATCACCATGATCATCAATAAGTTCCTCAAGAACATGGATATTGATGTCATCATTGAGGCGAATAAGGAAAAAGCGGCTAAAAAGGCTGAAAAGCGCGGAGAGAAGCAAAAGAAGCTTGATGAGTACGCGTCAATGAATACACGCAGTATTTCAAGCATAGCAGGCGGAAACGTAAATCACGGCGATGCTAAAAGATCAGGCGTCGGTACTGATACATATCAGGAAAAGAAAAAGCCGTCAGCAGGCAGCAGCGCAAACAGCAGCGGCGCAAACAGCAGCGGCGCTGCGAACAAAAGCGGCGGCACAAACAGCAGCAGCGGCGCGAATGCTTCCGGCAAAAAGAAGGCATCCTCTGATAACAAGAATACCAAGGGATCCTCTTCTGAAGGATCGATATCAGATATAGCGAATATGTTTAAAAACCGTGATTGATATTGCGTAGAATAAATTTACATTTTCAGGCTGCCGTCAGAGGCAGAAGAATGAGGTTTTTATGAGCGATTATATAGAAATTAGTGCTAAAACAATAGATGATGCACTGACTGAGGCTTCAATCAAGCTTGAGACTACCGTTGATATGATCGAATACGAAGTGACAGACAAGGGAAGCTCAGGACTTTTCGGATTCATAGGATCAAAGCCTGTCGTAATAAAAGCACGCAAGAAAGAAGTAACGGAAGATGTAGTTAAGACGGCAGAGGAGTTCACAGACAGCCTTTTTAAGGCTATGGGAGAAGAAGTCACTGCCACAGTCAGTATGAATGACGAGAAAGATACTATGGATATTGAGTTTGCCGGTCCGAATATGGGCGTTCTCATAGGCAAAAGAGGACAGACTCTGGACTCTATACAGTATCTGATAAGCCTGGTCGTCAATAAGAACAGCGATTCTTATATACGTGTGAGAGTCGATACGGAAAATTACCGTGACAGAAGGAAGGCTACGCTTGAGAATCTCGCGAAGAATATTGCCTTCAAGGTCAAGCGCACCAGGCACTCTGTAGTTCTTGAGCCCATGAATCCCTATGAGAGAAGGATAATCCATTCTGCTCTTCAGGGCGACAAGTACGTTGAGACACACAGCGAGGGCGACGAGCCTTACAGAAAGATTGTTGTAACTCTCAAAAAAGAGTACCGTGACAAGCCTCAGCAGCACAGCGGATACAGCAGGAATGACAATGGCTACAGGAGCGGCAGCAGAGGCGGCTACAGACGCAGATATGAGCGTGACAGCTACGGATATAACGATGATACCGACAGTGATGAAGAAGAAACACATATGAGTGATACTGAAGATACATCATTCACTGCTCAGTCACAGGATGCAGTAAATACAGAGATACCTGCAGATCCGCAGCCAGAGCAGCCGGAGATCTCTTCAGATGTACCTGAAAAAGAGGATGAATGATCATGAATGCCGCTGAGCTTTCACCGGCACATTTTCCAGCATATTAAGATGATAAAAGCCCACCGGTTCCTAAAGTTCAGGTGGGCTTATGCTGACTTATGGGGAGGCCGTATTTATGAGTGATACAATAGCTGCGATCTCGACTGCCATGACTTCTTCATCAGGTATCGGGATCGTGAGGATGAGCGGTGACGATGCCATACTTATCGCGGACAGGATATTCAGCGGCAGAAAGCCCGGAAAGCTGGCCGGTATGCCTTCGCACACTATACATTACGGATTTATACATGACGGTGAGACAGTGATCGACGAAGTGCTGCTGATGCTGATGAAGGCGCCTTCTACCTACACCCGCGAGAATGTGGTCGAGATAAACTGCCACGGCGGCCCTCTGATAATGAAGACTGTCCTTGATACGGCTGTGAAATACGGGGCACGGCCTGCTGAGCCTGGTGAGTTCACAAAGCGTGCGTTTTTGAACGGGCGCATTGATCTGTCGCAGGCTGAAGCCGTGATCGACGTCATCCAGTCAAAAAGCCGAATAGCTCTTTCCAGCTCGCTGGACCAGCTGAGGGGCAGTCTCAGGGACCGCATACAGTCCCTGAGAAAAGAGATGATCCACGATGTGGCCTGGATAGAGGCTGCGCTTGATGATCCGGAGCATATAGACGCGGATGAAATGATACCTGTTATCTATGGTCACACAGCTGAATGGATGGCCGCGCTCACTAAGATGAGCGAGTCTGCCGACAGCGGCCGCCTGCTGAGAGAAGGCATAAAAACCGTGATCATCGGCAAGCCAAATGCCGGCAAATCTTCTCTGATGAATGTTCTTCTCGGACAGGACCGGGCGATAGTTACGGAATTTGCCGGGACGACCAGAGACACTCTTGAAGAGCAGATCACTGTAGCCGGTCTGCCGCTGATAATTGTCGATACGGCCGGCATACGCAGGACCGATGACACAGTTGAGCGCATCGGCGTAGAGCGGGCCAAAAGTATTTCCAGGGACGCAGACCTGATCATCTATGTCGTTGACAGCTCTACTGACCTGGACCAGAATGACTATGATATCATTGACATGATAAGAGACAGAAAAGTAATAGTCCTGATGAACAAATCTGATCTGAAGGCTCAGGTACGTGTGGATGAGATCAAGAAACTTATCGACGCTGCTGTTGTGATGATATCGGCCAAGGAAGAAAAGGGGATCGATGAATTTGCCTCCGTGCTTAAAAAAATGTTTTTCGCGGGAGACATTTCATATAATGATGAGGTGTTTATCACCAATTCACGCCATAAAGCTGCCGTGAACGGCGCTGCTGAGAGCCTCAGGCTGGTGAGGAACAGTATTGACAACGGCATGCCGGAGGATATACTGACTGTAGACCTGATGGATGCGTACCAGCAGCTCGGATACATAATCGGAGAATCTGTAGGCGATGACATGATAGATGCCATTTTCAGTGAATTCTGCATGGGAAAGTGATATACGATGAGTTTTACCTATGAAAACTATGATGTTGCGGTCGTGGGGGCAGGACATGCCGGCTGCGAGGCCGCGCTGGTATGTGCCAGGCTGGGGCTGAAGACGATAATATTTACGATCAGCATTGAAAGCATTGCCATGATGCCCTGCAATCCGAATATCGGCGGCAGCTCCAAGGGGCATCTGGTAAGAGAGATAGACGCCCTGGGCGGGGAAATGGGAAAGAATATTGACCGGACTTTTATCCAGTCTAAGATGCTCAATACCTCCAAGGGTCCTGCTGTTCACTCTCTGCGTGCCCAGGCAGACAAAATGGATTATTCGAGGAGCATGAGGCAGATCCTGGAAAACACGGATAATCTTACCGTGAAACAGGCCGAGATAATCGATATCATGGTCGAAGACGGGCAGATCACAGGTGTCAGGACCTATACTGACGGTATTTATCCCTGCAGAGCCGCTGTGCTGTGTACGGGAACATATCTCAATGCGAGGTGCCTGTGCGGAGAGACTATAACCCACACCGGGCCGAACGGCCTGAGAGCGGCATGCTCGCTCTCTGCTGCCCTCATGGAGAAGGGTATCGAGATGGTGCGTTTCAAGACAGGCACACCCGCCAGGATGGATAAGCGAAGCATCGATTTTTCCAAGATGATACCGCAGAAGGGCGATGAGAGGATAGTACCGTTTTCCTTTACCACAGATCCTGAATCCATACAGAAGGAACAGGCGCTGTGCTACCTGACATATACGAACGAGGAGACTCATCGCATAATCAGGGAGAATCTTGACCGCTCGCCGATATACGCCGGAGTTATCGAGGGTACCGGACCTCGCTACTGCCCTTCCATCGAGGATAAGGTTGTAAAATTTGCGGACAAGAGCAGGCATCAGGTATTTATTGAACCTGAGGGGCTCTATACGAATGAAATGTATATAGACGGCATGTCCAGCTCTATGCCGGAGGATGTTCAGTACAGGATGTACCGCACTGTCCCCGGCCTTGAAAATGCCCGGATAGTGAGAAATGCCTACGCTATAGAGTATGACTGCATTCCGGCTCAGCAGCTCACCCCCGCACTGGAATTCAAGAAGATACACGGACTTTTCAGCGGCGGACAGTTCAACGGAAGTTCTGGTTATGAGGAAGCTGCCGCTCAGGGGCTTATGGCAGGGATCAATGCCGCCATGGAGATACTCGGCCGCAGTCAGGTCGTTCTCAGGAGATCTCAGGCATACATAGGCGTCCTGATAGATGATCTTGTCACAAAGGATATCCACGAGCCATACAGGATGATGACGTCGCGCGCTGAATACCGGCTGCTCCTGCGTCAGGATAATGCGGACCTGAGGCTCACGGAGCTTGGCTATGAGATCGGACTGATAGACCGTGAAAGATATGAAAAACTACTCAGAAAAGAGAAAATGATACGTGAAGAAACACGGCGTGTCAGCCAGCTTATGATCGGAGCCGAGGCTTATGTGCAGGACTTTCTGACACAGGCAGGCAGCACTCCGCTGAGGACAGGCACGACTCTGGCTGAGCTTATCCGCCGGCCGGAGCTGGGATATGACGTGCTGTCGGCTCTTGATCTGGAAAGACCCGAGCTGCCGCACGATGTCACTCAGCAGGTGGAGATAAATATCAAGTATGACGGCTATATCAAACGTCAGATGAGCCAGGTAGAAAAATTTAAAAAGATGGAAGATAAGCTCATTCCGCCGGAGATCTGTTATACTGACATCAAGGGACTGCGCATTGAAGCCAGGCAGAAGCTTGACAAGATAGCGCCGGTGTCAATAGGCCAGGCTTCGAGGATCGCCGGGGTTACGCCTGCTGACATCTCGGTATTGCTGATCTACATAATGCAGTGGAACCACGATCACCCCAGGAAAGCTCAGCCGGATGTCCTGTAAAACGATCCTGCGCAGGCCGGCAGCTTCAGCACTGAGAACGGATGGAAATTTATGAGAGATATGTTGAAATGTAAGGCAGATGAGCTGGGAGTTGATCTTGATGACAGGATGCTCGACCAGTTTGAAATGTTTTACAGGCTTCTGACAGAAAAAAACAAGGTAATGAACCTTACGTCGATAACTGAACCTGAGATGGTAGTAGACAGACATTTTATAGACAGTCTTTCTGTCGTGAAATGTGTAGATATGAGGTCGGTAAAGACGGTGATCGATGTCGGAACCGGCGCCGGATTTCCGGCAATACCGCTGAAGATAGCATTTCCTCATCTGCAGATCACTCTTCTGGACTCACTGAACAAGCGGATAGAGTTCCTGAACGAAGCTATTAACGAACTGATGTTCGATAATATGACTGCCGTACATTTAAGAGCTGAGGACGCGGCGCATGACAGGCTCTACAGGCAGAAATATGACCTTGCTGTCTCGCGCGCAGTAGCTGATCTGGCTGTGCTCAGCGAATACTGCCTGCCGTTTGTCAGATGCGGAGGAAAGTTTGCGGCATATAAGTCAGGCAGTTCAGAAGCTGAGATCAGAAGGGCCGGAAAGGCGATCAAAGTGCTAGGAGGCAGGATATGCGCCACCAGCAGTTTTGACCTTCCGGGGACCGACCTTTCACGCACGATTGTCGCTGTAGAAAAGACAGGCAGCACAGCTGGAAGATATCCGCGCCGCGCAGGCACACCTGCGAAATCGCCGATACTGTAGTACGATAATATATACGGAGGTATACAAAATGATAAGAGGGACTTATTTAAACGGATTCCAAAATGATATAAGTGAATGTCTGAGGATCAGGCAGAGCGTGTACAAAAGTGATTTCAATGAGGACGTGAAGGCTGATGCCGAAGCTGACAGAGACGCGGTTCACATTTTGCTGTTTGATGAGCATGAAAAAGCTGTGGGAACTGTCAGGGTGAGCTTTGATGTAAGCGGTGATTTTGGCCTTGATTATCTGGCGGTGCTTCCGGATGCCAGAAATAATGGCATGGCCGACTTTATGATGCATATGGCCTTTGACAAAGCGGCGGGCAGCGGCGCGCGCAGGCTGGTGTGCACTGACATATCACACAATCCGGAATTCTTAAAGAAATATGATTTTAAAGAGACTGACGGCAGACTTGTCCTTGACCTGGCTGAATATTTCAGAAACCATAAGTGCAGTGAGTGTTAGCCTGTCCTGGGGCAGTATTTAAAATGAGGCAGCGGTTCAAAAACCGCTGCCTCATTTTATGATCATGCTTTATTCTTCACGCCTTATTCTGGTCATGCTTTATCATTTTCTTTGTTTATCACTGCCTGCTTTACGCCTGCGCTTCTGACGCTGGCATGTCTTCTCTTCCTTACATGCTCTGCCTCAGCGGCGGTGTCTGCTATCTTGATTATATCCTGACTGTCTGCACTGCCGCCGGTGCTGTCAGAACTGTTATTTTTGACAGGTATATAATCCTGAGTCACCGTATTTCCTGAAGTCTCATCCTCAGATCTGCCTGAATTTGTGAACCGCCTGAGTCCCTTCTTTTCAGACTTTGTCAGCGAGGGATTGCTGCCGGCGGCTTCAAGAGCGATCTTGAGGGCCTGCTTTTCCTCGTCGCACAGTTCTGCTGCGCATTCGCCGCGGACTATATCTTTGATGTAGGTATATGAGCCGTCACGGCTGTGTATGCAGTTTATAATAAATCCTGTGTTGCTGTCATTGAGCATTGCCATCGCAAAACTCAGCTGACCGCCGATCTCCTTAAAAGCGTCATATTTGACGATGCCGCATTTTTGAAATGAACGGTTAAGACTCTTCTCAACATATGAAAGTCTTCTGTGCAGGAGATCTGTCTGCTCTTTTACAATATCAATGCCTTCAAGCTGCTGCTTGAACACTTCCTGAAGGCTTCTGCCTCCGCGTCCCTTCATGAAGATCTTATAATTCATTTCAAGACGTGACTGCCTCAGCAGCAGCAAAAGCACGATAACTATCAAAACGACTGATATAACGATCGATGCGATTACAAGTATGCCCGGATCGAAATTAAGCTTCGCAAATATCTTACTCTCCATTTAGTTGATCTTCTCCTCGTTAATATATGGTATTCATGCCGTCGGGTCCTTCCGCGAGTCCGGCAGCTGACGATATGACGCTATTTTACTGATGTCAGGAGAGAAACTATTCTTTCAAGGTCATCCTGAGAATAGTATTCTATCTCAATGAGGCCCTTCTTCTTGTTTCTCGGATTGATCGATACCTTTGAGCCTATGACGGAGGTAATGCGTTCCTCAATGTCGTGGTAGACAGCTTTTACCTGAGGATCAGGCTTTGCGGTCTCCCTTCCGCCTGCTTTCTGGATGTTTTTGATCAATCTTTCTGTCTCTCTTACACTAAGCTTGTTGTCAAATATTTTCATGGCCAGAACATACTGCTGCTCCGGATCGGATATTGCCAGCAGAGCTCTTCCGTGACCGCCTGTGATCATATTTTCTGTAAGCATCTGCTTGACCCGCGGATCAAGCTTGAGCAGACGCAGTGAATTTGTCACCGCGGTACGGCTCTTTGACACTTTCTCAGCCGCCTCTTCCTGCATCAGGCCATATTCGTCGATCAGGCGCTGGAATGCTTCAGCCTCTTCTATAGGATTAAGGTCTTCTCTCTGGATATTCTCGATGAGAGCGATCTCGATCGATTCCTGGGCTGAATAATTCTTTACGACCACCGGTATTTCAGTAAGACCGGCGAGCCTTGCTGCTCGCCATCTTCTTTCACCGGCAATTATGCGATAATATCCGTTTTCTTTAACAACGACCAGAGGCTGGATGACACCGTGAAGCTTTATGGATTCTGCAAGCTCCTGAAGAGCCTCCTCATTGAAATCCTTCCTCGGCTGGTTCGCATTGGGCTCGATCTCATCTATTTTTATAGTGAGTTCTGAACTGTTTTCTGCCGGAACTTCTACAATTTTTTCTACAATTTTCTCGACAGGTACCTCAACTATCTTTTCAACCACCTTGACGTTATCAACGCCTGTGGATTTCTCTGATCTGCTGCTTTTTACAGCCTTTTTCTTCTTTTCCGGTTCCGCATCCGGAGATTCTGCTGATACCTGAGGTGCTATAAGAGCATCAAGCCCTCTGCCAAGTCCGCCTGTTTTCTTCCTAACTGCCAAAAAACTATCTCCTCTTCCTGATGATTTCTTTTGCAAGGTTTCTGTAGGCTACGGCACCGGATGATCTGGTGTCATACAATGTTATCGGCATCCCGTAGCTGGGTGCCTCTGCAAGCCTTACATTTCTCGGAATAGCCGTATCATAAATATTCTGATTAAGGTTTTTCTTTACAGTGTCAACTACCTGGCTCGAAAGATTGGTTCTTGTATCAAACATTGTAAACACAATGCCCTCGATATGCAGATCATCATTGAGCCTTTCCCTTATAAGATCAACAGTCTTGATCAGCTGTGTAAGGCCCTCAAGAGCATAGTACTCGCACTGTATCGGGACAATAACGGAATCAGCGGCAGTAAGCGCATCAATTGTGAGCATACTGAGAGACGGAGGACAGTCAATGATTATATAATCATAATTGCTTTTTATCCTGTCTGTACGCTTTTTCAGAAGATATTCCTTTTTATCCATCTCAACGAGCTCGATCTCAGCTCCTGAAAGGTTGATATTTGAAGGAATGATCTTCAGCCCCTTCACTGCTGTGTCATAGATGCAGTCCTTTACGCTGCAGTCGCCGAGCAGCAGCTCATAAATAGAATTCTCAAGGTTATTTTTATCTATACCAAGTCCGCTGGTTGCATTTCCCTGAGGATCAATATCTATTAAAAGAACATTTTTTCTCCTCTCAGCCAATGCAGCCGACAAATTGATGGCTGTAGTTGTCTTTCCTACGCCACCTTTTTGATTTGTAATTGCTATTATCTTGCCCATAGATTAACTCTCCCTGATCTGATTCGCGTTATTAATAAGATACCACCTTTTAAACAATTATTCCACTCTTTTATATAAAAGATTAGAAATGCCATGCTTGTCTGAATCGGAGAATATAAAATGTTTCACGTGAAACATATACTTTTCTTTGTTTCACGTGAAACATTGTGTCATTCTGCATTTGAATTTTGATGATCTCAGTGCGGATGTTTCACGTGAAACATCTGCCGCCGACTACATCTGCTCCGGGCATTTGATCCCAAGCAGTGAGAGGGAATCCTTCAACACCCAGCGCGCGATTTTTACAATGTTTGCGCGGGCATATTTGAGATCTTCATCCTCAACATTGATCTGACAAAGCTGATAGAACTTGTTAAACGCGTGAGCCACGTCCATGCTGTAACGCGAGATGATGAATGGCTCATATTTGGAAGCTGCGTCAGCTATCACTTCAGGATATCTCTCGATCTCACGTAAGAGTTCCATTGATGCGTCATCAGTAAGCAGTGAGTAATCTATCTTTGAGGGGATGTCACCAACTTTTCTGAGTACACTGGAAGCCCTGGCATAAGTATACTGGACATATGGTCCGGTTTCACCGTCAAAATTGAGCAGCTTATCCCAATCGAAGATGACATCTTTTATCCTCTGATTATAGAGGTCATTAAAAATAATTGCTCCGACGCCGATGATCTGCGCCACCTGCTCTTTATCCGGGATATTCGGATTCTTTTCATCGATTATAGCGGCGGTCTTACCGATGGATTCTTTGAGTATATCCTCGGCGTAGATCACATTTCCGGTACGGGAGGACATTTTGCCGTCCTTCAGGCTGACAAGGCCATAGGGAATATGAATAAGATCCTTTGCATACTCATTTCCCATGAGCTCTATAACTTTAAATACCTGCGCAAAGTGCAGCTTCTGTTCCAGGCCGGTCACGTAGAGACATTTGTCAAAATCATATGTCCTCTTGCGGTAAAGGATGGCGGCCAGGTCACGCGTCGCGTAGATGGAGCTGCCGTCTTTTTTGGCCACGATGCAGGGAGGCATATCGAAGTCGTCAAGACGTACGACCAGAGCTCCCTCGCTCTCCACAAGAAGGCCCTTGTCCGTAAGCTTATCAATGACATCCTGTGTCATATCACGGTAGAAGCTCTCGCCTGTGTATGCATCAAAATCTATATCAAGCAGGTCATAGACGCGCATGAATTCTTTAAGGCTGATCTCGCGGAACCATTTCCAGATGGCAAGATATTCTTCATTGCCCTGCTCCATTTCAGCAAAGGCAGCTCTGGCCTCATCCTCGAGCGAAGGGTCATCTTCGGCCTCCTGATGGAACTTCACATAGATGTCCATGAGTTCCTGAATGCCTTTTTCTTCGACCTCTTCTTTGCTGCCCCAGCGCTTGTATGCGACAATCAGCTTGCCGAACTGAGTTCCCCAGTCGCCGAGATGATTGATCCTGATGACCTTATAGCCGAGCTTGGTAAAGATCTTATACAGAGAATTACCTATAATGGTGGTGCGAAGATGACCAATATGAAAATTCTTGGCAACGTTGGGAGATGAGTAGTCGATGCAGATCGTCTTGCCGTTTCCTGTCTCAGATGAAGCGTAATCCTCACTGGCAAAAAAGGCATCGATTATCTGCTTTACATACTGTTCTCTGTTGACGTAAAAATTTATATAGCCGCCTGCTGTCTTGACCTCGCTTATATATGACTGCCCGTCTATGGATGCGGCAATGTCATTGGCGATAAGAGGCGGAGCCTTGTGATAGATCTTAGCCAGTCTGAAGCAGGGGAAAGCAAAGTCTCCCATTTCACGTTTGGGCGGAACCTCAAGCAGCTCCGCGATCTCGTCTGCCGACAGCTCGCTGATCTTTGATGACAATAGTTCTGCAATCTGTTTCTTCATTTTATATCTCCTGCAGCGGAAACATCACGCTGTATGTAAGAAGACGCGTGGTGTTAAATATGACAAGCGAACATACGTTTGCTTGTCGGCGCTTTTATACTTCCGGATATTCATTCACGATTGAAATCATATCAGAAAAAATCATTTTAATCAATAGCAATGAGAGGCGTAAAACGTCATTACAGTGCGGGTATCGGAAAATTTCGACCCGTGGAGCTACTTTACGTTTTGAAAATTGTGTACCCAGTCTGTTTTCAGCAGACAGTATAAAAATACGATATCGCTGAGTCCCCAGGCAAGCGGATAAGCCCAGGATATGGACTGGAAAACAGGATGCAGGCTTACCGCCACAGTCACATAGATGATACGTCCGACACACCAGAAGGCGAGCATATTGACCATAGGTATGACAGCCTTGCCGCAGCCGCGCATCACGCCGGCCGCACAGTGCGCAAATGCCAGCAGGAAATAAAACGGCGGTACTATGTGAGAGTGTATCAGACCGAATTTTATGGCGCTCGGATCAGTGGTAAAGATCCTCAGCAGCGGTTCTGCAAAAAAATAGGTGAATATCCCCACGGCTTCCGCGGTGATCAGCCCGAAGACAATACTGAATGAGGCTCCCTTTTTAGCGCGCTCATATTTGGCGGCCCCCAGATTCTGGCTGACAAAGGTAGGGATAGACATGGACATGGACAATATAGGCAGAAAAACGACAGATTCGATCTTCACATATGCCCCGAATCCGGACATGGCGTGAGCACCGAAAGCGTTGATATTTTTCTGCACGACAAGATTGCCTACAGTCAGCACGGCGTTCTGGATACCGGAGGGCAGTCCGAGTCCGACGACCTCGCGCATCATATGCGGGAGAAAACGGATCCTGCGGATATCCAGTCCGGTATAATCCCGGATCAGGCATTGCCTGAGAATGCACAGCAGCGCGCTGACACCCTGGGATATCACAGTCGCCGCCGCCGCGCCGGCCACTCCCCATCTGAACGCGGGATGGGCCACAAACAGCAGATCGAGGAATATATTCAGGGCTGAGGATACTGCCAGATAGCAGAGCGGGTGAAGGCTGTCGCCGAGCGCGCGCATGACTGACATGGAAACATTAAAAAATATAACGGTACTTACTCCGCCGAAATATATTGTGAGATATGTAAGCGCATACGGCATTACCTGCGCAGGAGTGCCGATCCAGCGCAGCAGATGCGGGGTGAGGAGCAGTCCGACGGCAGTGGCAGCCACTGAAAAAATCGCGGCCATCAGGTAATTCGTATGGATCGCCGAGCTGACATTCTTTTTGTCGCCGGCTCCGAAATAGCGTGAGATAACGACGCTGCCGCCCACAGACAGACCCATGCAGAAACCAATGATAAGAAAAGTTACGATCCCCATGGTACTGACAGCTGCGAAGGCATTGTTGTCGGCAAATTTTCCTATGACCCAGGCGTCAGCAAGATTGTAAAGCATCTGCAGGAGCTGGCCGAAGAAAATAGGTATGGAGAATTTCAATATTCGGCCGGCGGCGGATCCGGTGGTAAGATCAGTGGTGCTTCCGTGTAAAGCAACACTGTTTTCGTCATTGAATATGGACATAAGAGTTCCGCCTTTCCTGCTGTAAATAGCCGCCTCTATTGTAACATTTTTCACAGCCGCGGACAATAACGCGATGGCGCATATTTTCTTGCCTGAGAACGTTATTTTCTGTATAATATTTTTGCAGGCCGGAAATGAGTACTGCTCATCCTGCAGATTGCTTGATAATATGAGCATTTCATGCTATTCTAAAAGATAATATTGTCGGGCTGGACAGGCGAACTGGAGCGCATGTTTATTATGAAGAAAAACAATAAAAAAGCCAGAGTGCTTATGATCTCAGCAGCAGTGGTTTCTGCTGTGTATCTGATAAATAAGACAGCTTTTGCCGTCTCCACAGCGAAAAGGAAGCTGACGGGAGGCAGGCAGTCATTTTACAGCTGGAAGTTCGGAAGTATATATTATACCAGGGAGGGAACCGGCAGCCCTGTGCTGCTGATCCACGATCTGGACGCGGCAGGCTGCGACTATGAGTGGAGCCGTGTCCGGGATCTGCTTGCAGAGTCTCACACTGTATACACGATCGACCTTCCGGGCTGCGGACGTTCAGATAAGGAAAAGATGATATATATAAATTATCTGTATGTATCGGCTGTCAGTGATTTTGTGAAGAGAGTCATCAAGAAGAGGACTGATGTCATCACCAGCGGCATCAGTTCTTCGATCGCGGTCATGGCATGCCATGGCGATCCTCAGCTGTACGGCAGGCTGATATTCATCAATCCGGAATCATTTGATAATATGGTGCGGGTACCCGGCTTTTCTGAAAAGCTGCTGAGCAGGCTTCTGCTGCTGCCGCTTATCGGGACGAGCTGCTATGCCTTTATGAACAGGAGACAGGCCGTCGCAGCCAGGCTGAAGGAAAATGCCTTTGAATATCCGGCAGGCGTCAGCAGGGAACTGACTGATTCCTTCCGCGAGGCGGCTTTTCTCGGCGGCCCTTCGGCGAGATTCGCGCAGGCAAGCAGGACAGGACATTACACGGACGTTAATGTTACACATGCGCTCAGGGAGATAAAAAACCGTATTTACCTTATCGGAGGAGAGAAGGTAACGGACTGTGGGTATATTCTGAACGGGTACAGATTTTTTGACCCGGAAGCAGAGTGCTGCACAGTAAAAGGCAAGGGGATGCCGCATATGGAGTATCCGGAGGAAACGGCCGCGGTACTGGAAAAATACATGAATGAGTGAGCCGGCTGTGAATGAGACATTACTCGGGAAGCTCAGGGCTTATGGAGAGTCGGATATGTATCCTCTGCATATGCCCGGCCACAAAAGGCGTCTTGCTCCCAGAGAGCTGGAGTCAGTGATCGGGATGGACATCACGGAGATCGAAGGCTTTGACAATCTCCATGACGCGCGCGGAGTGCTTAAAGAAGCCCAGGAATACGCCGCCAGGGTCTATGGCTCTGAGGAGACTTCTTTTGTGATAAACGGAAGCAGTGCCGGTCTTCTGGCCGCGATCACGGCGGCCTGCCGGCAGGGCGGGAAGATCATGGCGGCAAGAAACTGTCACCGGTCTGTGTACAATGCCATAGAGATCGACCAGCTGGAGCCGGTATATATCTATCCGCATATCAACAGCAGCTACGGGATATCTGAGGGTATTTCCGGGCAGGATGCTGCCAGACTGCTCGCGGAGAATGAAGGTATACAGGCGATCGTACTGCCGTCACCGACATTTGACGGAGTCGTGTCAGATATCGGCGGGATCTGCCGGGCGGCGCATGCAGAAGGCATCCCGGTAATAGTTGATGAAGCTCACGGCGCTCATTTGCATTTTTCAGGATATTTTCCGAAAAGTGCGCTGGAGATGGGCGCTGATATTGTGATACAGAGTGTCCACAAGACACTGCCCGCGCTCACGCAGGCCTCGATCATACATATGAACGGGCCTCTCGTCGACCGCGTGCGTCTGCGCAGGATGCTCACGGTATTTCAGTCCAGCAGCCCTTCTTATCTGCTGATGGGCAGTATTGACGGATGCATGCATATGCTTTCGGAGAGCGGAGGGAAGCTTTATGAAGAATACACTGAGATGCTCGACAGCGTACGGCGCTCTCTGGGCGCGATGAAGAATCTGCATCTGTTCGGCGAAGAGGATCTTGAATACTGCGGAAGCATCGGCTATGACAGGTCGAAGCTGCTGGTCTCGTCAGCGGGCACGCCGGTGACAGGGGACTGGATTTACAGAAAGCTTCTTGACAGCTTCCATATACAGATGGAGATGGAGGCGGCTGATTATGTCCTGGGGATCACCGCTGTCGGCGATGACAGGAAGGGACTCGCACGCGTGCGGGATGCCTTCCTGGAGATAGACAGTGAGGCAGGCGGGTGCGTGGCAAAGACAGGAGCTGTCAGCCGCCAGTTTATCGCACAGCTGCCCGCGCCGAAGACCGCAATGTCGATATACGAGGCGGGACTCAGAAAATGCGGCAGGGTCTCTCTTGAGGACGCGCCGGGACGGATAATGGGAGACTATATTTACCTGTATCCTCCGGGCATACCGCTGATAACGCCGGGGGAACAGATCGATGAGGAAGCAGCCGCAGTTATCAGGTACTGGCTGGAAAGCGGCATGAGGGTGACAGGAGTCGACAGTGAGGAGAAGATCTGCGTGATCGACAGTCAGGAGGCGTGTCTTTCGTAATGAGAAAAGTTTTCTGTATAATGGGCAAGAGCGCAACGGGCAAGGATACGGTCTATCACAGGCTGATAGCTGATGAAAGCCTTCACCTGGAGAGGATAGTTCCCTACACGACACGTCCTATGCGCATCAAAGAGAAAGACGGCGACGACTACTTTTTTGTGACCCCTGAGCGCTTCAGGGAAATGCTTGCGCAGGATCGTGTTATAGAGAGCAGGACTTATCAGACGGTGCAGGGACCATGGACATATTTCACGGCTGATGACGGGCAGATCCGCGTGGGAGGACCGGGCGGACAGACAGCAGCAGATCATGACAGCGCGGATGAAGCCGGTGATTTTATCATGGTCGGGACTCTTGAAGTCTACGAAGCTCTCTGCCGCCGTTTCGGGAAAGAGAATATCGTACCCCTGTATATTGAGGCCTCCGACGAGCAGCGCCTGGAGAGGGCCATGCGGCGTGAGCGGAAGCAGAACAGGCCGGACTATGCCGAAATGTGCCGCAGATTTCTTGCCGACAATGAGGATTTTTCTGAGGAGAAGCTCAGCAGGGCCGGCATCGTTAAGCGTTATGACAACACTGAGCTTGATGCCTGCGTCGAGAGCATACGAGGTGACATACTCTCAGAGGCATAGAACAGGCAGTCTCTGATGTCGGCGCCGGACAGAAAATGGCGCTGAAAATCTCGTGGATATCATATATTTTATATGATATACTTCTTATATCCAGTACATTTTATTTTGAAAGAGATGATATCTATGAAAGGGTTCAGCCAGATCATCGGCCACGGACAGATCATTGAGTATCTGCAGAATTCGCTGAGAAATCATACGGTATCCCACGCCTATATCCTCAACGGCGAGGACGGCAGCGGGAAGAGCATGCTTGCAGGCGCATTTGCCAAGGCCCTGGAGTGCGAAGCGGGTTACGGAGATTCCTGCGGCATGTGCCGTTCATGCCTCCAGTTTGAGAGCGGGAACCACCCGGATATCAGGTATGTTTCCCACAGCAGGCCGGGAAGCATAGGCGTTGATGAGATCAGAGACCAGGTCGGCCGCGACGTGGTCATCAGGCCTTACAGCAGCAAGTACAAGGTATATATTATCGACGAGGCGGAGAAGATGACGGAGGAAGCCCAGAACGCTCTGCTGAAGACCTTAGAGGAGCCGCCGGCATATGTGGTCATCATGCTGCTTACGAACAACGCGCAGGCGCTGCTCCCGACAGTCCGCTCAAGGTGTATCTCCCTGGACCTCAGGGAGGTCGACACAGCCCTGATAACGGAGTATCTGATGAAGGATCTTCAGATCCCGGATTATCAGGCCAGAGTCTGCGCGGCCTATTCCCAGGGGAATGTCGGCAGGGCGAAGGCCATGGCGACGTCTGACAGGTTCAGCGAGATGAATGATTTCGTGCTTGGACTTCTGAAGAAGGTAGACGAGCTGGATGTCTATGAGATAATCATGGCGATCCGCGATATGGCCAATTACAAGGAAGATGTTGTTGATATCATCAACTTTATGGAAGTATGGTATCATGACGTGCTGATACTTAAAGCTACAAATGACGTGAATCAGATCGTCTACAGGAGCGAATACAGATACCTTAACAAGAAGGCGGTGAGCTCTTCCTATGAGGGGCTCCAGGATATACTCGATGCGCTGGAGAAAGCCAAGGTCAGACTGAGGGCGAATGTCAATTTTGACACTACTATGGAGCTGCTCCTGCTGACTATGAAGGAAAATTAAGATCGGCGTCGCATACGCCGCTGAAAGGAACGAAGCATCAGATGGTAAGAATTATCGGAGTAAGGTTCCGCCGGGCAGGCAAAATCTATTATTTTGACCCGGCAGATCTTGATATAGTGATGGGGCAGCATGTGATAGTGGAAACTGCCAGGGGCGTTGAGTACGGCACTGTGTGCATCGCTCCCAGGGATGTTGAGGATTCGATGGTGGTGCAGCCGCTGAAAAAGGTCTTCCGCATCGCTACTGCCGAGGATGATGAGATCAATGCAGGCAACCGTAAGAAGGAGAAAGAAGCCTACAGGATATGCGTCGAAAAGATAGCCAAATATAAGCTTGAGATGAAACTTATCGACGTGGAATATACATTTGACAACAATAAGATATTATTTTACTTTACGGCTGACGGCCGTATAGATTTCAGGGAGCTGGTCAAGGATCTGGCATCAGTATTCAAGACCAGGATAGAACTGCGGCAGATAGGTGTCCGCGATGAGACGAAGATGCTCGGGGGTATCGGTATCTGCGGAAGGGCATTGTGCTGCTACTCATATCTGCCGGACTTTGTGCCGGTATCTATAAAGATGGCCAAGGAGCAGACATTGTCTCTCAACCCGGCTAAGATAAGCGGGGTGTGCGGCAGACTCATGTGCTGTCTGAAAAATGAGCACGAGACTTATGAATGGTTGAACAGCAGGCTTCCGAATGTGGGTGACTATGTCGCGACTTCTGATGATTTTCAGGGAGTGGTCAGCAGCGTCAATGTCATGAGGCAGAAGGTCAAGGTGATCATAACTCTTGACAATGATGAAAAAGAGATCCGCGAGTACAGCGTGGACCAGATCAGTCCCGCTAAGGACAGACGCGAAACCCAGGCAGATAAACCGGCAGCCGCGGATCAGAACGGCAATGCGGCAGGTGACGCTGCCAGCGGAGAAAATGCCGGACACAGCGCTGTCCGTGACAGGAACGGCGGCCGCGGCAGGAGCTCGTGGCACGGCAGAAATGGCGGTCGCGACAGGAACGTCGACGGTGACAGGAACCAGGGGCGTGACAGGAATCCGGGACAGGACAGGAACGGCGGCCGCGGCAGGAATGGCGGCCGCGACAGGAACTCTGACGGTGACAGGAACCAGGGGCGTGACAGGAACGCTGACGGTGACAGGAACCAGGGGCGTGACAGGAACATCGACGGTGACAGGAACCAGGGGCGTGACAGGACACCCGGACAGGATAAGAGCGCCGGGCGTGACAGGAATCCGGGACAGGACAGGAATGCCGGGCGTGACAGGAATCCGGGACAGGACAAGAGCGCCGGGCGTGACAGGAATCCGGGACAGGACAAGGGCGCTGAGCGTGACGGCAATCCGGCACGTGACAGCAGCAGACGCGGGTAAAGGTTTTAACGATGGTTGAACTTTTGGAGGATGAAAGACTGGATGATCTCAACCGGAACGGCTACAGGATAATCCAGAATCCCAGAAAATTTTGTTTCGGCATGGATGCCGTGCTGCTGTCCGGATGGGCGCAGGCGAAAGCGGGGGACAGGCTGCTTGATCTCGGGACAGGTACAGGGATCATTCCGATACTCATGGCAGCCAAGACGCCGGCGCAGCACCTGACCGGACTTGAGATCCAGGCTGAAAGTGCTGATATGGCCAGGCGCAGCGTCATACTGAACAGGCTTGAAGACAGAGTAGATATAGTTACAGGGGATATAAAAAATGCCTCTGATCTATTCAGGCTTTCTTCATTTGATGTTATTACGAGCAACCCTCCGTATATGAGCGATACGCACGGACTGAAAAATCCTGACATGCCTAAGGCCATAGCCAGACATGAGCTGCTCTGCACGCTTGATGACACAGTCAGGGAAGCTGCCTGCCTTTTAAAGACCGGCGGCCATTTTTTTATGGTACACCGGCCATTCAGGCTTGTTGAGATATTTCGAACGATGACTGATCACGGCCTTGAGCCGAAGAGGATGAAGCTTGTGTACCCGTACGCGGACCGCGAGCCCAATATGGTCCTGATCGAGGGGATACGCGGCGGGCGGGCGCGGCTGAATGTCGAGAAGCCGCTGATCGTCTATGAGAAGCCCGGCGTATATACGCGGGAAATATACGATATCTACGGTTACTGATCGGAAAATACCAGACTGTTTGGGAGGTCATCATCTATGCACGGAAAATTGTTTTTGTGCGCTACGCCGATAGGAAATCTTGGCGACATCACCAGCCGCGTGCTGGAGACGCTCAGGAGTGTTGATCTGATCGCGGCTGAGGATACGCGCAACAGTATAAAGCTGCTTAATCATTTCGATATACATGTACCTATGACCAGCTATCATGAATACAATAAGATCGATAAGGGCAGGGTGCTTATCGAGAAGATGCTGGAGGGACAGAATATCGCCCTCATCACCGACGCGGGCACTCCCGGCATTTCGGACCCCGGCGAGGAGCTTGTCCGCATGTGCATCGACGCGGGGATAGAGCTCACGGTGCTGCCGGGGCCGGCAGCCTGCATAACGGCGCTCATCATGTCCGGACTGCCGACGAGAAGATTCTGCTTTGAGGGATTCCTGCCGAATGAGAAGGATGACAAAAAGGGACAGCGCCTGGTGCTCGAGCGCCTGAAGACGGAGACGCGCACCACGGTGTTCTATGAGGCTCCGCACAGATTTCTGCGCACGCTGGCGCTTATGCTGGATGCCGTCGGTCCCGACCGGCGGGTGACGGTCTGCCGGGAGCTGACAAAAAAACACGAGACCGCGTTCCGCGGAAGCATTTCGCAGGCTATGGAATATTATCGGGAAAATGAGCCGAAGGGCGAGATAGTCCTGGTCATGGAGGGCGTGCCGCAGGCAAAGCTTGATGAAGAGAAAAGCCTGGCCTGGCAGGAGATAAGCATAGAAAAGCATATGCAGATATATCTCGATAAAGGGCAAAGTAAAAAGGAGGCTATGAAGAGCGTAGCCTCAGACCGCGGTGTGCCTAAAAAAGATATCTACAGCTATCTGGTTGAGCATAAGGACGAAAAGTGAGCTGCCGGCCTTTGCGCCGGTCAGGGTTTCTTCGCGGGAGGCGATCATTTCCACGGCTGCGGTGCTGTCACAGCTCGATCATATAGCCGGCAAGCCGGGCCATTTCCCTGATGGACTGGCGGGAGACTTTTTTGCCGTGGTATTCGATAAGCTCGTCTTTTCCGCCCGTAAAAATATCTGTATCTTCATATTTTCTGAGGACTATGGCGTCGCCCTCGATAAAGATCTCGAAGGGGTCATGCTCTTCGATATTCATGCTTCTGCGCAGTTCGATAGGAAGGGTTATTCTTCCAAGTTCGTCAAGCCTTCTGACAATCCCAGTACTTTTCACAGTATTTCCTCCATTCCGGGGTATATAAATACTCCAAACTCAGCGTCCGTGCGCATTTCCGCGGATCGTATCAAAAGCCGTTAAGGTTTACGCAAATAAAAAAAGAGACTCTCAGCGCTGCTGAAAGTCTCCTTCGACTTGTCGATTTATGCTTGAATTATAGCTGTTAAACAAATTATTGTCAATAAAAAATACAAATATTTACAAATATACTTTCCGGATATCTGCCGGCTGATCACTTGAGAAAAGCAGCCAGGTTCGGCTTGACCTTATCTTCGTAGACGAGCTCAGCCATAACGCGTGCGAAATATTTTTTGTTGGCCATGTTGAGAGCCTTTTCATCCGGCTCATCTATCAGGCCTGCAAGCCAGTCCTTCATGCCGCTCTTGAGCTCGGCGCGTTCAGGCTCATACTGAAAATCTTCTGTCTTCATGCCTTCCCACGCATCGATGCGCCTTCTGACTTCAGCCCTGTATTCATCGTGCATATCATCCATTCTAATACCCCCATATATGTCGGGCTTTGCCGACCCGTTTATGTTATAATCATATCAGAAGAGCGGATATTATTCAATACAAAACGCTAAGATCTGCGACTGACAGATCTGTATAAGAAACGGAGATAAAAGCAGGCTATGGTTATAAAGGAACAGGTATACATCAGCCCCTATGGCCTTGACAGGACGCTGCACATATATCTGCCGGATGATTATTATGATTCCGGCATGAGCTATCCTGTCATGTACATGTACGACGGGCACAATCTTTTCAGCGATATGGACGCTACCTACGGCAAGTCGTGGGGACTTGCCGATTATATGACACGGGCGGACCGCAAGATGATCATCGCCGGGCTGGAATGCAACCATGAGGGCAATCAGCGTCTGGTCGAATTCTGCCCATATGATTTTACTGATTTTGACGGCTTAAGATACAGCGGCACCGGCCGGGTGCTCATGGACTGGATGGTGCAGGAGCTGAAACCGTATATGGACAGCCATTACCGGACCATTCCGGACCGAGGCCACACCGGCATCGGCGGCAGTTCCATGGGCGGCCTCATGTCATTTTTCAGTATTGTATGCTACAATGAATATTTTTCGAGAGCAGCCTGTCTGTCGAGCACATTCTCGCTCTGCCATGCTGCGCTGAAAAAAGATCTGCTTGCCGTCAGCGCCCTGGATCCGGACACCAGGGTGTACCTGAGCTGGGGCGGCCAGGAACTCAGAAACAAGAGGGCTCTGATAAAGTACAGCTGCGAAAATCTCGAGTTCTCGCATCTGCTCACGGAGCGCGGAGCAGCGGTGTACCCTTATCTGCAGGGGCGCGGCAGGCATTGTGAAGAAGACTGGGAAAAGCAGAATGGTATCTACATGAGCTTTTTGTGGGATGAGGGCAAGGCTTGACATTTCACTGCTCCTGTAATACAATGACCGGAGTATATAAATTGCGGGGGGAACTATCCGGAAGCTTACCGGTGCGTTGAGAAAGGCCTGGCCTGACCCTTTGAACCTGTTGGTTAATACCAGCGTAGGAACGTCTTCATCAGTATTTCACCCGTGTTATACATTGTATAGCGCGGGTTTTTTAATGATCCGGATGGTCTGTCCCCCGGCATTCTTTTTGGGAGGTAATTATGATCATGAAGAAACTAATGGCATCTGCGGCAGCTTTGTTATCTGTGTCCTTGATGCTCACAGGCTGCGGCAGCTCAGCGTCATCATCAGCTTCCGCCGTTTCTCAGAGCGGCGCGGGCACACAGGAGAGCTCAGGGAGCGCGGCTTCCGGCAAGGATCTCGAGGAGTTCGATCTGGTGCTTGACTGGTACCCGAACGCTGTCCACACTTTTTTGTATGACGCGCTGGAGAAGGGATATTTTGCGGATGAGGGGCTTAATGTCAAGATAATGTTCCCGGCCAACGACAATGACGCGCTCTCTCTGGCAGCGGCAGGCAAGGTGGACGCTGGCCTCTATTACATGGATGACGCCATAATGACAAACGCGAATGAGAATGTGCCGGTAAAGGTTTTCGGCACCGTCGTCAATCAGTCGCTGGACATCATTACCTCTCTTGCCGACAAACATATCAGCAGGCCCAAAGACCTTGAGGGAAAGACGCTCGGCTACTGCGACAGCCTGTTCGGCGAGGCCGTGATCAAGTGCATGATGGAAAATGACGGCTCCTCGGTCGACAAGGTAAATCTTGTGAATGTAGGCTTTGACCTGATGAGCGCCATGACTACGGGGAATGCCGACGCTACCTACGGCTGTTATATCAATCATGAAGTGCCGCAGCTGGAGAAAGAGGGCTTTAAGGTAAATACCTTTAAGCTTACGGATTACGGCGTGCCGGACTTCTACGCTCTGGTGTTCGTCGCGGGCGCGGATAAGATCGACAAAAACACTGAAAAATACGCGAAGTTTCTCAGGGGCTGCCAGAAGGGCTTTGAGGACATGAAAAATGATCCCGAGAACAGTCTGCAGATCCTTCTTGACAACCAGGACAGCGCCAATTTCGCGCTCGACCCGGATGTAGAGAGCAAAAGCATCAAGATACTGCTGCCGATGATGGAGGGCAAGGACAAGCCGTTCCTCTACCAGGATCCGGCTGTCTACCAGAAAAATATCGACTGGCTCAAGAAGAACGGGCTGATCAAAAAGACGATCTCCACGGATGACATAATAGTAAATCCGCTGGAGGAAAGCAAGTAGATCAGATACCCGGCTATATGATGCCGTCCTTCTTCATGTATTTTTCCATCACGGTAAATGAGCAGGGGCCCATATCGAGTATGTATTTGTGGAAGCTCTTGATGTCAAATTTCTTCCCGGCCTTATCCGAAGCTTTCTGTTCCAGCTTCTGGAATTCCAGCATGCCGATGCAGTAGGGCAGGTAGGAGCCGGGGGTGCCGACCACAAGCGGGAATATCTCAGAGGCGGCGCTGTCGCCGCTGAATCCGTAGTCACTCAGATAGTCAGACAGTTCATCCTGTGTCCATCCGTCGTAATTGACGCCGATGTCTGCCCTCGCGTAGATGTCAAGAGTAAGGATGTCATTGAGCTGCAGCATCTGGGTGACTTTTTCGTCAAGGCCGGCCCAGCTGTAGGACATGTTCTCAACATAGCTTGCCCAGCCCTCCAGATAGCCGTCATAGCTGAGCGTGAACCTGATCGGCGCGGGATCCTGGGCCGCGAAATATGAATGCTGGTAGAGGTGTCCCGGATAGCCCTCGTGGGCCAGTGTCTTGAACAGCTCGAGCGCGTTGCTGCCGACCGATGAATTGTTGAGATATATTACGTTCTGGTCAGGCTTGTCGATGGGCGGCACGACATAAAATGCCGGGTTTGTCGAGCTCTCCAGAGCAGCGGGAACATATTTAAGCTCGTATTTTTCCGTGGCGCCGTCCGGGAAATCGGTCTTGATCGCTTTCTGCAGCATGCTTATCATCTCAGCGGGGTCAGTTGTGCCGATGTCAAAAGGACCGGATATCTTGCTGTAGATGTTTTTGTCAGCCAGATAGATGCCGCGGATCTTGTTTATGCAGCTCACCATGCTGGTCTCTATGAGATCTGCCATCTTATCTGGCGTCATATCGGTGCCGGTGTCAGATCTGGCGAGCAGCGAATAGTACTCCTTACCCTTGTCCAGATAGCAGAGACCTTTATCGTTCTTACCGCTTCCCCTGAGCTTCTGCAGACCGCTTATAAGGCTTTCATAGGCGGGGATCACGGAGTTTTTGACTGCCTCCTCGTTCTTTTTTGTCAGGGAAGAGATCTCACTGCTGCTCAGGCCGCTGACATTTTTGACCCTGTCAGAAAATGTGGAGGACAGCGTGTTATTGTCGGGGTCGCTGATAAAGCTCTGGCATGATTTGATCACTGTGTCGAGACAGGCGTCGGACATGAAAAGTCCGGCGGCGGATTTTGCCTGTTCATATTCAAGGATATTCTGGAAGTAGGAAGGGAAGCAGCCGAGCAGTGTTATATATTCGTCCACATCTGCCTTGCTGTTGAATTCATACTCCGACATCATGATCGGGAGCATGGAGTGGACTCCGGACATTGTGCGCAGAGGCTCGTAATAATAATACAGAGACTCCTGGTCGGTATCCAGATCCTCACTGATCACTTCCTTCAGGAGATCGTAAGTAAGCTGCTCATCAGTGCTCAGCCTGCCGCGGCTGATCGCTTTCAGGCGGCTCTGCCATTTCTTCTCCTTGTCCGTTTCCTCAGAAGAGTACTTTATGTCAATGTGGCCGAGATCATTTTCTTCAGCCTTCAGACCGTAAGCTGAGGGGTCGGAGAGCTGAAAATGGAGATCCAGCGCATTGGAGGTGAGCATATATTTGAATATCTCATCGCTGAGCTTTGAGAACGCCGAAGAATCCTCTGACGAGGAAGACGCCTGAGAGCTGCCTGACGGCTCCTCCCCGCTTACTGTGGGCGCAGAGACCTGCGTGTCAGCCTGCCCGGACGAACTGCCGCTGAGAGCAGCCGAGCAACCCGAAATGAACAGTGAGCATACCAGCAATACAGCCAGCAATATGTATGAGAAATTCTTTTTATTATTCATCAGTCCCACCTTTGCCTGTCCGGTGTTATCAAGCCCGGTCTGTCTGCTGCCGGTCACGAAAGGATCAGTCCGGCGATACTGCCGGGATCCGGCGCAATGACCCCGGCGCCGTGAGCCAGGAGAAAATCGTATGAGCGGAATCCCCAGCTGACGGATATGCAGTCCATGTCCGCATTCCGGGCGGTCTGCAGGTCTATCTCTGAATCTCCGATGTAGACAGCTTCCCGGCTGCTGATCCCGAGTTCCCGCAGGACCTTTGTGACCATATCCGGCGCCGGTTTTCTTCTTACGCCTTCCCGCTGTCCGGCACAGATGTCAAACATTCCCCGGAAATAGTCTGAGCAGAGCTTCTGGACGGCGTTATCCGGCTTGTTGGAGACCACGGCAGTGCGGATGCCGGCTGCCCTCAGCTGTTCAAGCAGAGGAAGTATCCCTTCGTAGGGCCCGGTCTCGATGTCGCAGTGCCCTGAATAGTACAGGCGGAAAGCGCTCTGTATCTGCGGCGCTTCGCCCTGTATGGAAGCCGCAGCTGCCGCCGGCAGCATTTCCCCGGGAGTCCCTATGGCCTCCAGAGAGCCGCGTTCAGCCCCGGCCTCCAGCGCCAGCGCGCGGCGCACAGCCACTTCCACCCCGCTGCCGAAGAATTCCGCCGCATCCTGCGGCGTGAAATCATGTCTGTGTCCGGCCTCCGCCATCACGTGATTCATAGATACCCGGAGATCCTCCAGCGTATCAAGTACGGTCCCGTCCATATCGAAGACCGCGGCCCTGTATCTGCTCATCAAAATCCACCTCACCGCAGCAGCCGGCGCTCTGCCGGGTCTGCTGTCCTGTATATCCGTATAGTGATAATATAACATAATATCCGGCTCAGGTAAAAGGATATCTGTGTATCAGCCTGTCTGCCCGGGGAGACGGCCGGTTTTTTGCGAAACAGCTTGCAAAATACGCTGAGAAAATATAAATTGTAATATAACGGACCGGAGCCGGCAGAGCGCCGCCGAAATATTTTCCGAAATGGAGTTTGATGCTGTATGGCTTTATATGTGATCGGCGACCTTCACCTGTCGTTCGGTGTTCCTGATAAGAGTATGGATATGTTCGGATCTGTGTGGAAGGACCACGAGGATAAGATCCGCAGGAACTGGCTCAGATCAGTCAAAGAAGAGGATACTGTCGTCATCGCCGGCGATTTTTCCTGGGGCAGGAAGCTCGATGAATGCGCGCCGGACTTTGACTTTATCAGGGGGCTTCCTGGCAGGAAGATCTTCCTGCGGGGCAACCATGATATGTTCTGGGACGCGAAGCACACACAGAGGCTGAATGATCAGTTCCGGGGCGAGTTCTTTTTCCTGCAGAACAATTTCGCGGCGTATAGGGACTATGCCCTCGTCGGCACCAAGGGATACTGCTATGAGGGACTCGACAGCTTTGATCATTTCCTGAAGATACGCAGCAGGGAGCTGAAGCGGCTCCGCCTCTCCTTCGACGCGGCGGCATCGGCGGGCTTTGGGAAGTTTATCATGCTGCTGCACTATCCCCCGACGACGATCGGGGAACAGTCAAGCCCCTTCACCGAGATGGCGGAGCATTTCGGGGCGGAGCAGGTGATCTACGCGCACTGCCACGGCAAGGCCCGCTTTGACGACAGCTTCCGGGGCAGGGTGAACGGCATCGAATACCGTCTCGCGTCCGGGGATTTCCTGAATTTCAGGCCGCTTAAGGTCCTGGACTGACAGCGCCGGCAGGCATATGAGGAGGAATCAGAAATGAAGTTTAAGATGATACATGAGAATTACAATGTGCAGGATCTTGACAGATCCCTGAAGTTTTACGGCGAGGCGCTGGGGCTGAGCGAGAGAAGAAGGATAGCGCCGCCTGACGGCTCGTTCATTATCGTCTATATCGGCAATGAGGAGTCTGACTTCGAGATGGAGCTCACCTGGATGAAGGAGCACCCGGCTGAATATGACCTGGGGGAGGACGAGTTCCACCTGGCGTTCCGCACGGATGATTTCGCAGGAGCCCATAAAAAGCACAAAGAGATGGGCTGCATCTGCTTTGAAAATCCGCAGATGGGGATATATTTCATCGCCGATCCCGACGGATACTGGCTGGAGATACTGCCTTCTGAGAACTGAGCGGCCAAGACATCAGGCGTGGATGAATCCGACGATGAGCGCGGCGGCGCACAGAAATAAGATGACTGTCAGAATATTGCAGATACATTTGGCGAGTATCCTCAGCAGTGTATCCTCGGTATGCAGGAAGGGAAGACGGCGGGTGATCCCCAGATAGTCTCCGTCGATCAGGACGCACAAAACGGCCGCGGCATACATCATGACGCGGATGATGATCCTGCTGCCGGCAGAAAAGGACTGGCTTGATCCTGCCCAGAAGCAGCAGACGGCGAGGAAGACATAGCCCGCCGCTGCGGGGATCATGTACAAGATCTTCCCGCTGCGGAAGCCCGGCGGCAGGTATCTCCTTCGCCCCGCAAGAGGCTTCCCGTCAGCCTGATTCAGGGGGGTATTTCCCGCGCTGTGCCTGAGGCAGGGCAGATCCTGCATGGCTTCGATGAGCTGCCGCGTGTCCTGGTATCTCTGCTCAGGGTCGATCATGGTGCATCTGGCGATTATCTTTTTCATGGGCGCGGAGCAGACGAGCGCTCCTGTACGCGGATCGCTGAGCAGTTTTTTCAGGGTGGCGCCGAATCCGTAGATGTCGGTCCTGATATCGCTCTGGCCGAATCCGTACTGTTCGGGAGCCGCGAATCCGTTCGTCCCCATAAGTTCGGTGTCTTCGCTTCTGCCTGAGCGGAAGGTCCTGGCTATATTCATATCGGTCAGATACCATCTGCCGCCGAAGCTGATGATATTTGAGGGCTTTATATCTCGGTGTATGACAGGCGGGTTCAGAGAGTGCAGCCTGGCTATCGTCCTGCACAGACCCAGGGCGGCGGCAGCAGTCTCATTTTCCGACAGGGGCATCTCCAGCATATTGAGGGTCTGGCCGGGTATATATTCTTCGATCACCGTCAGTTCGCCGCCGGCGGCATCTTCGTCGAGCGCGTATATGCGCGGGATACCTTCGACGGGCCGCTTCAGCAGCTCGTCATATACGGGGCGCGAGTACTGTGAGAGTATCTTTTTTACATAGATCCTGCTGTCTATGCTGCTCTGTACATAATATATCCGTTTTCCGGGGCTTAATTCGCCGGGTGATCGGAAAACCTCATCTATATAGTCTTTTGCATTCATTGATAAAGCCTGCTTTCAGTATGGCAGTAAAAGGGGAGGTGACGACAGTGAGCGACAATAAAAAATCATCTACTGATGATCTGTTAAAAACTCTGAGCAATATTGACAGCACGACTGAACTGCTTAAGTTCCAAAATGAGCTTAAGAAGGAAGGCGTGCCAGGATCCTTCTGCGAGTATATCAGCAGTCTGGCCGCTGAGCACTGTCTGGCGAAATCTGAGCTGATAGCTGCCTCCGGGATCGACCGGACCTACGGCTACCAGATACTGGACGGGAGGCGCAGGGCAGGCAGGGACAGGGTGCTCGCACTCTGCCTGGCCGCGCAGTGCAGCCTGGATCAGGCCCAGAGATGCCTGACCCTCGCCGGACACGGCCGGCTTTACGCGCGCGAGCCGCGTGACAGCGCGATAATCTACGCAGTTGAAAAGCATCGTTCTGTGATCGAGACAAACAGTCTGCTCGATGAGCTGGGCTTTGACGCTCTGCAGGGAGCAGAATGAGCCCCGCATATTTAAGATAACATCCGCCTCAGGGTGCGTCAAGAATAAAAATGCCATCTCTTATGTCAGCAGAGATGGCATTTTGCTGTCTGAAGGCGCAGGGCCGCGGCCGTTTAGCCGGGCGGCTGCCGGTGAAGGCTTACTTGATTATGAAGTATGCTTTCTCATCCGTCCAGATGTTGGAGGTGTATTCGAGCACGATCGACTTAGCCTTTTTGGGGACCTCGAAGTAAACCGAGAAGCTTACATTGCGGCCTTTTGAGAGATTCGTGTTGAAGAACTTTTCAGTGGACAGAAAAGTCTCCTCGGCACTTGTGTCGTCCGCATAGCAGCTGAAATCACCAGTCGAAACATAGGCATCGCTGCTGCCGTTGTTCACATATGTGAAATTGGCCTCGATGTATTTATTGCCGCTGTCAGGTTCCTCGTACTGAGTGTAATCCTTGAAGTCCTTATTGGCGCTGTTGAAGGTGATCGAGAGACCGTCCTTCTCGAAGGTCTGGCCGACCTCGACGTTGATCTTGCCGTCAGTGCTGCCGGAAGGGGCAGCGGTCTCGGATGAAGCCGCAGCGCCTGAGGCCGCGGATGATGAGGCAGCGCCTGAGGCCGCGGATGAAGAACCGCCGCTGACCTTGGGCCCGGAATTCGAGCCGCCTGCCAGCGCCGATATTATCATTATGATTATGATCGCCAGGATCACGAAAAGTATGATCCTGCCGGCGCCGCCCTTCTGCTTTTTGCGGCAGTAAGGGCAGGTCTTTGCGCTCTTCGGTATCGTCATGCCGCAGTGCCGGCAGACCTTGGTCGGCCCCTCCGGCGGCGTCTGCCCGGCATTTTCCATGTTCATGTTTTCTTCGTTCATATCTATTGCTCCCTTAAAAAAATCCTGCTGCCCTGAGCTTCGTCATATCTGCCAGGACGGCTGTCTCGCTGCTGATCTTATTATAGCGAAGAGCCGGGGGCGATTGGTATGCCCGCAGCATACAATTGCCGGGCGGGCGGAGCGAACTTAAGTGTAACTCTTGTGGATGCTCTCTTTTTATGATAAGCTAAAATATACGAATATTTTGCAGGGCGGGAGCTCCCGCGCGCTATCATCAGGGGGAAATGTCATGGCGAAAAAACCTTATTATATTACAACGGCTATCACCTACACATCAGGCAAGCCGCACATAGGCAATACATACGAGATCATTCTTGCGGACAGCATCGCGCGTTTCAAGCGCATGCAGGGATATGACGTCCGTTTCCAGACGGGCACCGACGAGCACGGCCAGAAGATAGAGATCAAGGCCGGCGAGGCCGGCATCACGCCCAAGGAATTTGTCGACAATGTGTCCGGTCAGATCAAAGACATCTGGGATCTGATGAATACTTCCTATGACCGTTTTATCAGAACTACCGACAGTGACCATGAGAAGCAGGTACAGAAGATCTTCAAGAAGCTTCATGACCAGGGCGATATCTACAAGAGCGTGTACAAGGGCAAATACTGTACTCCCTGCGAATCTTTCTGGACTGAGTCGCAGCTGGTGGACGGAAAATGCCCCGACTGCGGCCGCGAGGTGGTCGACGCCGAGGAAGAAGCTTATTTCTTCAAGCTGAGCAAATATGCCGACAGGCTCATCGATCATATAAACAGCCATCCGGATTTCATCCAGCCTGTCTCCAGGAAGAACGAGATGATGAACAATTTCCTGAAGCCCGGCCTGCAGGATCTGTGCGTTTCCAGGACCTCTTTCAAATGGGGCATCCCCGTCGATTTCGACCCGAAGCACGTCATCTATGTCTGGATAGACGCGCTCAGCAACTATATCACCGGACTCGGCTACGATGTGGACGGCGGCAGCGGCGAGCTCTATAAGAAGTACTGGCCGGCGGATCTTCACCTGATCGGCAAGGACATCATCCGCTTCCACACTATTTACTGGCCCATCATGTTGATGGCGCTGGATATCCCTCTGCCGAAGCAGGTGTTCGGGCATCCGTGGCTGCTTGTCGGCGAGGGCAAGATGAGCAAATCTAAGGGAAATGTGATCTACGCTGACGATCTGGTTAGATATTTCGGTGTGGACGCGGTGCGCTATTTCGTGCTGCATGAGATGCCCTTCGAGAATGACGGCTCTATTTCCTGGGAGCTGATGGTGGAGCGCATGAATTCCGATCTGGCAAATATTCTCGGCAACCTTGTGAACAGGACTGTCTCGATGACGAACAAATACCTGGGCGGCGTGATCATGGCTCCGGGCGCCAGTGAGCCTGTCGATGAAGAGCTGAAGGCTGCTGCCCTCGGCATGCACACAAGGGTCGACGAGAAGATGGACCAGCTCCGCGTGGCCGATGCCATAACGGAGATATTTGCCCTGCTTCGCCGCTGCAACAAATATATCGACGAGACGGAGCCGTGGAAGCTCGGCAAGGATGAAAGCTGCCGCGAGAGACTGGCAACGGTGCTCTACGATCTGCTCGAAGGCATCCGCATGGCCGCGGTAGCCCTCGGCGCCTTCCTCCCGGAGACATCGGAGAAGATACTCGATATGATCGGCACCAAAGAGAGAGATTATCTGAAGCTTGACAGTTTCGGTCTTCTGGAAACAGGCATAAAAGTCACGGAGAAGCCGGAGATACTTTTCGCCAGGGTAGACATGAAGGAGCTCACCGCCCAGATGGAGACGGACCCGGCGATGCAGGTAGCCGCCAGGGCGGCAGGCAAAGCGGCAGAGGGCGGCGCAGGGTCAGCGGGAGAGCCGGCAGCTGCGGAAGCCTCAGAGCCCGGAGATGTGATGGATATAGAGGCGAAGGAAGAGATACTCTACGACGATTTTGAGAGACTGCAGTTCCAGGTAGGAGAGATAATTTCCTGCGAGGCGGTCCCGAAGTCGAAGAAGCTTCTCTGCTCACAGGTCAGGATAGGCTCGCAGGTCCGCCAGATCGTCTCAGGCATCAAAAAGTTCTACAGTCCTGAGGAGATGGTCGGCAAAAAGGTCATGGTGGTGACGAACCTGAAGCCGGCGACGCTGGCAGGATTAAAATCAGAGGGAATGATACTCTGCGCGGAGGATGCAGACGGCAGGCTGTCGCTGATGGTCCCCGAGCGCAGCATGCCCGCGGGAGCTGAGGTCCGTTAAAGAGGATCCCGGACAATAACGGAAAGAAGATAAGCGGATGATTTTTGATACTCACGCGCATTATGACGATGTACAGTTTGATGCGGACAGAGATGAACTGCTCCTGTCCATGGCTGATGCCGGGATAGGGCGCATTGTAAATATAGGAGCTGATATCGCCTCCTCGGACAGAAGCGTCGGGCTGGCCTGCAGATATGATTTTATCTATGCCGCTGCAGGCGTACATCCGTCGGACGCGGATCAGCTCAACGAGGAGACATTTGCCCATCTGTCTGAGCTCTGTGATGAAAAAAAGGTCGTGGCGGTAGGCGAGATCGGCCTTGACTATTACTGGGAAAAGGACCCGGAAAAGAAGTACAGGCAGAGGTACTGGTTCAGGAGGCAGATCGACCTGGCCAGAGAAAAGGGGCTGCCGATAGTCATCCATTCCCGGCAGGCCGCCCGCGACACCATGGAGATCGCCCGCGAAGAGATGATAGGCGATATCGGCGGCGTCGTGCACTGCTATTCGTATTCGGTGGAGCAGGCCGCGGAGTATCTGGACATGGGCATGTATCTGGGGATCGGCGGCGTGCTGACCTACAAGAACGCGCGCGTGCTGAAGGATGTAGTCAGCTTTGCGCCGCTGCAGAGCATAGTTCTGGAGACAGACTGCCCGTATCTCTCGCCGGAACCGTACCGCGGCAAGAGGAACAGTTCGCTGAACATACCCTGTGTAGTGCAGGCCATCGCGCAGATAAAGGGCCTGACGACGGATGAGGTCGAGGAAGTGACCTGGGAAAACGCGATGAAACTGTACAGGATGGATTCATAAGCTCTGCTGTGACCGGTCACAGTGCATTCCTGAGGACAGACAAATGGCATCGGCTGTATGGCCGATGCCTGTAGTTTATTAAGGGAGGTGGACGGGTTCATCACGCCCGTCCGTATTATGAAAAAAAATCTATTTTAAAAGTGTGTGAGCACTTGCTTTTCTGTTTGATTGTGGCTTTATTATAATCAGGGAATGTGGCTTTTTTGTGAGCAGTTCCGGATGCTTTTGTGAACAATACGTGGCAGTTCTGCGAAACCAGGCAGGCCGCGGCTCATACTGCCTGACGGCAGACAGATACGGCAGCGGTCCATACTGCCTGACGGCAGACAGATACGGCGACGGAGAGGATAATATGGAAAAACTTTCAGATCCGCAGATGACTATTCAGATACTGCAGAAATATGATTTCTGTTTCCGGAAAAGATTCGGGCAGAATTTTCTTATTGACGGCCATGTCCTGGACAGGATAATAGAGGGGGCCGGCGTGACGAAGGATGACATGGTGCTGGAGATAGGCCCGGGCATAGGGACGCTGACGCAGTACCTGGCCGAGGCGGCCGGCAGGGTCATTTCTGTGGAGATCGATAAAAATCTCCTGCCGATACTGGACGAGACTCTTGATGGATACGGCAACGTGAAGATAATCAACGCTGATATCATGTCCCTCGACCTTGATGAGCTGATACGCAGGGAAGCTCAGACCGGCGCTCAGGGCGGCGGGACTGCCGGAGGCTTTGAGCATGTCAAGGTGGTGGCGAACCTTCCGTATTATATCACTACTCCCATCATCATGATGCTTCTTGAACAGCGCCTGCCGATCGACAATATCACTGTCATGGTGCAGAAGGAGGTCGCCATGCGCATGAAGGCCGGCCCCGGCACAAAGGATTACGGAGCTCTTTCTCTGGCAGTGCAGTACTACGCCGAGCCGTACCTGGCCGCGAATGTCCCCCGCAACTGTTTCATGCCGCGCCCGAATGTGGACTCCGCGGTGATCAGGCTGACGAAGTATAAAGAGCCTCCGGTCCGAGTCAGGGACGAGAAGCTGCTTTTCGCGCTTATCCACGCGTCCTTCGAACAGCGCCGGAAGACTCTGGTGAACGGGATAAACAACAGCTCCAGGCTCGGCTTCACGAAGGAGCAGGCCGCCGGAGCCCTGGCGGCAGCCGGCCTGCAGCCGACGGTCAGGGGAGAGGCCCTCACGCTGGAGGAGTTCGCCAGGCTGTCTGACATATTGAGCGTGGTCTGACCGCAGTATGCGTCGTGTAACCCATTACTAAACTTTTTGTTTAAAAATACTTGACATGCAGAAAAATACACGTATAATTAGATTGTTTAGTATTATTGAACTGAAAGTTTACATATTTCGTGCGCCGGCACGATTGTTTTTGGGAGAGCACAGATGGATATCGGAGCTAAGATCAGACGCCTGCGCATCACGAACGGGCTGACGCTGGAAGAACTGGCGAACAGGAGCGAGCTGACCAAGGGATTCCTGTCACAGCTGGAAAGAGACCTGACATCACCGTCCATTGCGACGCTGGAGGATATACTTGAAGCCCTCGGCACCAGCCTCAGCGAGTTTTTCGCGGAGGATGTCGACGAGCAGGTGGTATTTACCGCCAGCGATTATTTTGTCAATGAACAGCCGGGATATGATATGTCTTTTATCGTGCCCAACGCCCAGAAGAACAGCATGGAACCTATCATGCTCAGGCTGCGCCCGGGCGCGGAATCGGAGAAATACGGCCCCTTCGAGGCGGAGGAATTCGGCTATCTCCTGGCAGGCAGGGCCGAGCTGCATTACGGCAGCAAGGTCTACACCTTAAAAAAAGGACAGACATTTTACTTTAAGGGCGACAGGGCGCATTTCCTGAAAAATGTCGGCCAGAATGACGCGCTTGTCATATGGGCCACCACGCCGCCGTCGTTTTAACGCAGAGGGGGAGCCGGGTATGGATAAGATCATTGAGCTGAAGAATCTGACGAAGAATTTCGGGAACCAGCAGGTCCTCAGAGGGATAAACCTGGACATTTACCAGAATGAATTCCTGACTCTGCTGGGGCCTAGCGGCTGCGGAAAGACGACGACGCTGCGCATAATAGCCGGCTTTGAGGAGCCGAGCGGCGGACAGATACTGTTTGACGGGACGGACATCTCAAAGGTGCCGGCGTACAAGCGCGAGGTCAACACGGTATTTCAGAAGTATTCGCTTTTTCCTCATATGAATGTTTATGAGAATGTAGCGTTCGGGCTGAATATCAAGAAGATGGACAAGGCTCTCATCGAGACGAGGGTGAACCGGATGCTGAAGCTGGTGGGACTCGCCGATTTCGGGGCGAGGGATGTCACCCTTCTCTCCGGCGGGCAGCAGCAGAGGGTGGCCATAGCGCGCGCCCTGGTGAACGAGCCGAAGGTACTGCTTCTCGATGAGCCGCTGGGCGCGCTGGACGCGAAGCTGCGCAAGGATATGCAGGTCGAGCTCAAGAAGATACAGAAGGAGATCGGCATAACATTTATATTTGTGACTCATGACCAGGAGGAGGCGCTGACGATGTCGGACACCGTCGTGGTCATGAATGAGGGTACCATACAGCAGATCGGGACGCCGATAGATATCTACAACGAGCCGGAGAACAGGTTCGTGGCGGGATTCATCGGGGAATCGAATATCATTGACGGCATCATGAAAAAGGACCTGCTGGTCCATTTTGATGATGTTGATTTTGAGTGCGTAGATAAAGGATTTCCTGAAAACGAGCCGGTGGAGGTGGTACTCAGACCCGAGGATCTGGATATCGTGAAACCGGAGGACGGCAAGCTGACCGGAGAGATCACCTCAGTGACCTTCAAGGGCGTGCACTACAACGTGATGGTGAAGACCAAATACCGCGACTACCGCATCAACACCACCGATTACTGGGAGATCGGCACGCCGGTGGGGCTGACTCTTACGCCTGACGACATACATGTCATGTGGAAAACACAATACTGATACTCCGGGAGGCTGACTGGCAGATGAAGCATTTTAGAAAACTGACCATACCTTACATTGTCTGGTGCGTGATCTTTATACTGATCCCGCTGCTCCTGATCGCGATATACGCGTTCACGACAGGCGGAAATGAGGTCAGGACACTCAATTTTACCCTGTCCAATTTCGCCAAGATAAATGAAGCTACCTATATCAAGGTGTTCATAAAGTCGCTGGAGCTGGGCTTTCTGACGACCGGTATCTGCCTGGCGGCGGGCTATCCGCTGGCGTACATCATCTCCAGGGCTCCGGAGGAATCCCAGGATATGCTTATCATGGGAGTGACGATCCCTACCTGGATAAATATGCTGCTGAGAACCTACGCCTGGATGAACCTTCTCTCCGACAACGGGATAATCAACACTCTGCTCGGGATGCTCGGCATAGACCCGGTGCACATGATGTACACGAATTTTTCCGTGATACTGGGCATGGTCTGCAATTTCATGCCGTTTATGATAATTCCGATACACACATCCCTGCGCAAGATGGATCACTCGCTGATAGAGGCGGCGATGGATCTGGGAGCGAACCCTTTCCAGACCTTCCGCAGGATCATACTCAAGCTGTCGATGCCTGGTGTGATCAACGGCGTGGTCCTGGTGTTCCTGATGGCGATATCTTCGTTCGTTATCCCGAAGCTGCTCGGCGGCGGTCAGTTTGTCCTTATCGGCAATCTCATCGAGTCGCAGTTTATCTCCATCGGCGACTGGAATTTCGGCAGCGCGATATCGCTGATACTTGCCGCGATCATACTGATCGCGCTGAGACTGATGAAGAAGATGGATCTGAAGGAAGTGGAGGAGAACTAGCGCTATGAGGAAATATAACGGGTTCTGGGCCAGACTCTACATAGCTGTGTGCTTCGCGTTCTTCTATCTTCCCATAATCGTGACGGTCATTTTTTCCTTCAATTCCTCTAAATCGCTGTCACATTTTACGGGATTTTCCCTGAGATGGTATTCTGCCCTCATCGAGGACAATGAGATAGTGCAGGCCGTGTACGTCTCCGTGACGATAGCAGTCATAGCGACGATAGTCTCGACGATACTGGGGACGATGACCGCCATCGGCCTCTCAAGATCCAGGAAAGTGCTCAAGGACGCGATACTGAGCATAAATGATATCCCGATACTCAACCCGGATATCGTGACGGCTATCTCCTGGATGCTGCTGTTTTCCTCGATGGGTCTGGCGAAGGGCTACTTTACGATGCTCCTCGCCCACATAGGTTTCTGCACGCCATTTGTCATAACCAGCGTTTACCCTAAGGTGCGCTCGCTCGACCCGAACCTGGCAAACGCGGCGATGGATCTGGGCGCGACGCCTGTGCAGGCGCTGACGAAGGTCATCCTGCCCATGATAAAGCCCGGGATCTTCGCGGGCATACTGCTTGCCTTCACCATGTCTTTCGATGATTTCGTAATATCGTATTTCGTGACCGGCAACGGGGTCAAGAATATCTCGATAGTCGTATATAATATGACAAAGCGCATCAATCCCATCATAAACGCGCTTTCGACCATCGTTATCGTGGTCATCGTGGCGATACTGATCGTGGTGAACCTGACGCCGCGCATCGTGGAAAAGCGTGCCGCAGCCAGAAGGGCAGCCAGAGACGCAGCAGGCGCGGCGGCCATCGAAAGCAGCGGGGATTCCGGCATCTACAGGCCGTCGGAGCACAGGCACAGGAGGATAGGCGCCGGCGCGCTGATAGCTGTCCTGGGCATCGCGCTCGTGGCGGGATCCTACGCGGCCGCGAAGAAGAGCAGTTCATCCTCGGCGGGCGCGGTGAGGGAGCTGCGCGTCTACAACGCAGGCGAGTATATGGATCTGTCGCTGCTGGACAGATTCCAGCAGGAGTACAACTGTACCGTGATCTACGAGACCTTTGACTCCAATGAAATGATGTACACGAAGCTTCTCGCCGGCGATCAGTATGACATCCTCGTACCGTCGGACTATATGATCGAGAGGCTGATAAAGGAAGACTACCTGCAGCCCATAGACTGGAGCCTGATCTCGAACAAGGATGCCATAGATCCCAACGTGATGGACAAGGCCTACGACCCCGGCAATGTGTACTCGGTGCCGTATTTCTGGGGCAGCGTGGGCATACTCTATGACAAGACTGTCGTGGACAAAAAAGACCTGAAGGATGGCTGGAATCTGCTGATGAATACGAAATATAAGGGAAATCTCTATATGTACGATTCAGAGCGGGATTCGTTTATGGTCGCCCTGAAGGCGCTTGGCTATTCGATGAACACCACCGACGAGAAGCAGATCAATGATGCCTATGAATGGCTTATACGCCAGCGCAGGACCATGGATCCGATCTATGCCGGCGATGATGTAATAGACAATATGATCTCCGGCAACAAGGCTATGGCGGTCGTGTATTCGGGGGACGCCGCGATGATCATGTCTGAAAATGACAAGCTCGATTACTTCGAGCCTCCTGAAGGCACCAACAACTGGTACGACGCCATGGTAATCACCAGGGACTGCAGGAACGTCGGGCTTGCCCACGATTTTATCGATTTCATGCTGCAGGAGGACGTCGCGGAGCAGAACACGGCCTATGTAGGCTACAGCTCGCCGGTGAAGGCCGTCTATGAGAAGATGCAGAAGGGAACTTACGCGGGTATAGACGCCTATGTGCCGAGGACGGGCTACGGCAAGGATGAGATCTTCGGCTACCAGGATACGGACATCAAGAAACTGTTCGCCCAGCTGTGGACAAAAGTAAAGGCCCAGTAAAAATTTCCCCGCCGAAAAATGAAAAACACTTGCATTTTTCGCAAAAATCGGGTAAAATATATGTATATTAGTTAGAACCATCTAACAGGCATCATTCGATCAGTTGGAGAAAGTGATGGCATTTCTTCGTAAGAACATCTGATTGACTGACAGAATATTTCGTACAAACAAAACAGGCTTCCACCCAAGCGGGCAGGAAGCCTGTTTTGTTTATGTCCCCAAAGCATATCAACGGATATTTTTTGCTGTCAGAAGCCACGGACATCCGTTACATCCTGTGTCCCTAGGAAGCAGCAGGACAGGACCACTTAGCCCTCCATAGATGACTGATATAGTTCTTTGATCTTGCTGAAACTAGTATCGCTGATAACATGCTCTATGCGGCATGCGTCGTTCAGCGCTGTTTCGCTGTCTACGCCGATGGACATGAGGTATTTTGACAGTATATTATGCCGCTCATATATCTTCGAGGCAATATCCATTCCCGATTCCGTGAGCAGGAGATAATTGCTGTCATTCATAGTGACGTATCCGTTCTCCCGCAGCCGCCTCATCGCGACAGATACGCTTGGCTTGGAAAAGCCCAGATGTTTTGCGACATCTATAGAGCGCACATGATCTTTGCTCTGCGAGAGCATCAGTATCGCCTCCAGATAATCCTCAGGGGATTCCTGCATCTTCATTGACATTCAGCTTCCTTCCTTCCCTGTAAATATTCCGACAATCAAACACCAGCTAGCTTTAGTCTATCATAATTTTTGCGTTTAGCAAGGATAATTTCACAGTTGAATAATCTCTGACAATACGGTATAGTATAACATGACGAAAATTTTACAGCCGCAAAGGGGAGTTTGCTATGAGCACTTATATTTTTAATGGAACAAACCTTATCATACTGATCGTTTTTGCCTTTTTCTGCTTTGGCTTCTGGATGCCTTATATCAAGAGCAAGAAATATGAGGGAGTCATTGACAGCTACTGTCATCCGCTGAAGGGCGACAAGAGAGACGTGACCTTCGTGGCGAAGATCATGTATAAGGAAGAGAACGGGAAGCGCAATTACTGTTATTCCAAGCGCATTTTCGACACTCAGGGCGAGGCGATGCAGCTCTACCCGAAGAATTCCAAGGTAAGGATATGCGTGTTCCACGAGACGAAAAATGATGACTTTGACCAGGCCATGATCATTTCCGACATGGGAGACATGAGACATTCGCTGTTCCTTACTCTGGCGGCTGTCATCTGCTGTACGGCACTTGCCTTTGGATTCCAGCTGTATCAGTACTATTACGGTTCACAGTAGATCCGCCGGCGCAGCGCTGACGGCAGGGCAGGGGACGAGGCGATAATATGCTGCTCACCACTCTTTGCTACATAGAAAGAGACGGCAGATACCTGATGCTTCACCGCACGAAGAAGCAGAATGATATCAACAAGGATAAATGGATAGGCGTCGGGGGCAAGTTCACAGACAAGGAAAGCCCCGAGGACTGTCTGCTCAGAGAGATCAGGGAAGAAACCGGGCTTACGCTCACATCCTACGCGTTCCGGGGCATCGTCACCTTCGTGACCGACCGCTATGAGACCGAATTCATGCACCTTTACTCCGCATGGGACTGGGAAGGCGATATCACCGTATGCGACGAGGGAGATCTTGAGTGGCTCGACATGGAAAAGGTCTTCGACCTGGAGATATGGGAAGGCGACAAGATATTTTTCTGGCTTATGCAGCACGGCGCGCCGTTCTTTTCATTAAAGCTCGAATATATCGGAGATGAGCTGGCCGCCTACGCCCTCAACGGCGTTTACCGCCGGCGCGCTTATCCCGGACAGGATCTGTACCGGGAATTCACCGAAAGCATGCAGCCTCAGAAGCGCCTGTAAAGACAGCTTTTGGGGCTGTTTTTGCAGGCGCTTTTTTATGCTTTGCGTTCTGTCCCGCGGATCTGTTCTACAGATCGTGCACGCGCAGGACCCTGATGGCGTTGCAGACAGCGATCACCATGACGCCGACGTCAGCGAAGATCGCGGCCCACATGTTCGCGATGCCGACAGCGGTCAGTATCAGGCATATAAGCTTGACGCCTATCGCGAAATATATGTTTTCATATACGATGCGCAGACATTTCCGGGAGATCTTGACCGCCTTGGCGATCTTCAGGGGATCGTCATCCATCAGGACGACATCCGCGGCTTCGATGGCCGCGTCGGAACCGAGGGCTCCCATCGCTATGCCAATATCCGCGCGGGCAAGCACCGGCGCGTCATTTATCCCGTCTCCGACGAAGGCAAGCTTCTCGTTCGGAGCTTCTTTTTTCAGCATATCCTCGACAAACTTTACCTTGTCGCCGGGGAGCAGCTCAGCGTGGACCTCGTCTATACCGAGATCGGAGGCCACCTTCTCAGCGACCTTCCTGATGTCGCCAGTCAGCAGCACTGTCTTTTTGACCCCTGCCTCCTTAAGCGCCTCTATAGCCTGGAAAGCGTGCGGCTTTACAGTGTCGGCTATCAGTATGTGACCGGCATATCTGCCGTCTACCGCCATGTGGACTACGGTCCCCACGCTCCGGCATTCCATGTAATCCACACCGATCTGCTTCATAAGCTTCGAGTTGCCTGCGGCGACCGGGATGCCGTCCACAAGCGCAGTCACTCCGGCGCCGCTGATCTCCTGTACATCAGTGACCCTGTCGGCGGACAGATCCCTGCCGCAGGCCCGGCGCAGGCTCTGGCTGATCGGGTGGTTGGAGTAGCTCTCGGCTAGCGCCGCGTATTCCAGGAGTTTTTCTGTGTCCATTGTGGCGTGATGTATATCGCTGACCTCAAACACGCCCTCGGTCATCGTGCCGGTCTTGTCAAAGGCGGCACATTTTACTTTGGAGAGGGTTTCCATGTAGTTGGAGCCCTTGATGAGTATGCCTTCGCTGCTCGCCCCGCCTATTCCGGCAAAGAAGCTTAAGGGTATGCTGATAACCAGCGCGCAGGGGCAGCTGATGACCAGGAATGTGAGCGCTCTGTATATCCATGTGCTCCATTCGGGAGAGATCCCCATGCCGATCATCCTGACGAGCGGCGGCAGGACGGCCACCACCAGCGCGCTGCCGCACACTGCCGGTGTATAATACCTGGCAAATTTTGTTATAAAATCCTCGGATCTCGATTTCTTTGAGCTGGCGTCCTCGACCATGGCCAGTATCTTTGAGGCGGTGGATTCGCCGAACTCCTTCGAGGTCCTGACCCTGATGAGACCTGTCATATTTATGCTGCCGCTGATCACGTCGCTGCCCGCCTCAGCGTCGCGCGGCAGGCTCTCACCGGTGAGGGCGCTGGTGTTCAGCGTCGTTGTCCCCTCTACGATATATCCGTCGATGGGGATCTTTTCGCCCGGTTTTACCACAATGATGCTTCCGACAGCGACATCATCCGGATCGACCTTCTCCACGCCGTTTTCTGTCTCAAGATTAGCGTAGTCAGGCCTGATATCCATCAGCTCGCTGATGCTCCTGCGGCTTTTGCCGACGGCGAGGCTCTCAAAAAGCTCGCCGATCTGGTAGAAGAGCATGACCGCTGTCCCCTCCGCGTATTCGCCCAGGGCCATCGCGCCGACGGTCGCTACCGCCATCAGGAAATTTTCATCAAATACCTGGCGGTTGATTATCCCCTTTACCGCCCTTGCCAGTATATCGTAGCCTACCAGCAGATAGGGGATCAGGAAAAGGACGGTTCTTAAAGGCTCGCCTGGCCTGAGCAAAGACAGGACAATGACCATCGCTCCGGCGATGATTATCCTTATCAGCGTATTTTTCTGTTTCTTACTCATATTATGGACCTCCATGAATGGCTGCGGCGGCAGATGTCGTTCTAGAAATGGATCTCACAGTCACTCTCGATCTTACGGCAGCTTTTAAGAACGGCTGGCATGACCGTGTCCGGATCCGCGCCATCCTCAAAAACGATCTTCATCTTCAGGGTCATGAAATTCACGGAAACCTCCGCGACACCGTCGATCTTCCTGGCGGCGTCCTCCATTCTGGCGGCACAGTTTGCACAGTCGACTTCAATATTATAAGTTTTTTTCATCAGATGATCCTCCACTGAAAAAGATTATACCTTGCTGCAGTTTTTACTAACATATGAGCATTTGTTCATATGACAAAACCAGTATAGCACCTCACGCAGGTATGTCAATACTTAAGCCATGAAATTGTTAATACTTTTAACATAAATATCAGAATTTATCAGGTTGTTGGAAAGGTGCAACTGTGATAAACTTAAATCCTGAACAGAATGTCAGCTGAATATAGTGTTTGGAGGTGCTGTCATTGGTTGAGAAGACTGAATTCTATATAAAATCGACAAACGGCAGGAATAAGCTTCATGTGGAGCAGTGGCGCCCTACGGACGGTATGAGGGCCATACTTCAGATATCGCACGGTATGTGTGAATACATTGACAGATATGATGAATTCGCGACATATATGGCGAGGAACGGGATACTTGTCATAGGCAATGACCATCTGGGCCACGGCGAGACCGCGAAAGATATGAATGAGCTGGGGTTCATCCCGGCGAAGCGCAGGTCGAAGACGGTAGTGACTGATATGATCAGGGTCACCAAGGACGTCAGGGCCAAATACCCCAATGTTCCCTTCTTCATGCTGGGACACAGCATGGGATCGTTCCTGGCGAGAAGGTATATGATGACCTGCGGCAAGCTCCTGGACGGTGTCATCCTTACCGGCACGGGCGCGCAGCCGGCGGCGGCGCTCAGGGCGGGCGAAGCTATGGCGGAAACTGTCGGTATCTTAAAGGGCGATCATTATCGCAGCCGTCTGCTGCAGGGCATGGCATTTTCAGGATACAACAAGAGGATCAGGCCGCACAGGACTGATTTTGACTGGCTTTCAGTCAATTCAGCGAATGTGGATGCCTATGTCGCGGACCCGTACTGTGGATTTACATTTACAGTGAATGGCTTCAAGATGATGTTTGACCTGATCAGCTTTATACAGGATGAGAATAATATACAGAAGATCCCGAAGACACTGCCGATCCTGATGATGTACGGATCGGATGACCCGGTAGGCCACTACGGCAGCGATGTCGAATCGATACGCCGGAGCATGCACAGCGCCGGCGTGAAAAGGATCGAAGTCAAGTCATATCCGGGCGACCGCCATGAGATATTGAATGAGAATGACAGGGAGCAGGTCTGGAAGGATATACTTGCATACATGGACCGCATCATTTCGAAGACTGCGGCCAGATAGGAGATCACTGAAGTTGAGGAAACTGGTTTCATGGAACGTGAACGGCCTGAGGGCATGCATCAATAAAGGATTTATGGATTTTTTCAACGAGGCGCAGGCAGACGTCTTCTGTGTCCAGGAGAACAAGATGCAGCCGGAACAGATGCCGGTCGAGGTGCCCGGCTATAATATTTTCTGGAACTGCGCTGACAAGAAGGGATACTCCGGCGTGACAGTCTTTTCAAAGACTGAGCCGGCGGACGTGGTCTATGGGATAGACGGTGAATACAATGACGAAGGCCGCGTGATCACTCTGGATTACGGTGACTTTTACCTGATAAGCTGTTATTCCCCCAACGTACAGCCGACACTGGCAAGGATGGACTACAGGATGGGCTTCGAGGACAGGATGCGCGCCTGGATGCAGCAGCTTTCAGAGAAGAAGCCGGTCATCATGTGCGGCGATCTCAATGTGGCTCATGAGGAGATAGACCTTAAGAACCCGAAGCAGAATGAGGGACACGCCGGATTTACAGAGCAGGAGCGCGGAAAGTTCGGCGAGCTGCTGGGCGCGGGATTTGCGGACAGCTTCAGAAGGCTGTATCCGGACAAGACAGACCAGTATACCTGGTGGTCGTACCGCATGCGCGCCAGAGAGAAGAATGTAGGCTGGCGCATCGATTATTTTCTTGTGTCTGAGAGATATATGGACGCGGTGCAGGACAGCGTTATATACGCGGATGTGGCCGGAAGCGACCACTGCCCTATAGGCCTGATCCTGAGATAGCGTCTGCGGGGCCGGGACAGACCGGATGCCGCCCGCGGCATAGCAGTATCATCTGGATATCCTTTTTAATGAAGGCATCTGGGAGATCATGATGGCGATGAACATCAGCGCGCAGCCGAAGAGCTCGCGTGCCGAGAGCTGCTGGCGGAGCACTATCCAGCCGGCGATAAGAGAGAATGCGGATTCCAGGCTCATTATCAGTGAGGCGATGACGGGATCCGTATTTTTTTGCGCCACGATCTGCAGAGTATAGCCAACAGCACTCGAGAGGGCGCCTGCGTAGAGTATGGGCTTCCAGGCCGCGAGTATGTCAGACATCTGCGGGTGCTCGAACACCAGCGATATAACGGAGCAGATCAGCCCGCACACCAGGAACTGCAGCTCGGCCATGCGCACCCCGTCGACCATCTGCGTGAAGTAGTCGATCGCCAGTATCTGCACAGAGAAGCCCAGCGCGCACAGAAGCAGCATGGTGTCCGCGAAATTGAAGCTCAGGCTGTCTTTCATGCACAGAAGGTAGAGGCCGACGATAGAGATGGCGACGCAGCCCCATATCTTCGCGGGGACTCTCCTGCCGATGAAAAGACCCAGTATGGGGACTATCAGTATGTACATTGCCGTGATGAAGCCGGCCTTGCCTACGGTGGTGTAGGCTATGCCGATCTGCTGCACGCTGCTGGCAAACGCCAGTACCGTGCCGGTGATGATGCCGCTGAGGATGAGCTTTCTGCCGCCGTGTGCCTGAAAACTTTCCTTCAGCGTAGGCAGTGTCTCCGTGCCGCGCGCTACAGCCTCGAGCCGGCGGTTCCTTCTGCCGGTAATGATGATAAACGGCAGAAGCACGGCAGGCGCGACGAGGTTGCGCACCGCGGTGAAAGTGAACGGCCCCACGTAATCCATGCCGACGCTCTGTGCCACAAAAGCCATTCCCCAGATAAATGCAGTGAGCAGCAAAAGTAGATTGCTGCTCATGGCCTTTGAATGCGAACGACTTTTTTCTATGTTAATGTCAGTATCTGAACCGATATCCGATCTGGAACCCATGATTATACTGTTCAGCCTGCGGACAGCCGTATGCCGGGACCTGTCCTTGGGCTTTCTCCTCCCCAAATGTATGTCAACTGATATGGTAGCACATCCAAATCGAAAATGCATTAAAAATTTCTTCTTGCATCTTCACGAAAATGGTGTATTGTATATGATAAGCGGCTCAAAACGCGGTTTAAGCTGAATGTTTTCAGGAACAGGAGGCAATTATACGATTACCCGGGAGAGATGAGAATATGAAGATTGTAGTTAAATTTGGCGGAAGTTCTCTGGCGAGTGCGGAACAGTTTAAAAAGGTGGCAGACATAGTACATTCGGATCCGGACAGGAAGTATGTTGTCCCGTCTGCCCCGGGAAAGCGCTTCGACGGCGATTCCAAGGTTACCGACATGCTTTACAGCTGCTATGATACAGCTGAGGCAGGCGGAGACTTTGAGGAGGAGCTGGCCCTCATCAGGGAAAGATACGACGAGATAGCAGCAGGCCTGGGTATCGATTTCGATCTGGACAGAGAATTTGCTGTTATCAGTGAGAACTTCAGGGTACTTGCCGGCCGTGATTACGCGGCTTCGCGCGGGGAATACCTGAATGGCAAGATCCTGGCGGCATTTCTCGGATTTGAATTTGTCGACGCGGCTGACGTCGTCCGCTTTGATGATGCCGGCAATTTTGAGCCCGGCAAGACGAATATCGTCCTGGCGTCAAAGCTCAGGAATATAGAGTACGCTGTCATTCCCGGATTCTATGGGAAGAAGGACGACGGCACGATCACCACATTTTCCAGAGGCGGTTCCGACGTTACGGGATCCATAGTCGCGAGAGCCGTTTGCGCTGATATGTATGAGAACTGGACGGACGTGTCCGGATTCCTCATCGCGGACCCGCGCATCGTCAGCGATGCCGAGGTCATTGAGACGATAACTTACAAGGAGCTCCGTGAGCTTGCGTACATGGGCGCGTCTGTCTTCCACGAGGACGCCATTTTCCCTGTCCGCTCGGAGGGGATCCCTATTAATATAAGGAACACGAACAAGCCGGACGATAAGGGCACGATGATCGTCGAGAGCACCTGCAGGAGACCTAAGTACCTGGTCACAGGCGTTGCCGGCAAGAAGGGCTTTGCCTCGATCACCGTTGAAAAAGACCGTATGAACGAGGAGATCGGTTTCTGCCGCAAGGTCCTCGAAGTCTTCGAGGAAAATGATCTTTCCCTGGAGCATATGCCTTCCGGCATAGACACGATGACGGTGTTCGTTCACCAGTCGGAATTCCAGAACAAGGAGCAGCAGGTAATTTCCGGCATCCACAGGGCTGTGCACCCGGATTTCGTTGAGCTGGAGTCAGGCCTGGCGCTGCTGGCGATCGTGGGCCGCGGCATGCGCGATACCAGAGGTGTCGCCGGCAGGGCATTTTCCGCGCTGGCCAGGAAGAATATCAATATCAAGATGATCGATCAGGGCTCGAGCGAGCTGAATATCATCATCGGCGTCAAGGAAAAATATTTCGAGGATGCGATCACGGTGCTGTACGACGAGTTTGTCACACATTGTCTGCATCCGCGTGTAGATTAGCAGATCTTTATCCCCAAGCCGGCCTGTATGGCCGGCTGTTGTTTGTCTGAACACAGGCGCCGCCGCGCGGTCCCACAAGGGGCCTGTGGTTGACCTGTTTAAAGTACCATGCTATAATAAGCTGTCATAGGTTCGTCTGAGTTAAAGAGTGCATAGTTCTTTTCTCTGAAAACGAAGAAGAATTTTATGACCGTTTTTGGTGTCTGGATTTTTTGGAGGATATATGCAGCGTTTTGTATCTGATATGAAGAGGTATTGGAGATACACTATCTATTCAGCCAAATCACAGCTGAAGACTGAGGTCGCCAACTCCTATCTGAACTGGCTTTGGTGGGTACTCGAGCCGCTTTGCTTTATGTTTATCTATGCACTGGTATTCGGCTACATGCTACACCGCAAGATGGAATATTACAACTGTTATATTTTCATAGGCCTTGCGGTATGGGATTTCTTCAGGAGATGCGTCAAGTCTTCGGTCCGCATGGTCAGGAGGAACAAGCCGATAGTGTCCAAGGTATACCTGCCGAAGTATATGCTGATAGTATCAGATATGATGGTGAACGGTTTCAAGATGGTGATCTGCCTGGGTATCTCTTTCGGGATGCTCCTGTTCTACAGGGTGCATATCGACTGGCATTTCTTCCTGGTCGTACCGGTACTGGCTGTCACGATAGTGTTTACCTTCGGCATATGCACGATACTGCTTCATCTGGGAGTATTTATCGAGGATATGGTAAATGTAGTCGAGATACTGCTGAAATTCATATTCTATCTGACAGGTATCTTCTATGATATCATGAAGGTACTGCCTGCTCCCTACAACGGTCTGCTGACGCACCTGAACGCGATAGCGTTTTTCTGCCATTCTACGCGGCAATGCATGCTCTATCACACCTCGCCGGGATGGCACTGGCTGGGGGCCTGGGCGCTTTTCTCGCTCATCCTTGCCGCGTACGGCGTGCACAATATCTACAAGAACGAAAATACTTATGTCAAGGTAATCTAGCACTGACGCTGCCTGAACCAAGGGCAGCCGTGATCTGAGGAATATATATGAAAGAACAGGAAGATATCAAGGCGGCATCGGAAGTCGAAGATGCACAGGAGCTTGCCCAGGCGCGGACGGACGCCATGGGGCAGGCGAATGAAAAGGAAGAAAGGATCGCCGCGGTCAAGGCTGTAAGGGCTGCGAACGAGGCGGCGGCCAGGGAGCGCGAGAAGCAGGACGCGGAGGCGAAGGCCCAGGAAAAGGCCAGGGCAGAAGCCTCAGCGGAGGCAAAAAAGGCCGACAAGGCAGCCGGCAGCTGGGACTCAAGTAAGGATCTTAATGTGGAACTGCCCTCCAAGATGAAGAAAAAGAAGAAAGAGGCCTCTCCTTTTATACCCGGAACTGATGATTCCACCTGGTCAGAACCGCTCGCCGAGGGCGAGGAGTATGCTATAAAGGTAAGGAATGTCAAGATCCGCTATAAGAGTGTGCAGTCCTATTCTATAAAGAGAAGTCTCCTGAAGCTGAAGAAGGTCGATACGGCCAGCTTTGAAGCGGTAAGGGGCATCAATTTCGAGGTCAAGAAGGGCGAGATATTCGGCATCACCGGCAAGAACGGGAGCGGCAAATCCACGCTTCTGCGGGCGCTCGGCCATATTTTCTCCCCTGATGAGGGTTCGATAGACCTCTATGACCATTCTGTATCCCTGCTGGCCATCGGCGTGGGCTTCATGCCGGATCTGACAGGTATTGAGAACATCATGCTCTCAGGCATGCTTCTGGGATTCACAGAGAAGCAGGTAAGGGAGCGCATGGATGACATAATAGATTTCGCGGGACTTGATGATTTCATCAACATGCCGGTGCGTACCTACTCCAGCGGTATGTATTCGAAGCTGGCATTTTCCATCACGGCATTCCTGGATACAGATATAATGCTGATAGATGAGGTCTTCAGCGTGGGCGACGCGAAGTTCAAGAAAAAGAGCTACGCGAAAATGCAGGAGCTGATATCGGAGAAGAACCGTACGGTAGTCATCGTGTCGCATAACCTGTTTACCCTGGAGTCGCTGTGCGACAGAGTCATGTGGATGCATGACGGCAAGATAGTCAAGATCGGCGACCCGATGGATATCATTGAAGAGTACCGCGAATTTATGGCGTAAGAAGGCAGAGATATTGAATACTGTAATAATGAAATATGATGAGACACACAGGGATCCGCAGGTGATGGAACTTGCCGGCAGGATACTTAAGGACGGGGGGCTGGTGGCCTTCCCGACCGAGACCGTGTACGGCCTGGGAGGAGACGCCCTGAACCCGGAGGCATCGGCGAAGATCTATGCCGCCAAGGGGAGGCCGTCCGACAATCCGCTTATCGTTCATATAGCGGATATGCAGTCACTGAGTGTGATCGCCGCGGACATACCGGATAAGGCCAAGGCCCTGGCGGACAGATTCTGGCCGGGACCGCTGACGATGATCCTGCCGAAAGCGGATATCGTGCCGCGTGAGACGACAGGCGGACTGGATACGGTCGCTGTCAGGATGCCTTCGCACCCGACGGCCTATGAGCTGATCCGTAGCAGCGGCATCTACATCGCGGCGCCGAGCGCTAACGTTTCCGGAAGGCCGAGCCCTACTCTCGCCTCACACGTGGAGGAGGACCTGAGCGGAAGGATTGATATGATCATAGACGGCGGCCATGCGGATATCGGCCTGGAGTCGTCCATCATAGATCTTACTTCGGAGGTGCCGACCATACTGCGGCCCGGATATATAACAAAAGATATGTTCGAGGAAGTGATAGGGCCTGTGGCTGTGGATCCGACGATAACGTCGGACACCGTCATACCGGGCCTGAGGCCGAAGGCGCCGGGCATGAAGTACAGGCATTACGCGCCCCGGGGCGAGCTGACGATAGTGGAGGGGACCCGGGAAGCGGTCGCCGCGAAGATAAATGAACTTATCGCGCAGCGCAGCGGCGAGGGCTTCAGGACAGCGGTGATCTGCTCGGAAGAGAACAGGGGGCTGTACAGCTGCCCGGTGCTTGTGGATATAGGGTCCAGAGAGCATGAAGAGAGCATTGCCGCGAATCTCTATGATGTGCTCAGGCAGATGGATGAGAATGATATCGAATATATGTATACGGAGAGCTTTGCCGGCGCCAGACTGGGGACGGCTATCATGAACAGGCTGCTCAAGGCGGCCGGACACAAGGTGATAAGGCTGCAGCCTCAGGATATAAAAGCCTGATCTGCGGGCATCGCGGTTTTAACAGCGGGAGGGACAGACAGATGATTTCACTGGGATGTGACCATGCCGGATATGGTCTGATGCAGGAAATAATAAAATATCTTGATGACAATGATATAAAATATAAAAATTACGGGACGTATTCCGAGGATTCATGCGATTATCCTGTATACGCCGGGAAGGTGGCAAGATCTGTCCTTTCAGGCGAGAGCGATAAGGGCATACTTATCTGCGGGACAGGGATCGGCATTACCATCGCGGCCAACCGGTTCAAGGGGATCCGGGCAGCCAACTGCACGAATTCATTTATGGCGAAGGCTTCAAGAGCGCACAATGACGCTAATATCCTGGGTATGGGCGCGAGAGTCATAGGGGTAGGCACCGCCCTGGAGATACTGCAGGCATTTCTGAAGACGCCGTTTTCCAACGGTGAGAGGCATGCCAGAAGAATAGCGGAGATGGACAGCAGCCTTTGATGATGCACAGCCGGCGCGGCGTGCGGGCTGCTTTTTTTAAAAAATGGAGGGATGGCTGTGTCAGAGAAAAGGAAGGATTACATCAGCTGGGATGAGTATTTCATGGGCGTCGCCAAGCTGGCGGCACACCGCTCAAAGGACCCGAACAGTCAGGTCGGAAGCTGCATAGTAAGCACGGACAACAAGATACTCTCTATCGGATATAACGGATTTCCGAGAGGCTGTTCCGATGATATTTTCCCGTGGTCCCGGGAGGGCGAGACTCTGGATACCAAGTATGTCTATGTGACGCACAGCGAGCTCAACGCTATCCTCAACTTCCGCGGAGGAAGCCTCGAGGGGAGCAAGATGTATGTCACGCTGTTTCCATGCAATGAATGCTCAAAGGCTATCATACAGAGCGGGATCAGAGAGCTGATCTACGGTGATGATAAGTACGCGGGCACTCCGCAGGTCGTCGCTTCCAAAAGGATGCTCGATGCGGCGGGGGTACATTACAGAAGATATATACCGACCGGCAGGTCGATAACGATATCTGTATAGGAGGAGAACCGTGGCATCTGAAAAAAAAGCCGGTAAGGGACGTAAGAAGATAATCGCGGCCGCAGTCTGCCTTGCACTTGTGGTCGGGGGACTTGCCTATGGGCAGAATGTCGCCAGGAAAAGAGCGCGCGCTGCGGCTACCGAGAATCTGGTGCAGATGAAGGTCTCACGCGGCACTGTCAGCAAGACAGTGCTCGGGACGGGCACTCTGGCCGCTGATGACGCGAAGGATGTAAAGATCCCTGTAGGCGTCAAGGTCGACAAGGTCTATGTAGAAGCGGGCGACAGAGTCAGCAGGGGCGATAAGATCGCCAGGGTCACCGAGACCTCTGTGAAAGAGCAGATACTCAAGATAGATGAAGCTATCGAGAGCAAAAAGGACGAGATAAAAAAACTTGACAGCAGCGACGACAACTATAAGCTGAAAAAAGAGGTAGCCGAGACAGAGCTGGATGATCTTAAAGATGCCCTGTCGTCGATGGAGAAGCTTAAAAATGACAATATAATAACGGCAGGAGCCGGCGGGATCGTTTCCCAGGTGAACATAGCCGAGGGCGATACAGTGAGCGCGGGGACCGGCAGCAGCAGCGGCACTCAGACCGGCGGAACCGATATAGACACGGATAAGCTGAAGGCGTATCTCAATATGAGCAGCGCCGGTGAAAGCGGGACGGACAAGGCTTACGCAGCCGCGGAGCCCGCTGCTTATATCAATACCCTGGGAGTATACGGCAGCAGTATGGAGACGGCAGCCGCGGCTGAAGCAGAGACAGCGGCAGCGGCCGGGACTGCGGCAGAGACCGTGAAGGCCTCCGAGACAGAAACGGCAGCACAGGAAAGCTCAGCGCTTAAAAAGTCGGCCGCGGAGTCGGCAGGCAGCGGCAGTACCTCGGGCAGCGGCACTTCGGGCAGCAGCACGTCAGCTTCCGCCCCGGAGGCGGTGAATTTCAGCAGCATCAATCTTTCGCTTACAGCTCCGAAGGCAGGAGCGGCGCCGCAGAAAGATATCTCTGCCGCTGACGATCTGCACCTTATCTCCGCGCTCACCTGGCTTCCGCAGACAGACAAATTTGCCTCGAACCAGGTCTACGCCGCGGTGATCACGCTGAAGGCAAAGCCCGGATACTATCTTGCCGGCAAAAGCGGGAAGATAAATGTCACCGTGGATTCCTGCCCTGACGCGGTCAGCGCCTCCTATGATACAGACAATGACGGATATATAGACACGGCTACGGTCGTCTGCCCGTATTTCCTGACATCTGAGAATATGAACAGCAGCCAGCTGGATTATTTCAGCAAGGCATCGCAGAAGCTTGCCATGCAGCTGCTCTCAAAGCTTTCTGACAGCTATCCGGCGCTTCAGAAGGAGATAAACAAACAGATCGCGAAGCTTGAGAAACAGCTTGCGAAGGCAGCTTCGTCGCTGACAGACAGCCTGACAGGCAGCCTCTCGGGTTCGGGACTCTCCTCCCTTCTGGGCGGCAGTTCTGACCTCTCATCGCTGCTGGGCAGCTCTTCCTCGGATCTGTCTTCGCTCACGGGCTCCTCATCTTCCGCGTATGATCAGGAGTACGCTGTGGCGGCCAGCATAGTGCCGGTGAAGTACGCCTATCTGGACATAAATGTCGATGAGCTCGATATCAATCTGCTCAGGACGGGACAGAAGGCAGCAGTCACCATGGACGCCATTGACGGACAGAGCTTCACAGCCAGCATAACGAGAGTAGCTGAGCTGGCGAACAGCGATACCGGCAAGTTCCCGGTGCGCCTGAAGATGAAGAAGACCGATGACATGAAGTTCGGCATGAGCGCCACCGCTGAGGTCAAGATCGAGGAGAAGGACAATGTCCTCGTCATCCCGCTGGACGCGGTGCAGACACTTGACGGGCAGGACGTCGTCTACGCGTCGGCGGATGCTGACGGCAATCTCTCAGATCCCATCAAGGTCAAGACCGGCCTTTCCGATGGTGATAATGCTGAGATCGTAAGCGGCCTTGAAGAGGGACAGACGATATACTACTTCAAGTCGAAGACCAATTACAGCGTGTTTAACAATATGGAGTCCGAGACAGCAGACTAGGACCGTTAAAGGACTGGTGGGTATGATAAATCAATCACTGAGAATGGCATGGGAGTCTATCAAATCCAATAAAATGCGCTCATTTCTGACTATGCTCGGCATTATCATCGGCGTATTCGCCCTGGTCGTGCTCGTGTCGATAGTGTCCGGGGCGGCAGGCTCCATCACAAATTCGATCTCCAGTATGGGAAGTGATTCGCTGACGGTCACGATCATGGATAACAAGGGACTTCCGCTGTCATATTCCGATCTGCAGCAGATCAGAAAATGCAAAGACGTCAAGCAGGTAAGCCCGTATGTCTCAACAGTCTCCGCGGTCAGCAGCAACCGTCACAGCGAGAGCGGGACCGTGATGGGCATAGACGGGGCGTACGCCTCGATCTCTTCGGAGACACTTTCGGCAGGACGCAATATCACCAATACCGATTTCCAGAACAACAGCTATGTGGCGGTGGTCTCGCAGGCGGTGATAGAGGATATCGTCGGCACGAGGGTGCCCGCGGATGCGCTTGGTGAGCAGATAAATATTTCCGGCCATCCTGTCAGCATCGTGGGAGTCATCAATGAGACCAACAGCGACTCGCGCCAGAGCTCGGCCATGTTCGGCATGAGCAGCTATCAGGTATACATACCGTACACAGCCATGGTCAGGATGACAAATATTGCCAAGGGGATATCGGCCTTCATGGTCTCGTCCTCGGGTGATCTGGACGCGGCCCAGACCGAGGTCGGCGACTGGCTGATGAAGCGGCTCAACAATGACAAAGACGCATTTTACATAGTCAATTTTGAAGAGGTCATGAGCATACTGGGCGACGTCACATCTACGATGTCCATGGTCATGGGCGGCGTCGCGGCGATATCGCTGCTTGTCGGCGGGATCGGCATCATGAACATCATGCTGGTGTCGGTCACGGAGAGAACGCGTGAGATAGGCATAAGGAAAGCCATCGGAGCCAGCAGGCAGAGCATACTGATGCAGTTCCTGATAGAGGCGATGATGATATCCATCATCGGCTGCTTCATAGGTATATTTTTCTCGTGGATGGTGCTGAAGATAATCACCGACGTCTGGGGAAAGATACAGTTTGGCCTTGACCCGGGAGTCGTGGTGCTGGCCTGTGTGTTTTCGCTGGCGATCGGCATGATCTTCGGGCTTTATCCGGCAAACAAAGCCGCAAAAATGAATCCGATAGACGCGCTCCACTATGCGGGCTGATCCCGGTTAGGGGACGCGGGCTTTACGGATCATCTGGAGTATGGCATGATAGAGAATTCAGATATATTATCACTGGGCTATTACAATTACGGCCAGCCATTTTCGGGAAGCTGCAGGGGCATGCGCTACCGCCTCGAGAAGCTGAATGAGGAAAAGGACGAGGAGGGCGCTGTCACCAGACAGGCAGGACTCCGGGCTGTCGTGTGGCCCGAGCCGTTTTCCTTTGAGAACACGGATGCTTCCCTGATGGAAGAAAAAATCTTCGAATTCAGCGAAGAAGGGAAACAGCAGGCTGTCGACTGGCTCAACGGCAGGTATGAGCAGGGCGGCTGGCAGGAAAGAATCACGTTGACCGGGCTTGAAAAAGCCAGAAAAACTCAGGAGTTATAAGATGAAGGAATATGACGTTATTATCATAGGAGCAGGACCGGGCGGGATCTATTCGGCTTATGAGCTTTTAAGGCTCAGGCCGGAGCTGAAGATCGCGGTGTTTGAGCGGGGCCACAAGCTGGAAAAGCGCAGATGCCCTATCGACGGCGAGAAGATCAAGGGCTGCGTCGGCTGCAGCACCTGCGCCATCATGAGCGGCTTCGGCGGCGCCGGGGCATTTTCGGACGGTAAATACAACCTGACGAATGATTTCGGCGGCACGCTCTACGAGTATATCGGCAAAAAGCAGGCCATGGAGCTGATGCAGTATGTAGACGGTATCAATATGAGCCATGGCGGAGAGGGCACTAAGCTCTATTCGACCGTGAATACTAAGTATAAGACCGTCTGCATAGAGAACGGCCTGCATCTTCTGGACGCGTCAGTGCGTCATCTGGGCACAGATATCAACTATGTCGTGCTCGGGCGCCTGTTCGAGGAGCTGAAGGACAGGGTGGATTTCTATTTTGACGCGCCGGTGGAGCAGATCATACTTAAAAATGATAAAAATGACGGCGATGTGGATATAAACAAACCGTCAGGCTATATAATCAAGACTTCTGTGGAGGAATATTCCTGCACCAGCTGTATCGTCTCCGTGGGCAGGAGCGGAAGCTCCTGGATGGAGAAGGTGTGCGAGGAGCTTGACATACCGACTAAGTCGAACAGGGTCGATATCGGTGTCAGGGTGGAGCTGCCCGCGGTGGTATTCAAGGATATTACCGATGAGCTCTATGAAGGGAAGATCATCTACCGCACCGAGAAGTTCGAGGATCTGGTCAGGACGTTCTGCATGAACCCGAAGGGGGCGGTCGTGGCGGAAAATACCAACGGTATCGTGACGGTGAACGGCCACAGCTATGAGAACCCTGATCTGCAGACGGAGAATACCAATTTTGCCCTGCTGGTGGCCAAGCATTTTTCAGAGCCCTTTAAGGACAGCAACGGCTACGGCGAGAGCATAGCAAGGCTTTCAAACATGCTCGGAGGAGGCGTCATCGTACAGCGCTTCGGCGATCTGATAAGAGGGCGCAGGAGCACGAAAAAGAGGATAGAGGAGAGCTTCGTGGTGCCGACGCTGGCGGCGACACCCGGTGATCTGAGCCTTGTGCTGCCCAAGCGCATACTTGACGGCATTATCGAGATGATCTATGCCCTCGACAAGATCGCGCCGGGGACAGCCAACCAGGATACTCTTCTCTACGGCGTGGAGGTCAAGTTTTACAATATGGAGGTCTCGATCAACGAAGATCTTCAGACACGATATGACGGACTTTATGTGATCGGCGACGGCAGCGGAGTCACGCACTCGCTCTCTCATGCCTCGGCAAGCGGTGTGTATGTTGCACGACATATAGCAGAAGTTAACTGACGGGAGACCGTCATTCTGCCCTAAAAACTTCTTGCGTTTATCACTTTATTATGCTACAATGCTGTATTATATGGGGGCGTATATCGAACCCGGCCTGTCCGGGCAATGCATGTAGTGATTGCGGCAGATTTCAGGAAAAACAGGATAATATTTATCCCTTCTTATCCGGGAGATACTTCATCATATATCCCCTGACTTAAGAAGGGTTTTTTCTTGACATCTGTGCAGTGCTGCGTGAATATATGCTTTCTGGTCAGCAATTCATGCACAAGGAGGAATAGGTATGAAGAAAAGGAAAGCCGCAGTGGCCCTGGCTCTTGCGGCAGCTATGGCAGGCACTTGCTTGACAGGATGCGGCGGCGGAAGCGCCTCGGGAAGTTCAACATCCCAGACTACCGCCGAGAGTACCAGCACTCAGGCGAGCGCTGATGATCTCAATGTTATGATCGAGACTCCTGTAGAGTCGCTCGATCCCCAGCAGGCTACAGACGGAACTTCGTTTGAGGTCATCGCTGATTACACTGACGGACTTATGCAGATGGATGCAGACGGCAAGCCGGTCAATGCTCTTGCAAAAGATTACAAGGTATCTGACGACGGACTTACCTACACATTCACAATCCGCGACGACGCTAACTGGAGCAACGGCAAGCCGGTTACTGCAAACGATTTCGTATTTGCATGGCAGCGCGCGGTCGATCCCGCAGTAGCTTCAGAGTACGCTTATATGCTGAGCGATATCGGCCAGATCAAGAACGCGGCAGATATCATCGCCGGGAAGAAGGACAAGTCTGAACTCGGCGTCAAGGCTGTAGATGACAAGACCCTTGAGGTCCAGCTTTCAGTGCCTGTCAGCTATTTCCTGTCGCTCATGTATTTCCCTACATTTTATCCTATCAACGAGGATTTCTTCAATTCATGTAAGGATACATTCGCAACAAGCCCTGAGACCACGCTTTCAGACGGCGCATTCGTTCTGGATGATTATCAGCCCGCAGCGACTGCTTTCCATCTGAAGAAGAACCCTGATTACTACAACGCGTCTTCTGTCAAGCTTTCAGGCATAAGCTATCAGGTAATCCAGGATTCACAGCAGGCTCTTATGAGCTATCAGAGCGGAACTCTTGATACCACTCTTGTAAACGGCGAGCAGGTCGATCAGGTCAAGGATGATCCTGAATTTAAGACTGTCGGCGCAGGATATCTGTGGTATGTATCACCCAACGTGAACAAGGTCCCCGAGCTTGCGAACCTCAACGTCCGTATGGCTCTGACAATGGCTATCAACCGTGAAGCTATCACTACTGATGTCCTGAAGGATGGTTCCATCCCTACATACACAGCAGTGCCTATGCAGTTCGCAACCGGTCCTGACGGATCTGATTTCTCCGCGGACCAGAAGAAGTACTCTGATGTCTGCGCATTCGATGCCACCAAGGCAGCGGATTACTGGAAGAAGGGTCTTAAGGAGCTGGGTATCAGCAGCCTGTCGCTTACTATGATAGTCGACGCTGATGACGCTCCGCAGAAGGTCGCTACTGTTCTCAAGGAGCAGTGGGAGTCAGAACTTCCCGGCCTCACTGTAGAACTTAAGGTCGAGCCGAAGAAGCAGAGAGTCGAAGATATGCAGAACGGTGATTTCCAGCTTGGACTTACAAGATGGGGACCTGACTACGCAGATCCTATGACCTACCTCGGTATGTGGGTGACCAACAACTCCAACAACTACGGTCTCTGGAGCAATAAGGATTACGACGCTATCATCGCTGAGTGCACCACCGGCAAACTGGCAACAGATGCCCAGGGCCGCTGGACAAGGCTGTACGACGCTGAGAAGATCGCAATGGATGACGCGGTAATATTCCCGATCTACACACAGGCCAATGCTGAGATGCTTTCTTCTAAGGTTACCGGAATCGAGTTTCATCCGGTAGCTCTGAACCGTGTATACAAGAACGCTGTAAAGGCTGCCAAGTAATACACCTGTTCAGAAGGTACCTTCTGCAGTATCAGCTGGGGAAGATATCCTGATCTAGTGAAATTTTGCCGCATCGGAGCTCACTCCGATGCGGCTATTTAAAGCTTGAACTGTTTAACACATTAATGCGTATAAGCTCTTGCCAAGCGGCTGTACTGTGCAGCTGTTATCCGCGGGCAGGTATGGAAATTTGGCAAGAAAGGCTTATACAGGTAAGAAAATCGCAGATAATTCCAGGAGGAACAAGTTGAAAAAGTATACGATAAAAAGACTGGTTACATCTTTTTTTACTCTCCTAGTGATCATACTGGTTCTCTTCATACTGATGAAGCTCATGCCGGGCTCGCCGTTCAATGATGAGAAACTTAATGCTGATCAGAGGGCAGCGCTCTACGCCAAATATGGTCTGGACCAGCCGATAGTCGTCCAGTTCCTGCGGTACGTCGGCAATCTGTTCAGAGGAGATCTGGGCGTCAGCTACAATATCTCCAAGAACACGCCGATCTCACAGCTGGTCGCGACCAGGCTGCCGATCTCGATCGGAATCGGTTTCGCGGCTGTGACCCTGGGAGCGATCGTCGGCCTGCTTTTAGGACTGGCCGCAGCTCTTAAGCACGACACCATCGTCGATACCATATGCACGATCATCTCGGTCATCGGCGTATCTGTCCCGTCTTATGTTTTCGCTCTTTTCCTGAGCTATAAGTTCGGTTTCCAGCTGGGATGGTTCCCGATGCTGTTTTCAACGAGTAAAATGTTTGCCTCAAGTGTATTGCCGAGCATTTCGCTGTCGATGTTTACCATGGCCTCGATCGCCAGGTTCACGCGGACGGAGATGCTCGAGGTGCTGGGCAGCGATTACATGCTGCTGGCGGAAAGCAAGGGCATCTCGGGCGGAGCTCTCATATTCCGGCATGCCCTGAGAAACGCGCTCATTCCGATCATCACGGTGCTGGCACCGCTGATCGTGGACCTGATGACAGGCTCGCTGGTCGTGGAAAAGATATTTGCCATCCCCGGCGTCGGCTCTCTCCTGGTAAATGCGATACAGTCCAATGATTACAACGTTGTTATAGCGCTGAGCTTTATCTATTCTGCGATGTACATCATTATCATGCTTGCTGTTGACATCCTCTACGGTGTGATCGATCCGAGGATCCGTCTTGCAAAGGAAGGAGACTGATGCTATGAGCAGAAAGAAAGCAGCAGCTGCCGCGGCGGCAGGAGCAGCAGAAGTACCTGTGTATATACCGACAGACTCGGACTTCGTACTGAAGAACAACGACGGTACGCTGGCGATAGATGAGAACTTCGCGGCGCAGAATTTCTGGAAAGATGTTTTTATCCGCTTTTTCAGGAAGACAAGCGCGGTCGTGGGACTCACCCTGATCATACTGATCACCATCTTTGCGATCGCCGGTCCCGGCATGAACGAATACTCATATTCCGACCAGAACCTCACCCAGAAGAATCTGGCGCCGAGAGTTCCCGGGCTGGAGAAGTTCGGCATTTTTGACGGCAGCGAGACCATGAAGACCTCGAAGGGCAGCACCAAGGTCAACAATTATACCACAAAAGGCTTTAAAGATGTCTACTACTGGTTCGGCAGCGATAATTTCGGCCGCGACATCTGGACACGTACCTGGGAAGGCGCGCGGGTATCATTGATAATCGCTGTCGCAGCTACGATAATCGATATGATCATCGGCATGAGCTACGGACTTATCTCCGGATATTTCGGCGGCAGGACCGATATGGTCATGCAGCGTATCCTTGAAGTCTGCAACGGCATCCCGAGACTTGTCATCGTGACGCTCCTTCTCCTCATCCTCAAGCCGGGCATGCTGACTATCATATTTGCCCTGATGCTGACAGAGTGGGTGAGCATGAGCCGTATCGCCAGGGCGGAGATGCTCAAGCTCAAGGAGAGAGAGTTCGTTCTCGCCTCCAGGACACTGGGCGCGGGCAGCTTTTTCATAATATTCCGCGAAGTGCTCCCGAACATCATCGGCCCCATCATCACGCAGGTCATGTTCTCGATCCCGACCGCAATCTTCACTGAAGCGTTCCTGAGCTTTGTCGGTCTGGGCATCCCCGTGCCGCAGTGCTCGCTGGGTTCCCTGATCTCGGAAGGATTCAACAGTTTTACGACGCATTCCTATCAGATAGTACCGCCGATCATCGTAATGGCACTTCTGATGCTCTCATTTAACCTTGTTGCTGACGGACTTCGTGAGGCGCTTGATCCCACGATGAAGGAAATGTAGGCGAAAGGAGGAAGAACATGTCAGAAGAAATAAAGACATCTGAAGAGGCGTCTGAGACTGCCGCGCAGACTCAGGAAGTCTCAGGCGAGAGGAAGAAGATCCTCGACATCAACAATCTGAGCATCTCTTTCCGCACTACAGCCGGTATCGTGCACGCCATCAGAGGCGTGGACATCGACCTGTACAAGGGAGAGACTGTCGCGATAGTCGGCGAGTCAGGCTCGGGAAAGTCTGTCACCATGAAGGCGGCCATGGGCATACTGGCCTCAAACGCGATCGTCAACAGCGGGACTATCGATTTTTCCTATGTCCACCTTGCTGACGGCAGGCCCGACCATGTCGACATACTCAAACAGAATAAGAGATGGATCCGCGAGCATATAAACGGCCGCAGGATCGCCATGGTATTTCAGGACCCGATGACAAGCCTTGATCCCACCATGCAGATCGGCAAGCAGATCATGGAGGCCATGATATGGCATTATAATACCCCCAAGCAGGAAGCCTGGGACAAATCCCTGGAGCTGCTCAAAGAGGTAGGCATCGAGGATCCCGAGAAACGTATGAAGAATTTCCCGCATCAGCTTTCCGGAGGCATGCGCCAGAGGATCGTTATCGCGATAGCTCTTGCCTGCGACCCCGACCTGCTGATATGCGATGAGCCTACGACAGCCCTGGATGTAACGATCCAGGCCAGGATAATCGAGCTCATAAGAAGGATACAGAGGGAAAGAGGCATTTCCGTAATATATATCACCCATGACCTCGGCGTAGTCGCGAAGGTTGCTGATTATGTAAACGTAATGTATGCCGGCAAGATCGTGGAGAAGGGTACCATCAACGATATCTACTATGATCCGCGCCATCCGTACACCTGGGGACTGCTGTCGGCCATGCCCGATCTGGACACGCACGACGACCGTCTCTACACCATCCCGGGATCGCCGCCCAATCTCCTGCATGAAAAGCCGGGAGACGCTTTCGCGCCGCGAAACAGGTATGCCCTGCTGGTAGATGACAAGGCCCAGCCGCCGATGTTCAAGATATCAGACACTCACTACGCGGCGACATGGCTTCTCGATCCCAGGGCTCCGAAGGTGGATATGCCTCCGGAACTGAAGGCGCGTATCGACAGAATGAAGAAGGAGGCAGGCGAGTATGCAGATAAATAAAGAAGCCGGACCCCTTCTGAAGGTAGAGGGCCTCAAGCAGTATTTTAAGATAAACAATCATTTCACGGTCAAGGCCGTGGACGATGTCGCCTTTGAGATATATCCCGGCGAGACTTACGGACTTGTAGGAGAGTCCGGGTCGGGGAAATCGACTATCGGCAGGAGCATTATCAGGCTCTATGAGCCGACAGCAGGCAAGATAAATTTCAACGGCATGGATATCAGCGGGAAAATGAGCAAAGAGGTCAATAAGAATCTGCGCATGCAGATGCAGATGATCTTCCAGGACCCGATGGAATCCCTGAATCCGCGCAAGAAGATAGGAGATATCATCGGCGAAGGCCTGGATATCCATCACGCGTATTCCAGCAGCAAGGAGCGTGAAGACAGGATCAAGGCCCTGCTGGAGAAGGTCGGCCTGTCACCGGAACATGCGACGCGCTACCCGCATCAGTTTTCCGGCGGCCAGAGGCAGCGTGTCGGCATAGCCCGCGCGCTGATAATGAACCCCAGGCTGATCATCGCTGATGAGTGTATTTCCGCGCTTGATGTTTCCATCCAGGCACAGGTAGTCAATCTCATGAAGAACATTCAGGAGGAGACAGGTACAGCTTACCTGTTTATCGCCCATGATCTCTCGATGGTAAAATACATCTCAGACCGTATCGGCGTACTTCACCTGGGCCATCTGCTGGAGACAGGTACGACGGATGAGATATTCACCCATCCTATGCATCCGTATACGAAGAGTCTTCTCTCCGCGATCCCGGCGCCGAACCCGATCGTCGAGAAAAAGAGAAAAGCCCTGACCTACGATTACAAGACCTCAGGCATAGATTACAGCGCCGGCAGCTACCACCTCGCGGAAGGCACCCACTATGTGAAGTGCACTGACGAAGAATTTGAAAAGTGGCAGTGAGCGGCAGAAAGACAGGCAGAACAGTCTGACTGATATAAAAAGACCCCCGAAGATCGATATGCGTCCAGGAAACTGGGTACATCAGATCTCGGGGGTCTTTGTTTGTCAGGCTCACTGGTAATCGTCCAGGAAATAGTGCTTTACGCCGTCCTTCTTGTAGGCCATTATAGTTTTGAGATTGACATTTTCCACGCTCTTGAAAATATTCCCCTCCACGTAGGGGTTGGTCTCCTTGAGGCGCCGTATCAGCTGCTTGATCTCCATGCGCTTGGAGACGGAAGTCCCGTCCTCGCGGCAGGAGGAGCAGGTGTCAGTGAAATGGCAGGCGCACTGTATGAAGTGCAGGCCGTTGAAGTCGCGCCATTCCTTGATATCCTTCTCGCGTATCAGGTACATGGGGCGTATCAGCTCCATCCCCTCGAAATGCTCGCTGTGGAGCTTGGGCATCATCGTCTGTATCTGCGAGCCGTAGAGCATGCCCATCAGTATGGTCTCGATGACGTCATCGTAGTGATGCCCGAGAGCGATCTTGTTGCAGCCCAGCTCTTTCGCCATGTTGTAGAGATGCCCGCGGCGCATGCGCGCGCACATGTAGCAGGGATTCTTGTCGATATTGTACACCGCGTCAAATATCCTCGTCTCGAAGATCTTTACCGGTATGCCCATGGTGCGGGCATTGTATTCGATCAGCGCGCGGTTCACCTCATTGTAGCCCGGGTCCATGACCAGAAATGTCAGCTCGAAGGGGACCTTGTTGTGTCTTTTGAGCTCCTGGAACAGCTTCCCCATCAGCATGGAATCCTTGCCGCCGGAAATGCAGACGGCGATCCTGTCGCCCGGCTGCACCAGCTGGTAATCCTTGCAGGCCTTGGCGAATTTGCTGAAAAGGCAGTGGTGGAAATGCTTGTTGCCGCGGAGGCTCTTCTCTATCTCCTCCGAGCGGTCGGCCTCGTCGAGTGTTGTCATGATCCAGCCGCCAAGACCGCCCTTAAGGCTGCAGGCGTCGTAGCCGAGCTGACGCAGTTCGGCGGCCAGCGGCAGGCTCACAGTGCCGTGCATGCAGAGAAGGACCAGCTTTTTGTCCGCGGGCAGGCTTTTGTCCGCCGCCCGGGCGGCAGCTGTTTCAGGAAGGTCAGGCATATTGACGGCGCCCTGCATGCTGCTGTAATCGAAGGATGCCTCGTCGCGTATGTCTATGATCAGATATGAGCCCTCGGGAAGATCCGCGAGCTCATCAACGCTTATCTCTATATCGTCGGTCATAGTTACCTGCCCATCCCCAGCTTTTCCTTGATCTGCGTGGTCGATACGTCCGGCGTGCGGGGCAGGTAGACCACATTGCAGTATTCCTTCAGGAAATCGAATCTGCCGCTCCAGTCGTCGCCGATGACGAAGCTGTCGATGTTATACTTCTGGACATCGCTGATCTTCTGCTCCCAGCATTCCTCCGGTATGACCATGTCGACGTAGCGCACGGATTCGAGAAGCTGCTTTCTCTTCTCGTAGTCAAAATAGCACTTTTTGCCCTTGCTGTCACGGTTGAATTCGTCAGTAGAAAGGGCGACTATCAGATAGTCGCCTAGTTCTCTTGCGCGGCGCAGAAGATTGATGTGGCCGTAGTGCAGAAGATCGAATGTGCCGTAGGTGATGATTTTTTTCATAGTTTATTTTCCGTTCATCTTTTCAATAAGGAAATCGACGATCCTTTCGGCAGAGTGTCCGTCCGCAAGATAGCCGATCTTGTCGATGAACTGCTGTACCTTCAGGGTGTATGCGTCCTGGTCAAAGCTCTTTATCTGTTCGATAAGCTCGTCTGTAGTCAGGGAGTGCGGGAAAGGAAGATCCTCGACCTCAAAGTACAGACCTCTTTTCTTCAGGTAAAAATCCAGATCCGGCACGTACATGAACGCAGGTTTTCTCGTGAGCATGTAATCCGTGATGACCGAAGAATAGTCGGAGATCATCAGATCCGCCGCCAGGGAAAGCTCCTGCATGTCCGGGTAGGCGGCAGCGTTGATAAGGCGGCTGTCCCCCTCGGGAATGATCTTTTTCGTCTTGCCGGCGAGGCGCGGGTGAAGGCGTATCAGCATGACCCACGGACAGCCGTCCATAGCCTCCAGCTCGTCGAGAACATGCGAATAATCCATGTTGTAGCAGTCGAGCTTCATATCAGGGCGGAAAGTCGGCGCGTAGACGACGACCTTAGTGCCGTCCGGGATGCTGTAGAAATCCCTTACCCTTTTCACATCCGCCTCGGACCCGTTCACGAGCATATCAGTGCGGGGGTCGCCGAGCTTCAGGATCTCGCCCCTGCCGTAGAAAAACTCATTGAGGACGTGCTTTTCAGCATCGCAGCCGCAGGTGATGTAATCGACATTGTCGGCATCCATGCGGTAGCACTTTTCCTTCTGGCTGAGGTCCTCGTAGGCCTTTTCCTTGTAGGTGTGCTTGTCCTTGCCCTCGGTCTTGATGGTGATGCCTCCGTGGAAGGTGTTGAGGTAGATAGTCTTCTTTTTCTTCTGCAGTCCCTTGTCGTACATTACGACAAAGTGGATATTGTTTATCCAGACTCTGGCCGTGATGAGCTCATACATAGCCTGGTCGCCGCTCACGATGCGGACTCCCTCGGGAATATTCGCGGATTCTCTCGTGGAGCTTGCGCCGAGTATCCATACAAGATCGTAGCCGGCATCCCTCCTGAGAAATTCGTCACAGATAGCTCTCGGATTGCAGCCGTAGCCCTTGCCCCCGAACTGGCTGAAAACTATCTTTTTTTTCTTCATTGGTGAGAATCGGTACCATCTGCGGCACCTTTTCCTGATCGCATCATACTGATGCTCATCGATGATCTCTTTTGCCATATTGATCCCCATTCTGCCGTCACTGCCGCGGCACAGTTAGTATCTGCCGGAAATGGATATCATTTCCGCAGTCTGGTAAAATCCTGCTAACGGCTATTATACAACTCTGCCGGGGTGATGTCCAGAAATCTTATCTCAAAAGCGTGCTTTCACGGACGGGAGTCTTTATCCATCCCGCTGTGCCCGAATTTAAGACAGTATCTTTTGTCAGAGATGTCTCTGCCGCTGCCCTGGATGATGCCGCTGTCAGCCTTTGCCGCCTCGTCCTGGTAGCGGGCTATGCTCTTGCGCATATCCGCGATCTCCTTCTCAACCAGCCTGGCTTCGTCGAGGAGGGTGATGCTGTTTACTCTGCCGCTGACTCCGGGCCCGGCTCCCGCGCTGGAGGTCGGCTTGATGCAGCTGCTCCTGAATTCCACGGACTTTTTTATCCTGCCGTAGTATTCATGCTCGTTGATCTTGGACAATCTCCGGCAAAGTCCGGCGTAGGCGGCCGCGCAGCTGACAAAGGTCTCTGCCGCGTCGATGCTCTCGACAAGCTGCGGGGCGGTATCTCCGGAAACGGTGCCGGACGGCTGCGCTGTGTACTTCACGAGCGGAAGATCGTGCCGCCCTCTGTTAAACAGAGAATAGCGGAAGCTTTCGTACAGGCAGAATATCATCAGCTTAGGCTCGGTACCTGGCACTGAGGAGACGCAGTATTCATTAAGTATGCTGAGATCATCAGTCTCCTCGATGTATCTGCAGGCATCGGCAATGAGCTTCATCGGAGCCTCAGCATAGCCGCGCGAAGCATCGCTTTTAGAAGATCTCTGCTGCCCTGTGCTGTAGTGCGTGAATACCTTGCCGCCGCTGAATATATCATTGGCAGCTTCTATGATGCCCCTTCGCTCAGCAGATCTGTCGTGTCCTGACTGCCCGCTCTCGGGCCGGCCATCGTCACTCTTGTCATTATTCATTATTCTTCCCTCATCCATTTTAAACCCCACGGTTAACAAGTTACAATGATATGTAATTATAACATGATTACAATGCATATTTGGTACGATGGGCTATCTTTAATAAAACTTTAATAATGCTGACAGAAAATTTAAACTGCGGCCGCTCCTCAGGATCCGTCCCGCAGCAGGTTCGTTGACAGCGCATCTGAAAAGCTTTAGAATGAAAAAGGCAGCTATGATCATATGCGTTCACGGAGGAACGGGATGCGCTACAGGAAGCTTGACGGCCTGAGAGGCCTGACGATAATCAGTATGGTGGCCTACCATCTGCTGTGGGATATGAACTTTATATTCGGGGCCGGCATGGCCTGGTACAGCGCCGCGCCAGGGTACATATGGCAGCAGAGCATCTGCTGGTCATTCATATTGCTCTCGGGCTTCTGCGCCTCTCTGGCCAGTGAGCGCAGGCTTTCCGGGCTGCTGCGCGGACTGGAGATATTCGGGGCCGGCGCGCTGGTGACTCTGGCGACAGTACTGTTTATGCCGCAGGACCGCATAATCTTCGGCGTGCTGACGCTTGTCGGAAGCTGCAAGCTTCTGGAATGGGCCCTGCATCCGCTCCTGAAAAAGCCGCACCCTGCGGCAGGTACGGCGGTATCTTTGGCACTGTTTGTGGTCACCAGACATGTGGCGGACGGGTTTATCGGCATCCCGGCTGACCCTCATCTGATCCTGGCGGAAAATATCCTGCCGGAAGCTCTGTCAGGCAGCGGCACGCTGCCGGGACTGACGCTGAGGCTGCCGGCAGCGCTTTACAGCAATTATCTTTCGGCATTTTTCGGCTTCCCGTTTAACGGGTTCTACTCGACAGATTATTTTTCGCTGATCCCCTGGATATTTCTCTACATGGCGGGGTTTTATCTGCAGCTCCTCGGCAGCGGAAGCCGCGCCGCGAAGATGCTTGAGGACGGCCTCAGCCGGCCGCTGGAGTGGCTCGGCAGGAAGTCATTTATCATTTACCTGCTGCACCAGCCGCTGATATACGCCCTGCTGTATCTGTTCTACAATATCTCTTTCAGCTCCTGAGCCAGCCCCGCGGCAAAGCTCCGGTGTCCCTTCTCCGTGAAATGCACGCCGTCAGGGCCCAGCTCTACGTCCCAGTCCCCGGCGTTGGCGTAATGTATGCCGTATTTTACGGCGAGCCGGTAATATGCTCCCGCGAATCCGAGCGACATCTCGTCGAAGAGCGCCCCCTCGCTTCCGTAGCGCTCAAGCTGGGTCGGCGGCGGCGCGATCAGCATGAGCCTTGAAGGATCGCCGCCGATGAGGATGCTGCTGCTGTCAGGGGCAGCCTCGTCATATTCAGGCGACCAGGCAAGTATGTGGCTCAGGAAAAGCTCCATCCTGGACACGATCTTCGGCATCCCGGAGCGGAACATCATGAGCATGTCGTTGGAGCCGAGCATCACCGTGATAAGCCTGACAGTTCCGGCTTCCGACATCTTCCGGCAGCAGTAGTCCATCTCCCAGGGATCAGTCGGGATCTCCCGGCCGTTTTCTCCCATATTGATGAATTCATATTTCCCGGCAAAAGCCGGATCGAGTGACAGAAGTCCTGTCCATCTCTGCTCTGGCGCATAGCGCCCGCCGTTGAAACCGTGCGCGCCGTATGTGTTGGAATCCCCGAAGCATATGACCGCGGGGCTGGTCTGTTCAGCCATAGTTTTATCTCTCCGATCTTCAATATTATGTTTTCAGTATAGCATATAACGCGGGGATTGAAATGAAAGGAAAAAATAATACTCGTTCACAGAAAGTTCACAAAAAATATGTTTTATGTTCACAGAAGGCTGATATATTAATAATCGAAGGAAGAGATATCCTTCACTAATAGATTTCTTTTTCATATTACACGGCCAGTTGATCTCCCCAATCGACTGGCCCCTCCCTTTTTATAAGGATATCAGTTATGACGCGCCCGGACATCGGGCGCGTTTTTCTGTCGCTTCAGTTTGCGTCTGTATTCTCCGGGAGTGCACTGATAGTAGACCTCGAATAATTTGTAGAAATGGGTCCTGTTGGTGAAACGAAGCTCTGCGGTAATCTCAGCTATGGTCATGCGTGTGTTCTCCAGCATGTCGGCTGCTGCCCTCATCCTGAAGATGGTGCGGTGATCGTTGATGCTGATCCCGGACTGGCTCTTGACGATATAGTTCAGGTAGCAGCTGTTGTAGCAGAGCAGGTCAGATATCTCGCTGCAGCTTATGCATCCGCGGCTCTCCTCAAGCAGCTTATAAACACGCTCAAATAAAGTCGATTCCGAATATTTCGGGAATCCCACCGTATATGAATCATAGTATTCCGTGTTGGAGAAGATGCAGCATGCCCTCAGACACAGCTCCATGATGCGGAACGAGGCGATGCCGCTGGGGAACAGCGTGTTTCTTAGGGATTCCTCAAATGAATCATCGAGCATTTCCCTGATCCTGTCCGGTATGGAGCTTTTCTTTGTCAGTACGATGGCGGCGTCAGAGTTCTTCCGGTGCTTTTTGTGTCCGGCAGCGTCACCCTTCCTGCTGATATCAGTGCTGTGATTGCTTTCCGGCAGACCTGAGAAGATGAAACGATACAGATAACTGCTTGGCAGCAGCGCATTCTCTTCTTTAAAAAGCAGCCTGGAGCTGTGGCTGGGGAAGATACTGAAAAATTCCCAGGTCATGTTGATCGCCAGGATGACGCAGCTGCTGTGCATGTCATAGCTGTAGAGCGCGTCGCGCTTTACCATGCAGGCATCGCCCTTTTTCAGATGTATCTTTCTGTCCTCTATCGTCGGTTCGCAGCTGCCGTCGATGATATAGATCAGCACGAAGGAATCTGCCCTGAGGAAGCAGTTGGAGGACGATCGCAGGATACGGTTCAGGTCACCGCTGAAAAAATGATCAGGGCTGAGCAGCGTGCAGGAATTGTCCCCGGGATGGTCGGCGTAGATAGAAAGCACCCCATACTGCAGGGGCTCTGAAATTTTCTTGTAAAATATTTCCGGTGTGGAATTGCATCTTTCAAAGACCTCGTAAAGGTCATTGGCACAATCCGGGACAAAAGATTCACACATACCGTCGATGTTGCTCATTTATAATGCTCTCCTTAAAGTCTGCAGTCTGTCGAAAAACCGGCGGCAGACTTTTTAAAACGATTTTCCATGTGTGTAAAAAAGCGTATACATTATGTCATATTAAACAAAGGAAATGCGGTAAGATTCTGTATAAGAATGACAAATATATAACACAATGACGTACACCGAATATGCATTTTATCACAAAAAAAACAGTATGTCATCACTTTTTTGACAAAACAAAAGAAATATTTGCCCCTTGCAAAGCACAAAATATGAAAATGATACATATCGCACAGCTGAAAATATAAATATGATATTTTTTTTGTATTTTTTACAACTTATAATAATGAAGCAGAACAGGAAAAGCCTCAGGAAGATTCTGCAATGATGATTAAGGATGGGATATGATCTTATGCCCGAAAAAAGAACAGGCGGCATTGTCCGCAATGCGGTATTTATCGTGTTTACCGCGGCGGCGGCAGCTATGCTGATCGTGTCGCTGATGTTTCCTGTTTTGCGTATTGCAGGAGTATCCATGTCGCCGACGCTGACAGAAGGCAATATCGTCATCGTGCTCAGGAACAGCAATGTCAGCAAAGGCGACCTGATAGCGTTCAGCTATAATAATAAGATACTTGTGAAGCGTGTAATCGCGGCCGGCGGAGAAAAAGTAAGCATCGACGATAAGGGAAACGTATATGTTGATGACAGACTGCTCGCCGAGCCGTATCTGGCAGAAGGGGCAAAAGCGCCGGGGAACTGTGACATCTCCTGGCCGTACCAGGTCCCCGAAGCCAGGTTCTTCGTTCTGGGAGATCACAGGGAGACCTCGTCCGACTCGCGCTCGGAGGCTGTCGGGTGCATAGCCAGGGACCAGATAATAGGACGGCTGGTGTTCAGGGTGTGGCCGCTGAACAGATTCGGTACGGTGGGCTGAGAGAATGCTGCAGATAAGATGATGCGATTTTTGAAAAAACATTTGTTTACTATCCTGACTTGCCTGGTCTTCCTTACAGGATTGTCCTTCCTGATCTATCCGACCTTCAGTGACTGGTGGAATTCTTTTCATCAGACAAGGGCCGTGGCGGATTATGTCGAAAAGGTCTCCGGCAATACGGCCGAGGAGAACAAGAAGCTCTGGGATGAGGCCGCCGCGTATAATGAGAAGCTTTTTGAGAGCGGCAAAGGTATCCATGATCTCAGCGATAAAGAGAAAGAAGAATACGATAAGATCCTCGATGTTACCGGAACCGGTATCATCGGCTATATAGATATACCGAAGATAAAGATCCAGCTTCCCGTCTATCACGGCACTTCCGATACAGTGCTGGAGATCGCGGTGGGTCACGTCCCCGGGAGTTCGTTCCCGGTCGGAGGCGAGAGCACGCACGCTGTGCTGTCAGGCCACAGAGGCCTGCCGAGCGCGCGCCTTTTCACCGACATTGACCAGCTGCAGAAGGGCGATACCTTTGTGCTTCAGGTGCTGGACCAGACACTCAGCTATGAGGTGGACCAGATAAAAACGGTCCTGCCTGATCAGCTTGAGGATCTTTGTATCACTGAAGGCAGGGATTACTGCACACTCGTCACATGTACACCATATGGCATCAACACGCATCGCCTGCTGGTACGCGGTCACCGCATAGCGAACGCGCAGAGCAGCGCGGCAGTCAGCGCTGATGCCTTGCAGATCGAGCCTCTGATCGCCGCGCCGATAATTGCCGCGGTCATTATCCTGCTGCTCCTGATATGGCTGATACTTTCAGTGCATGCCCGCAGGCGCTGCAGGGAAGCAGTCCCTGACCGCAGGACGGACAGAAAGACCAGGAACTAAGCGGATCCGGCACTTTGCGGACCGGGAAATATCGTATGGGGGAGAGCGCAAAATGAAGTTTTTATATTTGTATTTCAGGAAAATATCGGCAGTGCTGGCAGTAGTACTTGCCCTGTCAGGCTGCTGTCCTGCCGGCACTTTTATGCTGCAGGCGTCAGCCGCGGAACAGACAGGTTCAGTGACGATAAAATATATTGTGCCGAATGCCGGTTTTACCATCTATGAGGTCTCCAGAAAGAACGGTGACAGCTTTGCCGTGACGGATCAGTTCAAGGCGTATTCGTCTGCCGTGGACCTTGATAAGCTGAACACGACCGCGGAGATGAAAAGCGCGGCCGAGATACTGTCGGCCTACGCGCAGCGTGACAGCCTGAGCGCGTATAAGACCGGGAAGACAGACAGCAGCTCAGAGCTGAAGATAAGCGATCTCGAGCCGGCTCTTTACCTTATAGTCGGAGACGTGAAAACATACAGGGGATATGTCTATATCCCCTCAGCCGTACTGCTGTATGTTCCCGGAAAAGATGAAAGCGGGGATCTGCAGTATGACCGCTCGGTGGTCATGGAGCCGAAGACGGACAGGAAGGCCGTCACGGACAAAAAGACAAGCGTCACAGCGTATAAGATATGGGAAAATGACAGCACATCATCGAGACCGGCGAGCGTAAAGTTCCAGCTGCTTAAAAACGGCCGGCTCATCGACACCAGGACAGTGGACGGAAACAATAACTGGAAATATGTATGGACCGGTCTGGAGAGCGGAGCGCGCTATCAGGTGATCGAGAGATCAGTCCCTGACGGTTATCTGGAATCATTTTCGCGCAGCGGCAGCAAATGGATCATCACAAACACCAGGAATACGACGCCGAAGAAGACCACGGTGACAACAGCGAAAACCACCTCTGCCTCCCACACAGGCAGCACCTCGAAGATACCTCAGACAGGGCAGCTCTGGTGGCCGGTCTCTTTCCTGTTCTGCGGGGGACTGCTGCTGATACTTATAGGTTACTGGAGAAAGACAAGGGATCACAAATAAAAGCTAAAAGAGGCAGATGCCTGATCACAGCGGGAGTGCTGCTCATCGCGGCAGCCCTGACCCTGACCTGCAGCAATCTCTTCGGCAGCTGGAAGGCCGGCAGGGAAGCTGACAGGGAGCTGTCCCAGCTGGAGTCTGCGATCGGTGAGACACATGCCGCGGACGATGACAGCGGTCTTGAGGAGAGGGAGATGCCGACGATAACGATCGACGGCTACAGATACATAGGCTATATCTCCTGCCCTTATCTGGGCCTGAAGCTTCCTGTCATGGATCAGTGGGATTATACGAGACTGGATATATCGCCCTGCCGCTATCACGGCACGGTCTATAAAAATGACCTGGTGATCGCCGGGCACAACTATATCACGCACTTCAGCCATCTGAGATGGCTGGATATCGGCACGGAGATCGATTTCACGGATGCGGAAGGAAATCTGTACCGATACAGACTCGGCAGCGTGGAGATCCTCAAACCTGATCAGGTGGATGACCTGATCAGAGACAGCAAAAACTGGGATATGACCCTGTTTACCTGTACCTTAGGCGGAAGGACCAGATATACCTTAAGATGTGTGCGGATCACAGACGATTCCGCTGCAGATAAAGAGAGCACGGGATGTTCTGAATGACCTCCGATCCAGATACCCCGTGCTCTTTTTGTATTATGCGGCTTTCTCAGCCTTTTGTCCGATCGTTTTCTCGAGTACGTCAGTGACCTTCTTCACCGGTATTATCTCCAGCTCACGCAGGACCTCCGGCGCGACCTCGCGCAGGCTCTCCCTGTTCTCGTCGGGTATGAATACTGTCTTGACGCCGGCCCTCTGGGCTGCCATAAGCTTTTCGGGAAGTCCGCCTATCGGCATGACGTCGCCGCGCAGCGAGACTTCGCCGGTCATGGCATATTCCGGATCGACCGGAACGCCGTTGATGAGTGAAGCCAGGGCGGTAGTCAGGGTGATCCCTGCCGACGGCCCGTCCTTCGGCACCGCGCCCTCGGGTACATGTATGTGCAGATCATTAGTCTCGAAAAGATCCGCCTTATCCGGGTAGAGCTTTTTCACCAGACTGATCGCCAGCTGGGCGGATTCCTTCATGACATCGCCGAGCTGACCGGTTATCTGGACCTTGCCGCTCCCCTTCGTGAGCAGTGTCTCCACAAAAAGTATCTCGCCGCCGACAGCTGTCCAGGCCAGCCCTGTGACTATGCCGGGCTCTTTTACTTCCTTGACCCGGTCGTGCCGGATCGGCACCTGGTCAAGATAGTCCGGCAGTTTCTTCACATTGACAGTCACGCGCTTTTTATTGCCTGAGACAAGCTCCACAGCCACATGTCTGCACAGCGTCTCGAGCTGTTTCTTGAGCCCTCGGACTCCGGCCTCCATGGTGTAGCTGCTGATGATATCGTCGATCGCCTTGTCGCTGATGCGCAGCGCCGAGGGAGCGATGCCGGTCGTCTCCTTGGCCTTGGGCAGCAGGTGCTTCTTCGCGATAGAGAACTTCTCCAGCGGTGAATAGCCGGGGAACCTTATCATCTCCATGCGGTCAAGCAGCGGGGCGGGGATAGTGTCGGTCGTGTTCGCCGTGCAGAGGAAGAGTACGTCTGACAGATCGTAGAGTACATTCATGTAATGATCCGTAAATGTGCAGTTCTGCTCGGGATCCAGGACTTCCAGCAGGGCGCTTGAAGGGTCGCCGTTATAACCCACTGACAGCTTGTCCACCTCATCAAGTACTACTACCGGATTGGAAACGCCGCTTTTCTTTATCCCGTCCATTATCCTTCCGGGCATCGCGCCGATGTATGTGCGGCGGTGCCCGCGTATCTCTGCCTCATCTCTCACGCCGCCCAGGCTGATGCGGACGTACTTGCGTCCGAGCGCGTCGGCGATGCTTCTGCCGATGCTGGTCTTGCCTGTGCCAGGCGCGCCGACGAAGAGCAGGATGGAACCTGACTGCTTATCGTTGAGCGACATGACAGCCAGATGCTCCAGTATTCTTCTCTTTACCTTGTTAAGACCGTAATGGTCTCTGTCCAGTATCTTCTCAGCCTTCTTCAGGTTGACCTTCTCAAAGGCTTCCTTTTTCCACTCGAGGCTGGTCACGAAATCGAGATAATCGTAGAGCATGCCGTACTCGTGACCGTCCTCGCCCTCCTGCTTGAAGCGGTTGAGGACGCTCTCGGCCTCCTTGCGGGCGATGTCGTTCATGCCGGATTCCTCGATCTTCTTTTCGAACCGGCTGGCCTCGGTGATGTTCTCGGGATGCATCTGGTCAAGCTGGTCCTGAAGGTACCTGATCTGGCGCCTGATGGCATCCTCGCGGTACAGCTTCTGGGTGTCCTCCTGCTGGGCCTGCTCGGCCTCGCTGTTAACGGAGGAGACAGCCATGAATTCCCTCACAGCCTTCTCTATCAGCTCGGAGCGGACAGTCTCGGAGTCCGCCGCCAGTATGGCGTATTTCTCGGCATTGGAGATGCTGAGAAATGGTGAAAGGCCTACGGCGATCTCATTCAGCGAGTGCCACTGCATGATAAATCCTCTTGCCATGAGTCCCCACTGGAAGTCCTTCACGTAATCGAGCAGCGCCCCCTTGAGCTTTTCCAGTTTTTCCTGGGCGTCTGAGGGCGTCAGATCCTCCGCGCCCTGGCGGAGCGCGGTGATGATGTGCGGGCCGGGCGTGATGCTCTCGATATTCACGCGGCTGTGCGTCTCCACATTGATGCCGCCGTTGGCGTCGACGGACAGTATCTTGCCGCTGACACCTACAGGGTAATAGCTTCCCTCACTGAACTCGGCGGGAAGAGAGGACGGGTCAGCGCCCTCCCTCAGCATGAGGAAAATGACATTTTCATTGTCATGGATGCTGTGGATGTCCAGCTGATCGAGCATTTCCTTCTTAAAATAAACTTTGACCTGCGGCAGTATGACCGTATTATATACAGGTATGATAATCATATTCTGGTCTCCTAACTATATCAGGTATACGTGTTCTACACGCAATATAACACATTAATTTGTAGGACTACTATAGCACAGATTACTAGCACTGTCAATAAGCGAGTGCTAAAAAATTATCTATAGCTTTCCCGCGGCGGTGGAAGCTCCGGCATATTTTAATTGACTATCCCCGCATTAACCGATAAAATATTTTTAATACGGGAGGGGGCGTGTCTTTTGAGTGCTTTTCTGACTGTCGCCGGAAAACTGGTTTCATTATTCATATACATTCTGGTCGGATATTTTATCAGGCGTTTTGACGTCATCAGCAGAGAATTCGCGTCAGGGATCAGCAGGTTCCTGATGAGGGTCACGCTGCCCTGTCTGATACTCATCACCTTTCAGACCGATTATACCTCGGACCGCCTGCTGCAGGCGGGACAGACTTATTTTTTCAGCGTGCTGGCGTACGCCGCGAGCATCGCTGCCGGCTATCTGAGCTTCCGGCTTTTCCGGATAGACGAGAAGGCCAAGGGTGTCTGGGTATACTCTGTCGTGTTCCCGAACCAGGCTTTTATGGGCTGGCCGGTCATCGCGGCCGTTTTCGGGGACGATGCCCTGTTTTACGCGACCTTCGCCAACATGGCTTTCGCCTCGTTCGCCTACACCTACGGCGTGTGGCTCATGCGCAGCACAGGGACTATGAAGGATAAACCGCATTCGTTCAGGGAAGATTTCCTCACGCCAATCAATATCGCGATACTGGCCGGGCTGCTGCTCTTCTTCACCCAGCTGAGGATACCGGTGCCGGTCAACAATGCCGTCAGGGGCATCGCGGATCTCACCACGCCGCTGGCGATGATATTTGTAGGCACGATACTGGCGGGAAGCCCGCTGCGCACGATACTGGCGGACAGGCGTGTCTACCTGGTGTCTGTGCTGCGCCTGGTATTTATACCCGGGATCGCGCTGCTGCTGCTGCGCCCGCTCGGGCTGCAGGAATTTGTGCTGGGAGCCACGGTGCTCAGCCTCGCCATGCCGGTAGCCGGGTTTGCCGCGATCTATGCGGGAGCCTACGGCAACGACGTCGAGCTTGCCTCGAAGTTCGTGTCCGTCTCCTCCCTGCTGAGCGTGTTCACCATACCGATATTTGCCCTGCTCCTGTAAAAGGCTGATAAACGCACAGACATGCATCCGGTGCGCGGAAAAAATCAGTATATATTCTGTATATATATACTTGATTTGCATTACGTCATTATGATAAAATAATATATAATTTTATTTTTGACAGAGGTATTTAAACATAATGACGAAAAAGGGCGATGTTAAATGCCTGGTCACATGATCTGATAGGAGGAAGGATTATGAAGAGGGTAAAGAAATTGTCAGCAGCCGTGCTGACCGGCGCCATGGCTTTGTCATTGGCAGCCTGCGGCGGCGGTGCATCATCAGGTTCGAGTTCAGCGGCTGAGTCGACAGCTGAGTCTACATCAGCAGCAGGGACATCTGTCAAGCCGACCGGCGATAACGTTATCAAACTCGGCGGCATCGGCCCTGTTACCGGAGCAGCTGCTCTCTACGGGACAGCATGCAAGAACGCGGCCCAGATCGCTGTTGACGAGATAAATGCCAAGGGCGGGGACATCCAGTTCGAGCTGAATTTCCAGGATGACGAGCATGACGCCGAGAAGTCGGTAAATGCTTACAATAACCTCAAGGACTGGGGCATGCAGATCCTTGTCGGAACTACTACCACCGTTCCCTGTGTCGCTGTTTCAGCTGAGTCCAATACAGACAGGATCTTCCAGCTCACACCGTCAGCTTCATCAACTGACGTTATCGGCGGACAGCCTGACGCGGACGGCAACGTAACTATTCCACGTAAGGACAACGTGTTCCAGATGTGCTTCACGGATCCCAACCAGGGAACTGCTTCCGCTCAGTACATCAAGGATAAGGGCCTGGGGAAGAAGATCGCTGTTATCTACAATAACTCCGACGCATATTCGACAGGTATCTACAACAAGTTCAAGTCGGAAGCTGACTCGCTCGGCCTCAGCATCGTATCGACCACGACATTCACTGATGACACTGCTACAGACTTCTCTGTACAGATCAATGATGCCAAGAACGCAGGCGCTGACCTGATCTTCCTTCCTATTTATTATCAGCCGGCCTCACTTATTCTCAAGCAGGCTAACACGATCGGCTACGATGTCAAGTTCTTCGGCGTTGACGGCATGGACGGCATCCTGAGCATGGAAGGCTTCGACAAATCACTTGCAGAGGGAGTTATGCTCCTGACACCTTTCGTTGCCACAGCAGATGATGACGCGACCAAGAGCTTCGTCAAGAAATATGAGGACGCTTACGGCGAGACACCTATCCAGTTCGCGGCAGATGCCTATGACTGCGTTTACGCTATCTATCAGGCATGCCAGGACCAGGGCATCAAATCCAGCATGACCAACGAAGAGATCTGCGATAAGCTTATCGAGAGATTTACCAGCAAAGACTTCAAGTTCACGGGTCTGACCGGTGAGGCCATGACATGGTCTGATACTGGTGAAGTTTCCAAGACTCCCAAGGGCATGGTTATCAAGGACGGTATTTACGAGCCTCTGGACAAGTAATTATGTGAATATTGAGACGTGCCGGCGTCAGCGCCGGCGCGCCTGTCTGCCCGATATGCAGAGATACAGCAGTCAATGGCGGGCATAAGACTTATAGATATGGAGGCGTGCAGCCGCGGGAGCGCGGCAGGAGGCAGCGCCTCTGTATTTATGTCAGAAGCCGCCGACAGTTAAGAGAGGGGGTGCAAATTAGTGAATATATTGTCGAATCTGATCAACGGGGTCAGTCTGGGCAGTGTTTATGCTATTATTGCACTGGGATATACCATGGTCTATGGTATAGCAAAAATGTTGAATTTTGCACATGGTGATGTGATCATGGTCGGCGGATATACTTGTTTCTGCGCCATGACTTATCTGCACTGGCCGGGCATCGCGGGCGTGGTGCTGGCAGTGATCGTCTGTACGGTCCTGGGGATCGTTATCGAGAAGCTGGCATACAAGCCTCTGCGCCAGGCGACTTCTCTGGCGGTCCTGATCACGGCCATCGGCGTGAGCTATTTCCTTCAGAACGCGGCATTGCTGATATGGAAGTCCGATCCGAAGGTCTTTACCTCTGTCGTGAATATACCGACTATCAGGCTGTTCGACGGACAGCTGGCTATAAGCGGCACTACCATAGTGACTATACTGGCCAATATCGTCATCATGATAGGCCTTACCTCATTTACGGGCAAGACCAAGTCCGGCAAATCTATGAGAGCTGTGTCTGAAGACAAGGGAGCTGCCCAGCTGATGGGCATCGACGTCAACAGGACGATCTCGCTTACATTTGCCATCGGCTCCGGCCTGGCGGCCATCGCCGGCGTGCTGCTCTGTTCAGCTTACCCGACGCTCATGCCGACCACAGGCTCTATGCCCGGCATCAAGGCCTTTGTTGCCGCTGTTCTCGGCGGTATCGGCTCGATCCCGGGAGCTATGCTCGGAGGCATCCTGCTCGGGATCATCGAGATACTGAGCAAGGCCTATATTTCTACGCAGTTCAGCGACGCTATCGTGTTTACCGTGCTGATCGTCGTGCTGCTCATCAAGCCCACCGGTCTTCTCGGCAAGAAGATCAGTGAGAAAGTCTGAGGTGGCACAATGAAAAAGTTTAAATTCACCAAATACAAGAATTTTGCGACATATGCCTTGGTGATAATAGTCTTTGTCATCGTCAGGTCGCTGATCGCCGGAGGTGTCATCACCAACTCGCTGCAGGGTCTGCTCGTACCCATCTGCGCGTATATATGCATGACCATCTCCCTGAACCTCACCGTCGGTATACTCGGCGAGCTGAGTCTGGGCCACGCCGGATTTATGAGCGTAGGCGCGTTTTCAGGCCTGGCTGCCGCAGCCTGTCTTAAGGACGCGATACCCAACGGCGGGCTGAGACTTGTCATCGCGATAATCATCGGCGCCTTATTTGCGGCTATCGCCGGTCTTATCATCGGCATCCCCGTTCTCCGTCTGCAGGGCGATTATCTGGCCATCGTTACCCTGGCTTTCGGCGAGATCATCAAGAATATACTCAACAACCTCTACGTAGGACTTGACAAGGCAGGCCTCCATTTCAGCATGACGGATTCGTCAGCGCTGGGCATGAGCGGAGGCACCGTGCTGATAAACGGGCCGCGAGGCGCCGTCGGCATGAGCAAGCTGTCGACATTTACGGCGGGGTTCATACTTATACTGGTAACGCTTTTTATCACCCTGAATCTGATAAACAGCCGTTCCGGGCGCGCGATCATGGCTATCCGCGACAACCGTATCGCTGCTGAGGCGACGGGCATCAATATTACGAAGTACAAGCTGATGGCCTTTGTCACATCGGCAGCTATGGCCGGCATGGCAGGCGTGCTCTACGCGATGAATTATTCGACCATCGTACCTAAAAAATTCGATTTCAATACCTCTATCCTGATCCTGGTATTTGTCGTCCTGGGCGGGATCGGCAATATCCAGGGAAGCATCATCGCGGCAGCCATCCTTACGATACTGCCCGAATTCCTGAGGTTTATGCAGGATTTCCGTATGCTGATCTATGCGATCGTACTTATCATTGTCATGCTCGTGACTAACAATCCGACCCTGAAGAACGGACTTCATGTCCTGAGGAACAAGATCGGGCTGGGCATGCACAAGAAGCAGCAGGAAGCCGGAGGAGGTGCGTCGGATGAGTGATGTTAAGGAAAAAGGTTTGAACCTGCAGAAAGACGAGACCATCGATCACGGCCGTATGGTGCCTTTTCCCAGCGACAGTATAGTCCCGGAGAGGGATGTCAAAAAGCAGCCTGTTCTTGAGGCAAGGCATTTAGGCATTGATTTCGGCGGCCTCACGGCAGTAGATGAGTTCAACATTACTATCGGCAGGACTGAGATAGCAGGCCTGATCGGACCCAACGGCGCCGGCAAGACGACGGTCTTCAATCTTCTGACGAAGGTCTACCAGCCTTCGCGCGGCACTATCCTCCTGAACGGGAAGGATACGGCCGGCATGAATACCGTGCAGGTGAATAAGCTCGGCATCGCCAGGACTTTCCAGAACATACGTCTGTTTTCTGACCTGACGGTTGAGGAAAATGTCAAGATCGGCCTTCACAACCAGATAAAATGCAGCATGATCTCCGATGTCCTGAGACTTCCCAGATACTGGAAGAGCGAGAAGGAGTTCCACGAGAGATCCATGGACCTGCTGAAGATATTCGGCATGGAATACGCGGCGCCCTTTAAGGCAGGTTCGCTCCCCTACGGAGCGCAGCGAAGGCTCGAGATCATCAGGGCCCTTGCCACGAACCCCAGCCTCCTTCTGCTGGACGAGCCTGCCGCGGGCATGAATCCGTCGGAGACGGCTGAGCTGATGGACAATATCCGGAAGATCCGCGATACCTTCAAGATCGCGATCCTTCTTATCGAGCATGACATGAGTCTTGTCATGGGTATCTGCGAGGGCATCGCGGTGCTCAACTACGGCAGGATAATCGCCAAGGGGACAGCCCAGGAGATACAGAACAATAACGAGGTCATCGAGGCTTACCTTGGCAAGCAGAAGGGAGGCGCGTGATATGAGTCTGCTTTCTGTACAGGATATAAACGTTTACTATGGAAGCATCCATGCCATCAAGGGAATATCATTTGATGTAAATGAGGGTGAGATCGTTACCCTGATCGGGGCGAACGGGGCCGGCAAGTCTACGACGCTGAACACGATCTCCGGACTTCTGAAGCCTAAGACAGGCAGCATAGAGTTCGAGGGACAGAGCATCGGAGGCGTTCCCGCCCACAGGCTCATCTCAAAGGGTATGGCGCTCTGCCCTGAGGGGCGGCGCGTGTTCCTGCAGATGACGGTCCAGGAGAACCTGGAGATGGGCGGTTTCACGAGACCGCCGGCAGAGATACCTGTGACCCTGGAGAAGGTCTTCGAGACTTTCCCGAGGCTGAAGGAGCGCTGCAGGCAGATCGCCGGAACTCTCTCCGGCGGCGAGCAGCAGATGCTGGCCATGGGCAGGGCACTCATGTCGAAGCCCAAGCTGATAATGCTCGATGAGCCCTCGATGGGCCTCTCGCCCATACTTGTTGAACAGATCTTTGATATCGTAAAGGATCTTCACAAATCAGGCACCACCATCCTCCTGGTAGAGCAGAACGCGCAGATGGCGCTCTCAGTCGCTGACCGCGCGTATGTGCTGGAGACCGGCAGGATCTCCATGGAGGGCGACGCGAAGGAGCTGCTCCATGATGAGCGTGTGCGCAGGGCATATCTGGGCGGCTGATCAGGAGTCTGCAGGATATGGGCTGTCATAATGATCTTTACAGGATACGGGCTGTCAGAATGATTTTCTGTACAGCTCGTAGCCGATAGCGTTAAGATATTCAGGGATGAAGCGGACGAAGGCCCGTATCTTGTCCCTTGTCCTCTCGTCGAGATCGCCGTAGGGGACCAGATCCGGAGTCAGCTTGAGATCGTCATTGCGTATCTCTCCATAGCGCCATCCGGATTTTTTCTTGTCCATCACCCAGCGCTCGTGCTCGATCTGGGCGAGCTCCTCCATCACCGGCCCGTAGAGCTCGGTGATCGTGTCCTCTGCCTCGGGAAGTACAGGGCGCAGCCCCAGATCTATATTGTAGGACTGGAGTTTTTCCCCGAGATACCTTATCTGTGAGCGGCGGTTATGCTTAAAACGCTCATCCAGCTCATCCCAGGCGGCCATCTCCGGCTCTTCGCACATGAGAGTGATATCATTTTCGGAGGCGCCGAGTCGTCTGGCCTCATCGATCCTGTGCGCGCAGTACTTTTCATGCGTGATCTGCGCGTATCTGATGACCACATCTCCCATCATATTTTCAAATGCCAGCTTGCGCCGGAAGTCCTGCACGTCCAGGTGTATGTCCAGCTGGGCGTCGAGCGGCAGGCTCGAGGGCGTGAACCTGTCTATCTCTGAGAGCCTGCTCATCGCGAGTATGAATTCCAGGGATCTCGAGCCGTGCCTGTATTCGGAGACACGCAGCAGGGCGGAGAGCAGGCCTCTGGAAATATTTACCAGGCCTGTCTGGGGATCGTATATCGCCGGAGTCTTCTTCTCTATGAGCTCTCTCATCAGCATCGCCCTCCTGATAACGTGGCGCTGGTCCGTGATGCCGACAGGGTTTGGCCCCTTGATGTTCAGCATGCCCTTGAGCCTGCTGATGAAATCCGGGGCCTTGGATTTCCTGTAGCCCTCGGGATCGTCGGCTTCTCTGTGCACGAACTCGCTGAAGGAGGACGCCGTGCCGCCGGCGAACACAAAGACGGCTCCCCTGATCGTGTGCTGCCTTCCGTGAGTGCTGTACTCGCCGTCCTGCATAGGCGCCAGGAAATATTTCAGCCAGCCATATGCCTGGCCGTTCAGCTCTGTGTCAAATTCGTCGAAGAATATCAGCGGTATCTCGTCCTTGTCACATTCCAGAGCCGTGGCCAGCGCCTCGAAGAGGTCTGCCGGCAGAGTGTACTGTGACAGGTTCAGCGATCTGACAGAAAAGCGTCTGCAGGTGGACGCGATCTGGCGGACCCCGTAGGATTTGCCGGTGCCCGGAGCGCCGAACACCGCGACTGACAGCGGCTGCAGGCTGTCGCCGGAATCTCTGATATCATACTGGTGTATGTAGTCCTCAAACAGGGCCATTATGGTATTGTAATTCTCAATCTCATCCAGGTCCGCGGTCGAAAGATTCCCGTAACGGCACAGAGGTACATGCGCGAACAGTTCATCTGTCCCCTCGCAGACTATCTTTTCCGCTGCTGACAGGTAGCCGCCGGGATATGTGCTGCAGTATTCGTCAAGTATGCTGAAAGGCGAAACTCCGGACACTATCGCCCGCATGCTGCGCTTTGGTATTTTAGCGCGGCACACCTCGCCCGTCCGCTCTTTCCGCAGCAGCTCTTTGAGCACCGGATACAGAGGGGCGTCGGCGGCCAGCGAAAACTGTTCCTGCTTATCGGGCGTGAACAGCAGCGAAAAATTTGAGTCCTCCTCGATTATCGCGCCCTGAGCATCGAGCAGTATCACCATCTCCGTATGCTTTTTCAGCGGCCTGAGATAGTCGTTCACCGCCAGCTGCAGGCAGAATTCGTCGATCGTGCGCTCATAGGATATCTTCCTGGTTATCGGCAGATCGAGCTGCCTCAGATGCTCCATCTGCAGCAGCGGGATCAAGTTATTATCCTTAAAGGATACGGCCAGATCAGTGCCGGGTTCATAGTTTTTATATGCATTCTGTGGTTTAAGCTTATATATCTGAGATTTCATTGCAGATACCTCCTGATTTTGCAGATATTCACTCAGGATCCGCGTATATCGCGCCTGAGATTTTTAAAGTCTTCTTTATAAAGTCCCTATGATAACACATTTGTTTTAAAAATTGTATACAAAGTTCATAAATTTTTTGTAAAGCGCTGCTGACTAAGGCGGCCGGAATGAGCGCAGAGGGCCGGAATGCCCGCCTGCCTGCCGGCACGAGCTCTCCCTCTGCATGCAAATTTATTGCAAATTGTTACAGTTCAGCGTATACTATAGTATATCCTGCGGACTCTGCGGGTGACTTGGATGGGGGTATTATGGTCGACGATGGAAAAGGTTCCCTTGCGAAAAGTTTTGGCTACGCATTTCAGGGAATTGCTGCATGTATCAGACAGGAAAGGAATATGAAGATCCATGTGAGCGCGGCGGTACTGGTTACCGCGGCCGGCACGCTATTGAGGATATCAGTGCCTGAGTGGATCGTCTGCCTTATCCTTTTCGGACTTATCATATCGCTGGAGATGATGAACACCGCAGTCGAATCGGTGGTCGATCTGGTGACGGATGAATATAAGCCGCTGGCTAAGAGAGCCAAGGACGCGGCTGCCGGAGCAGTGCTGGTCTCGGCCATCATGGCAGCTGTCATTGGGTGCATCATTTTTATACCCAGGATAGCCGCCCTGTTCTGAACAGGCGGCGGATAAACTCAGAAGACCTTTCAGTTATTATATATTCAATATTTTGTCAAGGAGGTTCTATCATGGAAAATTTAGGAGACGGTTTAAAGAAAGTATTGCTTGCGGGTATCGGCGCTATCGCCGTTACGGGCGAGAAGTCGCAGGAAGTTATCGAGAGCCTCGTCAAGAAGGGCGAGATCACGGTGGAGCAGGGCAAGGTCCTCAACCAGGAGCTTAAGCGCAACATCAAGTCAAAGGTCGATGACGCCAAGGATACTGTCAAGAACAAGAAGAAAGAGGCTGACGCCAATTACGACGGCAAGGATATCTCTGATATCCTCAAGGACATGTCCGCGGAACAGATCGCTCAGCTTAAGGCTCTGCTTGAGAGGATAAAGTCTGACGACAATGTCCAGAAGGCTGCCGGCTTTGCTGAAGAGGTGGCGGGAAAGGCTGAGGAGGTTGCCGGCGAGGCGGCTGATAAGGCCAAGGAAGCGGCAGAAAAGTTCAAAGATGCTGTAGATAAGACAGACGAAAAGGAATAATAATCTCGTGGAGAATTCTAAGGACTCCGGGAAAGCACCGGAGAACCGCTCAGGAAATGGCTCCAGGCTTCTTGAGATCACCAGGATACTGCGCAGGCATGACATCGTCAGAGGCATGACGCCGGTCAAGCTGCGTGAGATCCTGGAGGATCTCGGGCCGACTTATATAAAGCTCGGCCAGATCATGTCGACACGTTCCGATGTGCTTCCGAAGGAGTACTGCGATGAGCTGATGAAGCTCCGCTCGGAAGTGCCTCCGATGCCGTTTGAGGATCTGATAGAAGTTATCGAGAAATCCTACGGCAGACCCTGGAGCGATGTATTCAGATATATTGAAAATAAGCCGCTCGGTTCGGCTTCTATAGCGCAGGTACACCGTGCGCGCTTTGTCAGCGGCGAGGAAGTCGTTGTCAAGGTACAGCGCAAGGGCATTTACGATATTATGAAGCGCGATATCGGGCTTTTGCATAAGGCGGTCAGACTGATGCCGCCTGTAAAGATCAAGAGCGTGCTGGATCTGGACATGGTGCTCGATGAACTCTGGGTCGTAACTCAGGAGGAGATGAACTTCCTGAAGGAGGCCTCGAATATGGAGGAGTTCGCGGCACGCAACAGAGATGTCACGTTTATTTCCTCACCTGTTCTGTACAGAAAATATACGACGGAACAGGTACTTGTGATGGAATATATCGGGGGGCTGCAGATCGACGACGTCGACGGCCTGAAGGAAAACGGCTACGATCTTGAGGAGATCGCCTCCAAGATGGTCGACAACTATGTCAAGCAGGTCCTTGATGACGGCTTTTTCCACGCCGACCCCCATCCCGGCAATCTGAGGATCGATGACGGCAAGATAGTCTATATCGACATGGGGATGATGGGCAGGCTTACCAGGCGCGACTGCGAGCTGGTGAGTGATGCTGTCCGCGGGATTGCCGAGAACGATATCGGCCAGATACAGGACGCGGTCGTCGCCCTGGGAGATTTCAGCGCGAGGCCGGACCAGACAAAGCTGTACATGGATCTCACAGATATGATGAACAAGTACGGCACACTGGATTTCGGCAAGATAGATATCGTGAAGATCATGACCGAGATGATGGAGATCATGAAGGCTAACCACGCGGCTATGCCCTACGGATTTACCATGCTCGTGAGAGGGCTTACCCAGATGGAGGGTGTCCTTTCCGTTATCAGCCCGGATCTGAACATTGTCCAGATAGCTTCCACGCGCATGCGCCAGAAGACTTTTGACATTCACAATCTGCGCGGTGAACTTAAAAACAGCGGCGCGGATCTCTATATGTCCGCCAAAAATATGGTCGAGCTGCCGACGCTGGCAGCGAAACTTCTGAGAAATTATCAGAAGGGGCAGACCAGGATCAATCTTGAACTCCATTCATCGAATGACCTGACAGTGCTGCTTCACCATCTGGTGCGGAACATGGTCATAGGCATCTGCATTGCCGGACTGCTCATCAGTTCGAGCATCATCTGTACGACAGATATGTGGCCTAAGATCTTCGGGATACCTTTTCTGGGCGCGGCGGGATTTTTTACCGCCATCGCGGTTTCCGCCTATGTCGTCCTGAGGTATTTCATCAGAAAACACCGAAGATAAGAAAAAAATAAACAGGAGCTCCAGAATTATGAAAAAGAGGATTTTAGCTGCAGCCCTTGTCGTTCTGATGGCGCTGGGCGATGCCGGCTATGCGCTTGCGGGGGATACCGCGGCAGCAGAGACGAATACTGCGGCCGGCCAGACAGAAAGTTCCCAGGGCACGGAAGAAGCCGGGGACAGCGCCGCGGCTGAGACGAAGCCGGAGACGCAGACTGCGCAGGAGAGCGCGGCAGAGACTGAGACTAAAAGCGCGGCACAGACCGAGAGCGCGGCACAGACCGAGAGCGCGGCACAGACCGAGAGCGCGGCCGGCGCGCAGGGCGTGACGGAGACGGCGGCAGAGACAAAAGCCGCCGCTGAGAAGACTGTCTGGAAATCGGGTTATGCCGAGATGATACAGTCGGGAGACCTGGTTGCCGAGCATTTTGATGCCGGCGCGGCCGGGACAGCTTCCGCCCAGAGCAAAAGCCTCAGAAGAAGCGCTTCCTATACCAGGCCGGAGGCCATTGCCGCCCTTAAACCCATCTTCGCGGAGGCTTTCGCGAACTGTGAATCGGTGGTGGATGTTTCTGCCTTTGACCTGTATGTCAGGGACAGCGGCGACACTGAGGCACTGGACGGCGTGGATATAATCACCGAGGCCTACCAGACGGCAGTCACCGGCGAGGATTTCTATATCACCGGCAAGTTTGATTACGGCTACGGTGAGAACAGCGGGCAGATTACAAAGGTCAGCATAGGCTACGGCAGCAGCTTCAGCAGATCAACTGTCAGCAGCGGCACCCTTCCTGACCCCGACACGGACGCCATCAAGAGCGCGCAGAGCAGATTCAGCGCTGCCGTCAGCGAGGCCCTGGCCGCGGCCGGCGAGGGAAGCACGGATCTGGAAAAGGCCCTGCTTCTGCACGACTATATCGTGACGCAGTGCAGCTATGATTACGGCGGCATACAGGCAGTCGGAGAATACCCGGATGACGACTACACGGCTTACGGCGTGCTTGTGAAGCATAAGGCTGTCTGCAACGGATACGCCTTTGCCTATTCCTGGCTGCTGCAGCAGTGCGGCATCGAATCTTACATAATGGCCAGCGAGACCATGGATCATGCCTGGAACCTGGTGAAGCTGGACAATAACTGGTACCATGTCGATACCACCAGGGACGACAGGCTCTTTACCAAAGGCCTTACCTATTTTTCTCTGGGGAATTCGGACGCTGCCGACGAGGGCTATGTGAGCCACAAATATTTTCTGCGCAGTGACAGCGAGATGAAGAGCTATGGATATAAGTACTGGGCGATCCAGGCCAGCTCCGATACCATACCCGAGGCCGGCGACAGCAGCTCCCTGTCAGGATACATATTCCGCGCGTATCCGGACGGAGCCCTGATGAAGACCGGCGGCAGCTGGTATCTGGGGAGCCTCGGCGACAGGAAGATATACAGTCTCACGGGCCTTGACTCAGGCCCATCGGGCACGGCTTATGCCGCCGATGACCTGATGTATGCGGTAAGCAGCGGGTCGCTGATCTATTTTAACAGAAAGGGCGGGATCTATACTCTCGACCCTTCATCCGGGACAGTCAGCGCGGTGATGCAGACCGCGGATCAGAGCCAGACGGTATCAGAGATGGTCGTAAAGGGCGGGAAGCTTGTGTACGTCGTGCTGGACCAGAACGGCGCCGACAGGGAGTATTCACAGGATATCAGCAGCCTGAAGGCTAATGCCATGCCGGCTGCGGTCTCACTTAAAAGCGCACAGGCAGGCGAGAAGGGCATCACCCTGAAATGGGATGCCGGCACATCTGCCGACGGCTATATTTTATATGTCTGCGGCAGCAGCAGCGGCAGCTTTGCGAAGCTCGCCGAAATTTCCGGCGCCGGGAACGTATCGTATTGTTATCAGCCCGGTGATCTGAACAGACGCTGGTACAGGATAAGGACATACAGAAAATGCGGCGGCATTTACGTATACTCAGAGTATTCAGCGGCCGTTTCCGGACAGATGGATAACGGCTGGATGGTGTTTCCTGACGGCACGAAAAAATATTTCGCTGACGGGAAAAACATGACCGGCAGACAGAAGATCTCAGGCAGCTGGTATTATTTCGACAAGACCAGTTCCCTGATGAAGTACGGCTGGGTCACTGACGGCGGTTACAGGTATTATTTCAGCAAGAGCAGCGGCAAAGCGCTCACCGGCTGGCAGGTGATCGGCAAAAAGGGCTATTACTTCAACAGCTCCACAGCCGCGGCCTACACCGGCTGGCACAGGTTCAGCCGCCGCAGATATTATTTCAGCAAGAGCGGCGTGCTGAAGAAGACGCCAGGCAAGGTGCTTACAGGCGGATATTTCTTCAGCAAAAAAGGTGTCCCCCAGACCGGCTGGAAATGGGTCGGCTCAGGGGAGTACTATTTCAGCAGTACGGATCATAAGAGGATAACCGGTCTGAACAAGATCGGCAGATATAAATACTGTTTTAACAGCGCCGGTGTGATGCGCACCGGGTGGGTATCCGCGGCAGGCGGCGGCAGGCGCTATTTCAGCCGGCGGACAGGCAGGATGCTCACGGGCTGGAGAACGATCAGCGGCAGGAAATATTATTTCAAGAAGAGTACGGGCAGACAGCTGACCGGCCTGCGCACCGTGGGCAGATATAAGTATTACTTTTACCGCAGCGGCGGTCTGGCCAGGGGACTGGTAAAGATCAGCGGGAAACGGTACTTTTTCAGGCAGAACGGCAGGCTGGATACAGGCTGGGCCGAGAGCAAAAGCGGCGGCATGCAGTATCTGGCGGGCGGCAGGCCTGTGAAGGGACTGCAGACGATAGACGGCCTGGAATTTTATTTTGACAGCAGCGGCTGTCTCAGGACAGGACTTGTGAACATCGCCGGCAAGACTTATTACTTTAAGAGTACCGGCGGCATGATCAGGGATGAATACATAACGCTGACAAACGGGGACGGGACCAGGAAGATAGCCTATTTTGACGAGAACGGCGTCCGGGTGACAGGCCTGAAGAATGTCAGCGGCAGGACATACTATCTTGTCGCCAACGACAGCAGGCTCAGCTCCCAGGAGAAGAGGGAGATCATCGTCACGATGGCCCTCACCTATCTTAAGGCCGCAAAGGGAAGCAGCCGGCATTACCAGCTGATCACCACCTACAACTCTATAGACAGCAGCCTTAAGGTCGGCTACACGATGTCATACGCCGACGCCTGGTGCGCGGCAGCGGTCAGCGCGTGGGGATCCCTGACAGGGATGACCTCCGCGGTGCTGCCTGAGTGTTCCTGCCCGAGGATGATAAACCTCTACAGGAACAGAGGGCAGTGGGTCGAGAATGATGCCTATGCGCCGAAGATCGGCGATATAGTCATGTACGACTGGGAGGATACCGGCTATGGGGACGACAAGGGCGTCGCGGATCATGTCGGCATCGTAACCGAGGTTTTTGCCGCCAGTGGGAGGCAGTATTTCCGCGTGATAGAAGGAAACTGTATTTTCAATATCAATACAGGCAATACTATAAGCGCAGCGGAGAAAGCAGCCGGCAAAGATCTGGATAATGTGACATATTTCAGGGGCGTCGGCATCAGGACCATGCAGGTCAACGGCAGATATATCCGCGGATTCTGCACGCCTTCATACTGATAAGCTGCAGAAGAGGAAGATATATTTATGGAATACTGGGATATTTACGACAGCAGAAAGCAGAGGACCGGGCGGACGATGAAGCGCAACGACTGGATACTGAAGGACGGGGAATACCATCTTTCAGTACAGGGCGTGATAAAGCGTTCTGACGGGCGCTTCCTTATCACCAGGCGCAAGCTTGACAAGGCCTGGGCGCCCGGCTGGTGGGAGGTCCCGGGCGGCGGAGCACAGGCCGGCGAGAGTTCGCTGGAGGCAGTGATACGCGAGGTCAGGGAAGAGACCGGGCTCGACCTGTCAGGCGCTCCGGGAGGCCTGGCATTTGATTACCACCGGGAGAATCCGGGGGAGGGAGACAATTATTTTGTCGATGTCTACCTTTTCCATATGGATTTCGACGAGAAGGATGTCAGGCTGCAGGAGGCAGAGACGACAGCGTTCAGAGTGGCATCCACGGATGAGATAAAGGCGCTTGCCGGGGAGGGCATTTTCCTTCATTACGACAGCATCAAAAAGGTCTTTGAGGAGGAAGAGACGCCCGCGCAGAGGCTGCAGAGGCAGTTTGATTTCTGCCGCGAGATAGATAAGGAAAAATTCATCACCAGGCAGACCTATCTTTCTGACGGCGCCAGGCTGGAAAATGATTCCGAGCATGCCTGGCATATGGCTGTCATGACCTATCTGCTCAGCGAGTACGCCAACGAGAAGATAGATGTGCTCAGGACGGTCATGATGCTGCTGATACACGATCTGGTCGAGATCGACGCCGGCGATACCTACGCCTATGACGAGGAGGGGAAAAAGACCCAGCACAGCAGGGAAGAAGCCGCGGCGGACAGGCTCTACGGCCTGCTGCCGGATGACCAGGGCGCCGCGCTGCATGCGCTGTGGGATGAATTCGAGGCCTGGGAGACGCCGGAGGCCAGATTTGCCCACACCATGGACAATCTCCAGCCGCTCATGTTGAATGTCGCCTCCGACGGAAGATCATGGACAGAACATGGCATAAAGTTCAGCCAGACCCTGCAGAGAAATTCAAGGACTGCCCAGGGATCTCAGCAGCTCTGGGATTACGCGCTGGGGAACTTTCTGGAGCCGAGCGTGAAAAAGGGTTATCTTATAGATGATACCGACGGACAGGCGAGTCTGAAGAAAAAGGATAAATCTTACAAGTAAGTAGTGACAAACCCGGTCTGATGATTATAGAATAATGTAGTATGTATACACAGATGGCAGCGTCTCCTGTATACATACCGACAGCTTTTATGTTTATTTCAGGACCTGCCCGCGGGCAGGGTGACTGTTGTTTATTTTTGATTGGAGGAAGTGTATGCTTGAACTTAAAAATGTTTCCTTCGGAGTAGAAGGGGACGAGGGTTCTAAAGAGATCATCAGGGATATGAACCTGAAGATCGACGGGAACAGGTTCGTTGTTATTACAGGGCCCAACGGCGGCGGCAAGTCGACATTGGCCAGGCTCATCGCCGGCATCGAGAAGCCGACACAGGGCAGGATCTTTTATGAGGGACAGGATATTACAGACATGTCCATAACAGACAGGGCCAAGATGGGGATCAGCTTCGCCTTCCAGCAGCCTGTCAAGTTCAAGGGCATCCAGGTCATTGATCTTCTGCGTATCGCCTCAGGCAAATACCTTTCGATCTCCGACGCCTGCGACTATCTGTCGGAGGTGGGACTCTGCGCCCGCGACTATATCAGCCGTGAGGTGAATTCCAGCCTTTCCGGCGGCGAGCTCAAGAGGATCGAGATCGCGACGGTTATCGCCAGGGGCACCAAGCTGGCTGTATTCGATGAGCCGGAGGCCGGCATCGATCTCTGGAGCTTCCAGAACCTGATCAGGGTCTTCGAGAGGATGCAGGAGAAGAACAAGGGCTCCATCATCATCATTTCCCATCAGGAGAGAATACTGAATATCGCTGATGAGATAGTGGTACTGGCGGGCGGGAAAATTACGGAACACGGCCCGAAGGAGGAGATCCTTCCGAATCTCCTCGGTACAGCTTCAGCTGTAAACGCGTGTGTCCAGCTTGATAAGGAGGGAACTGCGAAATGTTAGACCAGACAAAGCTCAGACTTCTTCAGGAAGTCGCAGATCTTCACGGGATCCCCGAAGGCGCTTACAATATCAGGGCGAACGGCAAGGCGGAAGCCCGCAACTCGACAGAGCATATAGAGATCATCCCTAAGACGGATGTCAGCGGCATAGAGATCCGCATCAAGCCGGGCACGAAGCACGAGAGCGTGCATATCCCGGTAGTCATGGACCAGACCGGACTTAAGGAGATGGTCTACAACGATTTTTACGTGGGCGACGACTGCGACGTGGTGATAGTTGCCGGATGCGGTATCGACAACTGCGGCAGCCAGGATTCGGAGCATGACGGCATCCACAGATTCTTTGTGGGGAAAAACTGCAAACTTAAATATATCGAAAAGCATTACGGCAGCGGCGACGGACAGGGCAAACGTATCCTGAACCCCGGCACGGAAGTGTATCTCGGCGAGAACAGCACGATGGAGATGGAGATGGTCCAGATCAAGGGTGTCGATTCCACGCAGAGAGAGACTAAGGCAGAGCTTGAGGCGGGCGCAAGGCTCGTTGTCAGGGAACGTCTTATGACCCATGGCGTGCAGCAGGCGGTCAGCGGATATCAGGTAAGCCTCAACGGCGCCGGTTCCAGTGCTGACGTGGTATCCAGGGGCGTTGCGCGCGATGAGTCGCATCAGACCCTGAACCTGCGCATCACCGGCAATGCACCTTGCTCAGGACATACAGAGTGCGATTCCATTATCATGGATAAAGCCAAGATACTTGCTATACCTTCGCTTGAGGCAAATGACCTCGATGCAGCCCTCGTTCACGAGGCAGCCATCGGCAAGATCGCGGGCGACCAGATCATAAAGCTCATGACTCTCGGACTCACTGAGGCCGAAGCTGAAGAGCAGATCATTAACGGATTCCTCAAGTAAATACCTGTCTTAAAAACTGCACCTGCGGTATTTTGCTCATGGCATGATACTGCAGGTGTTTTTGGAAACATTGTCCGGCATGGGGACGGGGAGATCATGGGTGCTGTGAATAGATCTGGGAAACAGGATATCATCGAGAGAGATATCTACAGCCTGATAAGTGCCGGCGACGGCATAAAGGCCAGGGATATCGGCAGAAGGCTGGGCCTGGAGCGCAGCGTGATCAACCATTATCTGTATTCGTCTCCCTATATGCACGAGCTGTGCTACAGGGACAGCGATTATCTCTGGCACGCTCTCATACGCCAGGGGCATCCGCACACCGGACTCGGGGATTTCTGCGGATATTACGGCAGCGTGTCTGAGTTCATGGAGCTTGGCGGGGAAGAGTGGCTGCTGCAGATGAAGGACGGGTGCCGGCGGATAGGGCGCAACCTGAACGACGCCAGGGGCCTGTTTCACTCCTTCAGCGATACCAGGGAGACGATGAGGGCGCTTTTCGCGGATCTGGCGCAGATGGGACTTGATGAGGCACTGTCCTGGGAGACGGCATTCGAGCTGCGCATCAACCGGTCGCGGATGATACGCATATACGCCGATGTCCTGGTCATAACCGCGAAATATGTTTTTTCGCTGGAATTCAAGATGAAGGACAGCATCGATCCGCAGGAGCTTGCCCAGGCGGCGAAATACACGGAGTATCTGGAAGTGCTGTTTGGAAAGGATTACGACGTCGTACCAGTGCTGGTGCTGACGCGCGCCGATGAACTCTACCGCTATGAAGAGCTTGAGGGGACGACAGCCGAGCTGCCGGTATGCTCCGGCAATATGCTTTTCAATGTGTTTGACGAGTACCTGGGATTCCTCACAGACTGAGATAACTGCCCTCCGGCAGGCCCCGGACCGCCGCGGCATAGCGCGGCAGATACAAGATTTGTGATAAAAATCACATATAATAAGGAAGAATGCCAAAAAAATATCTCAAAAGAATTGAGTTAATTGGCAAAAATGACTAATATGCGGTTGATTATCAATATGAGCTATGTTATACTTTTAACATAAGCATGGTTCCTGATACTGATAATGAGCCTGCGCTGAAACTTAATGACATATTTACCATTTTTAGTATCAACAGGAGGTTGCTAATGTCTGATTTAATTTTTCCGAAGGACTACAGTTCCATTTTGTATCCGATGGAGACACAGAGAGGCATCAAGAAGATAAAGGATTATTTCCAGGAAGAGCTGGCGTACGGCCTGAAGCTCAGACGTGTGTCCGCGCCGCTGTTCGTAACGCCCGAATCCGGACTGAACGATAACCTGAACGGTGTGGAGAGACGCGTAGAGTTCACGATCAGGGACATGGGCGAGCAGAAGGCGGAGATAGTCCAGTCGCTTGCCAAATGGAAGCGCTACGCGCTCGGAAAATATGAGATAGAGCCCGGCCGCGGCATTTACACAGATATGAATGCCATCAGGCGCGACGAGGAGCTGGACAATCTGCACTCGATCTATGTGGACCAGTGGGACTGGGAGAAGACGATCACGAAGGAGCAGAGGACGGATGAATACCTGCACGCGACAGTGACAGTCATCTACAACGCGCTCTGCAACCTCAGCGATTTTGTCAACAGACATTATACGGACATAAGAAATAAGCTTCCCAACGAGATCTTTTTCGTGGATTCACAGGAACTTGAAGATCTGTGGCCGGATGCCGATCCGAAGGAGAGGGAGAACCGCATATGCCGCGACAAGGGAGCCGTCTTCGTCGGCAAGATCGGCGGCGCTCTCAGAAGCGGCAAACCGCATGACGGCAGGGCACCGGATTATGATGACTGGAAACTTAACGGCGATATCATACTGTGGAATGACGTTTTAGACAGCGCGTTCGAGATCTCTTCTATGGGCATCAGGGTGGACGCGGAATCTATGGCGCGGCAGCTTAAGACTGCCGGGAACGAGGACAGGATGGAACTGCCGTTCCACAAGGCCGTGCTGAGCGGAGCCCTTCCCTATTCGATCGGCGGAGGCATCGGGCAGAGCAGGCTGTGTATGTACTTCCTCAAGAAAGCGCATATCGGAGAGGTTCAGGCCAGTCTCTGGCCGGAGAGCATGATCGAAGAGTGCCATGCACATGGAATAGAGTTACTTTAAAGAGCAGGGCACAGGCCGTTCAGGCAGGTGCCCTCGTATCATTTTTGCCCGGCTGCTGACATTTTTTGACAAACAAACGGCAAACTCCGGCTTCAGGCGGCTGCGGCGCGGGGATTTTCCGGGACTTTGTCAAAGAGTATTCCGCAAATGCCCTGCAGAAACGCAGACGGCATCCGGAACACGGCTGAATTTTGCGGAAAACGCTTTGTTAAAATTATAATTCGTTATTAAATAAACTATTGGTAAACCAATTGCAAACATTTTTTTAATATAATATACTAAAATTGCTTAATTTTTTTATTTGATAGAAAGTTCAGAAAATATTTTACGCCGGGCAGGTATATCGGATAACAGATTGCAGGCATATGCATGAGGAGGTGAGGCAATGATCGCAGAAACCGTGAAAGCGGTCAGGGATGCTGAGGCTGAGGCGGATGAACTTATCGCCAAGGCTAAGCTTGAGGCGGCTGACATACAGAAGGAATCTGAGCAGAAGTGCAGACAGATCCTGGAGGACGCGGAGAATGCAGCCAGGAAGATGTACGATGAAAAGATGGCCGGGGCCAGGGCTGACGGCAAGGCCGAGCTCGCCAGGGCTGACGAGGAGACGCTCAGGGAGACCGAAGCTCTTAAGCTGGCCGCAGCAGACAGAGAGAAGTCAGTTGTTGACCGGGTAATCGGTTCACTGATTGGCTGATACGTAACAGTTGATAAGTTATACTAAACGAAAGCGAGATTTTGCATGGCTGTTGTAAAAATGCAGAAACTCAGCATCTGCGCAAACAAAAAGCACAGGAAAGCAATTCTGGAAACGCTTCAGAGTATGGGGATAATGGAGGTCACCGAATCCGACCTGAAGGATGAGGGCGAGCTTGAGAGGATGGACACGCTGGCTGCACGCAATAAATACGAAAAGCGGGCGGCATCCTACGATCAGGCGCTGGAGCTCCTGACGAAGTACTCTGAGGGCAAGGGCGGAGGCGGATTGTTCGCTGATCTTGATCAGATACCGCGTTCTGCCGTGAATGCTCTGGCAGCTGACCGGCATAAATATAATACCGAGGCTGCCGATATCCTGAAAGCTGAGAAAAGGATCAACGAATGCACAGGTATCATACAGAAGGATGAAAACGCAAAACTGGCTCTCACCCCCTGGCTGCCGCTGGACATCCCCCTGGATTCCGACGGAACGAAGAAGATGAAGACTCTCATCGGGACGGTGCCGGGAGCGGTGACCGAGGCGGATCTGTACGCGATGGCATCAAAGGATATGCCTGAACCTGCAGCTGTTACCTGCCAGGTCATTTCGGCCGCGAACGATGTCAGCGGCGTTGTGGTCATGTGTCTTGACCGTGATGCGAACCAGGTAGAGAATAATCTGCGCTCACGGGGCTTTTCCAAACCCACGCTGCCGGCGCTGGGCATCCCCCGGGAGGAGTGCGAAAACTTCGACAGGGAGATCGCAGAGCAGAAGAAAGAGATCGAAGAGCAGAAGCTTAAGATAAACGTTTACCAGGGCGAAAGAGAGAATTTCCGTATACTGGGCGATTATTACAGGTCAAGGGCCGAAAAGTACAGGCTGCTGGGGGAGATCCCCCAGAGCAGGAACGTGTTCTTCCTGGAGGGCTGGATCCCGCAGGCACAGGCGGACAGGGTCTCTTCACTGCTGACTGAAACTTACGGGGCTTATGTTGAGAAAGAGGAGAAGCGGGAGGACGAGGACGAGCCCACGCTGCTCCACAACAATCCTTTTTCCAGAAATGTAGAGGGCATACTGGCATCCTACGACCTGCCGAAACCGGGCAGGGTAGATCCGACATTTATCATGTCGTTCTTCTACGTGGTCTTTTTCGGGATGATGCTGTCTGATGCCGGGTACGGCGTACTGATGTTTATCGCCTGCTCGGTCATACTCAAGAAGCATCCATATATGAAGGAAGACCTCAGGAGGAGCATCAAGCTGTTCTTCTGGTGCAGCATCTCAACGACATTCTGGGGACTGATGTACGGCGGATTCTTCGGGGACGCCATCGACGTCATCGCCACCAAGTATCTTGGATTTACCGGCTCTACGCCGATATTTAAGCCGCTGTGGTTCGCGCCTCTCTATGAGCCGATGAGACTGCTCGTATGGTGCATGCTTTTCGGACTTATACATATGTTCATCGGCCTTGGGATAAAGGGCTATGAGTACCTGAAGGACGGAGATGTGGTAGGATTCATATCAGATATAATTGCCTGGTATCTTTTCCTGCTGGGACTGATATTCATGCTTCTGCCGTCTGGTCTTTTCGCTTCTATCTCAGGCATGACATTTACTTTCCCGGCGTGGATCCACTCGCTGTCAAGGTGGACCGCGATCATCGGCGCGCTGATCATACTTGTCATGAGCGGCAGGGCCAACAGAAACTGGGGCCTGCGCATCGCTCTCGGGGCATATGATCTGTACAATGTCACAGGCTGGCTGTCCGACACGCTTTCATATTCAAGACTGCTGGCTCTCGGACTGGCCACAGGCGTTATCGCCAATGTTGTCAACATGATGGCCAAGATGGCCGGAGGCGGACCGGTGGGGATCGTGTTCTTTATCGTGATATTCCTTATCGGACACGCCATGAATATGGCGATCAACGCGCTTGGCGCATATGTGCACACAAACCGTCTGCAGTACGTCGAGTTCTTCGGCAAGTTCTATGATGCCGGAGGCAGGGCGTTTAAACCGTTTAAAACAGAAAACAAATATATTCAGATCAAGGAGGAAAAATAACTATGAGTTTAGGTATGGCATTAGCACTTCTGGGTGCTGCTCTTGCAACAGGATTATCAGGCAGTGGTTCGGCATGGGGCGTTGGCATTGCAGGCCAGGCCGGAGCGGGCGTTGTCGCTGAAGACCCTTCGCAGTTCGCCAAGGTTCTTGTCCTTCAGCTTCTTCCCGGTACACAGGGTATCTACGGACTGCTGGTAACATTCATCACGCTCTCCAGCATCGGCGTGCTCGGCGGCACAGCCGTATCCGATACAAACACAGGACTTATGTATCTGTTTGCCTGCCTCCCGGTAGCGATCGTGGGACTTATCTCCGGGTATCATCAGGGAAGAACATCCGTAGCCAGCATCGGGCTCGTGGCAAAGAAGCCTGACCAGTTCGGCAAGGCTATGCTTTTCCCGGCCATGGTCGAGACATACGCTATCCTTTCTCTTCTTGTGTCTATCCTGGCTGTAACAAATATCAAGCGATAAATATATTATTAAGAAGGAGAATAAGATGGCAGGAGTAGAGAATATTATTAACGAGATCCTGCAGGAAGCAAAGGGACAGGCAGACGAGATACTGGCAAAGGCCGGCTCTGACGCGGCGGCTGCTCAGGAGGCGGCGGCTAAGGACGGCGAGAAGCTGAGACAGAAATACAGCGATAAGGCCGACAGGGACGTTAAGGATTACGCGTCGCGTATCCAGTCACAGATCGGGCTCAGGAGAAGACAGTCCATACTGTCGGTCAAACAGGACATTATTTCGGATGTCATCAAAAAGGCTTATGAAAAGCTGAACGCACAGGATGATCAGTCATATTTCGACATGATATTAAAGATGCTTTCAGGCGTCATCCAGAGTGCTGACGGTCTGATCTCTTTCTCAGAAAAGGATCTGCAGAGGCTGCCGGCAGGATTTGCCGGGAAGCTGCAGCAGGCAGCAAAGGCGGCAGGCGGTGATCTGAAGATCTCGGACAAGGCTGCCGATATCGAGAGCGGCTTTGTGCTCAGCTACGGCGGCATAGATGAAAACTGTTCTCTCAAGTCGATTTTTGACGCAAACTTGAATGACCTGCAGGATGAAGTGCACAGAGCGCTTTGGTAAGGAGTACTTTATAAATGGGTGATTCAGATTATATTTTTGCGGTCGCGAGGATCCGCGTGAAGGAGACTTCGCTCCTGAAGGATGCCGACATTTCCCAGATGGCGGGCATGAAGGATGTGAAGGACGTCATGGCTTTTCTCTCCGACAGGGGCTGGGGCGACGGCACTGTGACACAGGACGCCGAGACCATGCTCGCCCAGGAGGAGGAGAAGACCTGGAGCCTGATGAACGAACTGAAACTGGATCCGGCCGTTTTTCAGCTGCTGTCTTTACCGAAGCTTTATCATAATCTGAAGGCGGCTATCAAGGAGACATGCTCCGGGGAGGTCCCGGATCATACCTACTTTGACGTGGACAGATACGGCAGGGATGAGATGCTGCGCATAGTCGGGGAGAAGAATTTTCAGGCTCTTCCGGCACATATGAAGCAGGCGGCGGAGAAGGCTTATGAGATAATGGTCACGCTCATGGACGGACAGCGGTGCGACATAATCATCGACCGCGCGTGCATGGAGGCGTGTCTTGACGCGGGCAGGAAGTCCAAAAACAGGCTGCTCGAGGATTACGAAGAATCCACCGCGGCCGTCACGAACATCAAGATAGCTGTCAGATCGGTAAAAACAAATAAACAGATAGGCTTCCTGAAAGAAGCCCTTGCCCCGTGCTCGTCCATCGATGTCGGCGGACTGGCCGCAGCAGCCTCGATGAATACCGCGGCGCTCCTGGAATACCTGGAGGGACACGGATACAGGGAGGCGGCGGAGGCTCTGAGGGAATCTGCCTCGGCCTTCGAGCGCTGGTGCGATAACCGCGTGATCGAGACCATACTTCCGCAGAAGAGGAACTCTCTCTCTGCCGGCCCGATAGTGGCTTATTATCTGGCGAGGGAAAATGAGATCAAGACAGTGCGGATCATTATCACGGCCAAGGCTAACGGCTTTTCGGAGGAAAGTACCCGGGAAAGGGTAAGGATGATGTATGGTTAAGATAGCTGTCATTGGAGATTACGATAGTATCTACGGATTTGCGGCGCTGGGACTGTCGATATTTCCGGTAGAGAATGATGAGGATAAGGCCGGCGAGGTCCTGCACAAACTTGCAGAAAATAACTTCGGTATCATCTACATGACCGAGGAGCTGGCCGCTGTATTGAAAAAAGAGATAAACAGATACGCACACAGGATCACGCCCGCGATCATTCTGATTCCCGGTGTCAAGGGGAATACGGGTGATGGAGTGGAGTCCGTCAAAAAATCCGTCGAACAGGCTGTCGGCAGCGATATTCTGTTCGGTAACGAATAAGGAAGGAGATCCGTTTAGAAAATGAGCAAAGGTACGATTTTAAAAGTTGCCGGACCACTGGTCATTGCCGAGGGAATGCGTGATGCTAACATGGGCGATGTCGTGCGTGTCAGCGACGCGCGTCTGATCGGCGAGATCATCGAGATCCACGGAGATCAGGCATCTATACAGGTCTACGAGGAAACTTCCGGCCTCGGACCCGGCGAGCCGGTTGAGTCAACCGGAGCGCCTCTTTCGGTAGAACTTGGACCCGGACTTATCAGTTCCATCTATGATGGCATCCAGCGTCCTTTGAATAAGATACTTGAGAAAACAGGCACCAACCTGCTTACCCGCGGCGTGGAGGTCCCGGCTCTTGACCATGATAAGAAATGGGATTTCGAGGCGACGGCGGCAGTCGGTGATGAAGTCGCAGAGGGCGATATACTCGGCACCGTAAAAGAGACCTCTGTTATCACGCAGAAGATCATGGTCCCGATAGGCGTCAGCGGCAGGATAAAGAGCATAGAGTCAGGTTCCTTTACCATCGATGAGACTGTCGCGGTACTTGAAGGCGCCGGCGGCAAAGAGATTGCTGTTTCCATGCTTCAGAGATGGCCTGTACGTAAAGGCCGTCCGTATAAGAAAAAGCTTTCGCCCGATGTGCCTCTTGTCACCGGACAGCGTGTAATCGACGCGTTTTTCCCTATCGCCAAGGGCGGCGTGGCTGCGATCCCCGGACCCTTCGGTTCAGGAAAGACAGTTACCCAGCATCAGCTGGCAAAATGGGCTGACGCAGAGGTGGTCGTATATATCGGCTGCGGCGAGCGAGGCAACGAGATGACCGAGGTGCTGAATGAGTTCCCTGAACTCAAGGATCCCCGGACCGGCGAGTCCCTGATGCAGAGGACAGTGCTGATCGCGAATACTTCCGATATGCCTGTCGCTGCCCGTGAGGCAAGTATATATACCGGCATCACGATGGCTGAGTATTTCCGCGACATGGGTTATTCCGTGGCGCTCATGGCAGACTCCACATCCAGATGGGCCGAGGCCCTCAGAGAGATGTCAGGACGTCTGGAGGAGATGCCCGGTGAGGAAGGATATCCCGCTTACCTGGGCTCACGTCTTGCTGATTTCTATGAGAGGGCAGGCCGTGTGATCTCGCTCGGCAGGGAAGGCCGCGAGGGCGCGCTTTCAGCTATCGGAGCTGTCTCGCCTCCCGGCGGTGATATTTCCGAGCCTGTATCCCAGGGAACCCTGCGTATCGTCAAGGTATTCTGGGCACTCGACGCGGATCTGGCTTATCAGAGGCATTTCCCCGCTATCAACTGGCTGACAAGCTACAGCCTGTACCTGGACAATGTCGCGGACTGGTTTAACGCGAATGTCGAGCCGGACTGGATGGATATGAGACAGAATCTCATGAACCTGCTTCAGGATGAGGCTTCGCTCAATGAGATCGTCAAGATGGTAGGTATGGATGCCCTTTCGCCAGGCGACCGTCTCAAGATGGAGGCTGCCAGGTCGATCCGTGAGGATTTCCTGCACCAGAACTCGTTCGACGACATCGACACCTACACATCGATGCGCAAGCAGTATTATATGATGAAGCTTGTGTACGCTTTCTATGAGGAGGGCGTTAAGGCGCTCCGCGAAGGCGCGAACATCAATGACCTCGTAAAGATGGCAGTCCGCGAGAGGATAGGCCGTTACAAGTATACGCCTGAAGACAATATCGACGAGGAGTATAAGAAGATAAGCGACGAGCTTGTCCGCGAAGCTTCTGCACAGATCGGGAAGGAGGATCGATAAGTATGGCAAAGGAATATCGTACTATACAGGAAATTGCCGGTCCTCTGATGCTGGTCAAAGGGGTCGAGAATGTAAAATATAATGAACTCGGAGAGATCGAGCTCGGCAGCGGCGAGGTCCGCCGCTGCAAGGTGCTGGAGATCAACGGGGAGGACGCGCTGGTACAGCTTTTCGAGGCTTCAGCCGGCATCAATCTTTCCAACAGCAAGGTCCGTTTCCTCGGCCACGCTATGCAGCTGGGGGTCTCAGAGGACATGCTCGGGCGAGTGTTTGACGGCATGGGAAATGTCATCGACGGCGGCCCGGAGATCCTTCCTGACAAGAGAATGGATATCAATGGCCTGCCTATGAATCCGGCGGCCCGTGTGTACCCTGCAGAGTTCATCCAGACCGGAGTCTCGGCTATCGATGGCCTGAACACGCTGGTAAGAGGCCAGAAGCTGCCTATATTCTCGGCTTCAGGTCTCCCGCATTCACAGCTGGCAGCTCAGATCGCCCGTCAGGCGAAGGTCCTGGGGACGAACGAGCAGTTCGCGGTTGTATTTGCGGCCATGGGCATCACCTTCGACGAAGCGCATTTCTTCGAGGAATCATTCAAGGAAACAGGCGCCATCGACCGTACGGTCCTCTTTGTCAACCTGGCAAATGACCCGGCTGTAGAGCGTATCTCGACGCCGCGAGTAGCCCTTACGGCAGCAGAGTATCTCGCTTTCGAGAAGGATATGCACGTGCTGGTAATACTCACGGATATAACGAATTATGCCGATGCCCTGCGTGAGGTATCAGCGGCCCGCAAGGAAGTTCCCGGACGCCGCGGCTACCCCGGATATATGTACACCGATCTTGCCACCATTTACGAGAGAGCCGGACGGCAGAGAGGAAAGAAGGGCTCCATAACCCTGCTTCCCATACTGACCATGCCGGAGGATGACAAGACGCATCCCATCCCTGACCTTACCGGATATATCACAGAGGGCCAGGTGATCCTCAGCCGTGAGCTCTACAGAAAAGGTCTGCAGCCGCCGATAGACGTCCTGCCGTCACTGTCGCGACTGAAGGATAAAGGTATCGGTGCCGGCAAGACACGTGAAGACCACGCGTCGACGATGAACCAGCTCTTTGCGGCTTATTCACGAGGCAAGGACGCGAAGGAACTCATGGTCATCCTCGGCGAGGCAGCCCTGACAGACATCGACCTCATCTACGCAAAATTTGCCGATGAGTTTGAGAAGAGATATGTATCGCAGGGCTACAGGACAGACAGAAGTATTGAGGAAACTCTGGAGATCGGCTGGGAGCTTTTGCGGATACTTCCCAGATCTGAGCTGAAGAGGATCCCTGACGCTATGCTTGACAAATACTATGATAAGAAGGACTGATCCCAGCGGTCAGGCCTGCAAGATAAGTTAGGAGGTAGAGCATGGCCGGCAAACAGTTTAATCCGACCCGAATGGAGCTGACCAGACTGAAGAAAAAGCTGGTTACTGCCGTGAAGGGCCACCGCCTTCTGAAGGATAAACGGGACGAGCTGATGAGGCAGTTCCTTGACCTTGTACGTGAGAACATGGAACTGCGCAAAAAGGTAGAAGCCGAGATAAAGGACGCCAACAGGAATTTTGTCCTTGCCAAGGCAGGGATGTCGGAGGAAGAGCTCCAGACAGCAATGATGGCGCCGAAACAGGAAGTGTATCTTGACCTGAAGACGCAGAATGTCATGAGCGTAAATATCCCGGTCTATGATTATAAGACAAGGACAGCGGACGTGAACGACATCTTCAATTACGGCTTTGCTTTCACGTCAAGTGACCTGGACGGCGCGGTGCAGTCTCTGTCAGACGCGCTGCCAGATATGCTCAGGCTGGCTCAGACCGAGAAGTCCTGTCAGCTGATGGCTTCGGAGATAGAGAAGACACGCCGCCGCGTAAATGCGCTCGAGCATGTTATCATCCCCGAGACACAGGAAGGTATACGCTATATAACCATGAAGCTTGACGAGAATGAGAGGAGCACCCAGGTGCGGCTCATGAAAGTCAAGGATATGATGCTTGAGGAAGCGCATGATTATTCGGGAAGAGATGCCAGAATGCAGGCACTCGACGCCGAGTAGAGCGCCAGACAAAGTTAAACTGCCGGCCGGGAATCTCACCCGTGCCGGCAGTTTTTAGGATATATGTAAATTATTAGAGGACTTGCTTTTTAAAAAATGGGAGCAGACGAAATAATATCTTCTGCCCCCTATGTTGGGGTATATATGAATGGGTAAAGTTATGTTCAGACGGAAACCTGTCACGTCTGATAATTCCTGCAGTTATATCGGCTGCAGTCAGGCAGCGGCCCTAAGTGCCTCATATTTTATTTTGGCCAGATCGACGAGAATCCTGGCAGTTCCGTCAATCCCGTAGGTGCTGCTGTCAATCAAAATATCATGACCCTCATGGGTTCCCCATTCGTAATCTGTGTAGTACTGGTAGTAATTGCGGCGGTTTTTGTCCACCCTGCGGATCTGAGCTATCGCCTCCTCTGTGCTGCCTGAGAGATATAGATCCCTGACACGCTGAATGCGATATTCGATCGGTGCGTAGATAAAGGCTGCCAGCGATTTGTCGATGTCCCCGAGAACAATATTCGCACAGCTGCCGACGATCACACAAGATTCCCTCGCGGCGTTCTGTATGACTTTTTTCTCCAGACAAAACTTATCTTCGCTGATCTTTGAGTTAACGGCAGCACTGTCGATGATCTGTTCGTCGTAGAATCTGATCCCCAGTTCATCGGCTATCTTCCTGCCAATCTCATGTCCGCCGCTTCCATACTGGCGTCCTATAGTGATGATCATATTCTTTGCCGACATGCTGCTTTCCCCCATCATACCCTTATCATTGAGAATCGGTCTAAAATTGTTTGACCAGTTCTTTTCTATGACCGTAGTATACACCTATATTTTTTATTGGTCAACCATTTTTTAACATTTTTTTGCAAATATTTTTAATTTGCCGGCAGCTGTACCGAAGACGGCTTAAACGGTGTCTTGCCAGGATACTGTTTGAGCCGTTTCACGTATATTGCCAGAATCAAGGCGTAAATACTAATGGTTGACCAAAGTTGCATAGTGCTAAGCGCTGTGAAAAAAATAATATAATTCCTATTGACAAAATAGGAATAGTAGGATATGATTAGTCCATCAAATTTTTACAGCTTCAGGAGGTGGAAATAATGACTATGAGATATGCAGCCGTGAGATGCGGCGTCATGTGTATGTGCCGAATGCTGAACTCCCGGACATTTATGGTGTCAGGGCGCTGCGGACAGCACAGCCGCGCCCCTGAAATGTACACGCTGCTGCCCTGACTGCGGGGCCTCGCTGCAGCAGAAGCACAAGCCATACGTCCGGGAGCTGAACAGGCATCCGGTTTTTTTATACCCGCCTGCGGACTGACGGAGTCGATATGATCCCGCCCGGGCCGGCAGAGCATTCAGACTGACTTGAAAACTGACGAAAGATATAAGGCTGTAGGCCAAAGAAAGGAATCATCATGAGCGATTATAAATTTGAGACACTTCAGATACATGTAGGACAGGAGCAGGCAGACCCGGCAACAGATTCAAGGGCAGTGCCCATTTACCAGACTTCGTCGTACGTATTTCACAATTCGGCGCACGCGGCGGCAAGATTCGGCCTCGCGGACGCGGGCAATATCTACGGACGCCTTACGAATTCCACGCAGGAAGTCCTGGAAAAGAGGGTGGCAGCGCTCGAGGGCGGCGTCGCCGGGCTGGCTGTGGCTTCAGGGGCGGCGGCTGTCACCTATGTCATCGAGGCGCTGGCTGCGGACGGCGGGCATATAGTAGCCCAGAAGACCATCTACGGCGGCAGCTTCAATCTTCTCAGGCACACTCTTCTCGGGTACGGGATCAGCACCACCTTTGTCGACGCCCACGACCTTAAGGAGCTGGAGAGCGCGATCAGGCCGGAAACCAGAGCCGTATATCTTGAGACTCTCGGCAATCCCAACAGCGATATCCCCGACATCGATGCCATTTCCGCCATAGCGCATAAACACGGGATCCCTGTTGTGGTGGATAATACATTCGGCACACCGTACCTGATCAGGCCGATAGAACATGGGGCAGACGTTGTCGTTCATTCCGCCACCAAGTTCCTCGGCGGCCACGGCACCACGCTCGGCGGCATAATAGTCGATTCCGGCAGATTTGACTGGAAGGGCAGCGGCAAGTTCCCCAATATCGCGGATCCCAGCCCCAGCTACCACGGAGTGTCATTTGTCGACGCCGCCGGACCGGCGGCACTGGCTGTGTTCATCAGGGCGATACTTCTGCGCGACACCGGCGCGACGATCTCACCCTTCAATGCCTTCCTTCTCCTCCAGGGAGTGGAGACATTGTCGCTGCGCATCGAGCGGCATGTGGAAAATACGAAGAAAGTCGTCGAATACCTTGCCGCCCACCCCAAGGTAGAGAGAGTAAATCACCCTTCGCTGCCTGAGCATCCGGATCATGCCCTGTATGAGAGATATTTCCCCAACGGCGGAGCCTCGATCTTTACCTTCGATATCCGTGGCGGACAGGATGAGGCCTGGAGATTTATCGATAATCTTGAACTCTTCTCCCTGCTCGCAAATGTTGCCGATGTCAAGAGCCTGGTCATCCATCCGGCGACGACCACGCACGCAGAGCTCTCCGCGCAGGAGCTGCTCGATCAGGGCATCAGGCCCAATACTGTCAGGCTTTCGATCGGCACGGAAAATATCGATGATATCATTGCCGACCTGGAAAAGGGCTTCGCGGCAGTCTGATGGCCTGCCGGGCGGCCGCCGCACATTATCCGCAGCCCTTCGCAACTGTCCGCGGCCGGCGCAGATCATCCGCAGCCTCACGTATCTATCTGCCGCTGAAGAAAAATTCCGGCTCAGCTCTTCTCATATAGTTTTTCTCGAGCATCGCGATGTGCGAGAGCAGAGAAGGATCGTCAAAATATCTGGCATTTTCGGGGCATTTGCGGATACAGGCCTGACACTTGATGCAGATGCCGGGTGTCAGGGCGATATCATCGGGATCGATGGAGCCCATCGGGCAGACCTTCACGCAGATGCCGCAGCCATTGCAGCGCTCGATGTCAGTGACAGGCTTGGCCTTCAGGAACTTCGCGGGTGAGCCGTCGAGCTGAAGCGGGGTATAGTAGGGTTTTACTTCCTCATGCCCTGTGATGGATACGGCCGGACCCAGGTCAGCGGCAGCTGCGGCGGCATTTACGATGCCGGCGGCCCTGCGCGCGAAATCGTCGATCTTTTCCAGGTCAGCCTTATCCGGCCTCCCGGCAGCCAGAGTGTCTGAAAAGACATGCCTGCCGGCGATGGCTCCTGCCGCGAAGGTCCGGAAACCATTTTTCTCAAGCTCAGCGCAGAGTTCGGTCAGGGAACTGTCATATGCGCGGTTGCCGAAGGTGACGATGGGTACGGCGGGCGTGTCGCTGCCGCTGAAAAGTGTCTGTACAAACGGCAGTACCTTGTTCGGCACCCTGCCTGCGTAGGTGGGAGTGCCGAATACCACAAGTTCGTCCGGGCCGAAGCTGGCTGTGAGTTTCCTCGATGCCGGCAGTGTGAAATCATGTTCCGAGTATTTGGCAGAAAGTTCCCGCGCCATAACTGAAGCGATATTTTTGCAGACCGCTTTGGTGTTGGCGACAGGACTGAAATAGACTGCGGTTACTTTTTTTATTTTCATGACTGTGCCTCCCTAGCTGGTAAATCTTACCTTTTCCTTAAAATTATAGCACAGAAGCGTGAATATTTCGCTATATTTATTGCCTTGGAAGGACCCATAGCTTATAATTACCGTAAAACAGGCATAACTGTTTTGTATGGAAGACATACGGCACTTTTTGACCAGGAAGAATGTTGATAAATGGGGAGAGTAAGATGATTTCTACTACAACACCAGGCGTTGAAGGAAAAAATATCGTTGAATACAAGAAGATAGTATTTGGGGAAGTTATCACGGGCGTGAATTTTCTCAAGGATATCGGAGCTGGACTGCGCAACTTTTTCGGCGGCCGTTCCGCGGGATATGAGGAAGAGCTGATCAATGCGAGAGAGCAGGCAGTTGCCGAGATGGAACAGCGCGCGGCACAGATCGGCGCGAACGCAGTCGTCGGCGTGGATATCGACTACGAGGTGCTCGGGGCCGATAACGGCATGCTCATGGTCACAGCCAGCGGGACAGCTGTTGTGATCGAATAAGCCGGCAAAAGATCTTCAAGTCCTCCGTCAGAGTGAATGATAATGCGCGGACCGCATATTATTGTTTGCCTTCGGAGGACTTTTTTATTAATAGCAAGTCAACTGCAGAAAAAACACAAATTATACTGGACAATTGCGCGGAACCACTGTAATATGTATTGTATAAAAGACGAATATCCGGATCATTAATCTTTGGGGAGCATTATCAGAAGATGGCATCTGTCTGCGGATATCATAAGACGGTGCCGCATAACAGTGGAGGAACAGGATATGAAAAAGATAGGATGTGTCATGACGACCGCGCTTATCACTCTTCTGCTTGCCGTGCCGGTGCAGGCGAAGACGTACAAGGTCAAGGTAATTACCCAGATAACCAGTGTGACAACTTCCACCGACACGGAGATGGAAGAGCCGGAATCCCATACCTACGACCCGGTAGTCACAGATGCTGCTTACCGCGGCTCAGGCCTGCTGCTGTCAGTCAAGACCGGGACGGAGAAGTATACTTTCAATTATAAGGGAAGGAAGCTGGCCGGCATTTCCATGTATGATTCCAGCGATAATTCTTATTATTCAGACAAAGTCGTTTACACAAGAAGCGGAAAACCGTCCAGGATCAAATACTCAAATGGCTATTCATCGAAGATAGTCTATAAGGGATCCAGGATCAGGTCGATGGTGGGTACCGGATTCAAATATTCCAGGGGAAGGCTGTCCAAGCTCGACTTTTCCGGGGACGTATGTCCGGCATTTAAGTATACCTCAAAAGGATATATGTCAGGATGTTTCTATTATAATACCTCACAGAACACTGTCTCTGTGGATGTCACTTACAATAAGAAAACATATCCGACGATCTGCAATGAGATATATGAATGTGAGGATTCCCCTGAATACATAGAAACGGTTACTTATACGGTCAAGTATAAGACGATCAGGGTGAAGTCTTCGTACAGGGAAAAAGTCCTTGCCCAGCAGAAGGCATTGCTTTTCGGACAGATATGCAATGGCTGCTACGGCAGCCATCCGATATGCCCTGACTCGATGATGATGACGGGAATGCCTGAGTATTTCGGCTTCTGATCTGTTCAGACAGCGGCGGACGATCTATTTTCGGCAGGCTTACCATTCGTGGCAGGCCTGCCGTTTTTGATGGAGCGGCTGAGAGGGCAGGGCCTGTGGGGCGCCGGCAGAATCTGGAGGGCAGGGCCCATGGGGCGCCGGCAGTATCGGCCGACAGGAGTATTTACAATTTCTAAACTTGAGTTACAATAGATTTATTACTGGAAATGGAGGCGGGTAAGTATGGCGGCAGAATACGGGATGCAGCCGGGGATGACCACTATGCTCCCATTGTCGGTCCTGGTCACCTGCGTGCTCTGGGGACTTCTGGCTTTCCTCATGTGGAGGGCGCGCGCAAAATTCCGCAACAGCGTGGTACTGCTGCTGGCGGTACTCTCAACGATGCTGCTCATCGGGATCGCGGCTAGCGGCAGGACTATGATGGTGTTGGCTCTGGAGGCGGTCTTTGTCTTCCTGTTTTTCCTGATCGTGCCGGTATTCCTGATAATCAACGGCATCACCATGGTGAAAAAGGAAGGCCGCAATATCAAGCATCTGCTGTCGCTGTTAGCCGGGATAATCGTCCTGGCGGGCGAGATCTCCGGCGTTGCCGCCCTGGCCTCGCTGTTTGCGGCGCATGAGCAGCCGAAATCCGCGCTGACAGCTTTGCTTTTCTTTTTTATAGCAAGCACCGTCGTGTATTTTTCGATAATGTTTCTGGCATTTATGCTGTACACGCTGTTCATGCAGCTGATCCCGCACACCAGGGACTTCGATTACATAGTTATCCACGGCTGCGGTATCCGGGCGGACGGCTCGCTGACGAAGCTCCTGCAGGAACGCGTGGACAAAGCCATCGCGGTCTACAGGAAGGATGCCACGCCGCCGTACATCATCCCCTCGGGAGGGCAGGGTGCCGATGAGGTCAGGACAGAGGCCTCGGCCATGAAGGAATACCTGCTGCAGAACGGGATCCCGGAGGATATGATACTGCTGGAAGACAGATCAGTGAACACATGGCAGAACCTGGAGAACTCCCGCAATCTGATCGATGCGCGCGAGGGCCGGAAGCGAGTCGTTCTCATCACCAGCAACTATCATGTGTACAGGACACTGTATTACTGCCGCAAAATAGGCTTCAAATGCACGGGGATCGGCGCGCATGTCGCGTTCTATTACTGGCCGAGCGCCCTGATCCGGGAGTTCATAGCGATACTGCATGAGAGGAAACACCTGATCATGACCGCCATCGGATACATGATCTGGATGTGCCCCTTCATTTTCGCGCTGATCTATACACTTACCGCTCAAATGTGATCTTTTGCCTGCCGGAGGGATGTCAATGCGTGTTCTGATCGCGGAAGATGAGGTTTCTATCGCGAAAGCCCTGAAACTGATGCTTGAGAAAAATAAATATACTGTTGACATGGTGCACAGCGGGACTGATGCGCTGGAATATATCACGGATTTTTCCTACGACGTGCTTGTCCTGGATATAATGATGCCGGGAATAGACGGCCTGGAGCTGCTGAAGAAGGTGCGCGGTATGGGTATAGGCGTGCCCGCCCTGTTCCTGACCGCAAAGGGCGAGGTGGAGGACAGAGTGACCGGGCTCAATGCCGGGGCTGATGATTACCTGCCGAAGCCGTTCGACATGAGCGAGTTCCTGGCGAGGGTGAAGGCCCTGACACGCCGCAGCGCCGGCTATACACCGCAGGTTATCTGCCTGGGCAACACCAGTCTTGACTGCAGTGAGTACTGCATGACCGCGGACGGCAAGTCGGTCTCTCTTAACAATAAGGAATTTCAGCTTATGGAGATCTTCATGCGTCATCCACGGCAGATATTTTCCGCCGGGCATCTGTTTGACAGGATATGGGGACCGGAAACGGAGACCGGCATCGATGTTATATGGACTTACATAGGATTTTTGAGAAGAAAGCTGGAGCAGCTGGGCTCGGACATCTCCATCAGGACAGTCCGCGGGGCCGGATACGCTCTTGAGCTGCCGCAGCAGCGGGGTTGATCATATGCTGAAAAAAATGAAATGGCATTTTACGGGGGCTGCGATGGCAGCTTTTTTCGCGGTCATCCTCATCCTCTCAGCGGGGGTGAACATCTGGAATTACAGCATTGTTACCGGGCGTCAGGACAGGATACTCGAAGAGCTCAACAGGCTGGAAAAGGACAACAGACATGATCTGGCGATGGGTGATTTTTCACTTCCCTGGCCCTTCACGCCGCCGTCCCGGGAAATGCCTTATATGCTGCGTTTTTTCAGCGTGCATTTTGATAAAAACGGAAAGATCGATGAGGTCGATAAGGATTATATAGTGTCGGTGTCCGGGGAGGATGCCGAAGATTACGCAAACGCCGTGATCGGAAGAGCTTCTTCCTCCGGCTACTACAGAGGATACAGATATCTGGTCACGGTATCCGCCGATGGCGCAGGAAGCATAGTGTCGTTTCTGAATTCTGAGCAGGAGCTCGCTTCTGTCAGGAATATCATCATTGTCACGATCATTATCGCCGCCGGCAGCCTGCTTGCCGTTTTCCTGCTGCTGCTGGCATTCTCGGGCCGGGCGATAAAACCGTACGCCAGGAACATCGAGGCGCAGAAGAGTTTCATCACGGATGCCGGGCATGAGCTTAAAACGCCGCTGACAGCGATCTCGACGAGCGCGGATGTACTGGCCTCAGAGTACGGCAGTGATGAGTGGGTGGATAATATCCGCAGTCAGAGCAGGAGGATGGCGGGGCTGATAAATGAGATGGTCGCGCTGTCGCGGCTGGATGAGGAAAAGCCCTTCCCTGACAAGACGCTGTTTTTGCTGAGCGAGGCTGTCCGGGAGATCTCGGAACCGGCAGCATCCGCCGCGAAGGCAAAAGGACTGGAATATAAGCAGAGCATAGAGGACGGCCTGAACATCGTGGGTGACAGAGCGGCCGTGCAGCAGGCGGTTTCCGTGCTGCTGGACAACGCGCTGAAGTATACGGACGAACACGGCTGGATCAGCCTGAGCGTCAGGGCAGCCCGCAAGAGGACAGAGATAGAGGTCTGCAACAGCTGTTCAGACAATAAAGACATTGACACACAGAGAGTATTTGACAGATTCTACCGCGCTGACAGCGCCAGAAGCAGCAGCGGCGGCTACGGCCTGGGCCTGTCGATCGCCAGATCGATAGCGCAGAGGCACGGCGGGTCCATAGCGGTGAAGCTGATAGGGGACAAAGCGCTGGGTTTCACGATAGCACTGCCGGGCAGGCAGCAGACACTCAAATAAAGGATATAATGGGATGACACCATCCGCAGGAGCAGGGAATGCTTTCGCGGATGGTGTTTTTTTCAGCTTCATTTCAGGATAAAAGGGTATCATGTCATAGCTGTGGTTTTTATCAACAGGAACCAATATTCAGGACAGAAGGGAGATCAGCTGATGATCGAAGTTAATAATCTGACTAAGATGTACGGCAGCCACACTGCCGTGTCAGACCTGACATTTTCAATCGAAGAAGGACAGATATACGGCATGCTGGGGCCGAACGGCGCCGGTAAATCTACGACTATGAATATCATGACCGGCTGTCTGGCCGCCACATCGGGGGAGGTCAGGATCGACGGATACGATATTTTCGAGGACGCTCAGCAGGCGAAGAAACTGATAGGCTACCTTCCCGAGATGCCGCCGCTGTATATGTACAGGACGCCCAGGGAATATCTGGACTTTGTCGGGCGCGCTAAGGGTATAGCGAAGACTGAGCTCAGGGGCCAGATCGAGCATGTTATGGCTGTCACCGGCACTGAGGAGGTGGCAGACAGGCTGATAAAAAATCTCTCGAAGGGCTACCGCCAGCGTGTCGGGATCGCACAGGCTCTGCTCGGAGATCCTAAGGTCATCATTCTGGACGAGCCGACGGTGGGGCTGGATCCTAAACAGATAATCGAGATCAGGGAGCTTATAAGATCGCTGGGAGAAAAGCATACAGTTATACTGTCCAGCCATATACTTTCAGAGGTCCAGGCGATATGCCGTACGGTCATGATAATTTCCCGGGGAAAGCTGGTAGCCTGCGATACTACCGATAATCTGGAAAAGCTCTTCGCCGGCAGTGCCGTAATGAATATGACAGTGCTGGCGGAGGCTAAGGAAACTCTGAAGATACTGTCGGAAGTCGGAGGCCTGGAAAAGCTGAAGGCGGATGACGAGGGCCAGGGACGCTGCCGCGTCAGCTTTGAGAGCGACGGGAGCGATGCCGTCTACAGCGCGGTATTTTTTGCCTTTGCGGCTGCCGGCAAGGCGATAGTCAGCATGGCCGGGGCAAAAGCGAGCCTGGAGGACGTGTTCATTGAGCTGACAGGCGGCGATGACGCCGCGGAGGATGTCGCGGAGGCTGGCGGCGAGAAACCGGAGAGTGGCGCGGAGGCCAGCGGCGAAGGAACTGAGACTGTGGATGACGGGAAGGAGGCAGATGAACAATGAACGGAATGAAGGCTGTTTTCAGGAATGAACTGAGTACCGGTTTCGTGAATATGACCGCCTATGTATTCGGGACTTTTCTGCTGTTTTTTGTCGGACTCTACACATTTATCTATGACGTGCAGTATTCGCTGGCAAATTTTGAGTATGTGCTGACCGGGATGTGCTTTGTCTTTATCATCATTGTTCCGGTACTGACCATGCGCGTGCTCGCTGAGGAGCGGCACCAGAAGACAGATCAGCTGCTGTACTCACTGCCGCTGAGCATGACACAGATCGTGCTGGGCAAATACCTGGCTATGCTGGTCATGTTCGTCATACCGATGATCATTGTCTGCATCTACCCGCCGATCCTTTCGCTATTCGGAACTGTGAATTTCGCGACGGTGTACGGCGCCATCGTCGGTTTCATATTCCTGGGAGCGGCGCTCCTTGCCATAGGACTTTTTATCTCGTCCGTGACGGAAAGCCAGGCTGTAGCGGCAGCTATCTGCTTTGTCGTCATGCTGCTCAATTATTTTATAGAAAATCTTACCCAGATGATCACCGCCTCTGCTGCCGGCTCGTTTGCCGGGATCACGGCGATAGTTGTCCTGGCCGCGCTGATAATATGGTATATGACCAAAAGCAGATCTGCGGCGCTGATAACCGGCGCGGTGGCAGAAGGCTTCATGGTGGGCTATTATATTTTTAACAGTTCGGCATTTGACGGGTTATTTACGAATATAATGGATCAGCTGAGCCTTTTTGAACATTTTTCTGTGTTTTCAAAGGGTATATTTGACATTGCGGGGATAATCTACTTTGTCAGCGTGATCGGAGTGTTTATCTTTCTCAGCGTGCAGTCGATGGAGAAGAGGAGGTGGAGCTGATGAAATTTTTTAAAGCGAATAAGACCAGGACATTCAGGGTCGGCGGCTACAGCGTTGCCGCGGCGGCGATAGTGCTGGCCATAGCGGTCGCCATGAATGTGTTCGCGGCAGCGCTGCCTTCATCGGTGACGCAGATCGACACCACCTCCAACAATCTGTATTCTTTCTCCGAGGAGACTGAGAAGATAGCAGACGGACTCAAAAAAGAAGTGACGATATACTGGATCGTCCAGGCCGGCGAGGAAGATGATACGGTGGAGATCATTCTGGGCAGGTACAGCTCGCTTAGCGACAAGATCAAGGTCGTCAAAAAAGACCCCGATGTCTCCCCGACCTTCCTGAAAAAGTACGACATTGATTCCGCCGAAAACAACACTCTTGTCGTTGTATGCGGGGATAAATACCGCTATCTGAGTTCTGACGACATCTATGAGTACGACACGACGAATTACTACAGCACCGGCAGCTATGATGTCAACTTCAACGGCGAGAGCGCCATAACTTCCGCGATAAATTACGTCACCAGCGAAAATACGCTGAAGCTCTACACCCTGACGGGACACGGCGAATCTGAGCTCTCGACGACATTTTCCGATGCTGTAAAAGACCAGAATTTCGATGTCGAGGATCTGTCGCTGCTCTCCTCAGAGTCAGTGCCGGATGACGCGGCGGCTGTTCTGATCTACGCGCCTGAAAGCGATATCTCAGCAGATGAGGAAAAAGCCCTGAAGACTTATCTGTCCGGCGGGGGAAATATTTTCCTGCTGACGAATCCCCCCAAGGATGATAAGCTGACTAATCTGGAGTCGCTGATGTCGGATTACGGAGTAACTGCCGTGAGCGGCATTGTAGTGGAAGGAAACCAGAATTATTACGCGATGGGTGTTGCCTATGATCTGCTGCCGACACTCGGAGAACACGACATAACCACACCGCTGAGCGATGGCGGGTACAAGGTGCTGCTGCCGGTTGCCCAGGGGCTGAAGGTCAGCGATGATCTGCCTGACAATGTAAGTGTTGCTCCGCTGCTGACAAGCTCGGATTCTTCATATTCGAAGGCGGCCGGCTACAATATGACCACGACCTCCAAAGAAGACGGGGATACAGCCGGACCATTTGATCTCGCTGTTGCGGTAACAGATTCCTCAGACAGTGAAAAGCAGAGCAACATTGTGTGGGTCTCTTCCGGATATCTGCTCGATGACAGCGCTGATCAGCAGTCTTCCGGCGGCAATGAGGATTTCTTTATCAACGCGCTGAGCTGGATGTGCGATAAGGAAGATGCCATCAGCATTCATGCCAAGAGCATGAGCTATAATTATCTCACGATAAGCAGCGCGGCGTCATCGTGGCTCAGCATACTGGTGGTCGGCGTAATCCCGGCCTGCTACCTTGCTGTCGGCATCGTTATCTGGTCCAGGAGGAAGCGCAGATGAAACGTACAAAAAAATTAACTGTTTTGCTTACAGTATTGGCCCTGGTGTGTACGGCTGCCTTCGCGGCCAGAAAGCTCAACCCTGAAACAGCCTCTGATGACAGTGAGCAGACCAGCGTGCTGAGTCTCGACACCGATGCCATAACGGCGATATCGTGGACCTACAGCGGGAAGACCGTAAATCTGTCCAGGTCAGGTGACAGCTGGGCGGATGCCGACGACGCTTCCTGCCCTCTCGACCAGACATATCCGGAAAATATGCTTACGCTGCTCGCTGACATCAAATCGGAAAAAACTCTCGAATCGCCTGAGGACCAGAGCGAATACGGGCTTGACGACCCGCAGCTGGAGATAAAGGTAAGCGCCGGTGAGACCAGGGATATAAAGATAGGCAGTGAGAGCAGCATGGGCGATGAGTACTATATGTCTGACGGTGACGGCAAAATATACCTGGTAGACAGTACGCTGCTGACAGGCTTTTCCTATGGGATCAACGACATAGTAAAGACGGAGTCCATCCCCGATATGGAAGATGTACAGGATCTGGAGATAGTGAACGGCAGCCGCACGACCAGCATTATTTACAAGGAAAACAGCGGCCTCTCCTACAGCGATAAATACCTGTGGTTCGCCAGGGACAAAAGCGGCTACACTGCTCTGAGCACAAGTTCTGTGCAGACGCTCGCGGATGCGGTAACAGGACTCAGCTGGAGCTCCTGCGCGGATTACAGCGCAGATGCCTCTGAGCTCAAGAGCTACGGACTGGATGAACCGTCGGCGACAGTCACTGTGAAATATACGGAATCAGATACGGAGACGGAGTCAGAGACGGATCAGGAAACTGAGACAGAGAGCTCTGCGCAGACGAAAACTGCCAAAGAGGAAAAGACATTCAACCTTGAGCTGGGCAAGTATACGGATTCTGGCTGCTATGCCCGCATTGCAGGCTCGAAAATGGTCTATATAATAGATTCCGATACCGCTGACAAGATCATCACCGCCACTGAGGAATCCCTGCTGCCGACGGAAGCAATCTCCATGGACTGGGATAATGTGACCGGTTTTGATGTAACGCTTGACGGGAAGACCTATAAGTTTACAAAAGGCACGGCCCTGGTCACGGAGGCTGATACAGAAACCGAGACACAGACACAGAGCGAGACAGAGGCCGCGCTCTACGATGAAAGCTCCGATACTGATACAGCCGGGAGCGCACAGACCGAGACTTATGAGACCAATGAGGATGGTCAGAAGATCAAGAATATATATAAGATAAATGGTTCCGCCCAGGTGAATGCATCCTCAGTGCAGAGTATACTGGACGAGCTGAATGCTCTCTCCTCCGCCGGGACCGCGGACAATGTACAGAATGACAGAGATGAGGTCATAAGCTTCACCTTCCACCAGAACAGCGAGAAATGGCCGGATGTCACACTCAGCTTCAATGAGTACGACAGCAGCAATTATCTTGTCACCCTGAACGGCAAGACAAGCATGCTCACTGGCAAGAGCGCGGTGGATACGATAAAGAGCGCTCTCGCAAATCTTGCCGGCAGCTGAATGCCAGGCAGATAAGGCAGAGGCCCGGGACCCTATCGGGGTTCCAGGCCTTTTTTAAATGTAATCATCATTTCATTTGTCAGAGAGTAATCATCCGGCTGGCCGGCGATATCCTCACGCTTCGTCCAGACTGCCTGCTTCAGCTCGCTCTTATCTATGTGCACTGTGGTATCGCCGTCTACGTCGCAGTAATATCCGGCCAGAATATCGTCGGCGATGGCCCAGGGCTGTGACTTGTAGTAGCGGATGTTTCTGACCCTGAGACCGGTTTCCTCCATGACCTCGCGTTCGACGGTCTGCTCGAAGGTCTCGCCGATCTCCGTAAAGCCGGCGACGAGGGCGTCGTAGGCCAGCGGCCTGTCGGAGTATCTGGTCAGCAGCAGCTCATCATTGTGGGTGACCCCCACGATGACTGCCGGCTGTATGCGCGGGTAAATAGTCCGTCCGCATTCAGGGCAGCACAGAGCTCTCTCGGTCCTGCTGTGCACAGTCCTGCTGCCGCAGGTGCCGCAGAACCTGTTGTCGGCATACCAGGCCGCGATCTGGCGGGCGGTGTTCACGGCAAATACCAGCGGTTTCGGCAGCAGATCCATTTTCCGGAGATCCCTTACCTTCACATACGCGCAGTCCTCAGGCAGTATCTCATCCTCCGGCATCATATCATCGTCCGGCTGAAGGAATTTGGGATCCTTGATGCGGGGGTCAGGCGCGGCGGCCAGAGAACTGTGCCCGTCCGGCAGCAGAAAGAAATCCTCGCTGTCGAGCGTGAGCAGATAGACTGCCTTCTCAAGACTGCCGGCAAAGTCGCTCATCCTTAAGAGCGAGGCCTTGCCGCTGCCGGAGCGCATCAGTACGGAGCTTCCCCTGAAGCTGAGTATATAGCTGCCCTCCGACGGCCTTCTGCCGGGGTCATAATGGTTGTATAAACGGCTGGGTAAAATATCCTGGATCATAAAACGCCTCCTGTAATCATATTGTAGTTTCAGAGTGTTTCAAAGTCAAGCAGATGCTTTTCGTGAGGGGACGGCGGCGGCAGGGGAGCCGGAAAAATTGCATGCAAATCAGAAAATATCATTCGAAAATTCGTATATTTCAACGATTGTTTTTTTTCGACGGTAATGGTAATTTATAGATGTTTAGATTACTGACGGAACCGTGGATCAAACCACATGGAAGTCTAAATGATTATAAAGCCGACCGTCTGGGCTGTGAATATGCCCGGACCGTCGGCTTGATTTGTCTTTGCCGCGCTGTCCGGAAGATTTGGAGGGAATGTTCAATGAGAGACGAATGGCGTGGTTTTAAAGCTTCACACTGGACAGAGGATATCGATGTCCGTGATTTTATCCAGAACAATTATACAGCTTACGAAGGCAGGGAATCATTTCTTGCCGGGCCCACAGAGGCGACAGACATACTGTGGGGTAAGCTCCAGGAGCTCCAGAAGAAGGAGCGCGCGGCAGGCGGAGTGCTCGACTGCGAGACTCAGATCGTCTCGGATATCGATGCCTACGGCCCCGGATATATAGATGAGAGCGTAAAAGAGCTCGAGCAGATCGTCGGGCTGCAGACAGACCGGCCCCTCAAGAGAGCCTTCATGCCCTACGGCGGCATCAGGATGGCTAAGGAAGCTGCCGAGAATTACGGCTACACAGTCGACCCCAAATATGACAGGATCTTTTCCCAGTACCGCAAGACGCACAATGAAGCGGTTTTCGATGTATACACTCCCGAGATGAGAAATGCCCGCAAGAGCCATATCATCACAGGCCTACCCGACACCTACGGCAGAGGCCGCATCGTCGGTGATTACAGGCGTATCGCACTCTACGGCATAGATTTCCTGATCTCTAAGAAAAAAGAAGATCTTGCCGGCTGCGGCTGCGGGTTCATGGATGAGGAGACCATCAGGACGCGCGAGGAGATCGCGGAGCAGATCAAGGCTCTCAGGAAGATGAAGACCATGGCAGCAGCTTATGGGATCGATATCTCCGTCCCGGCAAAGAACGCGAAGGAAGCAGTGCAGTGGCTGTATTTCGGCTACCTGGCGGCGGTCAGGACCCAGAACGGCGCGGCGATGTCCGTCGGACGTATTTCGACATTTCTCGACATATATATCGAGAGAGACATGGATGCCGGGATACTTACCGAATCCCAGGCCCAGGAGCTGATCGACCACATGGTCATGAAGTTCCGCATGGTTAAATTTGCCAGGATCCCTTCATACAATGAGCTTTTCTCGGGCGACCCGGTCTGGGCTACTCTCGAGGTAGGCGGCATGGGCATGGACGGCCGCCATATGGTCACGAAAAATGATTATCGTTTCCTGCACACGCTTGAGAACATGGGCCCCTCGCCGGAGCCGAACCTCACGGTGCTCTACAGCTCGCGTCTGCCGGAGAATTTCAAAAAATACGCGGCGAAGATATCTGTCGATACATCTTCGATCCAGTACGAAAATGATGACGTCATGATGCCTGTGTGGGGAGATGACTACAGCATCTGCTGCTGTGTGTCCGCGACCCAGACCGGCAAGGAGATGCAGTTCTTCGGGGCGAGGGCCAACCTCGCGAAGTGCCTGCTCTATGCCATAAACGGCGGCATGGATGAGAAGCTGCACATACAGGTCGGCCCTGAGTACGAGCCGATAAGCTCAGAATATCTTGACTATGACGAGGTGATGGACAGCTTTGGCCGCATGATGGACTGGCTGGCGTCGCTTTATGTAAATACGCTCAACCTCATTCACTATATGCATGACAAATATTACTATGAGGCGGCCGAGATGGCCCTTATCGACACGAATGTCCGCCGGACCTTCGCGACAGGCATCGCCGGTTTCTCCCACGTGGTCGATTCCCTCAGCGCGATAAAGTACGCCAGGGTGAAATGCATACGCGGCGAGAACGGGATGGCGGAGCGCTTCGAGACAGAGGGAGATTTCCCGAGATACGGCAACGACGACGAGCGCGCGGACGAGATCGCGGTATGGCTGCTGAAGACCTTCATGAAGAAGATCGCCGGCTGCCGGACCTACAGGAATTCCGAGCCCACGACTTCGATACTCACGATCACCTCCAACATCGTATACGGCAAGGCTACAGGCGCGATGCCTGATGGCCGCGAGGCGTGGAAGCCCTTCGCGCCGGGCGCGAATCCTTCATACGGCGCGGAGAGATCGGGACTTCTCGCCTCCCTGAATTCCGTGGCGAAGCTGCCGTACGAATATGCCCTGGACGGCATTTCCAATACCCAGACCATCAACCCCGGTGCCTTAGGCCACAGCGAGGGCGAGCGCGTACAGAACCTTACCCGCGTGCTTGACGGATATTTCGATCAGGGCGCGCATCATCTCAACGTAAATGTCTTCGGCAGGGAGAAGCTTGTCGATGCCATGGAACATCCCGAGAAGCCTGAGTACGCCAACTTCACCATCAGGGTATCCGGCTACGCGGTCAAGTTCATCGACCTCACGAAAGAGCAGCAGCTGGATGTCGTCAGCAGGATGAACCATATGGCTCTGTAACAATAATAAAATATCTTTAAATGGCAGGCGGGCTGCGCGGGCTCTGCCTGCCGTTTTTGAAATAATGCTTTAAAGAGAGTTTTTGCTGTGATATAATCCGAATTACATATCGGAGACGATATGCAATTCAAAGACAGGAGGCGGGAATATCATGCTTGCATTACTGATCGTCATCGGTATCATCTGGATCGTACTCAAGATACTGACACTGATAATAGAGCTTCCCTTCAGGATACTGGGCGCGCTTTTTTCTCTGCCGTTTTCGATATTTTTCTGGATAATAGTCATGGGACTGATCTTTTATACCATGTCAGGCGCGATGTAGCCGGCTGTAAAAAATATACAAAGCCGTGCCTGCGGGCCGGCATGAAGTTAGCTATTTCTAATGAACTTTCTGATCTATATTGACAGGGAGCAAAGGCGCATATATAATCATAGTTAGTATAAACTAAACAATACAGCCGCTGACATGCCTGTCACGGTTCTGAGGGCTTCAGGCCCCATTCTGATAAAGGAGTGTTGAGAAATGTTTGTAAATATTATCGTAACAGCCGCAGTTGTCGCCGGGATACTGCTGGCGCTTAAATCAGTGTCAGGCAGCCGCAGAAAAGGTATAAATTCATGTATCTGTGACAATGGCCGCTGTCCTTACAACTGCAGCTCGGACTGCCCGACCGGGAAAAATGCGGAAACAGAGGAAAAGAAAGATAAATGATTCTCGTCCGGTGCATTATGTGATATCATGCATCTATGGATAAGATTTTAAAGCAAAATTATAAGCTGATCCTGCTGTTTATCCTGTATCTGGCCTCAGCGCTGGCAGCTGCCTTTTTCAGGGAGCTGGCCAATACAGATGAACTGTGGAACTATACATTTGGCGTGAATATAGCACATGGTCTGCTTCCCTACAGGGATTTCAATTATCTGCAGACCCCACTGTCAGCGGCCCTCAACGGGCTGCTGCTTGTGCTGTTCGGGGATCATATACTTGTGATGAGGCTGGCCGGGGCCGCGCTTTTTACCGCTATAGGGATGCAGCTGTACAAAAGCGGGCGCTGCCTGGGCATGCCTGCGCTATGGGCGAGCCTGCCGGGCTTCGCGGCAATAGTATTATTCTACACGAATATATTTTTCGAGTATTCGGATTCCATACTTTTCCTGCTCCTCTTTATGATGGGCATCGATCTCAAAGCGGCCGCCGGGCAGGCCGGGAGCGCTGTGCCGGCCGTGCCGGATACTGAGAGCGCCGTATTGAACGGAAGTGACGGGGGCGCCGTGCCGCATACTGAGAGCGCCGGCTTTGAGCTGTCCCGGTACACGCGAAGATGGCTGCGCCCTTCTTTCCAGCTGGCTGTGGGGCTGGCCGGCGGAGCGGCTATCCTGAACAAGCAGAGCTACGGACTTTTCACTGCCGCTGCCTCCTGGGTGTCGGTCTTTGCCATCTGCCGGCTCATAGGCAGAGGAAGAAAAGAGACATTAAAGCTTACATTTTTCAGGATGCTGGGCTCGGCAATCCCCTGCGCCGTATTCCTGCTTTATCTGATATGCAGCGGCACCTTCGGGGATTTTCTCGACATGTGTGTGTTCGGGATAGGAAGCTTTAACTCATATTACAGATACACCGCGCTGATGGCCGAGTATCCGGGATATTTCATAGCCGGGGTGGCTATGCCAGCCGGACTGGCCGTCGGAGCGCTCTTTTCCGCGCTCAGGCTCAGGCCGTCTGTAAAGGACCCGCGAAAGCGCCGCAGCGGTCTGCAGATGCTGGTGATCCTGCTCTATTCTCTGTTCGGGATGATCAATATGGTCCCGCTCTCCAATCTTTTCCACTTTGAGATCTGCTCGGTGCCGGTCATGCTGGTGGCGGAGCTCCTGCTGGTGGAATTTTTCCCGTGGATAAACAGGCGCTTCATGAGACTGCTGGCTTACGCGGCCGCGGCGTCTTCCCTGATATTCCTTCTGGGCTCCAATCCCTATACTATCGTGACTACCCTGGGATTTCACACGGACATCGCGGATTATGAGGGCACCTTTATCAGCGACAAGACGGCGGGCGAGATCAGGCAGGTGGATGAGTTCATCGAGAGGGAACGGGCGCTGGGACATGAGGTCTACGTGGTGGATAATATGGCGGCCTTCTATTTCAATCCTCTGAATATCTATCATAAGTACCTCGACATGTTCCTGACAGGCAATCTAGGCACCAGGACGCCGTCGCTGTGCCTTGAGGAGTCTGAACTGCCGAATGCGGTGTATCTGTTCCCGGATGAGACGCGCTCAAATACCCAGTATCCGACAGGAGCCGTAAATGAATTCAAGAAGATGCTTATAAGCGACGGGACTCTGGGGAGTTTCCAGGTTTACAGGACGATCAGTACAGGGCAATGATCACCGGGATCCCCTGGCAGCGGCCCAGTTTTCATAGTTGCATTTCCCTAACAATAAGCGTATCATAACTGATATAAAATATATTTTTATGGGAGGTCATATTATGAAAGTTTTAAAAAGATTTACAGTGCTTTGCCTGATCATCGTGATGGCGCTGACAGTATCTGTGCCTGCGCTTGCGGCCACGAAGAGCTACACCTTCACCTACAGGTCATATTCGCGCAGACCAGGCCAGAGTGTAAGCAGGATCAGGAAAAAATGGAAGCTCAGGGAGACCAGCCGCGGGAATTCTCAGGGCGGCGGCCAGTATATTACCTACATGCGCAAGGGATTAAGAGTTTTGGCTTATTCGCGTACGAAGGGCGGTACAGAATACATTTCTGATATCATGATCACCAGCAGCAAGTATAAGACCAGAGAGGGCATTAAGGTCGGAAGCACTCTGGCAAAACTTAAATCCAGATACAAGCATGTTGCATTTCTGGGCAATTATGATTACTATACTGTAAAGAACGGTATGATGATATTATTCCATCTTAAAAATGGCAGGGTAAAATGGATCACATATATGGAGGCGCCCCGCACGGATTGACAGGGACGGAATATTCCGGACACTGATCCTCAACTGAATATCGCGGAACAGGGATCTGACAGGCCTGCAGCAGCTGCAGGCCTGTTTTTAAATGCTTTTCCTCCGCTGCATTATATGTTATCATGCATTTATGGATAAGATCCTGAAAAAAAGATACCGTTACCGGGAAAAGGAGAATGATCGTTTTGGAGATAGAACGCAAATGGATGATCAGCGGCTGGCCGCAGAAGGAGCTGCCGCTGCTTTTTACGGAGAAAATGAGGCAGGGTTATCTGCACGCGAAATCACCTGTGGTGCGCATCCGGGAGGAGGCCCTGCAGGGAGGGGACACGAAGTATGTGCTTTGCTTCAAATCCGGCGGCAGACTGGTCAGAAATGAGATCGAGATCGAGATAGAAAAGGACAAATTTGACGAGCTCGAGGCGATGATAGCCCAGCCGCTGGTCGACAAGATCAGGAGGACCTACAGGCTGGCGGACGGATCGAAGCTGGAGGTCAACCATGTCGACGAGGGACTTGCCTCCGAGTTCTGGTACGCGGAGATAGAATACGGCAGCGAGGCCGAGGCGCGCGCCTGGGACGCAGGCTCTGTCGGGCTTGCGGATTATCTTTGCGACGATGTCACGGAAGAACCCGGACAAAGCATGGCCGCTTACTGGATTCAGACGAGGATCTGTGATATAGTATAAAACAGCTGAAAACATTGATAAAAGCAGCCGGTTATCCTGATCATCAGTGAACAGGCGGCATATGAGGTGAACAGACTATGGATTATGACAAGGGAAAAATTGACGGACTGATCAAAAGTTTTGCCGAGAAGAACGGCCAGACCGAGGAAGAAGTCACAAAATCTTTTGAAGAGATGCTTGATAAGTTCTGCTCTGACGGCGAAAAGGGCAAGAGCGCGCTGAAGTACCTTGGATTTGATGAGAGGCCGGCCGTGGAAGATTTCATTGCCGCGCTTGCCGCCAATCCGGTGCTTATGAAGTTGATCAGGAAGGATTAGATCTTACCGGATATACCGGCTTCAAAGGAGACAGATAAAGATGGAATTATTTGACGTAATGCTCAAACGCAGGAGCGTAAGACAGTACAACGGACTGGAGATCTCGGATGAGATGATGCACAGCGTGCTTCAGGCAGGGCTGCTCGCGCCGAGCGGCAGGGATATCAAGTCTGTAGAGTTTATAGAAGTGAGCGACAAGGATATGCTGGCGAAGCTTTCCAAGGCAAAGTCAGGCGGGGCCGGCATGCTTGCGGGAGCGTCGCGCGCGATAGTTGTCGTCTGCGATCCCGACAGGACTGACACCTGGATAGAGGACGGGACTCTCGCCATGATCTACATGCACCTGCGCGCGACAGACCTCGGTCTGGCAAGCTGCTGGGTACAGATCAGGAACAGGTTCGCCGCCGCTGAAAGCGGGCAGGTGCCGGCCGATGACAATGTAAAAGAGCTCCTGAAAATACCGGAGCATCTGTCAGTGCTCTCGATACTATCACTGGGCGTGCCGACGGCCATAAAAGCGCCGCACAGCGAGCTGGACGCGGACTTTTCGAAGGTGCACAGGGAAAAGTTCTGAATATCGTCAGGCCCGTATCACTTAAGAGGGGAATTTTATGGATTCTGAAGCTGAGAGTATCGTTGAGCAGATGCTGTTCGCCAGGCAGGATACCGGCTACCGGAGCTTCAGCTTAAAGCTGGTGCCGAACTGCGGCGCGGCAGCGATGATAGGGGTCCGTTCGCCCGCGGTGCGCGAGATAGCAAAGGAGCTGAAGGGTTCGGATACAGCCGTGCAGTTTCTGTCGCAGCTGCCGCACAGGTACCACGAGGAGAACGCAGTGCATGCCAGGCTGATCGAGTTCTGCAGGGATTTTGATGAGTGCGTCGCGCTGATCAGCTCATTTCTGCCGTACGTCAGCAACTGGGCGATCAGTGATGGCTTCGATCCCCCGGTATTCAGGAAGAACACAGAGCGCCTGCTGCCGTATATCCGCGGCTGGGCCGCTTCCGGTGAGACCTACACTGTCCGCTTCGGACTCAGGATGCTGATGAGCCATTACCTGGGCGGGAACTTTGACACTAAGTATCTGGATCTCGCTGCCTCGGTACACTCGGATGAATACTATGTCAATATGATGCTGGCCTGGTATTTCGCGACGGCTCTGGCCAAACAGTATGATAAGGCGCTGAAGGTGCTCACCGATAACAGACTGGATGTCTGGGTGCACAACAAGACGATACAGAAGGCTGTTGAGAGCTATCGCATAACGCCGCAGCAGAAGGAATATCTTAAGACCCTGAGACGCTGAGCGGCGCAGAAGAATATAATAAGACACTGAGACGCTGAAAGGCGCAGAAAGAGCGGGGGTGCGGAAAACTCCGGGGACTGTCATATGAACGATCCCGGGAATGTTCCGCACCCCCGCTCTTATTTTACTGCTTTTTGATCAGATCCCCTCCCCGGTATTGGTACCGGAGGCGCCGCTGACCGCGTCGCTGCCTGAGGAGCCGCTGTATGCTGAATCACTGCCGGAGGACGTACTGCCGGACGATGCGCTGTAGGTGGAGTCGCTGCCGGTCGAGCCGCTGCTCATCCTGCCGTGCCCGCCGCCGCTGTTCTCACTGTTGGGGTTGCTGAAATCAGCGCCGATCGCGTCTGCGACGGCTTCAAGTATGCCGTTGGATGAGAAGGTCGCACCACTGACGGTCTGAACGTCGACACTCTGATTGTCAATGATCTCTTCGATGACAGTGCTCTTTGCCCTCTCGAAGAATTCATCGTCATCCTCGTAGGATGTGATGGTGATATCGGTGATCTTGTGGTTCTTAACAGTTACAGAAACATCCGTGGTGCCGCGGAAACCTGTGCCTGATCCTGTGTAGGTGCCGTCGCTGAGACTGGAAAGACCGCTTCCTGCTGCCTCTGTGGCTGCCGCAGTCTCACTTTCTGTCGTCTCTGTGGCTGCCGCGGTCTCAGTTTCTGCCGCCGCAGTCTCGGATTCTGTCTCGCTGCTGCTCTCCGCAGCTGATTGTATGCTGAGGTGTCCCTCAGAAGGAGTTGTCACATCAGCGTCCACACCGAGGGCGTCGGCCACTGCTGTCATGATGCTGTTGCTGGAGTAGGTCGCGCCGCTGACAGGAGTCACGCTGACGCTCTGCCCGGAAATTATCTCGCCGATGACAGTGTTCTGTGCGCGGCTGAAATATTCCTGGTCATCCTCGTATGAATCTACGGTGATATCCGTGATATTTCCGTTTTCGACTGTGACTGTGACCTTGGTGGTGCCGCGGAAACCTGTGCCTGATCCTGTGTAGGTGCCGTCCGTGAAGCTGCCCTTGGTGTTCTCAGCAGCGTAGGCGGTGGTCGGCGTGACGGAGATGCTGTCGGTCGTGAGTCTTCCGACTGTGACCAGTCCTGTCATCACCAGGGCGGCCGCGGTCCCGGCGATCGCGGGATTCGGGTTCGAGCGCAGGCTCTGTCTCGGACAGACGCTCATGCAGTTCATACAATCGATGCATTCCCCTGATCTTACGACCTTTGTCTCGTGAACATTCAGGCCCATGCTGCAGTTTTTCGTGCAGAGAGCGCAGCGTTCGCCGATGCAGTCGGATTCTTTCCTGCGGATATTAAAGAGCCGCGGCAGGGATATAATGGAAAATATCGCGCCGAGCGGGCAGAGGTATCTGCAGAAGAAGCGCTCTATAAAGAAGGAGCCGGCGATTATCAGGACCAGCAGGACGAATCCTATGGTCGGCACTGCCGCTGCCATCGCGCTCAGGTTGCGCGAGGTCAGCATCCCGAATACATTCCAGGGACTCGTGCCGGAGCTGAGAGAGACGCCCAGCAGCCACTGCAGTATCACTATAAACGCCAGAACGAAATATTTCAGGGATTTCAGGTATTTCTCTGCCTGTTCCGGGACTGTCTGGCGTTTCCTGCGGGGATTTATCCTGCAGGAGATATAGTAGATGAGATCGCCCATCGCTCCGAAGGAACAGAGCCAGCCGCAGAAAAATCTGCCCCAGAGTATGCTGACCGGGAAAACTGCGATAATGATAAACAGCTGGCTTGCCAGAGCTGAGACACTGAAGGTGCCGTTTACGAGTGCGGATACGACACTTCCCACTGCCGAAAACGCAGAAAGGAACAATCCCGGAAACAGGATAAATGCCGCGAGTTGGATCAGATGGCGGAACAGCTGGGTGGTTGGAAATTTATGGTGATTCATATTGACCTCCTGGTAAATAATATTTAATGATCTGCAGGTTTATGCTGTCTGAAGCCGCCCGCTGACGGGGGCCTCATTCATTTTGAATCGCTGTGAGACGGCCGGCGTTGCCATTATCCGTCCGTCGTCAGCGACGAATATCGCTTCGACACCGAGCTTAGTCAGCAGCGGCAGCCCCTGACGGGCGCCGGTCACGAACACCGCTGTCGCCAGCGCGTCCAGCCCGGCCGCGTCGATGCCCAGCCCGCGCCGGATGTCAGATCCCGGATCAGCGAGGCTGCGGTCTTTGTGATATGCAGCCGGTGCTATCAGTGTTACTGACATAAGTCCCGAGTCTGAGGAGATGCCGGTCCGCGGGTCGATGATGTGGTGGAATTTTCTGCCGTCTATGCTGAAGCTCTGTTCATATGAGCCGCTGGTGACGGCAGCCTCGTCTTTCAGTTCCAGTTCGCCCATCTGGCAGCCAGTGGCCCTGAAAGGATCCTGTATGCCGATCTTTTTTGAACGGCCGGCAGAGATGACGGTGCCGCCGAGATTTATGACTGCCCTGTCGATTCCCCGCTCTTTAAGTATCCTCATCACCTGGTCAGCGGCCCAGCCCTTGGCGATGCCGCCCATGTCTATTGACTGTCCCTTCCTGCGCAGCATGACCTGAGCGAGTATGCGCTCATCGTCAGATGACGGGAGGGATCCGCCGGAAAGGATCGCGTCCGGGTCTTCTTCCGGCCTGACGATCATGTCCTGCCAGCCGGTGAGGCGCCTGGCGCGTCTGAGCTCCTGAGCCCCCGGCATCGATCCGCTGACAGCGGCATTTTTCCAAAGCCTGCTCATCGGACCTGCTGTTATATCGAACGCTCCGCCGCTTATCCCGGCGTAGTATTTTGCTTCCTCTATCATCGAATATGTGATCCAGGTCACAGGAACAGGATGCAGGCCGGCATTGCGGCTGATCTCGGATACCAGGCTGTCAGGCCTGAAGATGGAAAGCTCCCTGTCCATCCTGAGTATCAGCTTCTTGCACTCATCCAGTATCTGCGGGTCATGATCGCCGTAAATGGTGATGCTGTTGACCGTTCCCAGTGCGGGAAATATTTTCTGCTGTATTTTTTCTCTCAAAACATCAGCCCCCTTCGTGGAATATCTGTAATTTAAAGGAGAATTATTAAAACAGTGTTGAATCCTTAAATAATTTTTGCCTGACTTCCGAAAAAAATATTTTCAATCAAATTTCAATATATCCATATTAATATAACGCTGTGCCCAGGTATTTTTTGACCGCGGCATATTTAGCATGTATAATATATGAAACAGTGATCGGAGATGATCTAATGAAGATTCTGGTTATAGAGGATGAGCAGGGCCTGCGCGAGGCTCTGGAGAAAACGCTTGAGGATGAGGGGTATCTGGCTGACGGCGCCGGTGACGGCGACCTGGGGCTCGATATGATACTTACTGATATGTACGATATGGTCATACTCGATATCATGCTGCCCGGCATGAACGGGCTCGATATCCTGAAAAATGTCCGCGAGAAGAAGATGGCTGTACCGATAATACTTCTGACAGCGCGCTCCGAGCTTGATGACAAGGTCGGCGGGATGAACCTCGGCGCCGACGATTATCTGACGAAGCCCTTTGATATGCCGGAGCTTCTCGCGCGCATACGCATGGTGATGAGGAGACAGAACAGGGAGATGCCGGACAGCAGCCTGCGTGTCGGCAACCTGAAGCTGAACACGCAGACCTACGAGATCAGCACCGAGGGCAGCACCAGGAGCGTCCGCCTGGGGATGAAAGAATACCAGGTGCTGGAGTACCTGATGGCGAATGCCCGCCAGGTCATAAGCAGGGAGCAGATCACCGAGAGGGTCTGGGGCTACGATTCCGATGTCGAATACAACAATGCGGACGTCTACATTTCATTTCTGAGGAAGAAGATGCAGTTCGTGGATGCCGACGTAAAGATCTGCTCCGTGCGCGGGGTGGGCTACCGGCTGGAGGAGCAGGATGATCAATAAGCTGAGAAAGCAGATTTTCTGGAGCATCGAGCTGAGCACCCTCGGCGTGCTCCTGATCATACTTATAATATTCAATACGATAAACTACATGCAGAACGACCATGAAGAATGGGAAATGATGAATTCATATATGCAGCGTCTGGATGCTTCCTCAGATGGAGACGCCGATGATGTTCCTGCCCAGGACGAGAGTTCTGCCCAGTCTGGTGCTGAAGTTTCAGCCCAGAGTGAGATCGGCGAGACCATATACCAGAATGGTGTCAGCACTTCCCTTTCCCAGAATGGTGCCGGCTCCGGCCCCCAGGGCAGCGGCAGCGGGGTCCAGGCCCGGAACGGGGAGCTGCGCGGCAAGAAGGGCAATGAGCTGATGAAAGCGATCTATTCCGGAGAGCTGACCGTGATCGAGGAGACTGACGGTGCTGCCCCGGAAGCTATATTCGGCTTTGCCCAGGACTATGACGGCGAGAAGCTGAAGAAGCTCGTCGAAGACATCGAGGCAAAGGACAGCGACAGCGGCACGATCAGCGGCATGAAATACATGATCAAAAAGAGCGGCACGGATACGTATATCGAGCTGCTCGACAGCGGATATATGGGGACGGAGCTGCTGAGGAACGTGCTTGTCTCGCTCGCCGGCATGGCTGCCGCGGGACTTGTGTTTGCCCTGCTGGCGCATCAGCTGGCAAAGCGTATATCGCGTCCTGTCGAGGAAACGATCAAAAATCAGAAGCAGTTTATCGCGGATGCCAGCCATGAACTCAAGACCCCGGTCACCGTTATCAATGCCAACATCGGCATACTGGAGAAGGAGATCGGCGAGAACAGATGGCTCGGCTTCATTAAGGAGGAGGGCGGCAGAATGACCGCTCTGATCGGCAGCCTTCTGCAGCTCTCCCGCCTGGATTATGAGGAGGAGTCAGGGAAACAGGAACATGACAAGGGAAACTTCGACCTGAACGAGGCGCTGATGGAGATCGCGCTCCCGTTTGAGAGCGTGGCATTTGAGAACAACATCGATTTTGAGATGGATATACAGGATGCCGCGCCGGTGTTCGGCAGCTGCGGGGAGATAAAGCAGATAGCCGGCATACTGATAGACAATGCCATAAAAAATGCCGGCAGCGGCGGTAAAGTCAGTATTACGGCACAGGAAGGCATGCGCAGAGGCAAGAGGAAGGAAGAGAAGACCGTGCGGATCTGTGTGGCCAACACAGGCAAAGAGATACCGGAGAAAGATCTTCCCTACATATTCAACCGTTTCTACAAAACGGATTCCTCGCGTCTGTACCAGGCCGGCAGCTTCGGACTCGGGCTGGCTATCGCAAAATCGCTGGCTGAAAAGAACGAGGCAGATCTGAGCGTCGTCTCGGGTTCCGGGAAGACGGTATTCACGCTGGAGATGAAGGCCGGCGCGTGACGTATGAGGACGGGAGGAAGATATGACAGCAAAGGTGCGTAAAATGAAACTGACTTATATAGGACATTCTTGCTTTAAACTTGAGCATGAGGGATATTCTGTGATATTTGACCCTTATGAAGACGGGTCTGTACCTGGCCTTTTGCCTGTCAGAGAGAGGGCGGATATGGTGCTGTGCAGCCATGATCATCATGATCACAGGGCGAAGGAAAATGTTGAGCTGATACACAGCCGGAAGAACCCTTTTGCCATAACAGAATTAGATACATTTCATGATGACAGGGGAGGTTCTCTGCGAGGGAAGAACATGATAAGGATACTTGATGACGGACATATGAGGATAGCGCATATGGGTGATCAGGGATGTGACCTGACGAAGGCCCAGACAGAACAGCTGAGGGGTCTTGACCTGGTCATGGTACCTGTCGGAGGATATTATACGATCGATGCCAGATGGGCGAAAAGGATAATGGACCAGCTGCATCCGGGCATCATCGTGCCTATGCATTACCGCGGTGAGGGATTTGGCTTTGAGGTATTGGAGACTGTGGAAAAATTTACGGATCTTTATGCTGCAGAAGCCGTCATACATGAGGGCAGCAGTATTGAGATCGCAAAGATCACGGCCAGCAGGGTGGCCGTGATGGAACCGCTGTCCGCCTCACGAAAATGATGATCTGAGATCCTGCCAGTTCTGGAATACTACAAGCCTGCAGCTGCGCTTTGGGTTTTACGCCGGCGCCTGCAGGCTTTTTTTGATCTGCTCTGATATTGATGTTTTAGGCCATTCGATTTGTGAGGCACCAGGCACATAAATTTTAACTATTGAACTATTGAATATAACGTTTAGACATACCCCGGCTCCACGCTTAAGATTAGTGGCAGGGAGGGTATGAGATGTTCGAAGAATTGACCGGCATGAATTCTGGATGGAGCAGGATCAGTTATAACTGGAGGGACAGCGCGCTTTATGCGCTTGCGGTGGGAGCAGATGAGAATGACCTGGAATATTTTTACGAGAAAAATATGAAAGCGGTACCGTCATTTGCCTGTGTGCCTTTTTATTCTGCCGTGAATACTGAGCCACGTATACCGTACCCATGGCCTGTGCATTACCAGGCTCAGGAATATCTGAGCTGCAGGCTGGGCAGGAAGGTAGAGCGCGGGATGCATATGGCATTCCAGATGGAGATGAAAAAGCCCATCGACCCGGTCAAGGGCACATTTGTGTACAATACAAGCATCCGGAAGGTCTATGACCGCGGTGAGAAAGGCATTGTTCTGGAGATCGACAATCCGGTATATGATGAGTCAGGCATGCTGATCTGCAGAAACACATCATGGAATATACTGCGCGGCCTCGGCGCTTACTCAGGGGAAGCATTTCCGAGATCTGACATCGTATATCCCGGCCGAGAGGCGGATACTGTGATGGACTCCTGCATTTCAAAAACAGCAAATGCTCTCTACCGCCTTACCGGCGACACGAATTATTCGCACATAGATCCTGAGCTGTCCGCTTCAAGAGGGCAGGATCGTCCGTTCATGCAGGGACTTTCATCATTTGGATATGCATGTTTGCTGGCGGTAAAAGCCCTCATCCCCAGCCAGCCTGAGAGAATGAAGAAGATGTATGTGCAGATGCGTTCTGTCGCATTTCCGGGCACGCCCGTCAGGCTCCAGATATGGAAAACAGCGAAGGGCAGGGCAGTATTCAGATACCTGGACATGAACACCGGGAAAGCTATACTTGACAACTGTACATTTGAGTGGGATTAAATCAGGAGGATAACAAAATGCAGTATACGACTCTTGGAACCAGCGGAATCAGGATCTCAAAACTATGCCTCGGCTGCATGGGTTTTGGAGATCCTTCGACAAGCATGCCGGACTGGTCTGTCGATTATGAACAGAGTGAGAAGGCCATCATGCACGCGCTTGATAGGGGGATCAATTTTTTCGACACAGCGAACATCTATTCAGAAGGCACAAGCGAGGAATATCTGGGCAGAGCGATCCGTGAGAACAATGTTCCCAGGGACAGCGTGGTCCTGGCATCAAAGGTTTTCAGCAATAAAGGGCATCTCTCTAAAGAAGCGATACATCGTGAGATAGACAATACATTAAAGCGGATGGGTACAGACTACCTGGATCTTTACATCATTCATCGCTTTGATTACAAGACTCCGATCGAAGAAACCATGGAAGCGCTGGATGAGCTGGTCAGGTCGGGTAAAGTGAGAGCGATCGGCGCGTCTGCGATGTATGGGTACCAGTTTTATAACATGCAGCTCGCGGCAAGGGATAATGGCTGGACAGCTTTCGTTTCGATGCAGGATCATTATAATCTGCTGTACAGGGAGGATGAACGAGAGCTTATTCCTATATGTGATCAGATGAAAGTGGCGAGGACGCCGTACAGCTCACTGTCATCTGGCCGTCTCGCGAGGATGGAATGGCATACAGACACTCTCCGCTCAAAAACCGACAAGACTGCTGAGAAGAAATACGACAGCACTCAGGAACAGGATTACAGGATCGTTGTGCGGGTACATGATCTGGCCGAAAAATACGGGGTGACGATGTCACAGATAGCTCTGGCCTGGCATTGGGCAAAGGGCGTGACAGCACCGATCGTCGGCGCTGTAAAAGAAAAATATATCGACGACGCATGCAAAGCTCTGGATGTAAAGCTTACTGATGAGGATATTGATTATCTTGAGGAATTGTATCTGCCGCATGCGGTCATGGGGGCGCTCAGCTGGAGCAAAAAGAAATAAAAAACAAAGATGAGAGTGAAGATCAGGGCGGGCACCATCACGGTTCAGCTGCGTAAGCTGTCCGGGACGGTGCCCGCTTTTTTGGTACATTTATCATATTTTAAAGTTTGGCGGAGTGCGTATCGTAATAGTTTTTTGCGATATCAATAAAGCGCTGTACGATCAGACGTTTGTCATCAGCCCGCGTCCCAAGCGTACAGGAAATAGGATTGTCAAACGAAACGGGAAGCCATGCGAATTCTCCTGAATAATCATTGCAGAAACCCGGTACAAGACAGATACCATTCCCGGCGGCGATGTTTGTCATTGTGGTCACGACATCGGGGCTGTTGAATGTGTTCACGTGTACGCAGCGCATGACAAATTCCTGCGCCTCTTTCAGCTCAGGAGGGGATCCGCCGCCGATCATCAGCAGGCGGTCAGTAAGGTCGGCAGGAGTTACGCAGGACAGGGAAGCCAGCGGGTCGTCTTTGAGGGTCACCAGATAAATATGGCTGTCAAAAAGATGGTGGAGCTTTACCTGAGTGATATGGGAAAGCTCATTTTCTCTTTCAAAAAGTATGTCGTCATTGCCGGATATAAGCTCATTGAGACGATTGCCTCCATAGAGAAAATGAATGTTAAGGGATATGGCAGGAAATTCCTGCTGAAACAGACGCATGATCTGCGGCAGAAAATGAATTGCGCTCCTCATGGGGATCGATACAGAAAGAGAGCCCTTATAGTGTGAGCTGATGTTCTTTCCTCTTTCAACGGACCTTGTGTACTCTTCCCGGAGACGTACCATGTCATGACAAAACTGCTCGCCGGCAGGTGTCATGACCGCCCCTTTTCCCGAACGATTAAACAGCAGATAGCCGATCTCGCGCTCCAGCGACTGGATCTGATAGGACAAAGACGGCTGGCTGATATAAAGATTTTCAGCGGCCTTTCGAAAGTTAAGTGTTCTTGACAGTTCTATTGCACAATCAATTTGCCGGCTTGTCATATGCACACCCCCATCAGAATGAACGATAGATAAATCCTATTAATTATTAAAGCATGTGATCGGATGCTTGTCAATATAGAACAAAAACACCAATATATACGAAAACAATGACCTCTGACATGATCTGATTTCTCATTTTTCACATACCAAATTTACGATAGATAAATCCTATTGATTATTAAAGTATACGATTGGATATTTTAAAATTTCGCTGATAGAATAAAAAATATAAAGATAAAAATTGGGCAGTTAATATAAATAAAAGGCGAATAACAGGCATGCATACAAACAAAATGCCGAAAATAAAAAGTTAAAGCTTTTCAATATATGTGCATTAAGACTAAAAGAAGGAGGAGGATTAAATGAAGTTCGATCTGCATGAGAACAAGGAAGTCGTTGCATTGCTGGGGGCAGGCAGCATGGGAATGGCAATCATCCGCAGGATTGCCCACGGGAAAACCATACTGCTGGGCGACATTAGTGAAAAGGCACTTGAAGTGAAGGTCAATGAGCTTGAATATTCTGGATATGATGTTCAGGGCATGCATGTGGACGCTTATCAGAAAAGCTCGGTGGAGGAATTTGCGAAAAAGGCCGCATCGCTTGGAAAGCTTATGTATTTTGTTGATACTGCAGGTGCGTCTCCCAATCAGGCTGCACCTGAAGAGATCCTGAAACTGGACCTGGTCGGTACATCATACGCGATCGACGCTTTTGGGGAAGTGATGGCTGAAGGAGGTGCAGGCCTTATCATAGCCAGTATGACAGGCTATATGCTGCCGGCTCCGCTTGACCTGGAAACTGAGAATGCACTTGCTCTGACTGACACAGACAAACTTTTGGATCTGCCCTGCCTGGACGAAAAACATGTAACGAATCCGGGAATGGCCTATATTCTGTCAAAGAAGGCTAATCAGCTTCGTGTCAGGACGGCAGCGGCAACAAGCTGGGGCGACAGGGGAGCACGCATTAATACCATCAGCCCTGGAATCATCGTTACACCGCTTGCATATGATGAATTCAGGCGTGAAGGGAATTCTTATCAGAAGATGATTGAAGATTCAGCAGCCAGACGCAGTGCTTCCTCAGATGAAATCGCTGCGGCAGCAGCATTTCTGCTTGGCAGCGATGCCTCCTTTATTACCGGCACAGATCTGTTGGTAGATGGCGGTGTTATTGCTGCATTAAAGAGCGGACGTCATAAGATCAATATACGTTAATGTTCCTTCAGCCTTACGGAAAGCGGTGCAAGGGTTCTTTGGCACGAAAGAATGAGAGAGCAGGAGAGGGAAGGTATTCTTTAAACTTCTCTGCAAGGCGGGAGGATTGCTTTGAGAGCCAGGTTCAAATGGGCATCAGAGCTGTAAATAAAAAGGCAAAGCTTTAAACGTGAAAGGAGAACTCTGATATGAGTGAAAAAACTAATAGAAGTACATTGTTCAGCGGTACACTTATAACGATCCTTATGGTTGAAATGCTGGCCGGCGGCAATACAAGCTTCAATGTGTTGCTCAATTCTCTGGCAAAAGCGTTCCCTGATGCTACTACATTGGAAATAAATATGTCTGCAGTACTTCCCTATGTATTTGGTATTTTTGTTCCAATTTTACTGGGAACTGTTGTAGGTAGAAAGATCGGTTACCGCCCTGTGCTGATCGTCAGCTGTCTGCTTTATGCGATCGGCGCTGCCGGCCCGGCTGTCTTCCACAGTTCGTACAGTATGCTGCTGGTGTTTAGAGCCGTCTTCGGTGTTGGTATTGCTGGGACATCAGTGGCCATGGCTCTGATTATTGTTTTTTACAAGGATTTGAAGACTCGCAGTAAGGTGTTGGGGTGGGCAATGTTCGCCATGAATGGTGCCGCGATCGTGTGGTCCATCGCAAGTGGTTATCTGGCGGAGGTCAATGTGTTCCTTGCCTTTGCCGTCTATCTGATAGCTATCTTACCGCTTTTGTTCAGCATTTTTGTCTTAAAGGATCCTTTCGACAAGTTGGATGCTAAGAAAGAAGTTATACCTGAAGAGGCAAAAGCAGTAAAAACGAAAGGGAAATTCAGGGCGGTAAGCTGGATCTATATGATCTGTAGTGGCATGATGATGCTGCTTCAGTTTCAGTTCCAGCTGGCAATATCTTCATGGATTGCGAAGAACAATCTGGGAACGGCGGCCACAGCGGGATATGTCATCTCTGCTTTCACGGTTGGCGGTCTTATCGGAGGCATCTTTTTTCATAAGGTCTTCATGACGACCAGAAGGTATAGTTTCTTTGTCCTTTGTCTGCTTTTCTGCGCAGGAATGGCGCTTGTATATTTTCCCAATAACATTATTTTATACTGCATAGGTGCCATGTTGATCGGTTTTAGCGTGACAGGCTCTATAGTAGTTATTGGTATTTGTCTGGGCGATACGACTGACGCTACCACGATCACTATGGCTAATGGCCTGAATTCCGCTATGGGTTATGGCGGCATGTTCGCTTCAGCATTTGTTTTCAATCTGTTCAGCAAGATAGGAGGTGCTGTAGGTGGGCCCATACTATGCTCATGTGTGCTCTTTGGCATTTTTGCGGTGCTTTTCCTTATTGTCAATCCGCTGCCGAAGGAAACGAGAGAGCGCTTTGTCAATGAAGGCTGAACTGTGAATATAAAAATTGAGAGGCATTAATTGATTTGATAAGTTGATAATATTAGAAAGGAATGTTTTAAAAATGAAAAAGCGTGTTTCTAGTATCAAGGAATACAGTGGATATTCCGAGGAAATCTTTGACGGTTACAAGCTGACTTCACAATACCTGACAATGCGGGACGGCGTGAAGCTTGCAATCGACATCTATCGTCCTACAAAAGGCGGTGAGCTGCATACTGAGAAGCTGCCGGTTCTCTGGACAGCGACTCAGTACAGGCGTGCTGTTCTTGAAAATGGTAAACGTCCACTCATGACAGATGGCATTCTTTCGACACCTCCGGGCATTGAGACGATACTGCGTCATGGCTATGTTATTGCGGGTCTGGATGTACGTGGATCTGGCGCGTCGTTTGGCAACCGCTCGATGCTGACCACCGCGGATGAGGCTTATGACTTATATGAAGTAAACGAGTGGTTGGCAAGGCAGGACTGGTGCGATGGGCAGACCGGTATGTTCGGGATCTCTTATCTGGGAATGACGCAGCTTACCTGTGCACAGATGATGCCGCCCAGTCTTAAGTGTATCGTTCCTAACTGTTCACCTTGGGAGATGCCTACCAATTCCAATAACGGCATCGTCAATATCTGTCAGTATACGATGATGGATGAGATAATGTATGCCTGCTGTGTTTCCATGCCGGCGGTGCCGGTTGATGAGGATGTCGACGGTTCAATGCTCAAGGCTGCCGTAGAACAGCACGAAAGCAACCCCAGTTCTGTGGAAGAGCGTGCAGCAGCCCCTTATCTGGACAGCCTGATCCCGAGCAATAACCGAAAAGTGTATCTGGAGACATATCTGCCTTACTATCTGAACAACCTGAACAATTCGGGAATCGCCATCTATGTCTGGGGCAGCTTTAAAGATCTTTCAAATGGCATTGATGAGATCATGCTGTATAATTCTTTAAAATGTCCCAAGAAACTTCTTATGGGCAACTGGTATCATCCCGGTTCCATTCGCAACAATGAGGCAGATTGGACGACAGAACATCTTCGCTGGTTCGATTACTGGTTAAAGGGTATTGAGAACGGCATAATGGATGAGCCGCCCATATATCTGTGCCGTACACGTGTGCCTAAAGACCTCACCGTAGACTTTAACCCGCGTCATCTTGCGCATGATGGTGACTTTGTTTCTCTGCGTGAAACGCATGAGTGGAATTATTATGATCAGTGGCCGGATCCGGGAACAAAACACACAGAATTCTATTTTACGGGAGTATATTCCGGCACAGTCAAGTCTGTAAATGACGGAACTCTGTGTCCCCGGACTTCAGACGAAGGCTTTGGTGAGGACGAGTACAAGATAGACTATTCTGTTTCGAAGGAAAAACTGATCGACAGAATGTCCTACATGGTAGCTACATCATCACAGGACTACACGCCGTTTGATGAAAAATCACTGACATATACCACAGCACCGATGGTGGAGGATACTGAACTTGCAGGTTTCCCGGTAGCGCATCTGTGGATCAGTTCTCCGGTAAAGAATCTGGATTTTTATGTAACACTTGAGGAGATAGATGAGAACAATGTCTCACACTATCTTGCGGACGGCAAGATGCGTGCCTCTATAAGGGCAACGATCGATCCGCCATACAATTACCTGGGGCTGCCTTACCACCGCAACTATATACGTGACCAGAAGGACCTTCCGCTGAACACACCTGTAAAGCTGGATCTGACAATGTTCCCTCTTCTCAATATGGTGGAAAAGGGTCATAGATTGAGGGTTACCATCAACAACTGCGACAAGGGCAGGTGGGATACTCCTGAATTATCACCGGCACCGACGATCCGTCTGTATCATACAGAAGATCTCGCGTCGGGAATATCACTTCCGGTTATGAAGAACAGATGATAGATTTCATGTTCAGTCAGCTCCTTAAATGCTGGATGGGGCTGTCAGACAAAGAAACCGTGTTTTACCTATACAATAATAAGTGACATTTAGTGCCGCCAGCCGAGATATCGGCTGGCGGTATATGTTTTTCCTGACGACACGCATATCTGTGTACCGTGATCGGCAGGATCGAACATAAACGGACGTCCGGGTAGGGTCACAATGGCAGGGAAGAAAGCCCGGGATAACAGAAACTGGCTGCCGCCTGATGGGTCTTAATCATTCAGGCGACCGCCAGTTTATTATGAAAGGTGTATAATGAGGTAACTATTTCATTGCGGTCACAACGCCTTCATCCTCCAGCGTTTTGATGTTTGCACTGTCATATCCGAGCATTGCCAGGATCTCTTCTGTATGTTCGCCGAGCCCGGGACCGTACGAGAGCGGGGCAGGCTCATCATCACCAAAACGGACAGGAGTAGTGGGATGCATTATAGTTTTTCCGTTCCTGTCAGTCCAGGGGACGACAAATTTGTTGTCGATGGCCTGAGGATCCCTGGTGACGTCTATAGAATGCTGTACCTTCTCGACGGAGATGGTCCCGCATGCCTTGAGCGCCTTAAATGCCTCATCCTGGGTGAGCTTTGAAAATCCTTCATCAAGTATACCGATCAGCTCCGGAGCATTCTCATACATGGTGCTTTCATTTGAGGGATATTTTTCAATAAGATCTTCTCTGTGAATAGTTCTGCATGTGCATGGCCAGCTTGTCTCCCAGTGATGGATGCCATTTACAGATATCCATTCGCCGTCACCGGTCTGATATGTGTTCAGCATGGGGCGGATCGCCTCCCTGCGTGTGGTAGGCAGCTTGCTTCCGTACTGTGATTCGACGATCGCGTCGTAATTGAGGAAGACACCTGAGCCCATAAGCGATGTGGCCACTTTGGTGCCTTTTCCGGTAATGCTGCGGCGGTAGAGGGCAGCGCAGATACCGAGAGCGAGACTCTGCCCTGCAGAAAAGTCGCCGGTGCCGTTGGGGACACGCACAAGTGTACCTCGCTGCGCTGCGTCAGCCATCAGGCCGCTCTTTGCCCACCAGGCAGTCATATCATATCCGGGATCATCCCTCTGAGGACCGGTACTCCCGAATCCGGTCAGGACTGCATATATGAGCTTTGGATTGACACTGCTCAGCTCTTCGTATGTGAGGCCGAGCTTTTCCAGCGCTTTAAGGCGGAAGTTCGTCACCAGCACGTCTGCCCACTGTACGAGTTTAAGAAATACTTCCTTGCCCTGTGCTGATTTAAGGTCGAGGGGAATACTTTTCTTCCCCGCGGTCTTAAAATCAAAAGTATGGGGCGCCGAAGTGCGGGTCGACTGACCCGCGAGCGGTTCCACCATTATATCTTCAGCTCCAAAATCCACAAGCATACGGCTTACGGACGGCCCTGCTGCTGCTATGCAGAAATCAAGGACCTTTACGCCCTCTAACATTTTTTCCATAATATAACCATCCTTTTAATAAAGAAATATCAGTTCCTGGACTTGTCGATCATCGATCTGGAAATGATCATTCTCTGGATCTCATTTGTGCCGGCAAAAATAGTGAAAAGCCTGAGATCTCTCATGATCTTTTCAAGCGGATAATCTCTCATATAACCGTAACCGCCGAGTATCTGGATAGCGTCAATGGCGACCTGCTGGCAGAGCTCAGTCGGGAAAGCCTTTGCCTCGCTGGCAAGCCTGCCGAGCTTTATGCCCTTGTCAGCTGCTGCCAGAGTGTAGTATGTCATGGCTCTCGCCGCGTCGACCTTCATCTGGAGGTCAGCCAGCTCAAACGCTATAGCCTGATGCTCAATGATCTTTTTGCCGAAGGTCTTTCTCTCATTTGCGTATTTGACTGCGACGTCGACAGCCTGCTGAGCAGCGCCGATCGCGAACACTGAGTTGAAAGGTCTCGCGACATCGAGAGTTCCCATGGCGGTGGAGAACCCACGGCCGAGCTCGCCTACGATGTGGTCTTCAGGGACTCGCACATCATCAAAATATACTGAAGATGTAGGGCTGAGCTTGAACCCCATTTTTCTTTCATGGCCGGATACAGAGACACCTGGTCTGTCTCTTTCTACCAGGAAGCAGGTAATGCCGTGGCCGGCGCTGACGCTCTTGTCAGTCCAGGCGAAGACACCGTAAAAATTCGAGATGGGCCCGTTGGTTATAAAACATTTTGAACCGTTGATGACCCACTCATCACCATCCTTTACGGCTGTTGTCCTGATGGCTTTAGAATCAGATCCGGCTTCGGGTTCGGTCAGGCAGAAGCCGCCGCCTGCCTCGCCGGCGATCATCTTGTCGATCCAGTCGTGCTTGTCTTCCTCCGGGATGTGGGAATCGATGATGATGTTGAATTTATCTCCCAGGCCGCGGAACGAGAAGGCAAAGCCGCAGTCAACGTGACTGATCTGCTCAAGTATAAGTCCGCGTGTGACATTGTCAAATTCCAGGCCGCCCCACTCGGCTGGCATGTTCATGGAGTAGAATCCTGCTTCGACGAGCTTTTTGTGCACTTCCCAGGGATATTCCCCGAGACCGCCGTCGGCATCTTCGTATTCTGTAAGCTTCGGGCGCAGCTCCTTTTCCACTATCTCACGTGCCAGCTCAGCGTATTCGCGCTGCTCATCAGTTGCCATTAAATATTCGATCATCGCTATAAATCCCTTTCTCTGTTTCCCAGTATGAATATAATTATATTTGCCGCCGCAGTTTTATCTGTCCGCAGCTATAATATTTTTGCTTCTGTATTCGCTTATCTGCTCATCTGTGTACCCGAGACGCTTCATTATATCTATTGTGTCTTCACCGAGTTTCGGGCCGTGCCGCAGAGGAGCGGGCTCGTCATCGCCGATACGGACAGGTGTCGTCGGATGCATGATTGTTCTTCCCTCACTGTCCTCGAATTCGACGATGTACTCGTTTTCCAGCGCCTGTCTGTCCCTGATGACATCGATCGAATGCGCGGCTTTTACTATTGATATAGTGCCGCATTTGCCGAGGGCCGAAACGGCTTCGTCACTTGTATGCTTTGCAAATTCCCTGTCAAGGATATCAACGAGCTCCGGAGCGGCTTCCCATGCGGTAGAGGCATGATCCGGATATTTTTCTATCAGGTCCTCGCGGTCAATAAATTTACACAGGGCCGGCCATGTCACATCCCAGTGGTGTGTAGCGTTCATGGATATCCATTCGCCGTCACTGCACCTGTAGGTGTTTAACATGGATCTTTCAGGCCTTTTGCGGGAGGAAGGCAGCGCAAGCCCATACTGCGATTCTATGATCGCGTGGTAGTTTTCGAATATGCCTGAGGCAAATATCGAGGTAGATACCTTTGTGCCTTTCCCCGTGCGCTCCCTGTTAAACAGAGCTGCGCAGATCCCCAGCGCCAGCGAGTGTCCCGTGCAGAAATCACCTGTGCCGTAGGGGATCTGTATTATGCTGTCCGGCTGGGCTATGTCAACGAGCATACCTGTCTTTGCCCACCAGGCTGTCGCGTCGAATCCCGGAGCATCCTTCATCGGACCCTTGTCCCCAAATCCGTTTAAGGTGGCGTAGATCAGACGCGGATTGATCTCACTGAGTTTTTCATATGTGAAGCCGAGTCTTTCAAGTGCGCCTGTACGGAAATTTGACAGGAAGACATCGGCCTGCCTGACAAGTCTGAAGAATATTTCCTTGCCCTCTTTACTTTTAAGATCGATGGGAATACTTTGCTTCCCGCCGCATTTAAAATCGTAGGAATGCGGCGCCGTATAGCGTGAGCTCTGCCCGGAGACCGGTTCGACCATAATATCTGTCGCTCCGAAATCGACAAGCATCCTGCCGCAGGATGGACCCGCGGCAGCCACGCACATTTCAAGTACATTTACACCCTCAAGTACCTTTTCCACAAGATCGCTCCCCTATCTGCTCTTCCAGTCAGGCTCCCTCTTTTCGTGGAAAGCAGCCTTTCCCTCCTTGCCGTCTTCTGTGCCCGCGAGAAGGGCCGCGACGAGGCACTCCATTTCGAAGGCTGATTCAAGCGACATCTCGACTGACCTGTCCGCGCAGATCTTGCAGAATTTGACGGCGAGAGGCGCATTTTTAACTATGTCATGCATATATGCTTCACATACATCCATAAGTTCTTCAGGTTCGACGACTTTTGTCAGGAAACCGAGTTCCTTGGCTTCCTGTGCTGTGTAATGTCTGCCTGTCATAAGCATCTCCTTGGCCGCTGCCGGAGGCATGATCCTCATGGCCTGGGTTACTCCCAGATATGCGGGGATGCCTCCGAGAACGACTTCGGGATAGCCGATCTTTGCCTTGCTGCTTGCGATCCTGAAGTCACAGCATGAAGCGAGTTCTGCGCCGCCGCCGAGGCAGTAGCCGTTGATAGCTGCCAGGACGGGCCTTTCAAAATTGAGGATCCGCTTCATACAGTCATGAATGATATGCTTGCGGACTTTGTGGAGCGAGTTGGGACCTGCAAAATCGGCGGACTGCATCCTTTTGTCTGAGAGATCCGCTCCCGCGACGAAGCTTCTGCCTGCGCCTGTCAGTATCACGCCCCATACATCATCATCCATGCTCATGGTGTCAAAGATCTCGTTGATGCTTAAAAACACATCGTAGCTAAGTGCGTTAAGGGTCTTCGGATTATCGAAGGTGATCCTGGCAACGTGATCCTTAAGTTCAAAATCAACACCTATATAACTGTCTTTGTAAGCCATCTGTTCTCCATCCTTTCAATGCGCTTATAAATATTTCTGTCTTTATAGTCTGCTGTTATCTATACTATCCTTCAAATCTGCGGAAATGACAAATACGCATAGTTAATGGTCATGTAGGCAAAAACTATTACATCAGCCGCATTTGAAGATGTCTGATCAGCATTCACATACTGCAGGCAGGATCAGCGGCTTATAGAGATGACATCGCTGGCCATCTCTATGCAGCGGTCTATAAGCTCCCGCGAATCAGAAATCTCATCTATCAATCCACATTCCACAGCCATCCGCATATTTACCCTTCGTGCTGAAGATATCAGCTTACCAATGGCGTCATATCTTTCATCATCAGGCAGATGCAGAGTACTGATGATCCAGTTGATATTTGAGATGGGTACGGGAAATGAGAAACTGGTATTTTCAGTTCCGACACGTGCTTTGCATGACAGGACAATATCGCACAGATCACCTGAGACCAGCCCGTTTACTGCAGCTATAGTGTACGCTCGCATAGATGCGATCATGTCTGCACACCTGATGCCTTGGGAAGAAGCAGACGAAGAAATTCTGCCGCTGCCGAATGAGGAGCTGTCCTCACCGGAGACATTTTCCCCATACAGGCGGCCCGTCCCGGCCAGAATCACAGCATATATTTCCCGCTGTCTGTCGAGCTTTTCCATCGTAAGGCAGAGTTCATCCAGGAACATATTGCCGAAGCCCTGATCTATCCTGGGAAGATTGATAAGCACAAATGCAGTATGACCGCTCTGTGTGCATTTTAATAAACCGTCCACAAATCCACCCCCTTGGTTTGTGGCTTTAATATCAGCCATTTTTGCGCTTAAAACAAGTATCCATTATTTATGATGCTGTAGGCAAAAACTATAGTATGAGACCTGAAGTGATTGAAACAGCGCGGGCAAAAGGTTATAATATTGTTAAAATACAGACAGTGATCTCAGAGAAGGAGGAGCCAGAAGGGTGAATATTGATGATTATCGCTATATTATCACCGTTGCCGAGCTTGGGAACTTCACTCAGGCTGCCCAGAAACTTTTTATTGCTCAGCCGTCGCTGAGTCAGCGGGTCAAACATATAGAAAAGTCATATGGCATCAGCATATTTAACCGTGATACAAAGGGCGTACAGCTGACGAGTGAAGGCGAGTGCTTTGTCAGGCATGCCAGGGATATCCTGGAAAATGAGGAGGATCTCCGACGTGAACTGGAAGAGATGAAGAATCCGTCCAGACAGATCCTCAGGATAAGCTCGTCGCAGATCATACAGTCCTATATGATCGAGGCGCTTATACATAATTTTCACGAGGCATATCCGGGAGTCCAGTTTGACTTTACTGAAAATATCTCCGCGAATGATCAGCAGGAAATGCTGCTCGCCGGCAAAACGGATGTCGGTATCATGTACCTTCCTGTATTTTCTGCAGAACTGGATTCACAGGTCTTATTTGAGGACAGTTTTGTCCTCGTGCCTGCATCAGAGAGCAGGCTGGAGAAAAAAGTGCAGGAGTACAGCAGAATGAGCAATGAACCGGTGCCGGTAAATCTTCTGTCCGGCGAACCATTTGCGGTCGCGGCACCCGGCACAAAGCTCAATGATTATGTCACATCACTTCAGCAGAAGTATTCTGCCGCGCTGGATATCCAGCATTACGGCAAGACCTATTCAACGCTGTATTCTATCGCCAAGTCAGGGATGGCTTCAACCATATTGTATGAAAGCTTTTTTGACCCTGAGCAGGAATATATACCCTATTATTATCTTGACGACGAGAAGGAACTTCAGATCGCTATAGTGTGGCGAAAGAAGTCATTCCTTAATCAGTCCGCCAGAGAGTTTATCGATTTTTCCAGAAATTTTGCGGAAAATCCTTCGCGGTATGCGGACAGATGATCTGAAGCGTACGCATATATACAGGCAGACTGCCATAAATTTTCCCTATTACATTATTGCAATTACCAGTTAGACTTTTTTTGTTCCTCCGATTATTAAATTTCATAAGCCGAAAAGACCGGGAAGGTCATGATTCCGGATATGAAATTTAATAATTGGAGGAATTTTTATGAAAACATGGTTGATTACCGGTTGTTCAAGCGGTATCGGGGCAGGTATTGCAAAGGCCGTACTTGCAGGGGGTGACCAGGCTGTAGTCACAGCCAGAAACACCGATGCCGTAAAGGAGATCGTTGATGCGTATCCTGACACGGCTCTCGCAGTCAGACTCGATGTGACGAAGGACGAAGATATCAAAAACGCTGTCAGGGCGGCAGCCGAACGCTTTGGAAATATCGATGTTCTTGTAAATAATGCGGGATATGGATACAGATCCTCAGTGGAGGAAGGCCAGAGCTCAGGTGTGATGCAGATGTACAGCACGAATCTGTTCGGACCCATAGAGCTTATAAAAGAAGTCCTTCCGCAGATGCGTGAAAGAAAGTCCGGGGCCATCGTCAATGTTTCATCGATAGCGGCAGTCCGCTCCGCTGTAGGTTCAGCCTACTACGCATCAAGCAAGGCTGCTCTTGAACTGATGACGGACGGCCTTGCCAGGGAGCTTGAGCCTCTGGGGATCAAAGTAATGATCGTCGAGCCAGGTGCCTTCAGGACACATTTTTATGACAGCTCTCTCAAGGGCACAGATGTACGCATAACTGACTATGATGCTACCGCAGGTACGAAGAGGGTAGAGAACGTCGTCAATAAAAAGAATCAGCCGGGCGATCCGGATAAAGCCGGAGCAGTGATCAAAGAGACAATAGAGAAGGATGAATACCCGCGCTGTCTGCTTCTCGGTTCTGACGCGGTAAGGATCGTTACTGCGGCATATGAGGATAAGCTCAGGGAAATCGAGGTGTGGAAGGATGTCAGCATCCGCACGGACTATTAAGAAAAAAGGGGTATTTTACGGCTATTATATAGTAGCGGCAATGTGGATAACATATTTTATGATGTCGTGCCCCGGCGCTTATGGAGCTGGTGTCGTGACATCAAATGTAATATTGGATAATGGATGGAATCAAGGTATCAGCGGAGCTGTCACCAGCGTATTCCATCTGTCGCTGGCGCTTACGGCGATCCCTATCAGCATTGTTGTAAAGAAACTTGGGGTTCACATGACCGGAGTCCTGGGGGCAGCGGTGGGGGTGGCTGCGTTCACAGCACTGATGTTCCTGGGTGCTAATCCCATTATATATACTGTCCTTTTCGCCCTGGTAGGGCTAGCGAGCAACATGGGCGGTGTTATCCTGGCGCCGGTAACTATCAATTCCTGGTTCGACAGAAACCGTTCACTTCCCATGTCGATAGTCATGACTTCCGGCTCGATAGGAGGATTCATACTTCCGCTGGTCATCCAGCGACTTATTGTTATAAATGTAGAATACTGTTGGATATTATTTATAACTATGTGTCTGATCGCTCTAGCTGTAGATGCATTAATTGTAAGAAACCGTCCTGAGGACAAGGGTGAAGTCAAGGACGGTCTGGAATGGAACAGCCTGCATCCGATATCAGATGCAGACGGAGAAAAGACACAGATACAATATCCGTCACTAAAAAAATGCTATCATACAAGACAGTTTTATGTACTGGCGATGCAGTTTTTTGGGAACAGGACCCTGACGGCGGCTATATCAAGCTATGTTATCCTTTACGCTGTACAGAGAGGGATTTCCACAGCTGACGCAGCAGTATTTATCACGATATACAGTATTGTCGGACTTGCAGGACGCCTTTTCGTCGGGACACTTGACAAGTTTCATATACGCCACAAGCTGGCAAATATGGCAGGTCTTTTGTCTATGGTTGCGGGGCTGCTTACACTCTGGATTGGCGGCAGCTACATGATTTTTATGATCGGCGTAGCGCTGTGCGGATTTGGCTTCGGACTATCCACTGTCATTTTCCCCATTCTTGTTACAGATTGCTTCGGAGCGAAAAACTTCGGCCTTATGTATGGTACATACAACACAATAGCTTCGATTGGCGGCTTCAGCGCCCCGATGGCAGTGTTTGCCATAGCTCAGGCAACAGGAAGCTACAGTTATTCCTACCTTGTCATTGGTTTGCTTATAGGAGTATGCACACTACTGTCGGTCTCGACGCCGATAGGCAGCATACAGGGAAATACTGATGATGATCAGGGACGGCAGCGCAGTGCAATTCTGTAAAGGATTCTATTTGTCTGATAAGCTGTCCTTATCGATTTAATAAGAACAATGTTTTGATTCATTAATAATTACCCATTATAATAAAGATGCCAGAAATATTTCTGACATCTTTAACAATTTTCCGAGCATAAACTTTACCTGAAGTGATATTATTTGCCTATTGCCTCATTAATCGTAACTATTTGTTTTCCTGTGCTGTGCAGAATATAATTTGAACCAGAAAAGAGATCCGGAACAATTACAGCGGCATGTCTGATAAACATTCTATTATTTCTTCCAGAATTTTCAGACATGCAGTTCACTAAAAGGAGGACGAAGGTATGACACAATTAACAGAGTTATCGTACAGACAGGGGGACAGGTTCGCACCGATCCCACCGAATGAGAGAGATCTGCAGACGGTTGAAGCAGAGCTTTTCTGCCGCATCGGAGATAAGCCATTCTCTCAGCATTCAGAGGGGCTTTGCTTCGACAGAAACGGAGATCTGTACTACTGCATCATAGGCGAAGGACGCATCGGTAAAGTAGATATGAAAACCGGGACATCTGAAGAAATATATCATAATCCCTCATGGCATCCTACATCTGTAAGGATACATAAAAATGGAACACTCTATATTTCTGTGATAAACCAGGACATGAACGGCGGCGTGTGGACCATGAACCCGGATGGTACGGGTGTAAAGCAGCTCATTCAGAGAAGAGCAATTGATGATCTTATCTTTACGGAGGATGGCGGCTTTTATTATGTCGAGGTGGATGGCAATCATCACGACAGAAAAGGCAGGATCTGGTACTGCGACCATGACCAGCAGACTGTTCATGTTAAATTCTGGAATTTCCGCGGATGCAACGGCATCGCAATAAACAAAGTAGGCACACATCTCTGGGTAACCGAGTGGGCTGGCGGCGAACTTCATAAGCTTGCCGTAGATCCTGGCCCTACTGTGACGCAGTCCTCATCGGTCGTATATCATTTTACAGGTGCATCAGGTCCAGATTCGTGCAGTATTGATGATGATGATAATGTATATGTAGCGATGCAGGGTCAGGGACGAGTCCTTATATTTAATGGCAATGGAATGCCTATCGGACAGATCCTGCTCCCCGGAAGAGATGAGGGAAAGAATCTTTGCTGTTCGAGCGTAATGGTACGTCCGGGATGTAATGAAGCATATATCACTACCTGTGATGACACAGGCGCCGGTCCGGCAATTTTCCGTGCAGGAAGCTTTGCTCCTGGCAATACGAAGATGTTTCAGTTTAGCTGAGTTGGATTAAAAGGAGATTTGATATGGAAAATAAGGGGAAAAGCAGATATGTGCTTGTCGCCGTTGCTATGGCTTGCCTGATAGGAATCTGCTACGGCATGCTGATCAATATCGGCGGATTGTTCTTTACTCCAATTGCTGATGAATTTGGAGTAGGAAGAGGAACAGTGGCTCTGACACTTACGATAACGACATTAGTAGAAGCTGTTGCAGGAGTTGTTGTCGCGAAAATTATAAATGTAAAAAACTTTAAGCTTGTCATTCTTGCAGGTCTGGTATTGACTGCAGGCGGCAGTGTCCTTTTGGCAGTAAGCTCGAATCTTATGCTGCTCTACGTGTTCAGCGCAGCGCGTGGTTTCGGCGGAGGACTTATCGGAGCTGTAACGGTGACAAAATGCATCAATAATTGGTTCAACGAAAGGCGTGGCACAATTACCAGTCTTGCCATGGGATTCAGCGGTATAGTCGGCGCGGTGGTTACGCAGATATTGAACCCTGTCATTACCTCATCGGGATGGCGTACAGGTTATATGGTTTCTGCAGGCATAATCCTTGTCCTGGGCTTGCCATCCATTTTGTTCCCAATAGCTATGGAGCCTCAGAAAGCAGGCATGGAACCTTTGGGAGGGGTCAAGGAAGCGGCTGCAAAAGCTGACAGCACTACCTCATCAGGAAGTATTAACGGTGTGCTTTACGGCATCATGATCATATATGCGATCCTGGTAACTTTTACGCCGGCTATCGTACAGCATTTTCCGGGCCTTGCCACTTCTTATGGAATGTCAGAGGCACTCGGAGCAACAATGCTTTCAATCTGTATGATTGTAAATACAGTAGGAAAGATCGTTTTCGGATTGCTCAATGATGCTATAGGTACCAGACGTTCGCTTCTTCTGTACAGTGTGCTTATCATAGCAGGATTCCTGCTGATAATGCTGCTTCACAGCGGCCCGTCGCTTCTGACTTCGTCAGCTCTCATCGGACTTGCTTATACCCTGAGTACGGTTGGAGTTGTCATGCTGGTACAGTCGATATTCGGAACAGCAAATTACGGACGCGTATATCCTGTAGTCAACCTCTGCCTTACGATAGCAAATGCATTCGGGACATCGGTAATCGGATATCTGTATGATTTTTCAGGAGGATATATACTTCCTCTTACAGTCATTATAGCGTTCCTTGTTGGAAGCGTTGTTCTTCAGATAGTAATGTTTACCAGCAAGAACGCTGCTTTGAATAAATCAGCGGTGCAGGCTAATGAGCATGCGGCAGCATAATGATCGTATTCTTGTGCGGGGAACGCTTAAAAACGGTTCCCTGCACCTGATATAAATATTTACGCAATCTGACATAACAATTTTAACAGTGTACAAAATCGAAAGGAGAAATAATAATGGCAGTAGATTTTGATCTTAAAGGCAAGCATGTTATCGTTACAGGCGGAACAAGAGGCATCGGCCGGGGTATGGCTGAGGGGTTTGCGGCAGCAGGCTGCAAGACTGTTTTTATGGGCAGCAACAAGGAAAAGCTTGAGCAGACTGTTGCGGAAAACAAGGCTAAGGGCTATGACGTATACGCGGTCTGCGGTGATCTCGGAGAGCTTGATCAGATAGATCGTATGTTTGACGAGGCTATGGGATATCTTGACGGCATCATCGATGTCGTTGTGACAGCAGCTGGTGTACAGCACCGCGACGCGCCGGAGGATTTCCCTATTGAGGAGTTCATCAGGATACAGAAGGTTAATGTACTTCATACTTACCGTATGGCTCAGAGAGCTATCCAGGTAATGCTTAAGCAGGAAGGCCGCGGCAACGGCAAGATCATCACCGTCGGCAGTCTTGGCTGCTTTACAGTCGGACACAACATCTCAGGCTACAGTACGTCAAAGGGCGCTGTCCTGCAGATGACCAAGTCACTTGGCGAGGGCGTTGCCTCACGCCATATCAATGTCAACATGATCTGTCCCGGATATGTAAATACCGAGATGATCAGGACGCTTCCTCCGGAAAAGTACAATGCCATAAGCAGCAAGATCCCTATGGGCAGGATGGCAGAGATCGATGATATGGTACAGCCTACGCTGTTTCTTGCCTCATCGGCATCAGATTTTATGACAGGCACCTATCTGCTTGTTGACGGCGGACAGGGCGCGATCCATTAATTCAGCGTGTTCTCTCAATTAATACTAAGGGCAGATTTTCGATCCAAATACCGACGGCTTATACCTGTGATTTTTGCAGGGCCCGGCGGCGGATCTGAAGATCTGCTCTAATAAAATAAGCACATGGATGCTTAAAAGCACAGATAAGGTATATACAGGAAAGGGAAAATATCATGACAATGAAAGCAGGTTTTATCGGACTTGGGCACATGGGAAGCCGTATGTCCAAAAATGTATTAAGGACAGCCGGTTCGCTTCTTGTCTCAGACATCAGCGAGGCGGCAAAGAATGAGCTGAAGGAAGCAGGCGCGGATATAGCTGAAGACAATGCGCAGGTTGCAAGAGAGTGCGACGTTATCTTTCTGTCACTGCCTGCCCCGAAGCATGTACGCGCAGTAGTGGCCGGTCCTGACGGTCTTATAGAGAACGGCAAGGCGGGTTCTTATATCATAGACCTGAGCACGATCGATGCCGGCACAAGCGTGGAGATGAGCAAAATTGCGGCAGAAAAAGGCATCATATATATCGATCTGCCTGTAAGCGGCGGCGTGGCCGGTGCGGAAAAAGGCACGCTTTCTCTTATGGCAGGGGCAAAAGAGGAAGAGATGACAAAGATCATGCCGCTTGTAAACGCGATCGGCAAGGCAACATTCATAGGGAAACGCGGCGGCGGCTCATCCATGAAGCTTATCAATAATTATATGGCATTTACTCATCTTGTAGCGGATTCTGAGGCAGTCATCATGTCTGAAAAGCTCGGGATCGATCTTGATACATTCTTTACGGTAGTGTCTGCAAGCTCCGGCGGAGATACAGCGCTCCATCATAAGAGGGCGAAGATCGAGAGCGGCGATTTCAGCGCAAATTTCGCGGTAGATCTGGTGGTAAAGGATCTTGATCTTGCGGCACAGACATGCAAGGATTATAAGATCCCCAATTATTCACTTAACCAGGCAATACAGTTCTACCGTATGGCACAGTCGCGCGGAATGGGCCAGATGGATACGATCAGTATCCTCGGGATGCTCAGGGATATCGAATCCGCAGACGGGCAGGCATAAATGGGAAATTGTACATTAGAGAAGCTCAGCTATCGCCCGGGTGACCGCTTTGCACCGATTGCCGGTGTGCAGACAGTCACCGCCAAACGTTTCCTGCATGTTGATGACAGTAATAATGTCCATCTTGAGGGGCTGAATTTTGACCGTGAGCGGAATATGTATTTCTGCAATATTTACGAATCGAAGATAATGAAAGTCGATATGCAGACTAAAGAGATGTCCGTCTTTTATGAATTTGAAGATAAACTGTTCAAGCCTGCAGCGGTGAAGATACATAAGGACGGTAGATTCTTTGTATGCGGGGTCGATTCCCGCAAAGATAATTACGGCGAGCACGGAGGCATCTGTGTATTAGATCCGGATGGAAACGGATTTTCGAAAATAGTCAGTGGGATCAGCGTTAACGATATGGTATTTGACGGCGAGGGCGGCATATATTTCGACAATTATCAGGGTACGCCGAAGAACCCGACAGGGTCGATAGAGTATCTCTCGGCGGATCTCAGCGAAAGACATACAGTTATAGGCAATATGGCAAGTCCTAACGGGATAGCACTCTCGACGGACGGCAGGATACTGTGGGTGACAGAGATCAACAGCGGCGTGCTTAACCGCATCACGCTCGAGAACCAGAACTACAGCACGACTCCCTACAAGTTCGAGGGCTTTTACGGCCCGGATTCCGCAAGCGTGGATGAGGATGACAATCTATATGTGGCGATGGGCCGGCAGGGGCGCATACTTGTATTCAATCCAGGCGGTTTTCTGATCGGCCAGGTACTTACGCCGAGACGTGATATGGGATCTAATCTCGGAACTACACATCCGATGGTCCATCCGGACAGAGCTGAGCTGTATTTCACGGTTCATGACCTTAATACAGCTGAAGGCGCTAATATCTATTACTGCGGAAGTTATGCGAAGGGAAACAGCAAGGCATATCAGTATGCATAATATGAGCGGGGAAATGACCGCTGATTCTGCGAAGGATTGATCTGTTAATGGCACGTAAGCGCTTTAACCTGCGCCTGCGTGCCGTTAGCGTATGGGAGAGGTGATTCTTGTGAAAAGGGGTATTTTTCATGGAGGGATTTGGATATCTTCGGGACCTGGCGATCATTCTGATCGCGGCCAAGCTGATGGGAGTTATTGCAAGAAAATTTCATTTTCCGGAGGTGGTAGGTGAGATCATCGCCGGTCTGCTGATCGGGCCTGCTGTTCTGGGGATCGTGCAGGGATCAGATTTTATCAGTGAGATCGCGGAGATAGGCGTGATAATGCTGATGTTCGAGGCCGGGATAGGCACGGACATGGACAAGCTCAGAAGTACCGGCCTGAAGGCTATGCTGATCGCCAGCGGCGGAGTGCTCGTTCCGCTGGCGGCAGGGACATTCCTGTTCATGGCATTTTACGGATTCGGGCCTGTCGGCTCAGAGCAGTTCCTGAAGGGCCTGTTCATCGGTACGATCATGACCGCTACCTCTGTGAGCATCACGGTCAAGGCGCTGCAGGAAATGGGAAAGCTGAACGGCATCATCGGCACGACGATAACCAGTGCCGCGATCATCGATGACGTCATCGGCATCGTCGTGCTGACGCTGGTCATAGGCCTCAGGGATACACAGACTAATGCCCTGACAGTGATACTGCGTGTCGCGCTTTTCTTTGTCTTTGCCATTGTTGCCGGCTATCTGACATTTCATGTGTTCAAATGGCTTGACAGACGCAATCCTCATACCCGGAGAGTACCGATATCCGCACTGGTATACTGCCTTGCCATGGCGTATATAGCCAATAAATATTTCGGCATAGCGGATATCACAGGAGCCTATGTCGCTGGCGTGACCTTAAGCGGACTCAATGATGCCGGTTATATAGAGCGCCGGGTCGATATCAGCGCCTACATGGTATTTGAACCGGTATTTTTTGCCGGTATCGGCCTGAAGGTAAGCTTCGGAACGATGGGTCCCAGGCTTCTTCTCTTCAGTATAGCCTTTGTCGCGGCGGCGATGCTCACCAAGATCGTCGGCTGCGGACTGGTGGCGCTTCTGACTGGCTATGACAGACATGACTCCCTGAAGATAGGGACAGGCATGATGACCCGGGGAGAGGTGGCTCTGGTCACGTCCCAGAAAGGGCTTACGGCCGGCATGCTGACAGCGGATTTTTTCACTCCTGTCATACTGCTGATACTGTTCAGCTCGATACTGACACCGGTCATCCTCAAAGGTGTGTACAGTAAATACCCCAGGGATGACGCGCAGTTCTGATCTTTTAACAGCCGGCCTCTGGCAGTGAAACTTATTATCCGGAAAGGTGAATTACAATGAAAGTACTGATGATCAATGGCAGCCCGCGCAAAAACGGCAACACATCGCTGGCGCTGGCACAGATGGCAAAAATATTTGACGCCGAGGGCATAGATACCGAGACCGTGCAGGTGGGCAATGAGGACATCAGGGGCTGTATCGCCTGCCATTACTGTGATGAGCATGGCAGATGCGCATTTGATGACCTTGTAAATGAGACTGCCGCCAAATTTGAAGAATGTGACGGGCTGATCATCGCGAGCCCGGTCTATTACGGCTCGGCAAACGGGACGCTCATCTCATTCCTTGACCGCCTGTTTTACAGTACGCGGTTTGACAAGACCATGAAAGCTGCTGCCAGTGTGGCGGCGGCCAGACGCGGCGGTATCACGGCGACCTACGATGAGCTGAACAAATACCCTGCTATCTGCGGCATGCCCATAGCGACGGGCCAGTACTGGAACGGCGTGCACGGCAGGGAAGCCGGCGAGGCTGCCGGCGATGAGGAGGGCCTTCAGCAGATGAGGACGCTCGCCAGAAACATGGTGTTTCTGATGAAGAGTATAAAGCTCGGAAAAGAGGCCTACGGGATCCCCCCAAAAGAGGAATTCCACAGAACAAATTTTATCCGCTGAGATGTACCTGGCCCCAGGCATACATATAAGGTGGAGCCTGTCACTAAGAAGATTTCCCAAAAGTTATTTTCCTCCACTTCAAGGACTGGCCACAAGAGAAATATTGCTCTTCGGAGCTGCATGATCGCGGCTCCGGCAGCCCCTGAAAGGCAACATTTTACAAAAAAAGATTGACTTTTCGGAAATACCGGTATAATATGAGCGGAAACAGAACCGGTTATTCTGTAAGGGATTGGTTTGCTAATGGCACGTACGCGCTTAAGTCTGCGCGTACGTGCCGTTAGCTTATGGGAGAGGTGCTTTTTATGAAAAGGGGTATTTTTCATGGAGGGATATGGATATCTTCGGGACCTGGCGATCATTCTGATCGCGGCCAAGTTGATGGGAGTTATTGCGAGAAAGTTTCATTTTCCGGAGGTGGTAGGTGAGATCCTGGCTGGTCTGCTGATCGGGCCTGCCGTCCTGGGAATCGTGCAGGGATCAGATTTTATCAGTGAGATCGCGGAGATAGGCGTGATAATGCTGATGTTCGAGGCCGGGATAGGCACGGACATGGATAAGCTCAGAAGCACCGGACTTAAGGCGATGCTGATCGCCAGCGGCGGCGTGCTGGTACCGCTGGCGGCAGGGACATTCCTGTTCATGGCATTTTACGGATTTGGGCCTGTCGGCTCAGAGCAGTTTCTGAAGGGCCTGTTTATCGGCACGATCATGACCGCGACCTCTGTGAGCATCACGGTCAAGGCGCTGCAGGAAATGGGAAAGCTGAACGGAATCATCGGCACAACGATAACCAGCGCAGCGATCATCGATGACGTCATCGGCATCGTCGTGCTGACGCTGGTCATCGGACTCAGGGATACACAGACCAATGCCCTGATAGTGATCCTGCGTGTCGCGCTTTTCTTTGCCTTTGCGCTTGTTGCCGGATTCCTGATATTTCATGTGTTCAAATGGCTTGACAGACGCAATCCGCACACCAGGAGAGTTCCGATATCCGCCTTGGTATACTGTCTTGCCATGGCGTATGTAGCCAATAAATATTTCGGCATAGCGGATATCACAGGCGCCTATGTCGCGGGTGTGACCTTAAGCGGACTCAATGATGCCGGCTATATAGAGCGCAGGGTAGATATCAGCGCCTACATGGTTTTTGAACCTGTATTTTTTGCCGGTATCGGCCTGAAGGTAAGCTTCGGAACGATGGGTCCCAGGCTTCTTCTCTTCAGTATAGCCTTTGTCGCGGTGGCGATGGTAACCAAGATCATCGGCTGCGGCCTGGTGGCGCTGGCGACGGGTTACGACAGACATGACTCTCTGAAGATAGGGACAGGCATGATGACCCGGGGCGAGGTGGCGCTGGTCACATCCCAGAAAGGGCTTACGGCCGGCATGCTGACAGCGGATTTCTTCACGCCTGTCATACTGCTGATACTGTTCAGCTCCATACTGACACCGGTCATCCTCAAAGGAGTGTACAGTAAATACCCCAGGGATGACGCGCAGTTCTGAGTTTTAACAGCCGGCCGGCTGGCCGGCCTCTGGCAATGATATATATTATCCGGAAAGGTGAATGATAATGAAAGTATTGATGATCAATGGCAGCCCGCACAAGAACGGAAACACAGCGGCGGCGCTGGCACAGATGGCAAAAATATTTGAGGCCGAGGGCATAGAGACCGAGACCGTGCAGGTGGGCAATGAGGACATCAGGGGCTGTAATGCCTGCCACTACTGTTATGAGCACGGCAAATGCGTATTTGACGACCTTGTAAATGAGACTGCCGCCAAGTTTGAAGAATGTGACGGGCTGGTGATAGCGAGCCCGGTCTATTACGCGTCAGCTAACGGGACAATGATCTCGTTCCTTGACCGCCTGTTCTACAGCACGCAGTTTGACAAGACCATGAAAGTCGCTGCCAGTGTGGCGGCGGCCAGGAGAGGCGGTCTCACGGCGACCTACGATGAGCTGAACAAATACCCGGCGATCTGCGGCATGCCCATAGCGACAGGCCAGTACTGGAACGGCGTGCACGGCAGGGAAGCCGGCGAGGCTGCCGGCGACGAGGAAGGCCTTCAGCAGATGAGGACGCTCGCCAGAAACATGGTATTCCTGATGAAGAGCATAAAGCTCGGGAAAGAAGCCTACGGACTCCCCGAAAAAGAGGAATTCCGCATGACGAATTTTATCCGCTGAGATACTGCGGACGGATATACAATGATAATGACAGCAGGCCGCAGCGGCGGCAGGGCCCCGGAGCCATTGAGCTCCGGGGCCTTTTTTTCACCTGCAGCACCGCGTATCAGCGGCTGACGCACAAAGCTCTTGACATTACAGCGGCTGTAAGCTGTATACTCTGGGCTGTAAATATATTATTATCATTGCAAAACGGAGGAATAATGTGATGAAAGAAAAGCCTGATCTGGAAGAACTGCTTGTGGGGAAAAAGATGGAACCGCGCTATATGGAATATAACTGGAGAGACGTCATCCTGTATGCCCTGGCCGTCGGCGCCGGGAGGGATGATATCGAGTATACATATGAAAAGGATCTTAAGGCGCTGCCGACTTACGGAACGGTTCCCTACTGGGGCACTGTCAATGTAAAGCCCTATCAGTGGATGCCCCTGCCGGCCTCCATGCTTGCCAACGATATCATTAAGCCAACGATATCATTCCTGAATATGGATCACGAGATATATTTTTACCGTCCGATCGACCCGATAAAAGGTACATTTCAGTATCAGGATGAGATAACTGATGTCTATGACCGCGGTGAGGGAAAAGGCGCGGTGGTAAAAACCAGGCTTGACGTGCGTGACGAGGCCGGAAATCTGGTCTGCACGAATTATTCCACTACATTTTTCCACGAGGCGGGCGGTTTCGGCGGGAAAGCCATGCCGAAGAGCAAAGTCGTCATACCGGACCGCAGCCCGGACTATGAGGCTGCCGACTATATCAGCCCCGTGCAGAACAGGCTTTACCGCCTTACGGGCGACACCAACCTTGTGCATATAGACTCTGAATACGCGCAGAAAATGGGGTTCAAGGGCGCGTTTATGCAGGGACTCTGCTCATTCGGCTTTGCCTGCCGGATGGCGGTAAACGCCCTCATACCAGGCGAGCCGGAGAGAGCTGTGCATATGGCAGCTCAGATGACAGCTGTGCTCTATCCCGGTACCCCGGTAAAGCTTCAGCTGTGGAAGATCTCTGATACGACGGCATACTTCAGATTCGTGAACGCGGAGACGGGTGAGAACGTGCTCAACCGCGGTATATTCGAATGGAAGTAATACCCACATCAGCGTCTAGCGGGTTTTCTTTTTCTTGACGGGAACGATTATCCGGATGACCTGATTCTTCTGCTCAAGTATATCCAGCGGAGAGGCAAGGAACTCTTCAGATATATAGCCATCCACACTGTATCCGTTGCAGTTGATCCACTGCAGCAGCTGTATATGTGTGGATGGCATATTTTCGTATGAGCCCAGATGTACGGTGGTGGCGGCGGTGAATCCGCCGAATCTCTGGATATTTTTACCGTCAGCCTCTTCCTCTACTTCAATGCCGATCTGGACCGTGCAGTCCTGCATGGTAAACTGCCTGAGCGGTTCTGTGTAATATGTGGTGATCTCCGGCCCAAGCATGGTAAGCCCTGCCCTGCGGCAGGAATCATACAGCTCTGAACGGAAATCGAGAGATGTCTCAAAAACATTATAATTGCTTATCTCACGTTTCCTGCTGAAAATGTTCACGACAGGGATCTCGTCGATCTTTATCTCCTCCGATACCGGTGCCGGGGACCCGCCTGTCTCGGAATTCTGCAGATCAAGCGATTTTTTCAGCTGCTGGTATAAGGTCGTGCCCTCGCCGACAAGCTTCTCTCTCTCATCTATCTCATCTTCAAGCTGCCTGATGCGCAGCTCTATCTGGTCGTAAAGAGCCTGGAGACTGTTCTCCTCGAGCACAGATTTGATCATCTGCCTGCCGCATCCGAGCTTTCTCAGCCTCTGGACAGCGAAAAGCTTTATCACCTGATCCTTGTTGTAATAACGGTAATTGTTCTGAGGATTGCGCATCTCAGGCGAGATCAGACCGTTGGTATCGTAATAGCGCAGAGTCATTGTCGTGATCCCGGTAAGAGCCGAGACTTCACCTATAGAATAACAATTATCTTTCATCTGTGATACCCTCCCCCAGAGTCGGCACGGGCAGATACATCTGCCTGTCAAGGACGCAAAGTTCTGATTTTCAAGCACATTATAACACCGATCAATATTGCTGTAAATATTGAGGACGCCGGCAAACCTTCGTCCTGCTGTAAGGTTTGCCCGGTTTCGCCGAAAAGCATTTTCTGATTTTTTCATAAGGCTATTGACCCTGTAGCGGCTCTAAATAGTAAGCTTTAGCTGTGAAAGACGGCAGGCCTTTATCGTGAAAGTGAACAGGAGGTATAAAGATGGCATTTATTTTAAATGATGACGAAGAGATGATACAGTCTCTGGCACGGAAGATCGCGGAGAAAGAACTGGCTCCGATCGCAGCCCAGATGGATGAGGATGAAAAGATGGACGGGAAGATTATCGACATCCTGACTGAGGCTGGCTTTATGGGAATAGGTGTGCCCGAGCAGTACGGCGGCTCAGGTCTTGGAATGATGGCTAAGGCGATCATGGTCGAGGAGCTTTCCAGGAAGGACGCCAGCACCGGCGAGATGATGTCGGTACATACGATGGCGATCAACCCTATTATGTGGTACGGGACCGACGCCCAGAAGGAGAAGTACCTGACGGGCGCGGCAGAGGGAAAGATAGCTGCCTTTGCCCTCACAGAACCCACCGCCGGTTCCGACTCAGCAGGAGTCAGGACGACAGCGATCGCTGACGGCGATGATTACGTGATCAACGGTTCCAAATGTTTTATCAGCAATATGGGCGACCATGGTGATTTTGTCACTATCCTCGCAAGAACGGATCCGGATGCCGGCTACAAGGGCATGTCTACCATAATCATAGACAGGGATACCCCGGGCTTTACAGTAGGCAAGCGCGAGAAGAAGATGGGCATCAGGGCGGCAGATGTATCAGAGCTTTATTTTGATGACTGCCGTGTTCCGAAGACGCAGCTCCTTGGTGAAGAGGGCAAGGGTTTTAAGATATTTATGAAAGCACTTGACGCAGGGCGTATAGGAATGGCTGCACAGGCACTCGGTATTGCCGAGGAGGCTCTTGCCCTCTCTAAAGAACAGCTGAACGTGCGTGAACAGTTCGGCAAGCCGCTGGCAAAACAGCAGGGGCTCCAGTGGTACATCGCCGATATGGCAACCAGGATCGCTGCGGCAAAGGCGCTTATCTTCGAGACAGCGCATGCCTATGACAGAGGTGAAAATATCACTGAGATGGCAGCGATAACCAAGTATTTCGCTTCCGAGATGGCTGTCTGGGTATGCAACAAGGCGCTTCAGATATACAGCGGCGGCGGCTATATGCGCGACTACCCGCTTGAGCGTATGTACAGGGATGTAAGGATCATTCCTATATATGAGGGTACGAATGAGATCCAGAGGAATATCATAGCCCGCGAGGAGTTCCGATAAACGCGCAGATGGGAAGTGACGCAGACTGTGATTATTTGGGAGGAGGAGAAATGGCCAAGAATAAACCGCTGAACGGACTTAAGGTGGTGGACCTGACTTCAGCGCTGAACGGTCCGTTCTGCACGATGATCCTGGCGGATTACGGAGCGGATGTGATAAAGGTGGAGCCTGTCGGGGGCGAGCAGTGCCGCACCTGGGGACCGATAGATGACAAAAGCGGAGAGAGCGGATTTTTCGCGCAGATCAACAGGAACAAGAAGGGCACTACGCTGAACCTGAAGTCTGAAAAAGGCCGCGAACTGTTCTACGAGCTTGTCAAAGACGCAGATATCCTGGTGGAGAATTATAAAGGCGGGGTCACGCAGAAGCTGAAGATCGACTATGAGACGATCCGCAGGATCAACCCACGCATCATATATGGCTCCAGCTCAGGATTCGGACAGTACGGACCGATAACCTACCGGCCGTGCTATGACATCGTGGCCCAGGCTATCGGCGGGATGCTGAATCTTACGGGGTACAGGGACGAGGACCCCGTAAAGGTCGGCCCCTCGGTAGCAGACCACGTGGCCGGCATCTATCTGACAGTCGGCATACTGATGGCGCTGTACAACCGGCAGATAACCGGGGAAGGACAGCAGGTAGACGTATCGATGGTCGACACGATCTTCAGTCTTCTGGAAAATAATATTCCCTATTACACGCTCAAGGGTGAGCTGCTCGGAAGAATGGGGAACAAGGATTCGACGATCGCGCCGTTTGACGTATACCCCTGCAAAGACGGTTTTGTGGCGCTCGGAGTCGGCAACGACAGGATGTGGGAGCGCTTCTGCGGGATCATCGGCCATGAGGAGCTTCTGGAGGATCCGAAGTATAAGACAAATGTCATGAGGTTCGAAAACTATGAACCGGAGCTCAAGGAGATCCTCTCAAAATGGTGCCTGCGCTATACGAAGGCCCAGATAGAGGCGATCATGGACGAGGGCTCTATCCCATGCGGACCTGTCCTGAACGTAAAAGAGGCTATCGAGCATCCTCACATCAAGGCACGCGAGATGATCGTGGACTGTCATCATCCGCTGCTGGGCGATATGAAGATACAGGGCTGCGTGATGAAGATGTCGGAGACGCCGGGTTCGGTCGACACGCCGGCGCCGCTGCTCGGGCAGGATAATGCTCAGGTATTTCACCTGAGTGAAGAAGAAGTAAAAAAGCTCGAGGAAGAGGGAGTTATGTAAATGTCCGCAGAAGAACTGCGGTAAGAGAGGAGAAAATACAATGAGAACAATATCTATTCTGGACCTGAATTTAACTTCAGCCGATGCAGCCAACCCGGAGGGCATCGTGCATTTCGGCAGGTTTTTCGATATCGGCGGCGACGCTGAGACCGAGGCCGTGATCATGAATGACGGCGACGAGTCGCTTTCACTCAACTACAACAACATCGAGATCCTTGAGCCTATGTATATAGGGGATATGATGCAGTTCAGGTCATACATCACTCATGTGGGCAATACGTCCAGAGATTTTGTCATCGAGGGCTACAAGGTGGCAACTCCCGCATTCAGGGCAGGTGTCATGGATGCGAAGCCGGGTGACATGGTGTGGTTTGACGAGCCGGTGCTCGTTGCCAAAGAGACCTGCCGCGCTGTTGTCAAAAAGGACTGCCAGAGAGGAAGACAGCCGGACGGCACAGTGGAAGATCCCTGGTATGAGATCGAGTATTGATAAGTGATATCAGCCGGATCCGCAGGGAGACGGGGTGTAAAAGTACTGGCAGATATAAGTCAGGCTCATGGGGAATATGGGCCGCGGATGATCAGAATGGAGGAACTGAACATGAGCGAAATGTGTATGAGATACAGGATGTCTGAAAGGGATGCCTACTACAGCGGCAGAGTTGTGAACGGGGCAAGAAATGTAACTATGATGGGCGACTGCGCGTCACGTCTTATGGCTAAGGAATACCATAATACAGGACGCTGTGTCGGAGTGCCGAAGTGCAGGCTTTATGAGCCCTGTTTTCCCGGCGATTATGTGGAGTACCACGCAAGGATCCTGGGGACTGAGGGGAAGCGTGTGACGATCGAGACCAGATGCTTTAAGGTGGCATATGTTCCTGAGGAACGTGAGCATGACAGCTCAGCGGATATCATTGAGAAGCCGCCTCTCTGTCTTGCGGCAGTCATGGTATTTGAGCTTCCGTGACGCAAAGGGATCTTCACTGCCGGATGATGGGCTGACGCATGCCCTAAATGGTTAAATTTTTGACAGAGGGAGGTGGATTTCAGGATCATCTGCCTTGCGGTGATCAGGGCTCAAATTCATGTACAGTGATGCTTTCCCTTACCAATTCGTCTCTGTTAAGGATGTAATATCCCGCCTTGCTTTTTTTGAGCACATTTTCCGCGACTAAGTCTGAGATTATGGTCAGCAGATGTCTGTAGCTTACACCGAGATATGATGAAGCTTCCATGAGAGACTCTGTGCAGAAGCCATTGTTCTCAGTCTGCAGCAGAAAGGTCGCGAGCCTGTTGCGCAGCGGGAAATTCTGGTTCTGAGTCAGAGATGAGGCATTCCTGATCGTTTTTTTGCCTATCTCGGTACACAGGAAGCGCAGAAATACAGGGTCGTTAAATATCATATCACGGCAGCCGTCCAGGGAAAGAACGTGTGCGCGGCAGTCAGTGATAGCGCTGACCCCGCTGCACTTCTTCTGGACCCGGATAAGCTCAAGCTCACCTATGAGGCACGGCGCGGAAAGGATATCAACGATGCCGATCTTTCCGTTTTCGTGCGATATGAAACATTTGGCGCGGCCGCTGTCGAGGAAGATAAGTTCGTTAACTTCCTGCCATTCCCTCAGGATCCTGTCTCCGGCAAAGTAGCGGCGCTCAGAAAGCCAGGGTGACATGTCTCCTGAAAATATTTTATCTGTATCTCTGTAACTCATATTACTACGCTCACTGTGGTACAGGTCAGCGGTTACGAAGCATGAAATGTGAGATTTATCATATATCGGCCGATCGGCCGTATGATAACATCATTATAACACAGACGTGACAGGTAAAATAAGAGAACTTTCATTTTCGGCAGATCGTAACTTAAGTTCGGCGCATATCGTGATGTATGTACCCAAGTCATTATTTGTATTTTTTGAGAGAGAAATGTTTGGCGGACACCGATACATTTCCAAGGAAAAAAGGAGAAAAAGATGTATACAGTTGATTTGGACAGTATGAAGGAAAAAATTGAATTTTTCAGCAGGATCGGAGCTACCGGCAATGGCGGTATCACCAGATATTCACTTTCACCTGAGGCTCATCAGGCCAGGGATGAGTTCGTCAGGCGCATGAAAGCTATCGGGGCCCAGATCGAGACTGATGATCTGGCAAATATCTACGCGACACTTCCGGGAAGCGAGCCGGGACTGAAGCGCTTCGCGATGGGCTCTCATGTGGATTCAGTAAAGTGCGGCGGCAATTATGACGGTATCCTCGGCGTCATGGGCGCTATGTCAGTGCTCGAGACCATTGCCAAAAACAATATCCCCCACCGTCATCCGCTGACCGCCATTGTCTGGACAAATGAGGAAGGCTCGGAATTCACGCCTTCAATGATAGGCTCAGGCGTCGTTACCGGTCAGTTCAAGAAGGACGACATGATGAAGGTCAGGAGCATGCTCGACCCGGAAAAGACTTTCGGCGACGCACTCAAGGCCAGCCCCTATCTCGGCGAGGAAAAGAACAGGCTTACACCTGAGCGCTATCAGGGAGAGATCGAGCTCCACATCGAGCAGGGACCGATCCTGGAGAATGCCGGCAATGAGATAGGCGTGGTCGTATGTGTGCTCGGCATGATCAATTACCGCATCCGCTTCCATGGACAGGCATGCCACGCAGGCACATTCCCTATGGATATGCGCCACGACGCGCTTCACGCGGCTGCAAGAGTGCTCTGTGAGATCCATGAAAGGATCGATGATCTTGAAAGACCGGAGCTTGTATATACGACCGGCGAGATCTTCTGCCATCCGAATGTCCATACTGTAGTGCCTGATGATGTCGAATTCTCGATCGATTCCAGGCATGAGGACCCGAAGGTGCTCGAAGAAGTGCTGAAGATCATCAAGAGCTATGACGGCAAGGAGATCGTCGGCTGCGAATGCGAGGTCAAGGAAGACTGGTGCAGGGACACAGTCTATTTCGACAGACATCTTGTTGACTGCGTACAGGAGAGCGTCAGCGGGCTCGGATTCAAGAACCAGAAGATAAACAGCGGCGCCGGCCATGATTCACAGTATGTGGCGCACATTATCCCCACGGCTATGGTATTTGTACCTTCAGTGAAGGGCCTGAGCCACTGCGAGGAAGAGTACACGCCTGCCGAGCAGTGCGCGGACGGTGCTTCCGTCCTTCTGAACGCAATATTGAAGGCTGACAAAGACTGATAACATCGTATAACGGGAGAAATAATATGAGTAAGATAATAAAATCGGATTATTTGACAGAATGCGAGTCCGGATTCACGCCGAGGACCGCGATGGAAGAAGCTGCCAGATGCCTGCTGTGCTATGACGCTCCCTGCAGCAAGGGATGCCCTGCAGGTACCGACCCGGCAAAATTCATCCGTTCGATCCGTTTCAGGAACGTGAAGGGCGCGGCTGAGACGATCAGAGAGAACAACATACTCGGCGGGAGCTGCGCGAGGATATGCCCCTACGACAAGATGTGCGAGGAAGCATGTTCAAGGTGCGGTATCGACGTGCCGATACAGATCGGGAAACTGCAGAGATTTGCGGTGGAGCAGGAAAAACTCTACAACATGACGACTCTTAAGGTAGCTGAGGAAAAGAAGAAAGAGCGTGTCCTGTGCGTCGGCTCAGGCCCTTCCTCGCTGGCATGCGCCGCGGAGCTTGCAAAATGCGGCTATGATGTGACCGTCATGGATAAGAACGAGAAGGCCGGCGGCCTCCTGACATACGGGATCGTGCCCAGCCGCCTTCCGGAAGAAGTCGTCATGCACGATATCGACCAGCTTAAGAAACTGGGCGTGAGATTTGAGCTGGGCAGGAAAGTGACTGAAAAGGATACGAAGGCCTTTGACGCAGTATTTATGGGGACCGGTCTGGGTAAGGAAAAGCTTCCCGATATCCCGGGCACAGACTGTAAAGGTGTATACACAGCCTTAAGCTATCTCCGAGAAGCAAGGATGAAGAAAGAGGCTTTTGAGCACGGAGCTGAGGTGCTTGTCATCGGCGGCGGAGACACGGCCGTAGACTGTGCCGTGACAGCTGCCCTCACCGGGGCAGAAAAGGTGCGCATCGTATACAGAAGAACGATCGGCGAGGCGCCGGCCAACCTGAAGGAATTCCAGTATGCGCTCTCGCTTGGCATAGGCATAACGACCGAGATGGCGCCTGCACAGATAGTCGGTGAAGGGGCTGTCGAGGGCATGAGATTCAAGGGACGCGACGGCAGCTCAGAACTCTTCTTCAAGGCAGATACAGTTGTATTCGCTGTCGGACAGGCCGCGGAAGACCTTTCTGAGATCTGCAGGTTTGATACCGACGAGAGCGGCAGAGCCATCGTCGACAGCAGCTGCATGACCAGCGCCGACGGCGTATTTGCTGCCGGAGATATCGTCGCCGGGGGAAATACTGTTGTCGAGGCAGTTGCCGGAGGAAAGAAGGCCGCGCAGGGCATCATATCATATTTTGAGACTAAGGGGGTCAAATAACATGGCTGTAAAAAAAGATCTATCTATAGAATATCTTGGTGTTAACTGTGAGAACCCGTTTTTCCTTTCATCATCCCCTGTAGGCGGCAACTATGATATGATCGCAAGGTGCTTTAAGACAGGCTGGGGCGGCGTGTTCTACAAGACCGTCAGCATATTCCAGACACCGGAGTGTTCGCCGAGATTTACCCAGACGAACAAGGAAGGTCTTCCCTGGATCGGATTCAAGAACATGGAGCTGAACTCCGACAGACCTCTGGAACTCAACTTCGAGGATATGAAGCGGCTGAAGAAGGATTTCCCGGAAAAGGTCGTCGTTGCCTCGATAATGGGCAGCAGCGATGAGGAGTGGAGAACACTGGCGCAGATGTGTGACGACGCGAAGGTAGACCTGATCGAAGGCAATTTCTCCTGCCCTCAGATGACCCAGCACGGCGCTGGCGCCGATATCGGCACACATCCGGAGATAGTGGGTGGATACTGCAGTGTAGTGAGCAAGACTACTAAAATCCCCTTCATCGCCAAGATGACGCCTAATATCACATCCATGGTGGAACCGGCGCGCGCGGCAGTCGAAAACGGGGCTGCAGGTGTGTCAGCTATCAATACGATCCGCTCCATCACCAACGTCGATCTGGACAAGATGTGCGGAATGCCTGTGATCAACGGCCATTCGTCAGTGTCCGGATATTCGGGCAGCGCTGTAAAGCCTATTGCGCTTCGCTTCATAACCCAGATGGCGCAGGACGAGGTGCTCCGCAATTATCCCATCTCCGGTATAGGCGGCGTCGAGACCTGGAGAGACGCGCTTGAGTTCATACTTCTCGGCTGCAGGAATGTCCAGGTCACCACAGCTGTCATGCAGTACGGCTACCGCATCGTCGAGGACATGATAAGCGGCGTATCGCATTTCATGGACGAAAAGGGTATCAGAAGTATCGACGAGCTAGTCGGGGCAGCGCTGCCGAGCATCATTCCGGCAGAGAACGTAGACCGCAGCTACAAGATATTCCCTGATTTTGACTATGACAGATGCATCGGCTGCGGAAGATGCTACATCTCCTGCAATGACGGCGAGCATCAGGCCATCGACTGGGATGCTGAGAAGAGAAGACCTTCTCTGAACAAGGAAAAATGCGTAGGCTGTCATCTCTGCCTGAATGTATGTCCTGTACAGGAGTGCATCGTACCCGGCGAGATAAAGTTCTATGAAGGACAGGAACCGCATCAGCTTATCCTTAAGCAGCACTATGAATGATACACATGACAGAACGTGTATGGAGGTAGATAATTGAATGAAAAGGCTCAGAGATCGGTCAACGGTCTCTATGAATTGACGGATAGTGGCAACGCTGAGGCGGAAACCTCGGCTTACTACAATAAAGATCTGGCCCCGACCAAAATATCGGAGCGGACCTGGAATACATATCATATAGCGATGCTTTGGGTTGGTATGTCTATTGCTGTCCCCAATTTTGCTATGGCTTCATCACTCATCTCAGTAGGAATGTCACCCTGGCTGGCTATACTCACAGTGCTGCTGGGCAGCGTGATCATACTGATCCCGATACAGCTTAATTCACACGCAGGCACCAAATACGGACTGCCGTTTCCAATTTTTGCCAGGCTTTCCTTCGGCACGCTGGGAGGACATCTGCCCTCTATACTCAGAGCCCTTGTAGCGTGCGGCTGGAATGCCATACAGTCATGGATAGGCGGCAAGGCCCTGGTAGCTATCGCAGGCTGCTTTGTGCCGTCGGTCAATAAGAACCCGGCATCCGTTTACGTCGGCTTTGCAGTTTTCCTGTTTCTGACATGGCTGATCGCGGTGGCAGGCTCTGAATATATCAAGTACCTGGAAGCTATCGGCTCCCCGGTGCTGATCGTGCTGGTCGGCCTGCTCTTCGTGTGGTCCCTGTGGATAGCCAAAGGCAGCGGCTATGGATTCGCTGACCTGCTGGCGATAAAGACCGACATGACTTCCATCGCTGAGAACGGAGGATTCATGTATGTATTCCTCGGCGGCATCACAGCGAGCATAGCATGGTGGGCAAGCATGGCGCTCAATATCCCCGATTTCTCCAGGTACGCGAAGAGCCAGAAAAGCCAGTTCTGGGGTCAGCTTTACGGAATGCCTATCATGATGACAGTCTGTGCTTTCGTCGGCGTAGTATTCGGAATGGCGACCAAAGTAGCTTACGGCAAGGCGATCTTCGACCCTACTGAAGTCCTGACACTTATCGACAACAAACCGATCACTATCCTGTGCGCTATCGGTGTCATACTGGCGACGCTGACGACAAATATCGCCGCGAATGTCATGGCACCTGCCAACGGAATATCGAACATATTCCCCAAGAAGATCAGCTACAGGACAGGCGTTACAGTTTCCTGTCTCATCGCGGTGGCTTTCAGGCCCTGGTGGATCTACAGCGGCGCCGGATCATTTGTTTACGGCTGGCTGAACATCATCGGCGGTATCTTATCACCTGTAGCTGCCATATTCATAGCCGACTACTACTTCAAGAAAAAGACCAGAGTCGATCTGCTGCAGATCTTCAAGGGCAGGGGCAGTAAGTACTGGTACAAGAACGGCATCAACTCCAAGGCTGTTATCGCCTGGGTATGCGGCTTCCTGCTGCCTACACTCGGCAGCCTTCATGTGCCGGGACTTTCCTGGATATCCGCAAATGGTTATATATTCGGGTTCGTGGTTTCATACGTTGTATATATGCTGCTTATGAAAAATGAGACTTCTTCGGACACCAGTGAGGAAGAATTCAGCGAAATGACTGAAAATGACGATCTGGTCTCAGAAAACTGATCGTCTGGAAACGGAGGGTATTATGGATATATTGATAAAGGGCGGCACAGTGGTTACTGCCGAAGGAAAATATGAGGCAGATATTGCGATCGACGGCGAGAAGATCACCGGGATCGGATATAATATCCAGCCACTGAAAGAAACTGAAGTTGTCGACGCGAAGGGCATGCTTGTACTTCCCGGAGCTATCGACAGTCATACGCACCTGTCGCATCCGTTTATGGGCACGACTTCTACGGATGATTATTTTACCGGTACCCGTTCAGCTGCCTGCGGCGGCACGACGACGATATTCGATTTTGTAATGCAGAACAAGGGCGAGAGCATGGTGGACGCGGTAAACCGCCGCTATAAGCTGGCACAGCCTAATGTGGCGATAGATTTCGCCTACCATATCAGTGTCGTGGATATCTCGACGCCGGAGCTCTATGCTTCCATGGACAAAGTCGTCGATATGGGAGTGCGCTCCTTCAAGGTATTTACAGTATACGATTTTGCTGTAAGTGACGCCGATTTCTACAGGGCGCTGCAGAAGGCTGCCAGTATCAACGCGCTGATAGGGATCCACGCTGAGAACAAGGAAGTAAGCAATCTGCTGATAAAGCAGTATCAGGCAGAGGGCAAGAAGGATTCCTGGTGGCATTACATGTCCAAGAACGAGCCTGTCGAGGGAGAGGCAGACATACGCGCCATCAATCTCGCGAAGATGGCCGGAGCGCCGCTGTATATCGCCCATCTTGCCGACTGGCAGGGAGTGGAGGCAGTGACCAGGGCGAGGGAGGAAGGCTGCCCGATATTCGCCGAGACCTGCCCTCAGTACCTGTATTTCACAAGTGATGTTTATAAAACCGACAGGGCGCCTGAATTCGTGTGCTCGCCGCCGATAAAAGACCAGAAGTCGCAGGATGCGCTCTGGGCAGCCCTCAAACGCGGCGACATAGATGTCATCGGCACGGATCACTGTCCCTTCACTCTTGAGCAGAAGGCATGGGGAAAGCGTCTGCCTGACGGAAGAGAAGGCGATTTCACGACCATACCGAATGGCTGCGCCGGCATTGAGAACATGTACCCTTACATGCTCTCAGAGGCGAACAAGGGCCGTATCACGTTCAGCGAGGCCGTAAAGCTCTGCTCGTCCAACACCGCGAAGCTGTTCGGCATCGATGACAGGAAGGGCTTCATTGCTCCCGGCTATGACGCTGATATCGTGATCTACAATCCGCATAAGGACGTCGTCATACACAATAAAGATATGCACGGACAGCTTGACCATACGATATGGGAGGATGTCCCGGTAAATGGATACCCGGTCGCCACCTACTGCAGAGGAAAGCTCGTTTACAAGGACGGGCAGTTCCTGGGAAGCAGGGGATACGGAAGGTATGTGAAAGCTCACGCGCTGCACTTTGACGGACCGGTGCTGTGACAGCATTTTCATGATGAACTGATACTATGAACTGGCTCCGGGACAGATACCTGCTGAAGGAATCTGCCCCGGAGCGTTTTTTCAGAGCGGATGCGCGGCTCAGCCAGAGTCCGGGCACCGCATTTTCAGGGAGGATCACAAATGGAACAGAGAATAACTTACATGGATTACAATATGACTGCAGGGGACGCCCCGGACGCATACGGCAGGATCTCCGCAGGCCGCCAGTATGATTTTATCGGCGACGCCATCACGGAACAGATGATCCTGAACGACGGCGACGAGTCGCTTGACCTTGGCTATTTCAGGACAAATTTTCACGGCGACGCCTATGTCGGTGATATGATCCGCTACAAGGCAGAGCTGATCCGCATCGGCGGCAGTTCCCGCGACTGCTCGTTTAAAGTATATAAGCTTGCCGAGACAGCCCGGAGAGCAGGCGCTGAATATTTTAAGGAAGGCGATATGGTATGGTTTGACGAGCCGGAACTGCTTATCGACGGCACAGTCAGGCTGGTAGTCAAAAAGCAGCTGCAGAGAGGAAAGCAGCCTGAGGGAACGGTTGCCGAGCCATGGGCTGAGCTGGAAGATTTCCCGGCAGTGGCCGGCGATATAAAAGACAGGCTGGAAGAGACGGTCTTCCGCTACAGGATGTCAGATCGCGACGTATTCTACAAGGGCGGCGTGGTAAACGGGGCACGCAACCTTACGCTGATGGAGGACTGCGCGAACCGTCTAATGGCACGCGTCTTCCATAATACAGGACGGGTGGCCGCAGTCAGCAAGACCAGGTTCTATCTTCCCATCGCAGCCGGCGATTATATGGAATTCCATGCCCGCCTCAAAAGGCAGGAAGGCAGGAAAGCCATCATAGAAGTCAGAGCCTTCAGGATAATCGGCACCCCCGAAAATCCTCCCTTTGAGAGCTCGGTCGATGTAAATGAGATCCCTCCGCTTACAACAGCAGCCGAATATGTGTATGAGATAAACTGATCTCAGGCCTGAGACCGCGCCGGTCGTTCCGGAGCTCGATATGTACTCCCTTTACTGGACAAACAAGTAAGGGGGATATATATTGAGCTCCGGACTCTTTTTTTTCACCCTTTTACACGGATCGAGAGCCGTATCAACATTTCGTCGCGGTTGTCTGTCAGCATTTCATTCACTACCGGTTCTTCTAAGAGACCGCCGTCAGGCTCCAGGTGTTTATCATGAATGAAGGACTGCAGTCGTTTTAAGTGCGCTGCAGAGTTATGTGTATTATTGAATGTATCGTAAGATATGACATAGTTTCCTGCCTCAAAGGTATCAGGTCCGCTGCTGCTCATAATAAACATGCGGGCATTTCTCATATCACGATCGCACAGAACAGTTTTTTGATACAGATAACCAATGTCTGAAAATCCGCAGAGTGTATGTTTCTGACACTCCATGATAAAACTCGCTTCCGAGGGGATGTCGTTATCAATGTTGACGGAGGCTTTACTGATAAAACAACGTAAGGTGTCAAGATGCTCAAGCGATATTGATGGGACATTCAGGCTGGCAACAGTTTCAGCACTTTCTATAATACTGGATATCCTGGACTTAAGTGCTTCCAGTTTTTGTATATGCTCCTGAGTTGCAGCAAGCTGTTTTTTCAGCATAATTATCGATGAATCTGGGCTGCGCCCATTCATAATGTTCTTTATATCGCTCAAGGAGACTCCCAGGACACGAAACGTTTCTATCATCCAGGCTTCATCCAGCTGTTCGTACCCATACATGCGGTAATTATTTTCACCTCTGTACGAGGGCTTTAACAATCCTATTGAATCATAATACCGAAGAAGCGGAGCATTGATCCCGGTCATTTGGGAAAATTCCCTGATTTTAAGATAACGATTCATTTTTTCTCCACAAAATTTAACAAAGGTATTGACATTAAAATAGTTTGAACGTTTACACTGAAGCAAACAGAGCTCTGAGAGAATTTTAACAATTTCCGACTATAAATGCAAGAAGAGCCCAAATACGTTCTCATGACATTATAGCCAGCAATATCGCATTGAGCGAGAGAGGAGAAATGATCTGTGAGTGAAGAAGGTAAAAGTGGACAGCCGCTTATTCCTGACATCGGCTCGAATGTAGGCGGGATAGATATCATACATGATAAACCGTTTGAGGATGCCGTAACAGAGTATCTTCAGAAACATCTTCCGGTAAAAGTTTATAATGCACATTTTCATATTACCAGAAATATTGATACATCTACGAAAGAGAGTATAAAGGCAGGGATAAAGGCATGGCAGGATGGTCCCGCGGAGACATCAGATCCGTATGAAGAATATAAGAGTTTCATTGATTCATATTTTGGCAGCGGACGGATGGAGAGCGGACTGGTCCTTCCGATGACTGGGTTTGCCGGACTGTACAAAGACCCTGATTTTATTGCCGATGAAAACGACTATAACATCAGGATCGCCAGAAAACATGGATTGAATGCGGCATTGCTCGTGACACCGCGATGTGATCAGAAGGAAGTGGAGCGGATACTGGAACATGAGCCAAATGTAACGGCATTGAAGACTTATTGGTCATATTCGGAGACAGAGGATCTGTATGAATCGGATCTGCTGGATTATGCACCAGAGTGGATATGGCAGACAGCGAACGTCTATCATCTCCCGGTGATCGTACATTTGTCACATACTGGAGATCAGTTGTCAGACTGGCGCAATATAGAACAGATCACAATGGTAAGCGAAAAATACCCGCAAGCGAAGATTGTACTTGCACATAGCGCAACGGGATACAATTCACTTAAAAACCGCAGAGGTCTGGAACAGATACGCGGTCTTGACAATATCTGGTTTGATTGTTCCGGAGCCCCGGAAACAGTGGCGACATTCAACTGCATGAAGTTATTTGGAACGGACCGCATGATGTGGGGCGACGATTATATGTACAGTACTTTCCATGGCAGATGCAGAGGCTTAGGGGGAAATTACATAGGGTTGACATCTGAAGAAATGGATATGAGCAATCTGTATCCTGACTATAAATTCAGGCCTATGCAGAACGTATTGGAAAGTGTGATGGCTTTGTTCGAAGCATGTGACATGCTTGATCTAACAGAAAAAGATATTGAAAAAGTCTTCTATCAGAACGGCAAAATTCTTTACCGAACCAGACAGCAGTAAAAACATGAATTAACTGCAGGTTTTTTTAGAAAAGGAGAAAAAAATGGCTGATCTTTTTGACAGAGTACAGGTGGGAAATTTACGACTCAGGAACAGAATAGTTATGAGCCCGATGGGCACAGGTGTAGATTCTGATGGCGGTTTTTCGGAACAGACGAGGGCATATTTTGAACGCCGGGCAGAAGGCGGTTTTGCCCTGATACACACAGGGTGTACATGTGTATCCGTAAAGTATGAGCCAAGGCAAGGCAATCTGCTTGATAAACTCTCAATGGTCGGTACGCTTAACCGCGTTGCGGAATCAGTACATCAGCAGGGAGGCAAGCTGAGCTGCGAATTGCTGGTTGGCTGCGGCCGCTATGGCTTCGCTGCAAAGGATCCGCATGATGATAAGGAGGGCGGAGATGGAAATTCGTATGACTGGCTGATACCTTTGGAGGGAAGTGATCTTAATAACCCGCCGTTCAGTTCCAGCCCGACACCATGGATGGTAGACCCCAGCATTATTTGCAGGCAGTATTCTATCGAACAGCTTCACGATATCGAAAAAAGTTTTGCTCTCTCTGCCAAATTTGCTAAGGATGCAGGGTGTGATGCGATCACGATACTTGCGGATGGCGGTTACCTTATCGACCAGTTTATCACACCGCTTTGGAACTGGAGAGAAGACGAATATGGCGGATCTTTTGAAAACCGCATGCGTTTCCTGCTTAATCTGATAGCCGGTGCACAGGAAACATGCGGGAAGGATTTCCCTATTATTGTAAAATTCACGGTCACACATTGTATAGAAGGAGGTAGAAGCGTCGAGGAAGGTATCGAGGTCGCCAAAAGGCTTGAGAAGGCAGGTGTGGCGGCATTGATAGCGGATCAGGGCTTCACGGATGTCTGGTACAAGAACATTCCTACTGTATACAATGGTTATGGATCAAAGATTGAGACCGCGGCGAAAGTCCAGAAGGCAGTTAATATACCTGTCGGCTGTGATGGGAATATGGGCGACCCAGCAATCGCCAGGAAAGCGGTTCAGGAAGGGAAAATCAGCCTTGTTTTAATGGGCAGGCAGTGCATCGCTGATCCTGACTGGCCTAAAAAGGTCATGGCGGGGAATTATGATGATATTCGTTATTGTATTGGCTGCAGTGAGTGCATGAATGACGAAGTGTACGGACGCTATAATTCCTGCTCGATAAATCCATCTGTAGCATTTGAAAATTTCTCTGAAGTTAAACCGGCTGAAGAACCGAAGAATGTTCTGGTAGTCGGAGGTGGTCCCGGCGGTATGGAGACTGCTTTGACAGCTGCTGAGAGAGGACATAAGGTAACGATCTGGGAAAAAGACAGCAGGCTCGGCGGTGTCGCAAATGGCGCCGGCAAACCACGCTTTAAGCTGATGGTGCGTAATTATATAAGATACATGATCAATCAGGTGATGAAAAACAGTAATATAACAGTGGTGTACAACAAGAAAGCGACGTCCGATAATATACGTGATTTTGGCGCAGACAAGATCGTCCTTGCTATCGGCGGTGTACAGTCTGTTCCTCCGATCCCCGGCCTGAAAAATAACCCTAATGTCGATACTGCCGTCAGTTACATGACGGATCATACAGATGCTGATGGGAACGTGATTATTATTGGTGCAGGGCTGGTAGGTACAGAAACAGCACTGGATCTTCAGGAAAAGGGCAGACATGTTGTTCTTGTAGAAGCACTCGGCGGAATAGCAGTGAATGACAATATGCAGATGAATAACCGCATGATGATAGAAAAGATGGTTGCTGACAGCAATCTGGAAACGCATTTTAATACAATGGTGAAGCGTGCGGAAGCGGACAGACTTATCATTGAAGAAGACGGGAAAGAATCAGAAATTCCCTATGACAAGATACTGGTCGCAACAGGCATGAGGGCAAATCTGGGCCTGCAGGAAGAACTCGAACCTTACTATTCATTTGACGAATTATTCACTATAGGTGATGCTGCCCAGAAAGGTCTGATCAAGAATGCGGTCCATCAGGGATTTGGCGTCGCAAAGAATCAGCTTTAATGGGGTGAAGATATGAAATATCAATTATCCAAGACAAAGGAATGGCTTTTGCTGCTTACCCTTTTTATTTCATCTCTGATCGTCATGGACGATATGATACTTTCTCCGACGATCAATACACTATATGAAAAATTTCCCGGATCAACAGGACTGATCAATTTTATCGTAACAGGCTGTTATATCTTTGTTGTTGTTTTATCGCTGGTGATAGGCAAGCTCTGCAGCCGTTATGACAGCAAGCTGCTGATGATCATCGGCGGCGTGATAGGGCTGGCTGGCGGTATCCTTATGATCTTTATGATAACACCTGCAGGACTTGCCGCAGGCAGAGGCCTCATCATGATCAGCTATACGTTCACGATGAATGTCGCTATTGCCATAATTTCAGATGTCTACACTGATGATGAACGCCGTGGGCGTGTAATGGGATATTACACTGGCACCATGCAGGGAATAGGCGCTGTGCTTGCCTTTACAGCAGGTATACTTGCCACGCATTCGCTGAGGGCAGTGTACAGCCTTCACCTTCTCATTATTCCTTATCTTATAATGCTGTTTCTGTTCGTTCCGTCATTCAGCAAAATGAAGATCGCAGAGGCAGGCAGCGATGCCGAAGCAGATGAGCGGCAGGGAAAAAGCGCGGAGTCCGTACCTGTAAAAGCAAAAAAGGAAAGATTTGGCCTGCGTTACTGGGTACTTGTATTAAACTTTTCTCTATATAATTTCGCCTTCTGCATACCACTGTTTTATGTTTCGGTCTATATTGCGGAGAATGGTCTGGGGACAGAAGCTGTTGCCGGAACAATAAACACCTTGATTACCAGCGTAGGCTTTTTCACACCTCTGCTTTATGCCAGTGTTTGTAAAAGACTCGGCAAGAACGCATCTACTGTAGTATTTATTCTGTCAGCTGTGGGCTGCGCACTGCTGCTGATGACTTCATTCAAAAGCCTGGTATTTCTTGGATTTGGGATAATCGGAGGAGCATGTCCTTTTATTCGTACATGGGTCTACGACAGTGTGCCGCGTATGGTACCGGAATCCAGGATAAATGACGCGATCGGCTATGTGACATCATTGTCAACAGTCATTTCAACAGTAACTGCCTACATTGTGACCTGGGGTATGACGACATTCCATTTTGCGACAATAACTTCATTCCTGGCAGTTCCGATTGCGATATTTGTAATAAATGTTGTTGTTGACATAATGATGCGCGCGGTGAAAAGACCGGTGGTTCGGGAGAATGCGCAATAAAGGTTTAATAATTCATTATTCTTGAAGCTCCTCAGGATATATGTTACATTGACTGCAGACGGATCTTACGGGCAGATCAATAAACGGAGGTAATGCAACAATGAGCACGATATATCTTGCCGGCGGCTGTTTCTGGGGGACCGAGAAGCTTTTCAGGGGCCTGCGCGGCGTGACGGACACTGAGGTCGGTTATGCGAACGGCAGGACGGCGGACCCCTCCTACCAGGATGTCTGTACTGACACGACAGGACACCGCGAGACGGTGAAGCTGGTGTATGACCCGGCGCAGATATCGCCGGAGAAGATTCTCAAAGCCTTCTTCCTGGTGATCGATCCTGAGCTGAGGAACAGGCAGGGAAATGATATCGGCAGCCAGTACCAGACAGGTGTCTACTATGAAGATGACAAAGACCTGCCTGCGCTGCAGAGGGTATTTGACGAGGAGCGAAAGAAGCACAGCCGCTTTTTCACGGAGCTGAAACCGCTGTCTTGCTTTTACCCGGCGGAGGAGTACCACCAGGACTACCTGAACAAGAATCCGGGCGGATACTGCCATATATCGCCTGCCGAGATGAAGGCAGTCGCTGAGATGATGGAAAAAGAATAGACGGCCCCGCGGAGGCGAATCCAAAATAGAAATTTATGAAAACAAGTAAATTATGGACTGACACTTTTCAAACGGGACCAATATAGTTAAGACCACACAGAAGTATAAAACCTTTAGTGTGGTTTTTTCTGTATGGTTTTATGGATATTAATATTAAACAATTGCCAGTATAATCTGGCATGATCGCTATATTGGTGCAGATATTAAACATGATAAAGGTCTGAATGCAGTAAACATTTCGCCAATACATCTTTTTATTACGAGACTTTTGAATTGCGAATCCAGTTATTGGATACCGTCATTCTGTGTCATATTAATTTTTCATCAATATCTTGGAATCCTCATACTTTCGTGACATGCGTTGATTCTATTTGGCATTTCCAAAACAGGACGCACTGCGTCTTTAATTGAGCTGGATCGTTATCGTGTTTTTGCAAGCACTTTTGGGATAAGTGTGGATATAGCGTCCAATGGCTGTCCTAACATTTCCAAATGACATGCCAGTTATATTAACCTCAATTGCAGGAGGTGCTTTAGTAGGCACTGCAGCCGATATTGATGTTCTTGTTTACAATTACAATTAGTCTTGTATATAGACCAATAGTGCCATTTTATGCGGCAGGATATACATCACACCTGGCTATAGATTTATTAAACAAAAAGGGTGTTCAATTGTTATTCCCATTAAAATTCAAGCTTTGTCTTGGCTTATGCTATGCAAATAAAGCCGGGAATACAATTATTATGTATATAGGTTTAGGATCAAGTATAGCGCTTCTTGCTATAAATATAATTAAATGACGGGGAACCGAAAATTAAATTAAAAAATTAGCACTCTCCTCTTGACAGTGCTAATAAACGATGATATATTATATACAGCGAAGCTGTTATAGAAGAAATAGAACAAACAGATTCGGGAAGCGTGCGTATCACACATCTTCCCTGAAATTGAAAACTGCGTGGGGTGCGGGCTATACCGGAATTACAAGTGTTTTGTCAGAATGAGAAAGCGACGGTGCCGATTATGCACCCCACGTTTAAATATTTTCCTCATGGAGGGAGGTTTTTTTATGGATATGAATAAATTTACGCAGAAGTCTCTGCAGACGATCCAGGATTGCCAGAAGCTCGCTTACGAGTACGGCAACCAGCGGATAGAGCAGGAGCATCTGCTCCTGGCGCTGCTGAGGCAGGACGACAGTCTTGTGTTCAGGCTGCTCGGCAAGATGAATATCAACAGCGAGGGCTTCAGGAATCAGGCCCAGAAGCTTGTCGAGAAGCAGGTCAAGGTCTCGGGCGGACAGGTATATGTCGGCGACGGCCTTAACAAGACGCTGATGAAGGCTGAGAGCGAGGCAAAGCAGATGGAAGACGAGTATGTCTCTGTCGAACATCTCTTCCTGGCGCTGATAGATACAGCCGATAATGATATCAGACAGCTGCTGAAGAATTTTGATATCACGAGGAATGCCTTTTTGCAGGCACTGGCGCAGGTCAGAGGCAATCAGAGGGTCACCAGCGATAACCCGGAAGACACCTACGACAGCCTGGCAAAGTACGGCGAGGATCTCGTGGCTAAGGCGAGGGAGCAGAAGATGGATCCCGTCATCGGGCGTGACACCGAGATCAGGAACATCATCAGGATACTTTCCCGTAAGACGAAGAACAACCCGGTGCTCATCGGTGAGCCCGGTGTAGGCAAATCGGCGGTCGTGGAGGGGCTGGCCCAGCGTATCGTAAAGGGCGATGTGCCGGATTCCCTGAAGGACAAGTCGATATTTTCCCTTGATATGGGCGCGCTGGTCGCCGGCGCGAAGTACAGAGGCGAATTTGAGGAGAGGCTGAAGGCAGTGCTCTCTGAGGTGAGCAAGAGCGAGGGGCAGATACTGCTCTTTATTGATGAGCTGCATCTTATCGTCGGCGCAGGCAAGACTGAGGGCGCCATGGATGCTGGCAACATGCTCAAGCCCATGCTGGCGAGAGGCGAGCTGCACTGCATCGGAGCGACCACTCTGGATGAGTACAGGCAGTACATCGAGAAGGATAAGGCTCTGGAGAGACGTTTCCAGCCGGTAATGATAGACGAGCCTACAGTTGAGGATACGATCGCGATACTCAGAGGTCTTAAGGACAGATATGAGGTGTTCCACGGCGTAAAGATAACTGACGGCGCGCTGGTCGCGGCGGCGACGCTGTCGAACAGATATATCACCGACCGTTTCCTTCCCGACAAGGCTATCGACCTTGTCGACGAGGCCTGCGCGATGATCAAGACGGAGCTGGATTCCATGCCGACAGAGCTGGATGAGGTCTCGCGGAAGATCATGCAGCTGCAGATAGAGGAGGCCGCTCTCAAGAAGGAGGACGACAGGCTCAGCAAGGAAAGACTGGAGAACATCACCAAAGAGATAGCTGACCTGCAGGAGGACTTCAACGAGAAGAAGGCTAAATGGGAAGACGAGAAGAATGAGGTCGAGAAGGTCAGGGATATCAGAACGCAGATAGATGACCTGAACAAACAGATAGAGACCGCGCAGAGGAACTACGACCTGAACAAGGCCGCGGAGCTGCAGTACGGCAGACTGCCGCAGCTCAAGAAAGAGCTGGAGGAAAAGGAGAGCCGCATACATGACAGGGAGAATTCCCTGCTGCGTGAGCGTGTGACTGACGAGGAGATCTCGATGATCGTTTCCCGCTGGACAGGCATCCCTGTCTCCAGACTGACGGAGAGCGAGAGAAATAAGACACTTCATCTGGACGATCAGCTGCACAAGCGCGTGATCGGGCAGGATGAGGCCGTCGAGAAGGTCACTGAGGCGATCATCCGCTCGAAGGCAGGCATACAGGATGAGAACAGGCCGATAGGCTCGTTCATGTTCCTCGGCCCTACGGGCGTAGGCAAGACGGAGCTGGCGAAGGCGCTGGCTGAGAGCCTGTTTGACGACGAGAATAATATGGTGCGTATCGATATGAGTGAGTACATGGAGAAGTTCTCCGTGTCCAGGCTTATCGGAGCGCCTCCGGGATATGTCGGATATGAGGAAGGCGGGCAGCTCACAGAGGCTGTCAGGAGAAAGCCTTACTCGGTAATACTTTTCGATGAGATCGAGAAGGCCCACCCGGATGTCTTCAACGTGCTGCTGCAGGTGCTTGATGACGGACGTATCACGGATTCGCAGGGCAGGACAGTTGATTTTAAGAATACCATACTCATCATGACATCGAACATAGGCTCCACCTACCTGCTCGACGGCATAGATGCGGCGGGAGGCATCAGCGACGAGGCCCAGCAGATGACGATGAACGATCTGAAGGCTCATTTCAGGCCGGAGTTCCTGAACAGGCTCGATGAGATCATCATGTTCAAGCCGCTCACCAAGGACAATATCAGCGGTATCGTGGACATACTTATGCAGAGGCTCAACAACCGCCTCCAAGAGAAGGAAGTCGCGGTGCGCCTCACGCAGGCTGCCAAGGATTACATCATAGACAACGGCTACGACCCGGTCTACGGCGCCCGTCCTCTGAAGCGTTATCTGCAGAAGAATGTGGAGACGATGGTGGCGCGCATGATACTTGAAAATGAGCTCATGCCGGAGGATACCATAAATATCGACGCGGACAGCAATGGATTGTCCGCCTACACGGAACGTATAGAGAAATAACAGCGAAATGCTCTCGGGGGCTGCCGGCGGCAGCCCCCTGTTTCTTTTTGAAAGGAAAGCATGGAATATTTTGTCGACAGTGAGGACTGCAGACTGCATGTGACGCGGACCGGCAGCGGCCCGGTGCTGCTGCTGATCCACGGGGTCGCCTGCGACAGCAGTTTTTTTCAGAAGACCTCGGAGTACCTTTCCGGGCGATATACTGTGATCAGCTATGACAGGCGGGGCTATTCACTGAGCGCCGCCGGAGCTGACGCTTCCTACAGCGCAAAGGTCCAGGCGGCGGACGCGCTGAGGATACTGGATCAGGCGGGCTGCCGCAGGGCCTGCGTCGCTGCCTGCAGCGCGGGCGGCATCGTTGCCCTGGAGCTTGCCCGGAGGTATCCGGAGCGGGTGGAGAAGCTTTTCCTCCACGAGACGCCGCTGGCTGCCGACCCGCAGATCCAGGGCGCCTTTGACGCCTATCTTGAAAGGCTGAGAGCGGCGGCAGCCAGGTACAACACGGCCAGGGCCATGCTCATACTGCTGCAGGCTGTGGGCGGGGCCGACCCGGCGGCAGAGCCGGTATCCTTCGAACAGCAGGGCAGGAACATGAAAAATTACGAGCTGTTTCTGTACCACGAGATGGAGGAGTTCCTGAGCTACGGCCGGGCGCATCCCGGCATGCGGCCTGAGATGCCCTGTGTTCTGGCCTCGGGGGAGGATGACCGCGAAGGCCTGTTTTCCAAATACGCACCCGCGGCTGCAGAGTCTCTGGGCTGCAGATATATGAGAACGCCGGGCTGTCATAACCTGGCCTGGGACAGACCGCGGGAATTTGCCCGCTGCCTCATGGAGGCTCTCGAGCCGGCGGAGCCATAAGAAGAATCATATTCATAGCAATGATCTGTTGGCGGAACAATAAGAAGATCATATTCATTACAATAATCTATTGGCAAATGGCTGAGTAACATTTATAATAATCATAATGATTGCTGAATTGTCATCTGCCGCGGAGACGCCCCGGAGTGAGCAGATAAAAGGCGGAGGGCGGACCCGCACGAGCGCAGATTTTCAGGCGCGGCGCAAGGCGCGCGAAATGGAGGATATTATGGAATTTAAAGAAGGTATCCAGAAGGTACTTACATCGGTCTCAGCTGATTCTTCACTGCAGAAGTCACTGAAGGAGGATCCGGAGGCGGCCATCAGGGGGATCGTCGGCGACGGTCTTGAGAAGGATGAATTCAATAAGCTTGTTAAGGCAGCTGCCGAGGTGGTCGGCGACAGCAGGAAGAGCGTGGCATTTACGGGCATCCTGGGCATACCCAAGTGCATCCCCGGTCTGTCTGCCCTGCTCGCGAACAACGGCGGCTATGAGCTCCTGATGAATTATATTGTTAAGGATGAGTGCTCTGCCTGCGCGTCCATCAGAGATCTGGGCATACTCTCAGAGCTGCTGAGCAGCCAGGGCGGGACGATGGCGCTTATCAAGATGATCGGCAGCGACGCGAAATCCCTGCCTGATCTCAACACGATGATGGCTTTATTCGCGGGCTCAGGCAGCGACACCTCTGCTGAGGCGGCAAAGCCGGAGGAGGCAAAAAAACCCAAGGATTCCACTGACAGCCTGATAGACGCGATCGGAACTATCTTCGGCGCCTGATGCTATTCTGTCTCTTTCTCGAATACCTCGAGGAATTTTCTGGCGGCAGGCGACAGATACTGTCCCTGGCGGCAGGCGATCGCCACATGAGTCGTGAAATCGTCGCAGTCTATACTGTATCTTACGATACCGGGACGCGAGATCAGCGGCGCGATCGATTCGGGGATCAGGCACACGCCTACACCTGCCGAGGCCCACATGAGTGACGTGCGGGCATCGTCGTTGAGACATTTTATATTGATATCAAGATCATGGGCTCTGAACGTGCTGCGTATCAGATCCTCGAACCGTCTGTAGACTATCAGAGGTTTTACGGACAGTTCTTCAAGACTTATCGGTCCCGCTGCACCGGCGTCTGCCGTGCCGTGGGACCGAAGCATTTCTTCAGTTCCCACCGCGCACATTGTCTCAGACGGGAAATACCTGCAGCTGAGGCCGTCGTCGTCGAACGGCGTCCTCAGAAATGCCAGGTCAATCTCTCTCTTCCTTATCTTATCGAGCATGGCATAGGTGTGCCCCTCGAGCAGCTCAAAATCGATATGGGGATACTTCCTGGTGAATTCAGTGAAGCCGGGGTTGAGCATCATGTTCCCGCATGATGAGATCGTCCCGATGATCAGCTTTCCCTCGATATCATCATTTCCCGCTGAGGGTGAAAGCTCATACTGGGTCTCGTCGATCAGGTCAAGTATGGTGCGCGCCTTGTCATAAAGCCTGTGCCCGGCGTCTGTCGGCCTGAAATGGCGTGTGCTCCTCTCCAGCAGCTCGGTGCCCAGCTCCTCCTCGAGAGCCTTTATCTGCATGCTGAGCGGCGGCTGCGAGATATGCAGCTGCCTGGCGGCCTCCGAGATGCTGCCGCAGTCTATGATCACCACAAAATATTCCAGCTGTTTAAGCGTCATTTTATATACCTCACACTCTTATTCCCGGGACGCGGATGCGGATCCCGGCTTTCTGCCGTCCTGGGCATTTATATATAAATAAATATAAATCTTATATTTATTATATATTTTACATATCAAAAAGTCTATGATAATATTATCGTGCCGGGTCAGATAAGACAGCTGATACCGGCGCAGAACAATGATATTCATACCGGATATGTTTTTTGAGAGGAGCAGGAAAGTAATGAGAGAATATTGGGAACTTTTCATTACATTCGCGAGGATAGGCGGGTTTACCTTCGGCGGCGGCTACGCTATGCTGCCTATTCTTCAGCGTGATGTCGTGGAGACCAAGCATTGGGCAACAGAGGAAGAGCTGATGGACTATTACGCTATCGGGCAGTGTACGCCTGGTATCATAGCTGTCAATACGGCGACCTTTGTCGGCAGCAAGAGAAAAGGTTTTCTGGGCGGACTTATCGCCACACTGGGAATGGTCGCGCCGTCGCTGGTAGTCATTTCCATAATCGCAGCCTTTATCAACAATTTTTCAGAGATAGTATGGGTGCAGCACGCGCTTGCAGGCATCCGTGTATGTGTATGCGTGCTGGTATTCGACGCTGTGCTGAAGCTGGCGAAGAAATCACTTGTCGACGCTGCTACCTACATCATTTTCGGAGCTATGATCCTCGCTTCGCTTTTCACCAATGTGCAGACATTCGTCTGGGTGATCGTCGCCGGTATCGCCGGTGTCGCTATCAAGAGCCTTATGGAGAAGGCAAAGCCGAAGAAGGCGTCATCTGACGCTGACAATGACAGGCAGGGAGGAGAAAAATAATGATCTTATTAAGACTTTACTGGGAATTCTTTAAGACAGGTCTTTTCTCGATAGGCGGCGGCCTGGCCACGCTCCCCTTCCTGTATGAGATGCAGGCGAGGACAGGCTGGTTCACCGTAAATGATGTGGCGAACATGGTCGCCGTATCAGAGTCGACTCCCGGCCCTATGGGCATAAACATGGCAACCTACGTCGGATTCACGATCGCCGGCATACCCGGCGCCATAATCGCGGTCCTGGGCGAGGTGGCCCCGGCGATATTCATCATTTACATCATCGGCAAGATCCTCCAGAAGTTCAAGGAGAACAAATATATCCAGTATGCTATGTACGGCCTTCGCGCCGCGTCTGCAGGCCTGATCTTCGTTGCCGGCCTTCAGGTGGCAAAGATCGCTTTCCTGCGCACAGACCTCTACAACCAGACGCACAGCATTGCGAGCCTGTTCAACCCGCTGGCGATAGTGCTGGGCATCGCGGTGGCAGTGATCTATAAGCTGACAAACAAGCATCCTATCATTTACATACTGGCTTCTGGTGTTGTGGGTGTCCTTCTGTCACTGTAACAGCTTCAGATGCCGGGTATAAGTCCCGGATGCGTTGACAGCTGCCGGCAGCAGTGCTATAATGCAGTTTGTTGACAGGACAATTAAATATCGATACGACGGGGAGCTTTAACCGGCTGAGAAAAAGCATCTGCTTTGACCCATACTACCTGATTCAGATAATGCTGACGTAGGAACACATTTTGTATTTCAAGTCGGGAATGTCTGATGATGTTCCCGGCTTTTTGTTTTTTGAGCTTTCCCGCAGCGTTTATGCTGACAGATAAATAATGATGTGAACTGAGTTCACGAAGGGGTGCACCACCGGCCGCCAGGCCAAGGTACAGATCTTCGCGGACTCTTTTTTGTCTGCGGGCAGCGGTATTCAGGTCCCGCGTCCAGATCCGCAGGATCAGTTTTAAGACAGGCTTAGAAGGAGGGATGCCGGAATGAGACTGAGATATAACGGTGAACAGACCGAAGTCAGGGATGGCATTCTGCTGAAGGATTTTCTGCAGCAGAACGGATACAGGCTCCAGGTCATCGCTGTTGAGAGAAATCTGAAGATAGTCCCCAAGGACGCGTACGCGTCCACGGTGCTTCAGGACGGCGATGATGTAGAAGTCGTGAGCTTTATGGGAGGTGGCTGATAAAAATGACAGAGATGAATACGCCGGATATACCGTCGCGCGAGGAAATCAGGCGCGTGCGCGTGATGCGGCACACGGAAAAGATACAGGAAAAGCTGGAGAACGCCCGGGTGGCTGTGGCCGGGCTCGGCGGGCTCGGCTCGAACGCGGCGTTTTACCTGACCAGGATAGGCATCGGGCACCTGCACCTGATAGATTTCGATGAGGTCGATCTCTCGAACCTGAACAGACAGCAGTACAGGCTGTGCCATCTGGGCATGATGAAGACTGACGCGCTGCGCGGGGAGCTTCTGGAGATAGACCCCTACGCGGACATCAGGACAGACTGCGTGAAGATAGACGAAAGCAACATAGACGCGCTGTTCGCGGACGACGATATCGTCTGCGAGGCATTTGACGACCCGGAATGCAAGTCCATGCTGGTGAATCACATGCTGGAGAAATATCCCGGGAAATATATCGTCGCGGCCTCCGGGATGGCTGGGTACGGCGCGAGCAATGAGATAAAGACCAGGCAGATGATGCCGCATTTCACCCTCTGCGGCGACGGGGTGACGCAGGGTCACAGGGGCAGCGGCCTCATGGCGCCGAGAGTGGCGATAGCGGCAGGACACGAGGCTAATGCCATCGTGGAACTTATTATCAATAATTTTTAAAGGAGATCTGAAAAATGGGCAATGAAAAAAATAATGCAGCTGATAAATTTGTACTCGGAGGACATGAGTTTACATCGCGTTTTATCCTCGGGTCAGGAAAATATTCCTATGACCTGATAAAGGCGGCAGTCGATAACGCGGGGGCGCAGATCGTCACGATGGCCCTGAGGCGCGCAAATGATGACAGCAAGACCAACATACTGGATTATATACCCAAGGGTGTCACTATACTGCCGAATACCTCCGGTTCCCGGAACGCTGATGAGGCTGTCCGCATCGCCAGGCTTTCGCGGGAGATCAGCGGGAGCGATTTCGTGAAGATCGAGGTCATCCCCGATACGAAATATCTTCTGCCGGACAATTACCAGACGGCCAGGGCTGTCGAGATCCTGGCAAAAGAGGGCTTTATCTGCATGCCTTATATGTATCCGGACCTGAACGCGGCCAGGGATATGGCAAATGCCGGTGCGGCCTGCATCATGCCGCTGGCGGCGCCGATCGGTTCGAACCACGGCCTGGCGACAAAGGATTTTATCAGGATACTGATCGATGAGATGGATCTGCCGATCATCGTGGACGCCGGCATCGGCAGACCTTCGCAGGCCTGCGAGGCAATGGAGATGGGCGCTGCCGCCATCATGGCCAACACCGCTCTGGCAACTGCCGGCGATATTCCCGCCATGGCCGGAGCCTTCAGGAAGGCTATCGAGGCAGGGCGCAGCGCGTATCTGGCAGGCATGGGTGAGGAGCGGATCAAGGGCGCCTCAGCTTCATCACCGTTAACAGGATATCTCAGATGAAAGGAAATATTGACGAAATGGCTGATCAGCATACCAACACCAGCATACTCAGTGAGCAGATACTGGAAGACCAGAAGAAAAACCGTATCGACCATATGACATATCTGCCGGATATGGAGCAGATAGATCCCACCATAATGAACAAGGTGACGGCCGCGATGGCTGCCTATGACTACGACAGCTATACGGGAGACGATGTGCGCAGGGCGCTGAGGCACGAAGGGCACATCTCGCCTGATGATTTCGCGGCCCTGCTCTCACCGGCCGCGAAGCCCTTCCTCGAGGACATCGCGCAGGCGGCCATGCGCGAGACCAGGAAGCATTTTGGCAACGCGATACTTATGTTTACGCCGATATACATCGCGAATTACTGTGAGAATTACTGCATCTACTGCAATTTCAACTGTCACAGCAAGACAAAGAGAGCGATGCTTGACGCGTCGGGCATAGACAGGGAGATGGCGGCGATCGCTGCATCAGGTCTCAAAGAGATACTGATACTGACCGGCGAGAGCCGCAGAAAGTCCTCGGTGGAGTACATAGGCGAGGCGTGCAGGATCGCCCGGAAATATTTCAAGGTGATCGGCATTGAGGTCTACCCCATGAATTCGGACGAATATGCCTATCTGCATAAATGCGGCGCCGATTACGTGACTGTTTTCCAGGAGACCTACAACTCGGACAAGTATGAGACCCTGCATCTGGCCGGCAACAAGAGGATCTTCCCCTATCGGATCAACGCGCAGGAGCGCGCGCTGATGGGCGGCATGAGAGGTGTCGGCTTCGCCGCCCTGCTGGGACTTGACGATTTCCGCAAGGACGCGTTCGCCACAGGCATGCACGCCTGGCTGCTGCAGAGAAAATACCCTGCCGCGGAGATAGCATTTTCCTGCCCGAGACTGCGCCCCACGATAAACAATGAGCGCATCAACCCCATGGATGTCCACGAGGCGGAGCTCCTGCAGATAGTGGCTGCCTACAGGCTCTTTATGCCCTTTGCCAGCATCACTGTCTCGACGCGCGAAAATGCCCGCGTGCGCGACAACCTGATAAAGATCTGTGCCGTAAAGATCTCCGCGGACTCCAAAACGGGAGTCGGCGAGCACACGCAGCCGGCCGAAGAGCAGGGCGACGGGCAGTTCGAGATCGACGACAGCAGGAGCGTCGAGCAGGTATACAACGCGATACTGGCCCAGGACCTGCAGCCTGTCCTGAACGATTATATCTATGTATAAAATGGGATCTGCACAAAATACAGCCGCCTTTTGTCCGATGAAAGAATTTACAGGTGATTTAAATGAGCATATATGATAATATTATAGCTGTGACTGACAGGCACCTGTGCGCGAGACCTCTGCCGGAGCAGGCAGAGAGGATATGCAGGCTTCACCCGCAGGGCATCATACTTCGCGAGAAGGATCTGCCGGAGCGGGAGTACGAGATGCTCGCGCGGGCAGTGATAAGCTCCTGCGCCGGGTACGGCGTCCCCCTGACGCTGCATTATTACCCGGAGACCGCGCTGAAGCTCGGCGTGAAAAGGATACACCTGCCGCTGCATGAACTTGAGGACCTGGACAGGACTGTTCTGGATCAGTTCGAGGTGATCGGCACATCGGTGCATTCCGCAGCCGACGCGCTCCGGGCACAGAGCCTGGGGGCGTCCTATCTGACCGCCGGGCACATTTTCGCGACAGACTGCAAGAAGGGCCTGCCGGCGCGCGGACTGGATTTCCTGGCCGGGGTCTGCAGGACAGTCAGCATCCCCGTGTATGCCATCGGAGGCATAGGCAGGGATGAGGACAGGATAAAAGCCGTTATGGAATGCGGCGCAGCCGGTGCCTGCGTGATGTCGGGCATGATGGAGGAGATAATATTTTGAGCAGAAGACCGTCAAAATTTAAAACTGTGCTTGGTGTCGCGGCGTGCAAGGCCGCGCGGGCAGGACTCAGGGTCGCGAAGAGCGGAGGCACGACGCTTCCGGGCCGCGCGGCCATGTTTTTCGACGCGCAGATCCTGTCCACTGTCTCTGAGGGCATGGACATTATCGTCGTGACTGGGACGAACGGCAAGACTACTACCTGCCGTATGCTGGAGCAGGCGCTCTCCGGTACCGGGCGCGACGTGCTTGCCAACAGATCCGGCGCGAACCTCCTGATGGGGGTGACAGCCGAATTTACGGCAAATGCGGACTGGCAGGGCAGGCCGAAGAAGAAGTTTGCCATCATCGAGTGCGATGAGGGCGCGCTCAAGCAGGTCGTTCCCCTGATCAGGCCAAAGGTCATACTGGTGACGAATCTGTTCAGGGATCAGCTGGACAGGTACGGCGAAGTCATGCACACGCTGGAGCAGATAAGGACCGGCATCAAGAAGGCGCCGGAGAGCGTGCTCTGCCTGAACGCTGACTGCTCGCTGACCGCCTCGCTGGCCTTTGACGTGCCCAATAAAGTCGTCTATTACGGCCTTGACACTCCCTGGGGGGAGCAGAAGGACGCGGAGATATCAGATGCCAAGTACTGCATAAAATGCGGCACTGAATATAAATATGATTACCACACCTACGCGCATCTCGGCGGATTTTACTGCCCGAAATGCGGCTACAGGCGGCCCGCGCCGCAGACTGCCGTGACGGCGATCAAGAAGCTCAGCGCGCAGGGCACTGAGGTGACGATGGAGTTTCGCGGTCCGTCAGGCGTGGGCGCTGATGCCGTTAGGCGGGATGCCTTTATCGGTCTCCCGGCAGTTTATAATGTATACAATGCCGCGGGAGCTGTGTGCGCCTACACGGCGGCCGGCTTCGGCAGAGGCGATATACTGAAGTCTCTGGCAAGCACCGGCAGCAGCTTCGGCCGGATGGAGACCTTCGACCTTGACGGCATACGCGTGCAGATGATACTGGTGAAGAACCCGGCAGGCTGCAACCAGGCGATCTCTTACCTGACGAGCCTGGATGAGGATTATGAGGCAGTGATCTGCCTGAACGACCAGACAGCCGACGGCCATGACATTTCCTGGATATGGGATGCCGAGTACGAAAAGCTGGCCGGCGACGGGAACCTGAAGAAGCTTCTCGTGTCCGGAGACCGGGCGGAGGATATGCAGCTTCGCCTGAAATACGCGGGCGTGCCCGAGGATTCCATCTCGCTCGTGCGCGGATGGAGCGAACTTGTCGCGCAGATGAGGAAGAGCGCCTACCCGGTATTCGTTCTGCCGAATTACACCTCGATGCTTGCGCTGCGTAAGGATCTTGCTCAGGCTACGGGAAAAGAAGAGTTCTGGAAGGGCTGATACATTGATAAGGCAAAGAGGAGATAATTAAATGGACAGAAAACTTAAGCTGTGTCACCTTTATCCCGAGGTGCTGAATCTGTACGGCGACCGCGGAAATATAATATGCATGAAAAAGCGTCTTGAATGGCGCGGCATAGACTGCGAGGTCCACCAGCTGAAGCTGGGGGAGAAGGCTGACCTGACTCAGTACGATCTTTTCTTCATCGGCGGCGGGCAGGATTTTGAGCAGGAAGTGCTGCTTGAAGATCTCAGGACAGGCAAGGGCGCCGACATCATTTCCGCGGTGGAGGACGGCAGGACCTTCCTGTGCATCTGCGGCGGATACCAGATGATGGGACATTACTACGAGACCTATGACGGAGTCAGATGTGAATTCCTGGGCGCGGTCGACTTTTACACTGTCGGCGGAGACGTGAGGATGATAGGCAATTACGCCTATAAGCTGGGAGCGGAGTCCGGCGGCTCGTCTGTAGTCGGCTTCGAGAACCACAGCGGACGCACCCGCCTGGGACCCGGCGTCAGCGCGCTGGGGACAGTCATCCGCGGTTACGGCAACAACGGCGAGGACAAGACCGAGGGAGTCCGCTACAGGAATGTCTTCGGCTCCTACAGCCACGGGCCTATACTGCCCAAGAACCCTGAGCTCTGCGACTTCCTGCTGGAGACGGCTCTTGAGCGCCGTTACGGAGAAAAGATAAAGCTTGACCCGCTGCCGGACGATTTTGAGAAAAAAGCGCATGACAGCGTGCTGGAGAAGCTCATGTCAGGCGACATACACTGAGGCGGCCTTCAGGGCCTGCCCCGCGTATGAAGTGAATACGATGTCCCGCGAAGGGACAAAAAAATAAAGCCGAAACATCGTTTCGGCTCTATCTTTCCGTTAAGTATTATATGCGGCGCTGCTCTGCCCTAATGAGAGAATAACAGTCGCTGCAATATACAGGACGGTCTTCACTCGGCTCAAAGGGGACCTTGCAGGGCTTTCCGCAACGTGCGCAAACCGCATCATACATTACGCGGTCGCCGCTGTGCGGCCTGCGAGCACCACCCCTATGGGCACGATCGCCGTTTCCACTGTTGCGCTGCTGCTTGCGTGCCTTACGGCATTCCGGGCAACGAGTCGGCTCATTCTGAAATCCGCGCTCTGCATAAAATTCCTGTTCTCCAGCGGTCCAGATGAATTCCCGACCACAATCTGCACAAATCAGTGCCTTGTCTTCATACATGCTAATTTTTCCTCCGTGTCTGCGTTAAACGCAAATTGATTGCTCATCCATAGTAGCACAGCAAAATCTCTTTGTCAATAATTTAGATGAAAGAAAGATGCGGATTTTACTGTGTTTCACAGGTATTTTCGGATGGATGGCAGAAGCGGCCCGCGCAGTTTTTTGCGGCTGTTTTTATGTGAGTCAGGCTGGTGTTAGTCAAAGCATTTATAGATAAAATCGTTGCTATCTATTTAAAAATATTATAATATATCTTATAATAGTCTGGATACCTGTCGTGGGCCAGCAGCTTTGAGATAAAAAGAGGATCATGGCATGAACAGATACAGCATAGGCATAGATATAGGATCGTCCTCAGCCAAGACGGTCGTGATGGATGAGAAAAAGAGGATAGTCCGCCGGCTGCTGCAGCCGACTGGCTGGAGCAGCGCAGACACCGCGGCGCAGATACGGACACAGCTGGAGGCTGAGGGTATTGATCTGTCCCAGGCAAGGGTGGTGGCGACAGGATACGGCAGGATATCTGTGCCCTACGCGGACAAGTGTGTTACCGAGATCACCTGCCACGCCCGCGGCGCCTGCTATATCCATGGGCTTCAGGATCTTAAGGTCATAGACATAGGCGGTCAGGATACGAAGATCATCCTTGTGAGGGACGGGATGGTGTCAGACTTCCTGATGAATGATAAATGCTCCGCCGGTACCGGGCGTTTCCTGGAGATCATGGCGAATACCCTTGCCGTGCGGCCGCAGGAACTGTGCGGGCTGGCCGCGGAGGGCGGCGGCACGTCGATAAGCTCGATGTGTACGGTATTTGCGGAGTCGGAAGTCACAAGCCTGATCGGCAGAGGAGAAAAGCGTGAGAATATCGCCTATGCTGTCGTCGATTCGATCGTGCAGAAGGTTGCCGGACAGTACACGCGGGTATCAGGCGAGGACGCGCAGCCCTGCCTGACCGGCGGCCTGTGCGGCGTGGAGTATCTCAGAGGGTCGATCTCACAGGCGATAGGGCGGGAGATAATTGCCGCCCCCGACGGCAGGTACGCAGGAGCCATAGGTGCGGCGCTGAACGCGGCATCAGTCAGATGAATATCAGGAGGTATTGCAGCAGATGACGAAATTGCAGACAAGAGAGATACCGCTCCCGGATGATTTTGTATCATACCCGGAGGCAAGAAAAAACGCGTTTTTAAAGCTTAAGAAACTCAAGGAGGAGGGCCGGAATGTCATCGGCATATTCTGCGCTTACACGCCGTACGAGATAATCGATGCGGCCGGCGCTGTCCCTGTGAGTCTCTGCGCGGTGGGCGAGGAAAATATCCCCTTTGCGGAGACGGATCTCCCCAAGAATCTCTGCCCGCTGATCAAGGCGAGCTACGGTATAGCGATCAAAGACAGGTGTCCATTCTTCTATTTCTCAGATATGATCATGGGTGAGACGACATGCGACGGCAAAAAGAAAATGTATGAGCTTATGGACAGGAAACTTAAGCATACACATGTGTTCAACCTGCCGAACAGCCAGAATGCTGCCTTTGCTGAGGAAATGTGGAGGCAGGAGGTCGTCAATGCTGCCAGGGATATCGAGGATTTCTTTGGAGTAGAGATCACTGAGGACAAGCTTAAAAAGGCCATAAAGCTGCGCAACAGAGAGAGAAAGGCGATGATGGATTTTTTTGAGACAGGGAAGCTCAAACCTTCGCCGATCTCAGGATATGAGATGGTCAGCGTATCTTCGTCTAACGATTACGCTTTCGATCTTGAGAAGAAGATCGCTTTCCTTGAAAAACGCACAGGAGAACTTAAGGATCTGTATGAGACGCAGTTAAAGGGAAAGCCCTCCAGACCCAGGATAATTGTCACCGGCTGTCCTTCTCACGGCGTGATAGATAAGCTGATCAGGAGGATAGAAGATCTGGGAGCTGACATTGTCTGCTTCGACAGCTGCAACGGGGCAAAGGAAAAGCGTGACACAGTAGATGAGAACATGGATCCCTATACGGCGATCGCCCAGAAGTACCTGCGGATAAACTGCTCAGTGATGAGTCCCAATGAAGGAAGATATAAGGTGCTGGGCGAGCTTATAGATGATTACCAGGCAGATGGCGTCATTGAGCTGGTGCTGGTGGCATGCCATACTTTTGCGATCGAAGCGGCCTCAATAAAAGAATTTGTGACAAAGGAAAAGAATATCCCTTATCTGGAGATAACGACAGATTATTCTGCCTCCGACCAGGGGCAGATCGACACCAGGCTGGGTGCCTTTATCGAGATGCTGGAGTAATGCCGGCTGGAACGCGCGTTCCGCGGCAGCGTATGATATGAGATGCCGGGCTGATAAAGCCCGGCATCTGTAAGTTTATTTCTGATCCGCTGTCCCCGCGGCGTTCCCTGAACTATCGGCATTCAGCGGACAGCTCGGAGTGTTCCTGGATCTTGCTGTCTATATACGGCTCCACGGCGTCGATGAATTCTTCGCTCCTGAGCCACCAGTCCTCCGGCCGGCTGTACCTGATGCACACGTCATCGAGGGAGTACATGGCGATCTGCCTGAGCTTCCCGCGGATGAAGAGGCTGAAATCGTCGAACCTGACCTTCAGTATGTTCTCTGTGTCAGGCATTATGAACAATGCCTTCTTTACAGTTATAGCGAAGACCTGGATGAGGGCATTGTCGTGATAGTCTCCCTTGTCTATGTGCTGGCGCAGGCTCCCGAGATGTGTGATATCTTCATTGGACAGCTTAGCCCCGAGATAGTATTTGAGACTGTCCCTGATCGCGTCCTCATAGCTCTGCTCAGGCTCAAAATGCGTGGTCTGGAGCAGGTCATATTTCCCGGGAAAAAGCTCGCGCTTCCTGGAACGCTTCTGTATCATTATATAAGCATCGTCGCCGGACCACTGGAACATCCAGATATGCGCTACCTGATGCAGCAGGCCCTTCCTGTGGACCTCTTCCCGAGTCCTGGTTCCGATATTGTTGAATTCTTCATCATATATCTTTAAAATATCGCTCCCTCTGTACATGCGCAAAACCCCTTAAAAATATTTGTAAATAATGACGGCTGGATAAGCGGGAAATTCCCGCGTTCTATTTAAGCTTCAACTGGCTGCTGTCACTTACATAATAAGACTGTTTCCATTAATTTACAAGAAATTTTTGGCTGTCAGGGGCATCTTTTTAAAACAGGCGTGAGAATACGGCCGGCTGATGGACATGCCGGCCCGGATTGTGGTATATTTATACAGACGGGATGATTTTGCCGGCTAAAACTGCGCTGTGTTAAAGCAGGCCGGCGGTCTAAGCGGAAGGAGGCGCGGGTATGGCTGCATTTGAGAGGATCAGCTCAGGTATACCGCAGATGGACAAGTGCCTCGACAATATGAGGCTGGGCGACAATGTTGTCTGGAGGGTATCCGACCTGGAGGAGTTCAGACAGTTTATGCTTCCCTATGTGGATCAGGCTGTCAGGGATAAAAGGAACCTTATCTATATCAGGTTCGCGGAGCATCCGCCGCTGCTGGAACCGCGCGAGGGGCTGAAGATAGTGAATATCGAGCTCTCGCACCGCTTTGAGAAATTTACGGTGCAGATACATGACCTTATCGCCAAGGAAGGGCGGGGGGCTTTCTACGTTTTTGACTGCCTCTCGAGCCTGCAGACTGCGTGGGCTACGGACCTGATGATGGGGGCATTCTTCCATCTCACCTGCCCGTACCTGTTCGAGCTGGACACGCTGGCGTTTTTCCCGATACTCAGGGGCCGCCATTCCTTCGAGACCATAGCGGTGATCAGGGACACGACCCAGCTTTTCCTGGATGTCTACAGCTCGGAGGGCAGCGCGGGGAATGCCGCTGTTCCCGGGAAAAACGGGATCTATTATGTGCGTCCGATAAAGGTGTGGAACCGCTATCTGCCGACCATGTTCCTGCCGCACGTCTATGAGCCGGCGGCGGGCCGCTTCGAGCCGATCATGGACGGCATAGAGGTGAGCAGCTTTTATCAGCGGATGAACGATACGATACGCGAGAACCAGGACCTGAATACGGACAGCTGGCACCGACTCTTCCAGAACACGGAGATACTCTTCAGGAACGGGATAGATGTGTCGGACGCCTGCGCCAGGATGTGCGAGATCATGCTGACGAGAGACAGGAAGCTGCGGGTGCTGATAAAAGAAAATTTCCAGCCGCAGGACTATTTTGAGATCAGCCGGCGGATGATCGGCACCGGTCTTATCGGCGGCAAGGCGACAGGCATGCTGCTGGCCAGGAAGCTCGTCCAGAACAGCAGGCCCGATATCTACGCGAGACTGGAGCCGCATGATTCCTACTATGTGGGCTCGGATGTCTTCTACACCTACCTGGTGGACAACGAGCTGTGGGACCTGCATCTGCGCCAGCGCAAGGACGAAGGATATTTTGCCCTCTCCGGACAGATGAAAGAAAAGATAATGGGCGGGCATTTTTCCGCCTCGCTGCAGGAGCAGTTCGCGAGGCTGCTGGATTATTACGGGCAGGATCCGGTTATCGTGCGCTCCTCTAGCATACTTGAGGACGGATTCGGGAATGCCTTCGCGGGCAAGTACGAGTCGGTATTCTGCTCGAACAGCGGCACGCCGCAGGAGCGGCTTGAGGAATTTGAAAACGCGGTCAGAACGGTGTATGCCAGCACGCTGAGCCTGTCGGCGCTCGATTACAGGATGAGGCGCGGGCTCGACAAGCGGGATGAGCAGATGGCGCTGCTGGTACAGCGTGTCTCGGGCTCCCGGCGGGCCGATCACTTCCTGCCCTGCGCTGCCGGCGTCGGCTATTCGGTCAGCCCCTACAGGCTGTCGCCGGACCAGCAGGAGAAGGGCATGCTCCGCCTCGTGATGGGGCTGGGTACCGCGGCTGTGGACCGCGAGCGCTCATATCCGAGGATAGTCGCGCTGGACAGCCCGGAAAAGGTGACGGCAGTGACCGACACCCAGCGTCAGCAGTATTCGCAGCAGGAGATAGATGCCGTCAATACGCTCACCGGATCGGTGGACGGGCTCAGCTGCGGCTGGGCCGCCGAAAATTTCCCGCGGGAGCTCACGGAGCTGCTGATGTCGCACAACCGTGATACGGAGCGCATGTTCAGGGAGCGGGGACAGAAGCGCGAGATATATTTTGCCTCCTGCGACGGCATCGTGAAGAACAGGCAGCTGATGGCGGACATGAGCGATATACTGAAGCTCCTGATGGATAATTATGAGTGTCCGGTGGACATCGAGTACACGATCAATATCTCCCGGGCCGCCTACGTGATAGACCTGCTTCAGTGCAGGCCGCTGCAGCAGCAGGGCGGCGGGGGCGTCAGCGTGAAGATCCCCGCGGATATCCCGGCTGAGAAGATATTTTTAAAGAGCAGGGATGCCTCGATGGGATTCTCCCGGAAGGTTGAGCTGGACTATATCGTATATATCGATCCGGTCGCCTATTACAATATGCCCTACAGGGACAAGTACCGGGTGAGGGACGCGCTGGGAAGGATAAACTGGCATTTCCGGGGAAAGGGCAGACATCTGATGCTGCTCGCGCCAGGCAGGATATGCACCTCGTCGCCGGAGCTCGGCGTGCCGACCACCTTCGCGGATATCAGCGAATTTGAGATAATAGCGGAGGTCGCGGAGACGAGAGCCGGCTACATGCCGGAGCTATCCTACGGGAGCCATATTTTCCAGGATCTAGTCGAGGCGCAGATACTCTACACGGCTGTTTTCGCGGATGCCAAGACAGAGAGATTCGCCCCGGAGCTGCTGGGAACGCTGCCGCAGGCAGAGGCGGATTACATGTACGAAGGCGGGAGACCCGACGGCGGCCCGGAGCCGGCGCCGGAGAATGCTGTAAAGCTCTCTGATATCGTGAAGCTCTACGATGTCTCCGGCAGGGGCTGCAGCGTATATTACGACATGATAGAGAAGGAGCTGCTGGGCGAGCTTGGCTAAAATCAAGGTTGACACGCAAACTTACTTACATTATAATGGGTTAATATCCGGAAGACTTCATATATTATGTGTATGCTGCTCCGGAACATATTTTATCCGTAATAACTGTGACGGAGACAGTAGCTTTGCGTGAAATCCAGCAGAGAGCCGGGCTTTGGTGCGAACCGGCGTGAGTAGCGCAGATGTGAATATCACTCCCGAGTTGCAGGCTGAATGTATGAGAAAGAGATTATCTGCGTGTAGGCTGTGCCGGTTTTCCGCCGTTAAAGGGAACGCATATGACAGTATGCTGCGTTAGGTGGTTGATGATGCCCTCATTCCTATGCGGATTGAGGGCTTTTTGTATGAAAAGGAAATTTCAGTGATTTTTCCGTCTATGAGGAGGATGTAAAAGGTGTACGACAAGGTCAACGCGAATCATGATTTTGTTGAAAGGGAAGACAAGACCCTGAAGTTCTGGCAGGACAATAAGATCTTCGAGAAGAGCATCGAGCTGCGCCAGCACAGCCCGGAATTTACGTTTTATGACGGCCCGCCGACAGCGAACGGCAAGCCGCATATCGGGCACGTGCTCACCCGTGTTATCAAGGATATGATCCCCAGATATAAGACCATGAAGGGATACAAGGTCCCCCGGAAGGCCGGCTGGGATACACACGGACTGCCTGTGGAGATAGAGGTCGAGAAGCAGCTTGGCCTGGACGGCAAGGAGCAGATCGAGGAGTACGGCATGGAGCCGTTCATCGAGAAATGCAAGGAGAGCGTCTGGCAGTACAAGGGGATGTGGGAAGAATTCTCGGAGGCTGTAGGCTTCTGGGCTGATATGGATAATCCCTACGTCACCTACCACAATACCTTTATCGAGTCCGAATGGTGGGCCCTCAAAAAGATCTGGGACAAGGGCCTGCTGTATAAGGGCTATAAGGTAGTGCCCTACTGCCCGCGCTGCGGCACCCCGCTCTCCAGCCATGAGGTGGCCCAGGGCTACAAGACCCTCAAGGAGCGCTCAGCTGTCGTAAGGTTCAAGGTCAAAGGCGAGGACGCTTATTTCCTGGCATGGACAACAACGCCCTGGACACTGCCCTCGAACGTCGCGCTCTGCGTGAATCCGGAAGAGAGCTACTGTAAGGTAAAGGCCGCTGACGGATATACCTATTATATGGCAAAGGACCTGCTGGACACAGTGCTCGGCGGCCTCGCGCAGAAGTGCGCGGAGAAAGGCGGCGAGGCTGCGGCAGCTGATTACGAGATACTTGAGACTTACGTAGGCAGAGATCTTGAGCACAGGGAATACGAGCCGCTTTACGACTGCGCGGCTGCCAAGGCAGCGCAGCAGCACAAGAAGGGCTTCTACATACTCTGCGATAATTATGTAACTATGACAGACGGTACCGGAATCGTTCACATTGCCCCCGCTTTCGGCGAGGACGATGCCAGGATCGGCAGGAAATACGACCTGCCCCTGGTACAGTTTGTCGATGAGAATGGCTGCATGACGCAGGAGACTCCGTTCGCAGGCATGAGGGCCAAGCCTTCCGCCCGCGAGCTGGCGCAGGATCCGCCGGCAGTCAGCGCGGATCCGGCGGTGCTCAGGGATCTGGAGAAGAGCGGCAAGCTGTTCTCAGCCCCGAAGTTCGAGCATGACTATCCTCACTGCTGGCGCTGTGACACCCCTCTTATCTACTACGCGAGGGAGTCATGGTTCATCGAGATGACCAAGGTCAAGGATGAGCTGGTAAGGAACAACAATACTGTAAACTGGATCCCCGAGGGCATCGGCAAGGGCCGTTTCGGCAACTGGCTGGAGAATATCCAGGACTGGGATATCAGCCGTGACCGCTACTGGGGCACCCCGCTCAACATCTGGGAGTGCGGGAACTGCGGACACAGGAGCAGCATCGGCAGCATCGAAGAGCTGAAGCAGATGTCAGACAACTGTCCTGATGAGATCGAGCTTCACCGTCCCTACATCGACGCTGTGACCTGCAGATGCCCTGAGTGCGGCAAGCCCATGCACCGCGTGCCTGAGGTCATCGACTGCTGGTTCGATTCCGGGTCCATGCCGTTCGCGCAGCATCATTATCCGTTTGAGAACAAGGAGCTGTTCGAGGAGCAGTTCCCCGCGGACTTTATCTCGGAGGCTGTCGACCAGACGAGAGGCTGGTTCTACTCGCTGATGGCTATCTCGACGCTGATCTTTGACAGGTCTCCGTTCAAGAACGTTATCGTCCTCGGACATGTCCAGGATGAGAACGGCCAGAAGATGAGCAAGTCAAAGGGAAATGCGGTCGATCCCATGGATGCCCTGAGAAAGTACGGCGCGGATGCCGTCCGCTGGTATTTCTACTCGAACTCAGCTCCCTGGCTGCCTAACCGTTTCCACGAGAAGGCAGTGCTCGAGGGACGCAGCAAGTTCATGGGCACCCTGTACAATACCTACGCGTTTTATGTGCTCTATGCAGAGATCGACAAGTTCGATCCGACGGCATATAAACTTGAGTACGACAAGCTGCCGGTCATGGACAAATGGATACTTTCCAGACTCAACTCCGCCGTCAAGGCTGTGGACGAGGACCTGGACGCTTACAGGATCCCCGAGTCCGCGAAGGCGCTGCAGGAGTTCGTCGACGACCTGAGCAACTGGTATGTGAGAAGAAGCCGTGAGAGATTCTGGGCAAAGGGCATGGAGCAGGACAAGATAAACGCCTACATGACGCTTTACACCTGCCTCGTCAATATCTGCAAGGCCGCTTCGCCGATGATCCCCTTCATGACGGACGAGATATACAGGAACATCGTGGTAAATGTCGATCCCAAGGCTCCGCAGAGCATACATCTGTGCGACTTCCCGACAGTCAACGAGGCACATATCGACAAGGAACTTGAGGCGAATATGAAGAATGTCCTTGACATCGTCGTGCAGGGACGTGCCTGCAGAAATGCGGTCAATATCAAGAACAGGCAGCCGATCGGGAAAATGTACGTCAAGGCTCCGTTCAGGCTTGACGAATTCTTCGCCGATATCATCAGGGATGAGCTCAATGTGAAGGAGCTGGTGTTCACGGATGACGTGAGCAGCTTTACTTCCTACAGCTTTAAGCCACAGCTGCGCACGGTCGGCCCCAGGTACGGCAAGAGACTTAACGGCATCAGGGCCTATCTGTCCTCTGTGGACGGCAACAAGGCCATGGCAGAGCTGAGGGAGAGCGGCGCGCTGAAATTTGACGTCGACGGCGATGAGATCGTGCTGAGCGAGGACGATCTGCTCATCGATGCAGCTCAGATGCCGGGGTACGTATCGGATACAGAGTATGACACGACGGTCGTGCTGGATACGAACCTGAACGCAGAGCTTATAGAAGAAGGATTTGTCCGCGAGATCATCTCCAAGGTGCAGACCATGCGCAAGGAGGCTGATTTCGAGGTCATGGATCATATCCGCCTTTACATTGCTGAAAATGACAGCATCAGGGATCTGGCAAAGCGCAACGCGGCTGAGATCAGCAGCGAAGTCCTTGCAAATGAGATCCTGTATGATACAATGGGCGGGTACAGCAAAGAATGGAACATTAACGGAGAGAAGGTTTCTATCGGCGTTGAGCGCTTATAGCGCGGCGCTGACAGTGCGAGGCGAAAGCAAAGCACTAATTAAGGAGGCATGAAACCGATATGAGTGAGGAGCTTAGGGAGAGAAAGTTCAGAAAAGAAGTATTTCGCAAGGAAGTTATAGACAGTCTTAAATATAATTTCAGAAAGACCGTGGAGACCGCGACGAAGCAGGAGATGTTTCAGGCGGTGTCCATGGCAGTCAAGGATTTTATCGTAGATGACTGGATCTACTGCCACAGGGAGTTTGCCCGCAGGGACGTAAAAAGAGTGTATTACATGTCTATGGAGTTCCTGATGGGGCGCGCCCTCGGCAATAACCTGATCAATCTGTGCTGCTATGACGATGTCAGCGATGTCCTGGAGGAGTTCGGAGTCGATCTGAACGCCCTAGAGGACGAGGAGCCTGACGCAGGCCTGGGGAACGGCGGTCTCGGCCGTCTTGCTGCCTGCTTTTTGGACTCGCTCGCTGCCCTGAATTATCCGGCGTACGGCTGCGGGATCAGGTACAAGTACGGCATGTTCAAGCAGAAGATAGTCAACGGCGAGCAGGTAGAGGTGCCGGATGAATGGCTCAAGAACGGCAATCCTTTCGAGATAAAGAGGCCGGAATACACGCAGGAGATCCGTCTCGGCGGCTATGTGCGGGTAGAATATGACCAGAAGCTCGGCAGGAACCGCTATATACTTGAGGATTATCAGTCAGTTATGGCAGTGCCCTACGATATTCCCATCGTCGGCTACAACAACGGTATCGTCGATTCGCTGAGGATATGGGATGCCGAGCCGGTAACGGAGTTCAATCTGGTGCTCTTTGACAAGGGCGAATACAACAAGGCGCTCGAGCAGCAGAGCCTGGCGAAGTCTATCGTCGAGGTGCTCTACCCGAACGATACGCATTACAGCGGCAAGGAGCTGAGGCTCAAGCAGCAGTATTTCTTCGTGTCGGCGACGCTGCAGCAGGTGATCAAGAAGTTCAAGACCACGCATGACGACCTGCACCTTCTGCCGGAGAGAGTGGTATTCCAGCTCAACGATACCCATCCGACGATAACGGTGCCGGAGCTTATGAGGATACTCGTGGACGAGGAGGATCTCGAGTGGGATGACGCCTGGTCCATAGTTACAAAGTGCTGCGCGTATACCAACCACACCATCATGTCCGAGGCTCTGGAGAAATGGCCGGTCGATCTGTTCATGAGGCCGCTGCCCCGTGTATACCAGATCGTCGAGGAGATCAACAGGCGTTTCGTGATGAAGATCGAGGAGACCTACCCGAACCAGTACTGCAAGGTCAAGAATATGGCCATTATCTACGAGGGCCAGGTCAGGATGGCCAATATGGCTATCGCGGCGGGATTTTCGGTAAACGGCGTCGCCAAGCTGCACACGGAGATACTCAAGGAGCGCGAGCTGAAGGATTTCTATGAGATGATGCCCGAGAAGTTCAACAACAAGACCAACGGCATCACCCAGAGACGTTTCCTGCTTCACGCCAATCCGCGTCTCGCGGACTGGGTGACAGAGAAGATCGGCACAGATGAGTGGATAACAGACCTGTCGCTGATAAAGGGCATCGCGCCGCTGGCGGATGACCCCGAAGCCCGCAGGGAATTTGCCGAGATCAAATACAAGAACAAGCTGCGCCTGATCGACTACATCAGGGTAAATAATGAGATAGAGCTCTCGCCGGATATGATCTTCGACGTCCAGGTCAAGAGGCTTCACGAGTACAAGCGTCAGCTTCTGAACATCATGCATATAATGTATCTGTACAATAAGCTGAAGGCAGACCCGGGCATGGATTTCCATCCGACGGCATTTATCTTCGGCGCCAAGGCGGCCGCAGGCTATGTGACTGCCAAGCAGACGATCAAGCTGATAAATTTCGTCGCCGATGTGATCAACAATGATCCCGCGGTGAATGACAAGATGAAGGTAGTCTTCATAGAGAACTACTGTGTCTCGAATGCCGAGATCATTTTCGCGGCCAGCGACGTCTCTGAGCAGATATCGACTGCCAGCAGGGAGGCTTCGGGCACCAGCAACATGAAGTTCATGCTCAACGGCGCCATCACCCTGGGCACTATGGACGGCGCGAACGTTGAGATAGTGGAAGAGGTCGGCGAGGAGAACGCGTTCATCTTCGGCCTCAGCTCCAAGGAAGTTATGGATTATGAGGCAAACGGAGGATATAACCCGAGGGATATCTACAACAATGATCCCGACGTGAGACAGGTGATGGACCAGATGGTCAACGGAACTTTTTCAAACGGCGATACAGAGACCTTCAGGGCGCTCTACAATTCGCTGCTTGAGAAGGATGTGTATTTCGTCCTGAAGGATTTCCGGTCTTACGCCGATGCGCAGCAGCGCGTCAACAAGGCTTACCGTGACAGGGACAGCTGGCTGAAGATGGCCATGCTCAACACGGCGTGCTCAGGCAAGTTCTCCTCCGACAGGACGGTCGAGGAATATGTCCGCGACATCTGGCACCTGGAAAAAGTATTTGTTATGTAAATATATCGGCAGCTGAGGAGCCTTACGGCTCCTGCATGGCCCGCCGTCACAGGAAAGCGGGCCGGTGAGGAAAGTAAGTGTAAGTGATATGGAAAATATGATAACTGTGAGGGAGCTCTATCGTTCCCCGGAGAAATACATCGGAACTAAGATAACTGTAGGGGGCTGGATCCGCAATCTGCGCGATTCGAAGACCTTCGGGTTCCTGGTCGTGAACGACGGAAGCTATTTCCAGCCGCTCCAGATCGTCTACGGAGATTCCCTGGAGAATTTTTCAGAGATCAGCCATATGAACATAGGAGCAGCAGTGATCGTTAAAGGGACGCTGGAGGCGACGCCGGCTGCCAAGCAGCCGTTTGAGATCCAGGCAGATTCCATAGCGGTCGAGGGGGCGTCGACACCGGATTATCCGCTGCAGCCCAAGCGCCACACACTCGAATATCTCAGAACGATCGGCCATCTGCGCGCGAGGACCAATACCTTCCAGGCTGTTTTCCGCGTGCGCTCGCTGCTGGCTTACGCCCTGCACAGATTCTTCCAGGAGAGGGATTTCGTGTATGTGCACACGCCGGTCATCACCTCGAGCGACGCCGAGGGCGCCGGGGAAATGTTCAGGGTCACCACCCTTGACATGGATGCGCTGCCGCTCACCCCTGAGGGGAAAACGGATTACGGCAAAGACTTTTTCAGGAAACCGACGAACCTTACGGTCAGCGGTCAGCTCGGCGCTGAGACCTTCGCGATGGCTTTCAGGAATGTCTACACCTTCGGACCTACCTTCAGGGCGGAGAATTCCAACACCACCCGCCATGCCGCGGAGTTCTGGATGATCGAGCCGGAGATCGCCTTCGCCGATCTGCAGGATGACATGGAGCTCGCCGAGGCGATGATGAAGTACATCATCAATTACGTGCTCGAGAATGCCCCGGAGGAGATGAATTTTCTCAACAGCTTCGTAGACAAGGGCCTGCTTGAACGCCTGAGGCATGTGGCCTCATCGGATTTCGCCCGCATCACCTACACCGAGGCGGTGGAGCAGCTGGAAAAGCACAATGACAAGTTCGACTACAAGGTGAGCTGGGGCTGCGATCTGCAGACAGAGCACGAGCGCTATCTCACCGAGAAGATATACAAGCGCCCGGTATTCGTGACGGATTACCCGAAGGATATCAAGGCCTTCTACATGAAGCAGAACGCTGACGGGAAAACCGTCGCGGCTGTGGATCTGCTTGTCCCCGGCATCGGTGAGATCATCGGCGGAAGCGAGCGTGAGTATGACTATGACAAGCTTCTTGCCCGCATGAAAGAGCTGGGCATGAACACTGCGGATTATGATTTCTATCTTGATCTCAGGAGATACGGCACTACTCATCATGCAGGGTACGGTCTCGGCTTCGAGAGATGCGTCATGTACCTTACCGGCATGGGCAATATCAGAGACGTGCTGCCGTTCCCGAGAACAGTAGGCACCTGCGAGCTGTAGTCAGAGTTTTTTTGAAAAAGAGGGGAGGCGTATCCGGTGCCGGAAGTTCTGAATGACTTTATTTTCAGCCTGAATACTGTCCTCCCTGTTTTTGTCATTGTCATGGTGGGCTACTACATACGCCACCGGGGCACGGTAGACGACAATTTTATCAGCTGCGTGTCGAATGTCGTCTTCTATTACGCCCTGCCGGCAGGAATTTTCCTGGATGTCGCGCAGACAGATACGGCAGAGCTGTTCAATCCGCGTTTCGTGATGGTGACGCTGCTGGGAACGGCAGGCGTGTTTTTCGCCGCCTGGTTCGTCATCAGCAGGTTTTACCATGACAGGAAAGAGGTCGCTGCCGCGGTGCATTCCGCGTACAGGGGCAATTTTATCTATATAGGCATCCCTATAATCCAGAATATACTGCAGACAGACAAGCTCACCTGCTCTGTTCTGGTGATAACCTTCGTGCTGTCGCTGTATAATGTCCTGGCAGTGTTCATACTCTCTGTATCCGCAGGCGATATGACAAAGATGCATCCAGGCAGGCTGGCGCTGACGATACTTAAAAACCCGATGATCGTCGCGACGCTCATGGGTGTGGCCTACGCCATGACAGGGCTTCCGCTGCCCACGGTTGCCCAGCAGTCTCTTTCCTACCTGAAGGTCATCGCCTCGCCGCTGGCGCTGCTGATGATCGGCATGCGCATGTACGGCAACTCCTTCAGCGGAGAGGGAGGGCTCATACGCCTGTCGCTTTTCTTCAAGCTGGTGCTCGGACCGCTGGTTATGACGCTGATCGCGGTTTTCCTGGGCATGTCGCAGGAAGAGATCGTCACGATATACGTCCTCTTCGGCGTGCCGTGCGCGATGAATGTCTACATAATGACAAAGAGCATGGGCGGGGACGACGGCATAGCCGCGAACATTATCGTGAGCTCGGTTATTCTGTCGATATTTACAATGACAGTCGGGATCTTCATGCTGAGGACTTTCGGCATAGTGTGATACAGGAGTGAGAGAATGCAGTATATATATTTCATGCGCCACGGAGAGACCGCCTACAATCTGGCGGGCAGGGTCCAGGGCGGTACTGACATACCGCTGAATGAGACAGGGATCAGGGAAGCATACCTGGCGCGTGATTATTTTGAGAAAAATCATGTTTACTTTGACAGGGTCGTCAGCAGCCCGCTCAGGCGCGCCCGCAGGACCGCTATGATCGTATCGGGCAGGCCGCAGACTGAGATCGCGGAGGATCCCCGCATTGTCGAGCTGAATTTCGGCGACGCCGAGGGGAAGTTCGTCAGGGACCTGCCGGAGGGAGTGCTCAACCTTTTCTTTCACCCGGAGCGCTATGAGGTGCCGGCGAACGGGGAGAGCGTCCCTCAGCTCAGGCAGAGATGCTCAGCATTTCTTGCCGACATGGCGCAGATCTTCGACAGGGAGCCGGAGACGGAAAACATACTTGCCGTCTCACACGGCGCCGCGCTGCGCGGCATGATAAGCTGTATCGGCAATTCTGCCCCGGAGGATTTCTGGGTGGACAATCTGGAAAACTGCTGTTCTGTCAGAACCTCATACGCTGACGGGCAGTTTCACATTGAAGAATATCTGCATCCGCTCAGCGGGACGGAATTCATGGTGCCTCCGTGGAGAAGGATCCGCGGCGGCGGTGAGCCGGTCCTTGATGCAGCAGGCGGGATTGACGGGAGATGATCTGAGCGATGAGCAAACTGAAAAATGTGATAGATGCCAAGCTTCTTAGATTTATCATTGTCGGCGTGATAAATACACTGGTCGGTACAGCAATCATGTTCGGGCTGTACAACCTTGCCGGCTGCGGCTACTGGGTATCCTCGGTAGCGAACTATTCTCTGACAAGCATACTGAGCTTTTTCCTGAACAAGTATTTTACGTTCAGGAACAAGGGATTTTCCTGGGCCCAGGTGCTGCGCTTCATCATCAACATAGCCGTGTGCTATACTCTTGCATACGGTATCGCCAAGCCGCTCATGCTGTGGCTTTTGTCCGGCGCGGACAAAAAGCTTCAGGAGAACATCGCCATGTTCGTCGGGATGTGCCTGTTCACGGCTTTCAATTATCTCGGACAGAGATTCTTCGCCTTCAGCGAAAAAAAGTAAGAAAATATTAAAAAACATATCAGTAAAAGTGTATTGGAAGAGCATAGGGCCAATGATTGACCATTGGTCAGTTTCCGAGTATAATTCAAGGTACTTGAATCGGGAGGCGCCCTATGTTTTGGAAAAGACGGAATGTCGTACTGTTTTCGTTTCTGACAGCTTTTTTGCTCTTTTCACACGATGCCCTGGCATCGCAGGCGGAGCTGTCTGAGACAGCAGCGCCCCCGGCAGCCCAGGAGTCATACAGCGGGCTTGTCCGCTCCGCGGATGGTAAGATCTGCTGCTATGAGAGGGGGATCCTGGCCGTTAACTGCCTGAAAACTGTGGATTCGAAGCTTTATTATTTCACTGCAGACGGGTCGGCGCTTACGGATTCCTGGAAAGATACAGGCGGGTACAGGTATTATTTCGGGTCTGACGGCTGTGCCTATACGGGAAGCCGCCTGATCGGCAGCTGCTACTATATTTTCGACGAAGAGTGCAGGCTCAGCAAGACCGGGAAGAAGCATATCGCCGTGTACGGCAGCAGGAAGTATTACGTGGACAGGAACGGCAGAGCGATACCGGGGTGGAACATAGTCAGCAGCAATGTTATCTATGCCAGCGAGAGCGGCAGGCTTGCCGCGGATAAGAAGGTAAGCTACATAAAGTTCAACGCCCAGGGCTTCGCTGTGAATAAATATCAGGCTGTCGCCAAGATATACGCCAGAAAGTTCATAAATAAACATACAAGGCAGGGGTGGTCGAGAAAAAGAAAGCTGCGTGCCTGTTTTTATTATCTGCTCAGTCACCGGAGCTATGTAGCGCATAATGTTTCCGATCACAGGGCATATAAGACCAATACCTGGCAGTATAAGGCTGCTGTCGAGATACTGGCGAGCAGGCATCTGACCGGCAACTGCAGGAATTTCGCCGCGGCATTTGCCGCGATAGCCAGGGAGCTGGGATATCAGCCTTATGTATGGAGCATGAAAACACATTCCGTCGTCAAGATCGGCAACAGCTTTTATGACAGTCTCTACGGAAGAGGACTTTTTGAGGGCAGAAGACGCACGAACTACGTAAAAGCAAACAAATTTAAGTTTTAAATTTGACTAATTTCATCATTGCCGCTGCCTGCTGCTTAGTGTATAATTCGCTTATGCTAATGCCTGCTGCCGGCAGCCTTCGGGACATGATAGATCAGCGTTCTGGCGACAATCTGACACGAGGTATGATGGCATGACTAAGAAAAAATATTTGTTAACGACACTTTGCTGTATGTTCACGCTTTTTTTTGCGGCGTTCAGATCATATGCGTCGGACTCTCCGGCAGTCAGCAGCGCAGCTGCTGTCTCGGGGACAGTGTCCGCTGTCCCGGACGGTCTGCAGACGATAGATCAGAAGATATATTATTATGAGAATGGCAGCCCTGCCGTCAATTGTCTGAAGACGGTGAATTCTGCCATATACTATTTCGGGGCTGACGGTTCAGCTCTTAAGAATTCCTGGAAGAAGATGTCCGACGGCTCACAGTATTATTTCGGGGCTGACGGCATCGCCTACAGCGGATGCAGCCGTCTGATAGACGGATATTATTATGTCTTCAACACGAACGGAAAGCTCTGCACGCGTTCCGTGAAAGGCCTGGTGAATATCGGCGGCTTTACCTATTTCGTCTCCAGGGGAGGAATGGCGGTCTCGGGATGGCAGATCGTCAACGACAGCGTCGTCTACGCCTATCCGTCGGGAAAGATCGTCAAGAACCAGAAGGTAAGCTATATCAGCCTTAACAGCAATGGCTACGCCAAGAATAAGTATCAGGCTCTCGCGAAGATCTACGCCCGGAAGTTCATAGACAGACATACAAAATCTACATGGTCGAGGAAAAAGAAGCTCAATGCCTGTTTCTGGTATATCCTGAAGCACAGGCATTATGTGGCGCATTATATTTCAGACAGAAGAGCGTCAACGACGAACGGCTGGCAGTACAAGGCCGCTGTCGAGATGCTTTCCACCAGAAGGCTCACCGGGAACTGCCGCAGCTTTGCCTCCTCCATTGCCGCTATCGCCAAGGAACTGGGCTATAAGCCGGTCATATACAGCATGAGCTGGCATTCCGTAGTCCGCATCGGCAATAAATGGTATGACAATATGTACGGCGGCCTCTGCGGTATAAAAAAGAGGTCCTATTACAGCAGTGCCAGAAAGAAATTTACATTTTAGAGAGTAGTTATGGATTTTACTTCTTACGCGTTTTTGCTTTTTCTGCTGGTAGTTTTTATAGTATACTACCTGATCCCGAAGCGTTTTCAGTGGGTATTCCTGCTGGCGGCCAGCTATTTCTTCTATTTCTGGTCAATGAAGGCGCTGACGGTCGTGCTCTTCGCGGTATCGCTGCTGGTCTGGCTGGTGTCAATCGGCGTCGAGAAGCAGGCCGGCACGGAGGCGGGATATCTGGCGGAGCATCGCGGGAATACACCTCGCGAGGAACTGCTCGCCTATAAAAAGCAGTCAGCGAAAAAGAAACACAGGATCATGCTGACAGGGCTCCTGGGGGCCCTGGCGATACTGGGAGTTTTCAAATATACCGGATTTGTCTTTGACAATATCAACAGCATCGTCTGGAGCTTCAATTTGGGTGACGGCTTTACGGCTCCGAACATACTGCTGCCGATGGGACTTTCGTTCTATACACTGCAGTCGCTGGGATATCTGCTGGATGTGTACTGGGGCCGGTATCCGGCACAGCACAGTTTCCCGAGATTCCTGCTGTTCGTCTCCTTCTTTCCTCAGCTGGTCCAGGGACCTATCAGCAGGTACAATGCTCTTGCCAAGACGCTTTACGCCGAGCACAGCTTCGACTGGAGAAATGTCCGCTTCGGACTTGAACGTATACTGTGGGGCCTTTTTAAGAAGCTGGTCATCGCGGATGCCGTCAGGCAGCTGGTGCTGGCGACGACGACCGACGCCGACAATGAAGTCTACACCGGCGCCTGGGTGCTGGTAGGACTGCTGGCTTACTCCATCGACCTGTACGCGGATTTCACGGGCGGCATCGATATCACGATAGGCGTCGCTCAGGTCCTCGGGATACACGTCGAGGAGAACTTTATAAGGCCGTATTTTTCCAAGAATATCGCCGAGTACTGGCGCCGCTGGCACATATCGATGGGGACCTGGTTCAGGGATTACATTTTTTATCCCCTGAGCCTGAGCAACGGTCTGTTCAAACTCTCGAAGTCCAGCAGGAAGAGGCTGGGAAGGAAATACTCCCGCAGGCTTCCGGTATGGATCGCGACGATGGTCACCTGGCTGGCTACCGGCGTATGGCACGGGGCAAAATGGTATTTTATAGTATGGGGCCTTCTGAACGGGCTGATCATACTTATCTCCGAGGAGCTGAAACCGCTCTACGCGCGCTTTCACGAGCGTCATCCGGGCGCGGCTTCATCCCGCGGCTACACAGCGTTCCAGGTCATCCGCACATTTCTGCTGATGGGTTCGCTGAGACTTTTCGACTGCTACCAGAGCGTTCCGCTGACATTTAAGATGTTCGGCTCGATGTTCAGGTATTTCAACCCGGCTGTGCTGACGCCCAAGGCGTTCTCGGAGTTCGGCATACCGCTGTACACATATATCCTGATAGCGATCGGGACCTTGCTGATGTTTACGGTCAGCATGATAGGAAGAAAAGAAGATATCCGCGAGACGATATCGCGGATGCCCTACGCGGCGCGCTTCTGTATTTTTACCGGGCTTTTCCTGACTGTGCTGCTGTTTGGACAGTACGGCGTAGGATTTGACGCGTCGGCGTTCATTTACAATCAATTCTAAGGAGGGCTTCATCGTGAAAATATGGATACGCCGTATAATCTCGATTGCTCTCGTGATCGTGCTGGTGTTGACGCTGCAGAGGCTCGTGGAGCCGAAGTATGTCAGTGACTTTATTGAAGGCGGCTTTACCGCCGAGTACTATCGTGAAAAGGAGAACCACCAGGTGCTGATGATCGGCGACTGTGAGCTCTATGAGAATTTCAGCCCCATCACGCTCTGGCGCAAATACGGCATCACGAGCTATATCCGCGGGAACGCGCAGCAGCTCGCCTGGCATTCCTACTACCTGCTCAGGGAGGCCCTTGAAGACGGGGAGAAACCGGATGTCGTGGTGTTCAGCGTTCTTGCCCTGAAGTACAATGTGCCGCAGAAAGAGGAATACAACCGGATGGTCTTCGATACGATGCGCTGGTCGCCGACGAAGGCGGAAGCAATCAATGTCTCCATGATGCCGGAGACTACTGACGAGGATACCGGCGATGTGACCCCCGCGGAGAACTTTGCCGATTATCTTTTCCCCATACTGAGATACCACAGCAGGATATGCAGTCTGGGCTCAGAGGACTTTGAATACTTTGCGAAGGACAGGCAGCGCACAACCGCCGGATATTATATGAGATGCGATGTGCTGCCGGTCGGGGCAGACGATGAGACTGACGAGACGGGGGAGACAGACGAGACTGATGGATCCGCTGCCGATGAGACGGCGGAAAGCGAGACTGAGGAGACAGTGGATACTGAGACTGATGAGACAGTGGATACTGAGACTGATGAGACAGTGGATACTGAGACTGATGAGACGGTGGATACTGAAACTGAGGATACCGGGAACGATGAGGAATCGGCAGATGAGGAAGAGACCGATGAGGAGGAGACTGATGAAGGCAGTCAGCCTCTGGGCAGCAACGCGATGTCATATCTGGACAAGATACGCGAGCTCTGCGACAAGAACGGGATCAAGCTTGTGCTGGTAAAGGCTCCCAGCCTCAGCCCTGAATGGTATGACACCTGGAATCAGCAGATAGTGGATTACGCGCAGAAATATGATCTGGATTACGTCAACCTGCTGGAAAAGGCAGATGAGGTCGGTATAGATTATAATACCGATACTTATGACGGCGGCCTGCATATGAATATCTACGGAGCAGAGAAATGCGCCGATTATCTCGGCAGATACCTTAAAGAGCATTTTTCTCTCAAGGATATGAGGAGCGATCCCCAGACCTCTGCTTACTGGACTCAGAAGGAGCAGTTCTATGAAGAGAAGAAGGCGGACCAGCTGAACCAGATCAGCAAATATGGCAAGGTGGTCAGCCCGTAGCCTGCCTAAGCGTCAAATGATATCCGCGGCACCGCGTATACGCGGGATGCCGATGATATATGCAGTCATCAAATAGTTTATTATGGAGGGAAAAAAATGAAAGCTTTTAAAAAATTCATGGCACTATGCCTGGTAATGGTAATGGCATTGACAGTTTCCGTACCTGTATTTGCTGCAACCGGCAGCTATTCATTCAAGTACGGTACCTACTCCCGTAAGCCCGGTCAGAGCATCGGGACGATGAAGTCCAAGTGGAAGCTCAAAGAGATCAGCCGCAAGACCAGCTGCGCTGGCGGCAACGGCCAGGATGTTACTTATTCACGCAGCGGGCTGAAGGTTTATGCTACCTCCAAGAGAAGAGGCGGCACCGAGTATATCTCCAAGATCGTCATCACCAGCAGCAGCTACAAGACCAGAGAAGGCGTTAAGGTCGGCAGCACCCTTGCAGCACTTAAGGCTAAATACAGCAATGCCAGGGCAAAGTCTTATGACAGCTCGACCTACACTGCTTCAAAGAGCGGCGTAAAGATCACTTTCAAGATCAGGAGCGGCAAGGTAAGGACTATCACTTATACTAAATAATTTACTGCGATCCGGTCCGTGCTGACTGCAGCGGCCGGAAAAATACAGCGGAGCCGGCCAGGCTTGAAGAAGATAGAAGCTTCAAGCCTGGCCGGCTTTTTTTCACTGCTCCCGCAGCCTGCGGATCAGCGAAATATCTGAAGATTTCACAATGGAATTCAGGAGCTGATTATGCTAGTATATAGGTGGACTTGCTGATCTGTCAGGGAGAGAATCGATATGTTAAAAGAAAAAAGATCTTTATCTGTATTGAACGCGGCGGTACTTGTGCTGGCGGCAGCGCTTATACTGAGTTTTGCCTTTACATTCAGCGCCAGGGCGCAGGGCAGCGCTTCCCAGGAGTCTGAGTCCTCGCAGCAGCGCAGCGGCTGGTATGGGAACTCTTATTACCAGGCCGGGACCAGGGTCAGCGGCTGGCAGGATATCGGCGGCAAACGGTATTATTTTACTGCTGCCGGATATATGACCGGGCTGATGCAGGTGGAGGGATCATATTATTACTTTGATACGCAGGGCGTGATGCTGACCGGTTGGCGTGATATCGGCGGCAGCAAGCATTTTTTCCTGGACAGCGGGAAAGCGGCGTACGGGTCGTTAAAGATCAGCGGGAAATATTATGTTTTCGATATCCGGGGGACATTGATGACAGGGAACGGGAAGAGGATCATCAGCGTCGGGGACGGATATAAATACTATGTCAGCAAGAGCGGCCGCGCGGTATCCGGCTGGATCTACGTTTCCAGCGTCAGGAAGGTCATCTGTGCCGGGACAGACGGGCGTCTCGCAGTGAATACAACTATTGACGGGATCAGGATAAACGGGAACGGCTACTGCAGCATCACGAATCAGGGCATAGCCCGCATTGAGGCCCGGAAGTTTATCAAAAAGCACACCAAAGCCAGCTGGAGCAGAACGAAGAAGTTCAAGGTATGCTGGCGCTATATCGTAGCATACAATAATTATGTAGCCATAGACCGTTCGAGCAAGTATTTTAAGAAGAACTGGGTATACAGGGTGGCGGTCGACATGTTCACCAGCGATCTCACAGGAGACTGCAACGGCATCGCCTGCGCAGCCGCGGCTGTAGCCAAGGAGCTTGGCTTCGAGCCCTATGTGATACGCACGGAAAATCATCACTGCTTCGTCATCGCGAAGGGCAGATACTACGATAACATGCACGGCGCAAAGTTTGCCGCGAAGAAGCATGGGAGCTATAAAGTCAAAGAGAAGATCAGGTTCTGAGCTTCCGCCGGCGCCGCGGGCCGCCAGCAGTTCACTGCATAAATCATCGGCTCAGTGATCAAAATATAAAAGCTGAGCGAGTAAAAATATGAAAAACCTCTTGCAATAATAAAAACAATCTGCTATCATATTTTGGTACGCAGTTGTGGCGGAATGGCAGACGCGCTAGATTCAGGTTCTAGTGAGGTAATACTCGTGTGGGTTCAACTCCCATCAACTGCAGCAAAATAAAAGGACCGGATCCTTTTCCTCTTGGAGAAGGGCCCGGTCCTTTTTGTCGTCCTGTTTTATTTTGCCATGCAGTCGTTTACCCAGGAGACGAAGTTGGCAACGTAGTCGCCGCTGCGCTCGGCAGTGGTGTGCTGCAGACCCCAGACGGTCGCGAAGTCTACGCTGTTCTTGCTGCTGTAGGCTGACGCCGCGAGGGCGAGATCGACCTCTGTACACAGAGATGTGTCGCTTTGGCCGATGCCGGTGCGGATGCGCCAGCAGCTGGCCACATTGGAAGTCTTGTATCCCGCGTAGTAGCTGCACATATAGTACATGGGATTATACATGCTGACGCGGACATCCACGGTGTTCCCGACAGAATCTTTCCTGGCGAGATCTGTGGTGAACGCAGACTCATAGTCTGTTCCGGAGACAAGCTTTGCCAGTATGGGATCGAAATGGGCGCCGCTGCCGTCGCCGTAGCCGAAGAGTGTATTTTCACCCTGTGAAGCGTCCAGCTGATCGAAAGCTCCGATGCCCTTGGAGGCTACCTTCATAGCCTTTGTAAAATCAGCGAGACTTGTGATCTTGGCGGTGTTGCTGGCTGAATCGTAAGTGACCCACTTGGTGGAAGCATTCAGCGCGTCAATGTAATCCTGGGCTGTATCATAGGTGCCGGATATCGACACCGAGGCAGTCTCGGCTGTGCTGCGGCTGATGTTGTCAGATGCGCCGCCCTGAGCCTGCATGCCGCCTGCCGTGCCGCTCTCAGCCTGGATATCAGGCTTGCTCATGGTGCCTGTGGATGATTCGCCCTCAGTGCCGGTGCTGGAAGAGGCAGCGGCGTCAGGCTTCATGCCTCTGGTGCCGCCGGACGGCGCGCCGCCGCCCATGGCTCCGAATGAGGAGGAGCTGGCCGTGTAGGGGAAGGTGGTGTCCGAGAGAAAGTTGTTCAGCGATGTCTCGGTGACCTTCATGAGATAATCATAGTAGCTGCCGGACTGATAGATGCCGTCGGATGACTTGTCCAGCGTCAGAGCGTTGCCGCTTTCATCTTTAAGCCCGAGCGAGTTGATGTAGCTGGCAAATGCCTCAGCCATGCCGTCAGAATATTTCTGTTCGTCGTCTGAGAGCGTGGTGCGGGTCGAGCCCATGTTCCATTCGTAGGCTTCGTCAGCAATGTCAAGATTCGTGATCGGGCACCAGCACATTGAACCCCTGACCGCGTCACTGACACCGGTGACCGCGCCGACAGCCTTGAGGTAGGCATCGTAGAGGGAGCTGTCGCCGGAGGCTCCGAGTATGGCGCTCTGGGCTCCGCCGCCGCTCATGCCCTCGGTGAAGATCGAATCCATATCACCGGGGATGACACCCTTGTTATATCTGGTGTAGCGGATGGCAGCCTTGAGATCAGTGACACCGGCGGGAGCGCCGGCATCCCGGCCGCGGCAGCCTGCGAAGGCGACGATCATGCCGGCGCCGGTATAATCGCTTACTGAGCCGTATCCAAAGGAGCTGCTGTAATCAGTGGGCGCGTTCATGGCAGCGTAGCCGGGGGTGTTGACGGGAACGATGATCGGTGCTGACTCAGCTGTGTAGCTGCCGACCTTGGCAGAGCTGTCAATAGTGCAGGTATAGCTGCCGTCGCTGTTCTTGGTCCCCTTGAAATAGGAGCCGGGGACATAGAAGCCCATCGTCTCGTAGCTGCTGTCGGCCGGAGTCTCACAGTAGGAAAGACCGATCTGGTAGTAGACGTCATCGTCTGAATTGTACTGCCACTTGGACATATCAACTTTTGACAGCTTTGAGCTGACTGTTCCGCTGGAAAGAGCGGACAGTGAGGCGGAGGAAGCCGCGGAACTTTCCTGCGCGCTGCCGGAAGCGCTGGTCTGGGCAGCCGAACTGCTGCCTGAGGATGAAGAACCACAGGCACTCAGAACTGCCATTGCCGCAGTCATCAGGATACAAAGTGCTCTTTTTTTCATATTTTGATCTGTTCCTTTCATTTCGCCGTCAGTGATCTGCCGCCGTAGATATCAGCGCAGATAAACGGTTTTTTCATTTTTCTAATAATAACATAAACGTAAGAATTAGCAACAGCTATTTGCCGCCTCATTATGCCTGTTCGCAGTCCGCGCGGCAGAATGAGTCTTTCAGCGGCGCCGTTTCTCACTTTTTATGTTTACTTATGCTGAAATGTATTATAATATGATAACAGAAGGCGATGCGAAGCAGCATCGCGCAAGACGCACATAACACAGATAATCTGTCACATTAAAGGAGCAATTTATGTCTAATCCTATCGTAACGATAACTATGGAAGATGGCGGTGTCATGAAGGCGGAGCTTTATCCTGACATAGCGCCCAACACTGTCAGCAATTTTATCTCACTGGTGCAGAAGGGCTTTTATGACGGCCTGATATTTCACAGGGTGATCCCGGGATTCATGATCCAGGGCGGAGATCCCCAGGGCACAGGCATGGGCGGCCCGGGATATTCCATAAAGGGCGAGTTCAGCCAGAACGGATTCAAGAACGAGCTTAAGCACAGCAGGGGCGTACTCTCAATGGCGCGCGCCATGGATCCGGATTCGGCTGGTTCCCAGTTCTTTATCATGCACGTCGATTACCCGTATCTTGACGGACAGTATGCCGCTTTCGGCAAGGTGATCGAGGGCCTGGAAGCGATAGACAAGATCGCCGCGTCCGCTACTGACAGGAATGACAGACCGCTGAGCGACCAGAAGATCGCCTCCATGGTCGTTGACCTTGCGGGGGAGACATACCCGGAACCGGAGAAGTGCTGATAAGCCTGAATATAAGCCAGGCAATAACGAAAATGGGTAAAGGAGGAGAGATATACAATGGCAGATAATGAAAATGAACAGAGCATTCTGGAACTGAAGAAGATGATAGAGGAATCTGACAATATTGTTTTTTTCGGCGGGGCAGGTGTTTCCACGGAGAGCGGTATCCCGGATTTCAGAAGCGAGACAGGTATCTACAACACTGTAAAGGAGTATAACGTTCCGCCGGAGACAATTCTCTCCCACACGTTTTTTATGTCTGATACGGAGACCTTCTACGATTTCTACTATAAGACGATCGTGAATACCCAGGCGAAGCCGAACAAAGCTCATCTCGCGCTGGCTAAGCTCGAGAAGCTCGGCAAGCTGAAGGCTGTCGTCACGCAGAATATCGACGGACTTCACCAGGCGGCGGGCTCCGAGGCGGTCTATGAGCTGCACGGCAGCATCGCCAGGAACCACTGCATGAAGTGCGGCAAGTTCTTTGACCTTAAGTACATGCTGGACCAGAAGGCGGCAGGGAACATAGTCCCTCACTGCGATAAGTGCGGCGGGCTCGTGAAGCCGGATGTCGTGCTCTACGAGGAGGGTCTTGATGACATCACGATAAGGAAGAGCGTGGACGCTATCATGGACGCGGATGTGCTCATCATAGGAGGAACATCTCTGAATGTTTATCCCGCGGCCGGCTTTATCACCTACTACAGGGGAGAGAAGCTTGTGCTGGTGAACAAGAGCACGACAAATTATGACAGACGCGCCAACCTGCTGATACACGACAGCATCGGCAAGGTGCTTGACGCCTGCGCCGCGGATCTGTAGGATCCTGACATATATCGGCCTGTCGGCCGGAAAGGGGGAAGCATGGGTAAAAAGGTATGTAACTATTATGTCTGCAGCAAATATCCCGAGTGTGAACACGCCGGCGGTATGGGCTGTGACACAGAATGCTGGATTCCTGATGCAGAGATCATCCCGGATGAGAGCTGCACTGAAGAGAACGGCTACCCGATGTTTAAAAAGAAAGAACGGCCCGGATACGGACGTTCCGAATAGCTAAGATCGGCGAAAAAGAAGCCGGCCGTCATATTGATGGTGCCTTTGGCATCAGCGTACGGCGGCCGGTCTTTTGTTATATCTCTGACCTTGCGGACAGAGTCCCTGATAATATCTCAGACCTTGTGCACAAAGCTCCTGATCTTCCAGGCGGCATGCTTCCTGCTCGCGCTGTATTTGTCCGATTTTCTGCGCGCGTTCCTGAACAGCATTCTCTCGAACTTTCCTGCCCTGGCATAAGGCAGCAGCAGGTGCGAAGCGCAGCGGTAGTCTACATGCTCGAAGAAATAAGGGAAATGCTCAGCGCGGAGCCTTGCCATTATCCTCGTCGCAGCTTCATTGCCTGCCCAGACGGAATCATCGCGGGCAGTGAGCAGCAGCACGGGGCCTTTTATGTTCTCGGCCTTGATAACGGATCTCTCGCTGGCAAATCTCAGCGCGTCTCTGTATCTGGCCCTCATGTCGAGCTGGCCCGTCAGCAGTGATGTGGCGGCAATGCTCCTGAGGTTCTCATTCCACGGTACCCAGGGAAGTTCCCTGCCCTTGAAGCTCCAGCTGGAGCTGTTCGAGGATGTCCCCAGAAATGTCTGGCCCTCAAGCACGTAGTCAAACGGTGAGACCGCGACAACGAAATTTATCTCCGGCAGAAGTGAGGCGGATACCAGCGCGAATTCGGCACCCTTGGAGATGCCGTAGACTCCGACAGTGGGGAAGCCCTTCTTGTGCAGCCAGTTTACTGCCTCGCCTACATATTCAACGGGGATCTTGCTGAGATCACCGCTGAGTCCGGGTTCCTTCCAGTAGGCCAGACCGAGCGAGGGTATGCCCATTCCGGCAAATGCCCGGGCAAGCCTGCGGGTATTTTTCTTATACCTGCCGAAGCTGTGGCCGAGTATTATCATGGCTTTGCCGCTTCCTTCGGTTCCGTCTTTGTAATACAGGTCTCCCTGAATACCATCGCGTATCAGATCAGCGTGGATCTTAGGCATAACTATCACTCTCCTTAAATGTTATAGCAGAATTATATCACCTGACGGGATATATTTCCAGTCAGGCGTAAGCTTATTTGCCGTGAAATAAGATACAATATGCGCGAATTGTTAATCGGTCTGCGGCGGCAGTTTTATGGAATTGATGCGGGCGAAAAGCTCCGGGTCGCCGCAGACGATGACGGTAAGCTTCTCGCGGGCTCTGGAGATCCCCTGAAAAAGCATCTCTCTGTACAGGAAGGGATCGCCGCTCTTCTGGCAGGCATTCAGGTCGCCGTTATCATCATAATAGAAGCGTCTGTCCATGACCATCAGCACCGCGTCGAATTCCTGCCCTATCACCTGATAGGCTGAGTAGACGTGGCTGCCGCCGGAAGGACGGTCCGCGCTCTCCCGGGTTGGCAGGTCATACATGCTGTCATAGCTGATATAATCAAAACCGCGGTCCAGATAATAGCGGACGAAGCTGAGCGTCTCGGAAACGCTGCGCGCGTATATCACCTGCACACAGCCGTAGTCATAGATATTCGTCCGCCTCTTCTGGCTGAAAAGGGTGATGATAAATGATGACAGCTCTTTGCTGGTCCTTATCCTGCCGGAAAGCCTGAGTACCTTCGCGGAGATGTCCTGTATATCTTTCACGATCTGCAGGCTCTCATCCGGCGCGTAGAGTATCTGCCTGGAGTCGAATGAAAATATACATGCCGCGCCTGCGGCCCGCACGTAATTCCTTATGATCTCAAACTCTTTTCGCTCAAGGCGCTGTGATTCATCGACAAGGATCAGCGAATATCTTTTCCCGCCGGCAGTCAGCAGCCGGGCGATATCGGAGGAAGAGAAAATGTCGGTCCTGTCCATTTTCGAATCCAGATAGCGGTGTGAGTCGGAGATCGGGCCGCAGTGGATGATCGCCGCCAGTGTCCCTGCCGAGAGATCGCAGGCCAGATCGTACAGCAGCAGAGTCTTGCCGGTGCCGGGACTGCCCGTGATGCTAATGAACACGCCGTTTCTGCCCTCAGGCTCCGCGGAGGCGGGTATTGCGGCCAGACCGGCGGCATTGACGGCATCCTCATTTTCCCAGAGCTCTGTTCCCGCCAGCGTGACGATCTGCGCCTTGAAATCATTCTGCTGGGTGGTCAGAAAATAGCTGTGGGAGAGGAATTTGTCGGGAGTATTGCAGGGCGAGATCAGAAAGTCATCGGCCCGGAAGAGCGCGTCAATATCTCTTTCCACATACCCGGAAAATCCTTTTATGTCCTCGCACAGCTCGGTAAAGCTGCAGCCGTGCAGCTTCTCATCGTCACCCAGGCGGCAGAGCGTGCCGCTGGACAGGATATAGGTGTACGAGAAGATCTTCCCCGAGATGTGGCGCAGATAGTAACGGTTCTGCAGCAGCTGTTTCGCGATCCGCTCCTCCTCGATATACTGGCTCTTGAGCTCGATGTTCAGTATCTTCGAGTGATCATCCGCGATCTTCAGCAGATCGAATTCCTTGCTTATATGACTGATCACGAAGGAGAAGAAGAAGCCGTCATAGCATTCCGGCGGCAGATCATATGCGGATAATGCGCGCACAAGTGCCCGGAGACTTGCCTGTTCGTGAGTCTTGACTGTGTGCAGTTCTTTGCCCCCGGAGAGCGCGGTCTCATACTGGGAAAAGTATTCTTCATCGTCCATCTGCGAAAGAAAATAAATGTTCAGTGCCTTCATGGAGGACCTCCGGGCCTTGGGAAATGCCTGTTTATTCTGCTGCCGTATATCCGAAAGCATACCATATGCGCCGGATTTTGACTATTGATATTTCAAAAAGCACAAGACAATTGTTGAAAGATGTACCTTTTCGGATTATGATGGACGGGGTAATATAATAATGAAGAAATATGCAGAAAAATAAAGGAAAAAATTTTTGATGGACTATGTAAAAACTTTCGGAAATATTATCACCAGGACATCTGAAAATCATCCGGCAGCGGCGCGAAAGCTCATCGACGCCGGGCTGACCGAGGAGCTTGTCAGGATGAAGATAGCTCCCCGCAGGGAGATGCCGCTGGGCATGAGAAGGCTCAACTACGAGGCGATGGACAAGGTGCGCAGGGGGCTGCGCGACCCGGAAAGATCCTGCTGGACAAATATATTTGCCCCCGTGGAGATACTGGAGTGCTTCGGGCTCAACTGCCTGTCTATGGAATGCCTCTCCTCGTTCATGTCGGGCTTTAAGATAGAAGATTATCTTATAAATGAAGCGGAGAGCACCGGCATCGCGCCGACGATGTGCTCGTACCACAAGAATTTCATCGGCGGGGTCGATTCAGGCATACTGCCGAAAGCGGCCGCCGCGGTTACCACCTCGATGGTCTGCGACGGCAATATCAGCACCTTCAGGCATATGGAGCTTAAGCACGGCGTGAAGTGCTTTGTCATTGACATACCCTACGCCTGGTCGCCGGAGGCTGAAAAATACGTCGTGGATCAGCTGAAGGAGCTCATCAGCCTGATGGAGCGCAGGACCGGGAAAAAGTTTGACATCGACGAGCTGCGGGAGACCCTGCGCAGGGAGAACAAGTCCAGGGCTTACTACAGCGAGTTCCTGAAGGAGATCAAACACAGGTATTATCCCAAGACGATGACCCTTGATCTTTTCATGCTCTTCGCGACCCACCTCGATATCGGCACACAGGAAAACATGGAATTTTTCCGCTACCTGCGCAGCGATATCCGGAAATATCCCGAGAGGCAGGGAAAGGGCATTTTCTGGGTGCATCTGATGCCGTATTACCAGAAGACTCTCCAGAGCTATTTCAATTATCAGGAGCAGTATTATGTCCAGGCGATAGATATGAATCTGGACTATATGAAGAAGCTTGACCCGGAGCATCCGCTGGAAGCTCTTGCCCGCAAAATGATACTGAACATATACAACGGACCCTATGAGCGCAAGGCAAAGCATATAGCGAACCTGGTCAGGAGCTTTGAATCCGACGCGGTCATCAATTTCTGCCACTGGGGCTGCAAGCAGTCATCCGGCGGGGCGATGCTGCTCAGGGAGGAGATGCAGAAGATGGGCGTGCCCATACTCATACTGGACGGGGATGCCCTGGACAGGCGCAACAGCCATGATGGGCAGATAAAGACAAGGCTGGAGGCCTTCCTCGAGATGATATCCTGAGAGGGCGGCATATTACGGAGGTTTTTGACTTATGATAGGATATGTATGCAAATACACTCCTGTGGAAATATTTGAGGCGATGGGCGCCGAGACGGCCAGGATACAGCCGTCGGTCACGGATTTCAACCAGGCAGACATACTGATGCACCCCAACATGTGTTCATTTGTGAAGTCGGTGCTGGAGGTGGCGGTGACTGCCGGCTACGAGGGCATAGTGCTGACGACCTGCTGCGACAGCGTCAGGCGCCTGTACGACGTGCTGAAGGAGCAGCTGCCGGACAGCTTTATCTATATGCTGGACGTGCCCCGGAAGGTCAACGAATTTTCGGCAGGCATGTACAGGGACAACATAATGAAGATGATAGATGCCTACGAGAAATTTTCGGGCAGGCATTTTGAGGAGAAAGCGCTTTCTGAGGTGCTCAGGAGGCACGCTGAGGCTGACAGGCTCAGATCCGCCCCCGCGGGCAGCCCGGGCCTGAAGCTCGGCCTGGTCGGCGCGAGGTGCAGCGGCGGCATAATCAACCTGCTTGAGGACCACCATGTGCAGATACTTTTCGACATGACCTGCACCGGGCTCAGACGTGAATTCGCGGCGGCAGGCAGGGCCGGGAGCGATGACGGCGGGCTGATGTCGGCCTACGCGTGGGACCTGCTCAACCAGGTGCCCTGCCTCAGGATGGTGAAGGCCACAGGACGGGAAAAATTTATCGAGGGATATCTGGACAGGCTTGACGGCATCATCTGCCACACGGTTAAGTTCTGCGATATCTATTCCTTCGAATATAATTCCATAAAAGAGATGATGGATGTGCCGGTGCTGCAGGTGGAGACAGATCTCACCAGGCAGAGCGAGGGACAGATACGCACGAGAGTCGAGGCCTTCCTGGAATCGCTGGACATGGCGAAGGGGACCGCGAAGACCGTGCAGGTGATCAAAAGAAACAGAGGAGATGAAAAGATGTATTTTCTCGGGGTGGACAGCGGATCTACTTCTACAAATGCGGTGATACTTGATGAAAATAAGAACATAGCGGCGTTTGACATAATCCGCACCGGGGCTAAGAGCGGCGACAGCGCCGAGAAGGTGCTGGAGGATGTGCTGGCCAAGGCCGGCATTGTCAGAGACGACGTCGCGGCGATAGTCTCGACGGGATACGGGCGCGTGAGCATACCCTATGCCGATGAAAATGTGACGGAGATCAGCTGTCACGGGCGCGGAGCGCATTATTACAATCCGGCCGTGAGGACGGTGCTCGACATCGGCGGCCAGGACAGCAAGGCCATACGCCTCAACGAAAAGGGTGAGGTCGTCGACTTTGTCATGAATGACAAATGCGCCGCCGGGACCGGGCGTTTTCTGGAGATGATGGCCAGGACACTGGAGATAGATGTCAGCGAGCTGGGGCCGGTGTCGATGGGCTGGAAGGAAAATATCGAGATAACCAGCATGTGCACCGTGTTCGCGGAGTCGGAGGTCATCTCCCTGATCGCGCAGAATAAAGAGATCGCCGACATTGCCCACGGCCTCTGCAACGCGATCGCCGGCAAGGCGTATTCACTGATGAAGAGAGTCGGGCTTGAGGAAACATTCATGATGACGGGCGGCGTAGCCCTGAATCCCGGCGTGGTAAAGGCGATAGAGGAGAGGACAGGCAGCCGTTTCTTTATCAGCGACCAGCCCGAGATAGCCGGAGCGCTCGGCGCCGCGCTGTTCGCGCTGGAAAAGTATACGGTGAGGTAATCTGCTATGGAGATAAGAAGATTTGAAGAGAGCGACGTCCCGGATATGGTGAGGATCTGGAATCAGGTAGTGGAGGACGGCATGGCATTTCCCCAGACAGAGTGCCTGACGCCGGAGGACGGCCGGAAATTTTTCAGTGAGCAGACGGTCTCGTCTGTCGCGCAGGACGATGACGGCAGGATCTGCGGCCTTTATATCATCCACCCGAACAATATCGGGCGTGTCGGCCACATCTGCAACGGCAGCTACGCGGTGGACAGGGATATCAGGGGGAGGCATGTGGGCGAGGCGCTCGTGAAGGACAGCCTGCTGCGCGCGAAGGAGAGCGGCTTCAGGCTGCTGCAGTTCAACGCGGTCGTAGCTTCGAATGTTCACGCCTACGATCTCTACATGAGACTCGGATTTACCGATCTCGGCCTGGTGCCGGGCGGATTTCTTGATAAGGACGGAGAGTACGAGGATATACATGTAATGTATCATGTTCTGTAGAAGGAGGAAGGTACGATGAGGATAATGCCGGAGGACAGTCTTTTATTTGTGATCGATATGCAGGAAAAGCTTGTCAGGGCAATGTATGAGAAGGAAAAGCTGGAGGAGCGGACTCTGATGCTGATCAGGGGCGTGCACGGCATGGAGATCCCGATCATGCTGTCGCAGCAGTACACAAGGGGACTGGGAGGCAGCCTGCCTGCCGTGTACGATGCAGCCGGGAGCAGCAGGTATTTTGAGAAAAGCTCATTCAGCTGCTGGCGCGATGACGATATCAGGCAGGCGCTGCATGATTCTAAGCGCAGGAATATCCTGATAGCAGGGACGGAAGCCCATGTCTGCGTGCTGCAGACCTGCATCGATCTCAAAGCTGACGGCTTCGAGCCCGTGCTTGTTACGGACTGCATCGGCTCCCGCAGGGAGAACGACAGGGAATACGGCATCCGCAGGGCCATGCAGGAGGGCATCACGGTGACGACCGCTGAGGCGATACTTTTTGAGCTTCTTCAGGATTCAAAGTCGCCCTATTTCAAAAAAATTTCCGGACTTGTCAAATAAGTGCCGCGTTTACAGACTTATGCGGCAGCATAAAACAGGAGTGTAAGTGAAAATGGGAAGGTATTATCTGGGATTTGACGCCGGCACACAGTCGGTGAAGGTTGCTGTCTATGATGAGAAGATGCAGGAGGCAGCGTCATGGTCCGCGCCGACGACGCTTGTATATCCCCATCCGGGCTGGGTCGAGATGAATGTGGATGAATATCTGCAGCTGACCGTGCGCGGCATGAAGGAATGCGCGGATATCATGCGCGGGAAGGGGCTTGATCCCGCGGATATCAGGGCGATCATGGGCGACGGCATCATCTGCGGCATCGCCGGGGTCGACGAAGACGGGAACGCCGTCACGCCCTTCATAAACTATCTTGATTCCAGGACCCAGGACGATGAGAACCTCATCAACAGCTGGGATCTCGACATATGGGGAAAGGAGACCGGCAACCCGGGCGCGAAATGTATGTTTCCGGCGCTTTTTGCCAGATGGTTCCTGAAGAACAGTGTCTCCTTTGACGGGGAGATAGTGAAATTTGTCCACGATGCACCCTACGTTCTGGCGCACCTGGCGGGGCTGAAGGCAAAGGATATGTTCATAGACTGGGGCACGATGTCCGGCTGGGGCATGGGCTACAAGGTCGAGGAAAAATGCTGGTCGCAGGAACAGCTTAAGCTTCTGGGCATCCCCGGATCGATGATGCCGAAAATAGTAAAGCCCTGGGATATCATAGGCGGGCTGAGCGCTGAGATCGCGGCCAGGACAGGCCTCAGGGCGGGGACACCTGTGTGCGGCGGCGCCGGCGACACCATGGAATCCATGATCGGCAGCGGAAATATCCAGGCCGGCCAGGCAGTGGACGTGGCGGGCACCTGCTCGATGTTCTGTGTTTCCACGACAGGTATCGTACCTGAGCTGAGCAGAAAAGGCAGCGGTCTTATCTTCAACAGCGGTACGCTCCCGGATACGTATTTTTACTGGGGCTATATCCGCACCGGCGGGCTGGCCCTCAGATGGTTCAGGGATGCCGTCTGCGGAAAAGAAAACGACGGGGATTATTTTGACGTGCTCAACAATGCCGCCATGGCCGTTCCGGCGGGCACCGGCGGACTGCTGTTCCTTCCCTATCTGACCGGCGGCACGAATGATATACCCGACGCTGTCGGCTGCTTCCTGAACATGACGATGGACACTGACCAGGCGGCCATGTGGCACGCTGTCCTGGAGGCGATCGGATATGATTACATGGAGATAACCGATATCTACCGCGCTGCCGGGGTCAGGATGGACCGGATCACGGTAACGGAGGGCGGGTCGCACAGTGATATCTGGAACCAGATGAAGTCGGATATGCTGGGCAGCGAGGCCGTCACACTGAGCAACGCGGGCGGTGCGATACTCACCAACTGCACGGTGGCAGCCTTCGCAGCAGGAGATATCCCTGATGTAAAGACAGCGCTGATGGGAAATATCGAAGTTAAAAAATTATATCACACCGACCAGAAAAACCATGAGTTCTACAGGAAACAGTATGAATTGAGGAAAAATATGGTCAAGACCGAGCTCAGAGAAGCCTTTCACACACTGAAGGAGCTTCGCTGAACAGCAAGACCAGGGGGCGGTTCATGGAACCGCCCCCTGGTCTTGCTGTTTACTCTAAGCTGGGTCTTATGACCGGCGGGCTGTCAGTCTACGCGTTTGCCGAGTATGACAAGCCTGCCGTTTGTCGTATAATAATCGCAGGTGGAGAGAGTGATGATCTCATCGCCGAACTTAGGCGCGTTGGCTTCGTCGTAGTAGTGAGCGCTGGCCTTGATCTGCTTGAGATAATCGGTGAGATCCTTCTCAGTAGCTGCGTTTATGAAGTCATAATACTTAAACGCCTTGGCGTCGCCGTCCGTCGCCTTTGCCAGCAGCGCCGCGAAGAGGACGTATCTGCCGGGGCGGTAAATGGTATCGAACTGTATGGAAGTATGCTTCTTGCAGAATTCAGGATCCTTAAAATATCTCAGCGGACCGAACATGGTCTCATTGCGCATACGGTGTCCGTAGATGATGGTGTCTGTGCTCACGCCCTTCGCCGGGTCGAGAGTACATCTGTAATCTACGAATAACGTGCCGCCGATATCATAATTGCCGTAAAAATTCTTTCTCAGGTAGTACTGGCCGTTTACCTTGTCGTTGGGAGTAAACATGACAGGATTGTCGATGGCTGTCCCGTCCACCTTCAGCCAGCCGATGAAATCGTGGTTCTTCTTGTAGATCTTGCCATACTTCTTCATCATGGCTGCCTTGTCTGCCGCCGCCTGGTCGGTGTATGTCTCGTCATCAGCGGACGTGTCAACATCCACCATCGCGGCCACCTCGGAGCGTGTCTTGTTGGTGAGATAGGTTTCCCAGGCATACCTGCCGAGCTGGAAAGCGCTGTAGGCAAAGCAGCAGATCGCGATGACCAGTATTATCGCCGGGATCACACTTCTCTTTTTCTTCTTTTTCTTTTTCAGCTGTCTATCACTCAATGGAGCCTCCTCCTTTGCTGACTGCAGATTTTGCCGCATGCCGCCTCGTGTCTACGCGGCATGCCGCACATATGATAATCATAGCACTTTCCGGCATTATTGTCAGCAGTTTTATCTGAACAGCAAAGTTTACGCCGTGTTTGCCAAAAAAAGGTGGAAGTTTATTTTTTTCTGTGATAGAATATCGTCGTATAATACAGTGTTTGGAAGAAAAGCCATTCTGTCGGCGCGTTCCAGCTGTATTTTCTGTTGAATGGGAAAGAAAAAAAGGGATGGAGGTCACATACCAAATGAACATTTTAGTTATCAACTGTGGAAGTTCGTCACTGAAGTTTCAGCTGATCGACATGGACAATGAGTCCGTGCAGGCCAAGGGTCTTTGCGAGAGGATCGGCAGTGACGGAAGCCGTATCGTTTATACACCGGCGGGTAAGGACAAGATCGCGATCGAGTCACCTATGCCTACTCATACAGAGGCCATCAAACTTGTGCTTGACTGCCTTACCGGAGCAAAGGACGGCGTCATCAGGGATCTCAGCGCTATCGATGCTGTAGGCCACAGAGTTGTCCACGGCGGCGAGAAGTTCGCTGCTTCTACTATCATCAACGACGATGTCATCAAGACTATCGAAGAATGCAACGAGCTTGCTCCTCTGCACAATCCGGCCAATCTTATCGGCATCAATGTATGCAGCTCTCTCATGCCGAACGTTCCGCAGGTCGCGGTCTTCGACACGGCATTTCATCAGACGATGCCCCCCAAGGCTTATCTCTACGGTCTTCCGCTTAAAGCTTATAAAGAATATAAGATCAGAAGATATGGTTTCCACGGCACATCGCACAGATTCGTCTCCCTGCATGTCGCAAAATTCCTCGGCAAACCTGTCGAGAGTCTGAAGACTATCGTCTGCCATCTCGGCAACGGTGCCAGCATCTGTGCTGTAGACGGCGGCAAGTCTATCGATACCAGCATGGGCTTCACACCGCTCGCAGGTCTTGTCATGGGCACACGCTCAGGCGACATCGATCCTGCCATCCTGGAATTTTATGCTAACAAGGAAAACATTTCTCTGGCAGAGGCAGTGAGAGTCCTCAACAAGGAGTCAGGTCTTGCCGGTCTTACAGGCGGCATGAGCGACTGCCGTGACCTTGAGGCAGGCTATGATGCAGGCAATCAGGACTGCATAAATGCCATGGAGATCTTCTGCTATGATGTTGCCAAGTACATCGGCGCATATGCGGCGTCACTTAACGGTGTAGATGACATTGTCTTTACGGCAGGCATCGGCGAGAACAGCGCATTTGTCAGGAGCAAGGTCTGCAGCTATCTGGGATACCTCGGTGTCACTCTTGACGAGAAGAAGAACAGCGAGCGCGGCGATGACAGGATCATCTCCACGCCGGATTCCAAGGTAACAGTATGTGTTATCCCCACGAACGAAGAGCTTATGATCGCAAGGGATACCAAGGAGCTTATCGGTAAATGATCTGCAGCTGATTCAGCATTATCCGGGCCGCCGCTTTGCAGCGGCCCTTTGCTGAAAATACAGCCGGTCCTCTGACCGGCTGCTGCCGTCCGTAATCAGACAGCAGGCAGGCCGCAGATATCCACGGACAGGAGGCATCAGTATTGACGGGAACAGATGAGGTAACGGCTTACAGACGAAAATCGGGCATCAGACAGTATTTTAAAAGTCTTGAGGTGGTCGATTACCGTCTTATAGTTTCAATATTGTTTCTGATGATGTTCGGCCTGATCATGGTCTACAGCGCGACGAATGCCACAGCCGGCTCAAGCACGATGATAAAACAGGCCGCTATCGGTCTGATCGGTCTGCTTATGATGATAGTTGTCTCATATATAGATTATCATCTTCTGGCAAAAATGGCCGGCGTGCTTTATCTGCTGTCCATCCTCTCACTGTTCCTTGTGCGTGTGCCCGGTATCGGCGTCCTCAGAAACGGCGCCTACAGATGGGTAGAGCTCGGCCCTGTGCAGTTTCAGCCATCTGAGCTCGTAAAGCCGGCCATAGTCATACTGATGGCCTATCTTCTTACTCAGGTGGGGCGCAAGCTTACATATTTCAGGGCAGATGTCTTCATAATGCTTCCGGGACTGATCGCGGTGGTCCTTATCCTGGCAGTGACCAGGAACCTGAGCACCGCTCTGATCGTTCTCGGCATAATGGTACTGATGTTCTTTGTCGCCCACCCGAACAAGAAGATCTGGGGCATGGTAATCATAGGGCTGCTTCTGCTGCTTGTACTCTGGCTGATGTACTATCATCTTTATATATCTCCGCAGATCGCAGCCGCGCGTTCGTCCGGCGGCGCCCAGCTGAGTTCGTTCAGGGCGGGCAGGATACTTGCCTGGCTGTATCCTGATTTATTCTCGGAGCTTTCAATGCAGTCCAGGTATTCGCTCTACGCTATCGGGTTCGGCGGAGTGCTTGGCCGCGGCCTGGGTCACGGCACCATGAAATACTACATCCCTGAGTGCGACAACGACTTTATCTTTGCTGTTATCGGGGAAGAGCTCGGCCTTGTCGGCTGCGCGATGGTTATTTTCCTTTTCATCTACCAGATATGGCGCATCATGGTGGTCGCACAGCATGCCAAAGATTATCTCGGCGGCTACATCGCCTTCGGCATAGGAGCTCATGTCGCCCTGCAGGCTATCATGAATATCGGAGTCGCTACCAGTGTCTTTCCGAATACAGGTATCAGTCTTCCATATATAAGCAGCGGCGGCACGGCTTTACTGCTGCAGCTTATCGAGATGGGCATAGTGCTTAACGTCAGCAAACAGATACCCGGCAAAAAAGTCCTGGTAGAGGGAGGAAGCAGTGTGGATACTGCATCAGGCGGCAGGCGCCGCCGGAGAAGTGCTTAAGATATGAATTATACCTATATGCTTCAGTGCGCGGACGGTTCCCTCTATACAGGATGGACCGTCGACCTGAAGAAACGCTATGAGATGCACAGCAGCGGACGCGGCGGCAAATACACAAGATCGCGCCTCCCCGTGCGGCTTGTGTACTGCGAGCAGCATCCCGGGAGAACGGAAGCCATGCGCCGCGAGTACTTTATAAAGCATCTCACGCGCAGCGAGAAGATAGATCTGATAAGATCCGGCAGAAATAAATAATGGCTCATCACATCAGCGGCACTTCCGGCCGCCTGTGTGATGAGCCATTTTAAGTCAGCAGATGCTACTGCCTGACATCAATTCCTGTATATGTTCTGTGATTTCCCACGTATTTGTACGCGGGACGGATGAGCTTGCCGTCGTTGGCGATCTCTTCGATACGATGTGCGCACCATCCGGAGATCCTGGCAATGGCAAATATCGGAGTAAACAGCTCTGTGGGGAGTCCGAGCATCGAATACACGAAGCCGGAATAAAAGTCCACATTCGCGCACAGAGGCTTGAAAAGCTGGCGCTTGCGCTGTGTGAGCTCTATAGCCAGACGTTCGACTCTGTCATAGAGTTCAAATTCCTGCCTGAGTCCCTTCTCCTCGGAAAGTTTCATGGCGTAGCGCTTGAGTATGACGCAGCGCGGATCAGACTTTGTATAGACTGCATGCCCTATCCCGTATATCAGGCCGCTGCCGTCAAATGCCTTGCCGTCAAGTATCTTCTGCAGATATGCTGCGACCTCGTCTTCATCATCCCAGCAGTGTATGTTCTTCATGATCTCCTCGAACATGAGCTGTACCTTCAGGTTGGCGCCGCCGTGCTTGGGACCTTTCAGCGAACCGAGAGATGCTGCTATGGCAGAGTATGTATCGGTTCCCGTGGAGCTGACTACATGGGTGGTAAACGTGGAGTTATTGCCGCCGCCGTGTTCCGCGTGAAGTATCAGCGCGACATCGAGTACCTTTGCCTCCAGTTCGGTATACTGACCGTCCGGACGCAGCAGGCGCAGTATGTTCTCAGCTGTGGACAGCTCCGCCTTAGGTCTCCTGATGACCAGGCTCTTGTCGAGTATGTAGTGTCTATAGCTGTGATACCCGTAAACAGAGATCAGCGGGAATCTGGCTATAAGCTGCAGTGACTGGCGCAGGATATTGTTCACAGTGATCTCTTCCGGCGCAGGATCATATGAGTAGAGAGTCAGCACACTTTTCTGCAGTATATTCATCATATTGCCATTAGGGGAATTCATGATGATATCGCGCACAAAATTATCCGGAAGCTCTCTGTAGTTGCCGAGTATATCCAGAAATTCATCGAGCTGCGGCTGTGTCGGGAGGTCGCCGAAAAGGAGAAGGTAGGTAACTTCCTCAAAACCAAAGCGGCTGAACCGGTTGCCCTTGGTGAGCTCTTCGACATTGTAGCCCTGATAATATAATTCGCCGTCGACCGGTATGATATCTCCGCCGTCAGTATTGAAGCCGATAACATCGGACACTTCCGTAAGACCGGTAAGCACACCCTTTCCGTTGGAATCGCGCAGTCCGCGCTTAACATCATACTTTGTATATAGATTCTGATCAAAACGGCCGGAATTCATACAATAGTCCGCCAGTCTGCTCAGGCGGTCATTAAATTCAGTCAGGTCTCTCTCCATAGCCATCAATCCTTTCGCAATTCCCATCACAACCTGTTAGTTTATTACTTTATCATTTAATAATGCGTTTGGCAAGACATTTGATTGAAACATTATAATGATATGTATACACATTTTCCGCAAACAGGCAGGCTGCAAAACTTGCAACTTGGATATAAAGGTGTTATCCTCAGACATGATAACAAACAGATGATTCTGCATATATACAGCATATTTCAGGAGGGACTTTTGATGAAAATGAAGACAGTACTTACAATTGCAGGTTCAGATTCCAGCGGCGGTGCCGGGATACAGGCTGACATAAAGACAATGACGGCGCACAAGGTATTCGCGACCAGCGTTATCACCGCTATTACCGCACAGAATACCATCGGGGTCGACGATGTGCTGGATGTCGGCGCGGAATTCGTCGGGAAACAGATGGACTGTGTCTTCAGGGATATATTCCCTGATGCAGTCAAGATCGGCATGGTCTCTAATATAGAAACTATCAGGATGATCGCCTCAAAGCTCCGCGAATATGCACCGAAAAATATCGTGATCGATCCGGTAATGGTTTCGACCAGCGGATGTGCGCTCATGCACCCGGACGCTATGGATACCCTGATATCTGTCCTTCTTCCCCTGGGCGATGTGATCACGCCCAACCTTCCGGAAGCTGAGAAGCTCTGCGGATTCGAGATAAAAAGCACTGATGACATGGAGCGCGCGGCCAGGCTGATCGGCATGAACCTTTCCGGCAGCGTCCTGATCAAGGGCGGACATCTGACTGAAACAGCCGATGATCTTCTCTACGATAACGGAGAATTCATCTGGTATCGCGGGGAGCGCATTGACAACCCCAACACGCATGGTACCGGATGCACGCTTTCCTCAGCTATAGCCAGCAATCTTGCCCTGGGCAATGACATGCGCACAAGCATCGGCAACGCGAAGAATTATATTACCGGAGCCCTCAAGTCCGGGCTTGATCTCGGCCACGGCAGCGGCCCGCTTGATCACTGCTGGGCGCTCTAGGACTTGCCCGGCTCTGCCGCGCAGATCCGGGAGCTTAAGCTGATATTTCACACATAATACCTTGCTTTATTATAAAGGAGGCAGAGCATATGGAGAAATTGATCATGCTGGGAACAGGCAGTTCCCAGGCTGTAAAATGCTACAATGCGTGCTTCGCGCTGCAGGACGGCGATGAATATCTGCTTGTTGACGGCGGCGGCGGGAGCGGCATACTCAGACAGCTGGCTCAGGCTGGCATCGCGCCGGAAAAGATCCACAATATATATCTGTCGCAGAGCAACCCGGAAAGCATCTTCGGCGTGATCTGGGTCATAAAGATGATAGGCTCGCTGATGCGCACCGATGAATATGACGGAGAGCTGAAGATATACTGCCAGAGCGAGCTGGTAGCTGCTGTTCATACGCTGGCAAATATCACGCTGCCCAGAAGGTTCATCTGGCTCTTTGACCACAGGATACTCTTCGTGCCGGTCTATGACGGCGATATGCGCCATATGATGGATCACCGTGTGAAGTTCTTCGCGATGGAGTCTAATGTAAAAAAGCAGTTTGGCTTCACCATGGCCATGGACAGCGGCAAACGCCTGGTGTTCGCAGGGGCCGGGCTCCTGCCTGAGTCCTGCTTCTCATACGCGGAGAACGCAGACTGGCTCATCCATGAGGCGTACTGCCTGCACTCGCAGAAAGACAAGTACCTTCCGTACGCGGAAGGACGCTGCACGGTGCGCGATGCGTGTGAGACAGCTGCTCATCTGGGCATACCTGAGCTGATACTGTGGCAGACCGAGGAGGATAACCTCTCTCACAGAAGAGACCTCTATACTGCCGAGGCAAAGCTCTATTACCGGGACAAGGTGCGCGTGCCCGATGAGCTGGATGTCATCGAGCTGGCCTAGGCCTGTGGCGCCCGCTTCCGGCTGCTGCGGCCTGCCATATCCTGCGGCTGATCCTGCTGATCTTCCGCGGAAGGATATGATCCGCGGCTGTTGCTCAGTCCGCAGATGTAATCCATGGAAACATCGTAATACTTTGCCAGCCTTATAAGACTGTCAACAGGTATGCGCGTCTTTCCGCTTTCATAATCACAGTATGTACGCTGGCCTATAAAAAGCAGGCCGGCAACTTTCTCCTGGGTCAGGGAATTTGCTTCACGCAGTTCCCTGACCCTTTCGTAATATCTCATCGTTTATCCTTTCAGGAGTCTTCCCGTAAATATATCTTAGAGTCATAGACTCTTAACATGACACTATTATATTATCGGTGAATGCTGTTGTCAAGCATAATTTTTTTTCTGCGGGCAGATCTTCTCAGACGAAAATTCGTGAATAATGCTCTTGACATATAGAGTCATAAACTCTATAATGTGGCTTAGAGCAATACGCTCTAAAATATATTCTGAGATCATCATGACAGGAGGCGGAGCTTATGCCGGAGGCAGGTTCTCTTATAGGCGGCAGATACAGGGTGCTGGGCAGGATAGGCCGCGGCGGCATGAGTGTCGTCTACCTTGCGGTCAATGAGAAGGCTAATAAGATGTGGGCGGTCAAGGAGATACGCCGGGACGGCGTAATGGACTTTGATTCGGTCCGCCGGGGGCTTATCGCCGAGACAGACATGCTCAAGAGGCTCAGACATCCGCACCTTCCATGCATCGTAGACGTTATAGATGAAGAGGATTCATTTATGATAGTCATGGATTATGTGGAAGGGAATACGCTGAGAGATATTGTCAGGGAGCTGGGTCCCAGACCGCAGCCGCAGGTCATTGAATGGGCCGCGCAGCTCTGTGATCTTATCGGATACCTGCACACGCGGGTGCCGCCTGTGATATACAGGGACATGAAGCCGGGGAATATCATGCTCAGACCTGACGGATGCCTTGTACTGGTGGATTTCGGGGCAGCGCGTATTTTCAAAGCCCGGAATGCTTCTGATACCGTATGTCTGGGAACGATAGGCTATGCCGCACCCGAACAGTTCCCCGGCAGAGGACAGACAGATGAACGCACGGACATTTACGGGCTCGGGGCTACGATGTACTATCTGGCTACGGGATGCGAGCCAGGTATGCCTCCTTATGACATGGAGACTGCCAGGCAGACCTGCCCGGGTTTTTCCGGCGGCTTTGAAGCCATCATACTAAGGTGCACGAAGACTGACCCGTCAGAAAGGTACCAGTCTGCCGCGGAGCTGATGTACGACCTCAGGCATCACAGGGAAGTGGATATGATCTATAAGAACAGACAGCGGAAGAAGATCAGGGTTTTCAGCTGCTGTTCAGCGGTGTCACTTGTATTTTCACTGGGCGGGACTGCTCTGGCAGCCGCCGCAGGATTAAAGGCTTCGGGAACGTATGAGAGCAGGCTGCGCCAGGCAGCGGTCACAGCAGATTATGCCGGGAAGGCTGCTATCTATAAGAGCTGCCTGGATATCCCTGACAAGGCATCTGAAGAGGAGGCGTATCTTGGACTTATCAGCACTTACAGGGATAACGATTCAGTGTTCAGTACACAGGAGGCTCAGGAACTAAGCAGCCTGATATCGCTGCACAGCGCTGAGCTCAGGCGGAATGCCTCCGTTTATGCGGATATTTGTTTTGAGACAGGCAAACTGTACTGGTATTACTATGATTATGGAACAGGTGAAGATAAACAGGCTGTCAGGGCGGTAAGCGCGCTCGGATGGTTCAGCGAGTTTCTGTCATACGCGCCGGCGGGTCATCCTGACAGGGCTATGGCTGAGGTTTATGCAGATACAGGAATATTCTGCCGCGATATAGTGACGGATATCACAGAGGCCGAAGACAGAGGAAAGTACGGCCCCTTTTTTAATGATATCCGGGAACTTATCTCATCTGTCGGCTGTGACAGGGATGAGAGCGACATCGTAAGGCTGAAGCTTTTTGAACTTGCCGAGAATGCGCTGTGGCAGTATGCGTCAGGATTCAGGGGAGATGAGGTCCCTCTTGAGGAGATGGAACGCATGGTCGACGATATCATGAAGGGAGCAGGCTCGGTGACGGCATCCGTGGATATAACGCGCGCTATCAGGGAGCGCCTGCTGAAAAATGAAGCCGGGGTAAGAAAGATGATCAGGACTGTATATAAAGAAGGGGAGGGATAGATATGTCTGTAAATATGATGAAAAGTATCTCTGAAGTATTTCTGCTGCTTGGTTTCCTGTTTTCCGGCGTGACGGCATTTCTTTTTTTCGCGCTTGATATCGGGAAGGCATGGGGAGACGTGACAGGAAGGAGAGCGCACAGAGAGGCTCTTATGATCAGAAAGCAAAGCGCGTCGCTGCCGTCTCTCAGCAGCCGCGCCGCACGCACAGGCAGGGATCCGGCCTGATCCGGGACGGAGGTATATCATGAAAAAGAGAATACTATGGTCTTTGGTCAGGATAATGGCAGCAGCCTTTATGGCTGCGCCGGTGTTTTTATTCTGCGCGTATGGACTGGAAATGGACACAGATACACAGCTGCCGTCGATAAGCGTTTCAGCAGACGGGGCGGAGACAGCAGGGGCGGATGAAGGATTCTTTTCCTGCAGCCGGCATATAAGCATCACGATCAGGGACAGAGAAGAACTCTTTGATCTGAAGTCAGCAACTGACGGCATAGTGCTGAGCGCGGCCGATATTCATGGCACCGGGATCAATGTGTCAGCAGCCGGACTGATGACATCTGCTTGGACGGAGAAAGGTGACGAACACACAGCAGTGCTGACTTTCAGCGCTGACGCAAATTATGAGTGGAGCATTTCATATAAGAACAAAGCCGGCAGGACGGCATATGCCGGGTATGGCAGTGCTGCCGCTGAGGGGTCCGCAGGCTCTGAGTTCAGATTTACCGTCGACAAAACAGCGCCGGAAGGTGTCGTGACAGCCGGCGAAGACTGCTCATGGTCAGATCTTCGGCAGGAACTGACACCTGTGACTTATATTGACAGAGGTGTCACAGTCTCGGCAGAGGACAGTTCGGACGCAGTTTCCGGTATCAAGGATATTGAATATTACAGGACAGAGGGAGATGAAGTGCTGGGAGTTGAAGAACTTAAACAGCTTTTTCGTGAAGGAAGCTTTGACGGAGAAAAGTGTGTCTCAGAAAGTGAAGGGCAGTTTATGGTATATGCCCGGATATGTGACCGGGCGGGGAACGCTGTGTATGTCTCTACAGACCGTCTGATAACAGACAAGAGCAGCTGCAGCATCGGCATGGAATTGCCGCCGGCCGGCAGATGTGGGTTTTACAACAAAGATGTCAGCGTCAGTGTATCAGTCAGGGAAGCCGCAGTGAAAAATGTATGCTCAGGCATACGCAGGGTCAGCGGCAGAGTGTTGAAAGACGGTGAGATCACGCAGGAGAAAATGCTGTATCGGTCCCCTGATCCTGAAACGGAGAGTGCAGAGAAGCCTTATGAGCCGTGCAGATCCTGGTCGGGAGAACTGCAGGTCGATGCTCTTAAGAATGATTCTGACAATGTCACAGTGATAATTGAAGCTGAAGATAATGCCGGGAATATCAGTGAGGAACGGCGGCAGATATCAGTATGCGGCAGCAGGCCATCGGTCAGTATAATGTTCAGAGACAAAGCAGGCAGGATAATCGATGGTCAGGGGTATTATTCATCTGACAGGCAGGCGTTGTTAACTGTAGCCGACCGGGATTCGGCATTTGATCAGGATGCCATGTTAAAAGGGATCAGCGTGACCGCATCTGACGCGAACGGTAAAAAGAAGGATGTGGATATCGGCAGTATGCTTTCGGGGTGGACACATGAGAAAGGTACGCATACTGCGGTCCTGACATTTGCAGGTGATGCTGTATATAAATGGACTGTCAGCTATGTAAACAAAGCAGATATGGAAGCGGACATCATTGTGCCGGACGGGTGTGAGACACCGTTTTCATTCGCTGTCGACAAAACAGCTCCTGATGCAGGATATGTGACCGTAAACGGCACGACCTGGTCTGAACTGCCATCAGAGCTGAGTTTCAGCCATTTCAGCAAAAACGGGCTTCAGATATCGGCAGACGGATCAGATGCCTTTGGCCCCGCGCAGCTGGAGTACTGTCTGTCTGATTCCCCGGACATCATGAGCGAGCGGGAACTTGACAGGAGCGCTTTTAAGACATACGCCGGGGACCTTGATGTGACAGCGGAAGGTCGCGTGACAGTTTACCTCAGGGTTAAAGACCTGGCGGGAAACAGGTCATATTTCAGCTCTGACGGATATATTGTTGACAGAACTCCCTGCAGGATATCATTGGTTCCGGATGATACTGATGCGGATGGTATCTGGAATAAAGATGTCAGTGTAGGCGTACATGTGGAAGATCGCGGATGTTCAGGCATCAAAACTGTGGATTACAGAGTCATAAAGAATGGGGAAAAGCCTCTGCAGACTCAGGAAGGCAGCCTGTATGCGTATAATGTGAGCAGGCCGGCGGCATCAGCGCCGGAACAGCAGTATGACGGCCGCATCGTCGTCGATGCCCGCCAGAACAACAGCTGTGATACCACACTGTATGTCACAGCAGCTGACAACGCGGGAAACACTTATTCACAGCTGCTCAGGCTTGATATAGATATCACCGCGCCGACAATTGAGATCAGATATGATAATAACAGCGGCTATGGAGGCTCCTCATTTTTCAGTGCGCCGAGGACTGCAGCAGTAAGCATCACAGAACGCAGCTGTCATTTCGATGAGGCGGCAGCATCCGCAGGCATAAAGGCAGCGGCTGTCTGCGGCGGCAGGAATATCAGAGACGCATACAGAGCAGGCAGCTGGCAGACGATTTCCGGCAGCGGTGATCCGGACAGAGATGTACATATGATCAGGCTTTACTTTGAAAAAGATGCTGAATATATCCTGAAAATCGATTATACAGATATGGCAGGTAATCCCTGCAGTGAGAAAAATACCTGCGGTTCTGAAGCACCGTTCAGATTCACGGTCGACAGAACTTCTCCGGAAGCCAGAGTGACCGCGGAAGCGCAGGATGGCACCGGGGAGTCGTGGGACAGTCTGAGGAAGGAACTAAGCTATGGGTTTTTCTCAAGAGGAGATATAAAGATCAGCTGCAAGAGCAGTGATAAGACATCCGGGGTCGCATACGTGAAGTACTATAAGGATGTTTCCAGGACTGCCAGGGACAGCGCGCTTACTGCTGCAGAGCTGGACCGTGTCAGAGGCTGGAAAGCTTTTCAGGGCCTTACTGTCAGAGCCGATGAGCAGTGTGTCGTCTACCTGAAAATTTATGACAGGGCCGGCAATTACAGATATATCAGCACGGACGGCCTGACAGCAGACAGCTGCCGGCCGGCGGCTGATCCACTTGAAGCGTCGTCAGAGCGCTCAGATGATCAGCCTGTGAATGGCATTTACAGTCAAGATGTGAAGATCTCTGTAAGAGTGCGTGATCCTGCCCGCGGCGGCGCATATTCCGGCTTAAAAAAGGTCTCATATAAAGTGTACGATTATGACCTGAGCAGGACAGTACCGACGCAGGAAGGTACGCTGTATTCATTCAGAGATAAACACCCGCCGCGTGACCGGCTTAAAAGCTCCTGGTCAGGAAGCGTCATCGTGGACGCGTCAAGGAACAACAGCAATAACGTCGTCGTGGTCGTATGCGCTGAAGACAACGCGGCGAACAGCCTCCGCACGAGTAAGTCAGTAAGCATAGACACTTCCCCTCCGAAAGTGGATATCTCATTTGACAATAACCGTGTACTGAACGGAAAATATTTCAAGTCGGACCGCACTGCCACAGTTGCAGTATGTGAGAGAAATTTTGACCCCGGATATGTCAGACCCATTATACTGTCCTCATCCGGTCATATTCCGCAAATATCAGGATGGGAAAGGTCATCCGGAAGCGGCAGCACTGATGATAGCAGATGGACAGCAAAACTCAGATTCAGCAGGGACGCTGATTATGATTTCGAAATATCCTGCAGTGATATGGCGGGGAACAAAAGCGGTGCCGTCAGCTACGCGGAAGGTACTGCCGCGGGAAAGGAATTTACTATAGACAAAACTGCTCCTGTCGTGAAGATCTCATATGATAATAACAAAGCTGAAAATGGCTGTTATTTCAATAAAAAGAGGACAGCGGTAATTACTGTTACCGAGCGAAATTTTTCGCCTGAGTGTGCGGATATCCGTATTGATAAGCTAATGGATGGGGCCCGGGCTGCTGAGCCGCCTCCGGTGAGCGCTTTTATACCTGACGGTGACAGTCATACGGCACAGGTAATATTTGCAGAAGACGCAATGTATACATTCCATATGGAATGTTGCGACAAAGCTGGAAATAAGGCTGCTGTCTGCGAAGCCGAGAAGTTTTATATAGACAGGACAGCTCCCGGGATCGAGATCAGCGGGATCAAGAATGTTTTTTCGGGCACGTCCAGGGTCAGACCGGAGCTGGATTTTTCTGATGATAATATCGTCATGAGTTCAATAAACTGGACACTTACAGGCTGCCGGGCAGGAAATGCGGATTACAGCGGGAAATATACAGACAGCGGCAAAGGTTTAAAATTTACCTATGATGATTTTGACAGGATAAAAGATGTCGATGACGTATATTGTCTGAAAGCTTATGCTAAAGACAGAGCAGGCAACACAGCCCAGAAGCAGGTCAGATTTTCGGTTAACCGGTTCGGGTCATGTTATGCACTCGGGGACAGTATAAAGATGATAAACGGGAGATATATGATCCAGGCCGGGGATCTGAGCTTCTGCGAATCCAATGTCAGCAGACTCAGATCTTCAGAGCTCACACTTTTCAAAAACGACAGCGCGTTCCCGCTGATCAGGGACAAAGACTATTCTGTAGAAGAATGCGGAGGGAAAGGGGAGTGGTTTAAGTACAGATACACTGTATTCAGCAAAAACTTTGCCGATGATGCGGCTTACAGGATAACTGCCAGATCAGAAGACGAGGCGGGGAATGATTCGGTGAACGGTGCGGATGACAGGAAGTCGCAGATATGCTTCGCTGTCGACAGGACGGCCCCGCTGCTGAGCTTCGGGAATCTTGAGAACAACAGGACTTATCCTGAGGAAAACCATATTATCTATATTGCAGCAGGCGATAATCTCAGGCTGTCATCGCTGACATTATATCTGGATGGCGTTCAGTGCCGAGAGTGGGATGGTGAAGAGCTGAAAAAAACAGTCAGTATTTACGGGGAACTTTCATATACCGTAAAAGGTGACTCATCTTCAGCACATAAGCTGAAGGCTGTAGCAGTCGATGCGGCCGGCAATAAATCGGAGCTGACTGCAGACAGATTTTATGTGACAAAAAGTCTGTGGGTACGTTTCTGCACGGATACGTCATTTTTTATAGTAATAAATTTCTGCATAGCCGCATTGATAATACTGATACTGGCGCGTGCTGCCAGAGGCAGAAAACACCGCAGAACTGCTTTGTGATGCGGCTCTGCGGTATAGAAGATCGATATCTTTATGGCTTTGTTGTCAACGCCTGGAGTATATCGTCCGGATCCTTGCTGTTTACCTCCAATGTATACAGCGGGGTCCGGATGTGCTCCAGATAATGTGCGTCTGAATCACTGATGATCCTGCAATTGTCGAGATAAGGATTCTGTTTTTTGATCTCATGGAATTTTGTCATATCCTTAATTTCGGCGCAGGTGAATCTGCTTCCCGGAGGGATGAACCCCAGGTTTGAAAGCAGGCTTGTGGTGCTTTTATCGAGGTGGGCGGGGATCATGATCCCGTTATAGCTTCCGACCAGGTCATAGACACTGTCAAAAGAGATATCAGTAGCATTGATGAGAAGGTTCGGCACAGTGCCGATTATCTCATCATCCTCATTATATATCTGCTGTTTTCCGAAGATCTCTTCGTTGTTTGGCACAGGTATAAGATGCTGGTAGACATATTCATCCCAGGCCATGGCACTGTCGAGTCCGGGGAAAAGGCATAATACATGGACTTCCTCAGACGTTGTGAGTTCCATTCCCGGGAGAGCGGTCATGCCGTATGCCTCGGCCACGGTAAGAAATGCCGGGCAGTTTTTGCAGGAGTTATGGTCGGTGAGAGCGATCAGCTCAAGACCGTTGACCACTGCCATGCCGACAATGTTTGCCGGCGTCATATCATCATCTCCGCATGGGGAAAGGCAGGAATGGATATGCAGATCGTAACTGAGACTGAGCATTACAGCTTGTCGTGTATCAGAAGCGCTGCCTCGAATATAGGCATGTCTGTCCTGAACACTGTGATGCCCTGAGAGGCAGCCTTCGCTGTCGCCGGATCATCAAGCCTGACTCCCTCTGCCAGTACTATGCAGGCTGCATCGCTGAGAGAAGCGACAGCGAGAGTATTTATATTCCCCATGACTGTGACCCATGCGCATGCTGACGGTGCACGGCTCATGGCAATGCTGAGCATATCGCAGCAGAACAGCTTTGAGATGTCTCTGTCTGTATTGCTGCCTTCATTTACCAGTTCGAATAAACCGCTGTTTATGAGATCACTGACTTTCATATAGAATCATTCCCTTCTGCAGGTGTATGGTCTGCCGTTACGTATTGTTATCATCTGATTCACTGTCCAGCGGATGTCCCTGTGAATCCAGCATGGAGATCTCAGATGTAAGGCTGTCGATATAGTTTAAAAGTTTCTGTATGCTCGCAGATGAATCCTTGCTTTCGGTTATTGCGTCACGTGCAAGTTTCGTGTATGTCTGGGAAAGCTTGTGTATGTCAGAACGCAGTATCTGCACGCAGTCTGTCTTCTTGGCGTTGCCGCGGACTATGTCCTCGGCGAGGGCACGACAGGTGGGAGCGCCGCATGATCCGCAGTCCAGTCCCGGGAACTCCTGAAGCAGTTCGTCTATCTGCCTCATCTTGTTGATGCTTTCGATCATATTGCTGCCGAGACGGAATACCGGCTCGTAATCAACTGGCATTGTCCACGGAAGGTCCTCATCAGCAGGAGTCTCTGAACGGTGGCTTTTTGCCACTGGCAGGTAATGGTTCAGACGTTTGAGCTTTGCCTTGGCTACGTAAGGATTTTCAACATTCAGTACGCCTCCGACACAGCCGCCGTTGCATGAGTTGAGTTCTATGAACTGGAGCTTGCTGAACTTCTCATCCTCCAGATCCTCCAGGACTTTGATAACATTCTCAATACCATCGGCAGCAAGGTAGCTGTCTGTCATAAGACCGCCGACTTCTCCGCCGGAGCAGCCCCAGCCGACACCGATCTTGCCCGCTTTGGCAATATCTTTGGGATCTTTTTCCGCCTCTTTCATCAGGGGCAGCAGGAGAGAATACACATCCTTGGCCGCGATGACTCCGTCGATGGCGCTTTTCTCAGTGCCCAGAGGCGACTTCGCATATGTGGCCTTCGATGGGCAGGGCGATATGAATATCGCGCCGATCTTTTCCGGAGGCAGCCCTGTTTTTTCAGCAGCCTGAGCCTTCGCAAGTCTTGCGGCAACTTCAACAGGCGGGTTGAGCGGCAGCAGATGCTCGATAAGGTTGGGGAATCTTACCCGTATAAGCCTTACGATCGACGGGCAGGCTGTACTGATGAGCGGCCAGCTTTCCTCGTGGGCGGCTACGTATGCTCTTGAGGCTTCGGAGACCAGCTCGGCGGCAGCTGCCACCTCGAATACGTCATTGAAGCCGAGCTTCAGCAGCGCGGTAAGTACAATGTTGATGTCGTCAAGGTTATTGAACTGCGCATATAAAGACGGCGCAGGAAGGGCTATCGTATATTCGTAGTTGTTCAGTATATCAAGAGAATCCGTTCTGGTCTGCTTTGCATGGTGAGTACATGTGCGTACGCACTCGCCGCAGTCTATACAGAATTCGCTGGTGATGCATGCCTTGCCGTTCCTTACTCGTATTGCTTCCGTAGGGCAGCGCTTGATGCAGTTGATGCAGCCTCTGCACAGGTCTTTCTCAAGATAAACAGAGTGGAAAAATTTATCCGACAATCCGTCACCTTCTTTTGGTAAGTGTGTTTTATTGTTATGTCACGTGAATAAAAATTTCTGTATATATGATATGAAGATCAGTTGAGCGCAACTGTCATGGTTACTGTGGTACCGACTCCGATCTCGCTCTCTATCTGCATTTCATCTGTATACTTTTTCATATTGGGAAGCCCCATGCCGGCGCCGAATCCAAGTGTCCGGATGTCATCCGGGGCTGTGGAGTAGCCTGCCTGCATAGCTTTCTCAATGTCAGGGATACCGGGCCCTTTATCTTTGAGGATCATTTTTACCTCTGTGGGGCTGATGTATACCGTTATAATACCGCCGTTTGCGTGTATGACCATGTTGATCTCGCCTTCATACATTGCTATGGAGACTCTGCGGGTGACATCCGGAGATGCCCCTATCTGCCGAAGGACGCTTTTAAGATTGGAGCTGGCCTCGCCGGCACGCGTAAAATCGTCGCCGGAAACCGAATATTCAAGCTTGATACAATCGTCCAATTCAGGCTCCTCCCTTCAAGCCTGCATTATATAAGATCCCGCAGGCGGTAAACATTGTATGATATGTCGTAAACACTGATATGCCGCGCTGCTTTGCCAGCGTGATCATAGTTTCGTCCGGCTGTTTGTCTCTTACAAATACCAGACAAACTATATCCATCATCTCCGCTGTCCTGATTGTCTGCGGGTTGCAAAGTCCGGTCAGGAGCACCGACTGGTTTTTTACATATGCAAGCACGTCGCTCATCATATCGGAGCCGCAGACATAATGTATTTCAGTTTCGTTCATGTCTTTGCCGTATAATACCTTTGCATCAAGCAGCTGGACTATATCCTTGACATACAACATATATGAATACCTCCTCGTATTTTGCTGGATACAGTACGTAAAACCTTGAATCAGTATACCATGTGAAAAGTGTTTTATCAATGATAAGAGTCAGCCGGAAAACCATTTTAATACAAATGATCCGGCAGGACAGCGGCCCTTGCCCTGAGAATATGCGAAGAAAACATGCCGCCGGCACAATAGTTCGGATATCTTCGGAATTCATATATATTTTGTCTGAAAAATGCGTGATTTTTGACGATATTTTCAAAAATAGACGCATTGAACGTATACAACAAAGATCAGCAGGGATAATTTAGTATTAATTCACAATGATGATAATATTTCTCTTTTTTGGATGGCACATAATTATGACATAATAGACAATAAAGAGGAACAAATTTAGTAATGTTGCATATGGAAAACTGCCCGGAAATGTAGTAATATATAGCTGTATCAAATTGGTTGACCGGTTTCACCTCCTTGCCGATATAGTTTTTACATGAATCTGGGTGTGGGACCAGCTGGCCGACTCCTGTTAGCTGGATCACAGGACGCTGAATGATACAGAATTAATAGGTAACCTAAGTTAAGTACTGAGAAGTACTATTTAAAAAGAAAAGGAGTGGTTAAGTTGGTACGTAGAAGTGATCTGTATTTACCTTCAAACAACACACACATGATTCAGAAGGCTGCAACATTAGGTTGCGATGTTATCTCTCTGGATCTCGAGGATTCTGTAGCTCCTGCCGAGAAGGTAGCAGCTCGTAAGACTCTTGTTGAGAACATCTCTGTTGCTGGTTCAACAGGTTCAAGAGTTTGGACAAGAATCAACGCATGGGACAGTGACCTTACTCTTGGCGATCTCGATGCAGTTGTAACAGAGGGCATCGATGGTATCCTTCTTCCTAAATGCAACGGCCTTGTTGATGTTCGTCGTATTGATGATGAGATCACAAAGCGTGAGAGAGCAAAGGGCCTTCCGATCGGAAAGATCAAGCTTGCTCTTCTTATCGAGACAGCTATTGGTGTTCTGAAGGTTGATGAGTCTGCAGGCGGTTCTAATCGTCTTGAAGCTCTTATCTTCGGTGCTGTTGATTATCTTCGTGATATGCATACAGTACGTACACCTGGCGCTATGGAGCAGTATTATGCACGTGCTAAGACAGGTGTAGCTGCTCGTACATTCGGCCTTGTTGCTCAGGATGCTCCTTACGGCAACTTCAAGGATGTTGAAGGATTCAAGCTTGACTGCGAGCGCGCAGCTATGCTTGGTTTCGAAGGCAAGATGCTTATACATCCTTCACAGGTTCCGATCGCTAACGAAGTATTCGCTCCGAAGCCGGACCGTGTTGAGTGGGCTAAAGCTATTACCAAGTGCTTCCAGGAGGAAGGACTTGCTAAGGGCAAAGGCTCTGTAGCTTATCAGGGCAACATGATCGATATTCCTGTATACAATGATGGTCTTAACATCCTTGCACGTCAGGCTGAGATCGATGCAGCTGAGGCTACTAAGAAGCACTAATAGAATATAGCATGTGTCAGGCAAGACGAGTGCACACAATAATGCACTCGGTGCTGTGAACAAAAGGACACCCAAACAGCTCCGCGCCGAGGCATCTGACCTTTGCGCGGAGCATTTTTGAAAGGACAAAAGCATGATTAATAAAGTAGAACGCGAATTGCCTGAGTATATTGAGGGCTACGGCGAGGTGCATCCTTTTGAGGGAGCTTTCGCACGTCTGGGAATGGAAACTCAGCGCGCAGCAGCACCTGTGCATTCTGCGCATCCGGGAGAGGCCAAACTTCTTTCTTCGATAGAAGAGGCCATAGATAAAGTTAATCTGCATGATGGCATGACGGTTTCGTTCCACCATCATCTGCGCAACGGGGATAAGGTCATTAATCTCGTAATGCAGGCGATCGCCGCTAAGGGGATCAAGGACATCCATGTTGCTTCCTCCGGTATTTTTGCATGCCACGCACCTCTGGTACCCCTCATTGAAGATGGTACGATAACTCAGATTTCAGTAAGCACATTCGGTGCAGGTCCTGTCGCGGAGGCGATCTCGGCAGGAAAGATGAAGAAACCCTGTATACTCCGCACACATGGCGGGCGCCCTCGCTCCATAGAGACCGGGGAGATGCACATCGATGTTGCATTTGTAGCTGCCCCCACCTGCGATGATCAGGGCAATATGAACGCCAACGGTCCGAATGCCTGCGGATGCCTGTCATTCAGCCATGCTGATACAAGGCATGCCGACTATGTAGTCGCTGTAACGGATAATCTCGTACCCTATCCCTGCTGTCCTATAGAGATCAGCGAGGATCTGGTAGATTATATCGTCAAGGTTGACTCGATCGGCGATCCTAACGGTATCGCAACAGGCGCTATGCAGGTCACGACTAATCCGGCCCGCCTCGCTATTGCTCAGCGCGCGGCAGATTTTATCGACGCTGCAGGTTATATCAAAGATGGCTTCAGCATTCAGACTGGCGTAGGCTCTATCAGCCTTGCGGTTGCTGCCAAGGTCCGCGACAAGATGATCGCGGAGAAGATCACCGGAAGTTTTGGCATGGGCGGCATAACAGGCTATTTCGTAAAGATGAACCACGAAGGACTGCTGCGTACTCTTTTTGATGTACAGTGCTTCGATCTTGACGCTATCAAGGACATTGAAACCAACCCCAAGCACATCATCGTTGATGCAAGCCAGTACGCAAGCCCCGGCAACAAGGGCTGCGCGGTAAATCAGCTTGATGTCATGCTGCTCGGCGGTTTTGAGATAGACGTCGACTTCAATGTCAACGTCAATACAGGCTCTAACGGCGTGATCATGAGTTCTTCAGGCGGCAACGCAGATACGGCTGCCGGCAGCAAACTCGCGATCGTAGTCAGTGATCTTATGAAAAAAGGAAATCGCTGCCTCGTCAAGGACAAGGTGATCACGGTTACCACCCCCGGTGAGACAGTCGACGCACTTGTAACAGATAAAGGAATCGCCATCAACCCGAGGCGTACTGATCTCATTGAGAAGCTTAAAGACAGCGGACTTCCGCTTGTCGATATTCATGACCTCTACAAGATGGGCCAGGAACTGGGCGCGATCGATGAGCATCCGAAGTTCAAGGATCGTATCGTAGGTGTAGTAGAATACCGTGACGGAACAGTCACTGATGTTATCCGACAGGTTGAATAGCTGCATTTTCCGATATATAATCAAACGGAACCGCCTTGCATGATCATGAAAAGCGGTCCGAGAATTGCATTTTAAACAGTCTTATTTTAAGAAAGGAATTTACACTATGGATTTCGCAAAAGAATCACTCAAATTACATGAGCAGCTTAGAGGCAAGCTTGAAGTTGTAGCAAGAGCGAAGGTTGACTCTGATGAGGCCCTTAGCCTTGCATATACACCTGGTGTTGCTACTCCCTGTCTTGAGATCCAGAAGGATGTTAACAAGAGCTATGACCTGACACGCCGCTGGAACACAGTTGCTGTTGTTACAGACGGTACTGCAGTGCTCGGACTTGGAGACATCGGTCCTGAAGCAGGTATGCCGGTTATGGAAGGCAAATGCGTTCTTTTCAAGGAATTCGGCGGCGTTGACGCTATTCCTCTCTGCATCCGTTCAAAAGAAGTTGACAAGATCGTTGAGGTCGTTACTCTTCTTGCAGGAAGCTTCGGCGGCATCAACCTCGAGGACATCGCAGCTCCCCGCTGCTTCGAGATCGAGCAGAAATTAAAGGAATCCTGCGATATTCCTATTTTCCATGATGATCAGCACGGAACCGCTGTTATCACGATGGCAGGTATGATCAATGCCCTTAAGATCGTAGGAAAGAAACTTGAGGACGTAAAGATCGTAACCAGCGGCGCCGGCGCAGCAGGTGTTGCTATTATCAAGCTCATGATGAGCATGGGCCTTAAGAATGTTATCATGACAGACCGCAAGGGCGCTATCTATGAGGGACGTGACGGCCTGAATCCTGTCAAGGAAGAGATGGCTAAGATCACAAACTTTGATCATCAGGCAGGTTCTCTTGCTGATGTTATCAAGGGCGCTGACGTATTCGTTGGTGTTTCCGGCCCCGGCACTCTTACAGGCGACATGATCAAGACCATGGCTAAGGATCCTATCGTTTTTGCATGTGCTAACCCCACACCGGAGATCTATCCTGATGAAGCTAAGGCTGCCGGCGCAGCAGTAGTCGCTACAGGAAGAAGCGATTTCCCGAACCAGGTCAACAACGTACTTTGCTTCCCTGGCCTTTTCCGCGGCGCTCTTGACGTTCGTGCAAGCGCGATCACAGAAGGCATGAAGATCGCTGCTGCCTATGCACTTGCAGGCATGGTAAGTGACAGTGAGCTTACCTCCGAGCACATCCTTCCGAAGGCATTTGACCCCGGAGTTAAGGATGCGGTTGCCAAGGCAGTTGCAGCTGCAGCAATCAAGGACGGCGTAAACAGGATCTGATCCAGATCTGCCAGCCAGACTTAACACACTTTTTCCCCTTCGGAGCATGGTCTCCGGAGGGGAAATTAAAGATGAGCATCTCTTCTATCTTTCTTTGACAGTAAAGTCGTTTTTAAAATTATGAAAATTCTTATGATGATTCCGGTACAATAATTTAATATCTATGTTTTGCGTTTTAAAAGCGGGAATGATTGTTATTTTTCTCACTTTTTTAATGTCTCTATTTCAGAGCGATACAGCGATAATCACAAAAATTGTACCTAAATATAAACATATGAAGCAATGCATTATATGATATTGGTAATTGTCTTTAAAAGGAATTGATGATAAAATAACAATGTGATTGATGAACGTGATCAGAAGGGAGTCATCAAGAAAGCAACTGACGTTTCACACACGCAGAACGGGTCGTTTCCGGACCGCCGTGTGGATCGACATTTTGGATACTATTTGTGTTTTTGCAGATAAAAAGGAGGGTTTTATCTTGGCGACGAACACTGTACCTTTTTCAGGTACCGCACAGCAGCATCAGGATATGCTGAATGTTATCAACAGTCTTAGAGACGAGCCGGGATGTCTGATGCCTATTATGCAGCAGGTTCAGGACATTTATGGATATCTTCCCAGAGAGGTTCAGACGGTCATTTCCGATGAACTTAACGTTCCTCTTGAAAAAGTCTATGGCGTCGCAACTTTCTACACACAGTTCAACCTTTATCCGAAGGGCAAGTATCAGATATCAGTGTGTCTTGGAACTGCCTGCTATGTAAGGGGATCCGGAAGCATTTTCAATAAGCTTAAGGAAACTCTTAAGATAGACGCCGGCCAGTGCACAGCTGACGGCAAGTTTTCACTTGATGCCTGCCGCTGCGTAGGTGCCTGTGGTCTTGCGCCCGTTATGATGATCAATGGTGAGGTTTACGGTCGTCTTACTGATGATGACGTTGCTGTCATTATGAAGAAGTATAATTAAATATCATGATGCCTGAAATTTCGATGAATGTACTTGATATAACCGAGAATTCCATCAGGGCCGGTGCCTCTCTGATAACGATCGATGTCGCGGTGGATGAAGCCGCGGACAGATTAAAGATCGTTATCGAGGACAACGGCTGCGGAATGACAAAAGAACAGGTAGAACATGTGGAAGACCCGTTTTTTACTACCAGGACGACCAGGAAGGTGGGCCTTGGAGTGCCTTTCTACAAGATGGCGGCGCTCAATACCGGCGGAGACTTTTCAATAGTTTCCGAACCGGGCAGGGGAACACGCACTGCTGCATCATTCGGCCTTCGGAATATTGACAGAATGCCGCTTGGCGATATAAACGGGACGATATATACACTGATCAGATTCAATACGGATATTGATTTTGTTTATACCTACACATTTAATGACAAGTCATTTACATTGGATACTCGTGAATTCAGGCAGATATTGGAGGGTGTTCCGCTCGACAGCCCTGATGTCGCCCAGTATATCAAAGATTATCTGGACGAGAACAAACAGGAAACTGACGGCGGGGCGCAGGTATAAGGAGGATATAACCTATGAAATCTCTCGCTGAACTGAAGGCCATACGTGACCGGATGCAGAATCAGATGAATCTGAGAGAAGATGATAATGAGAAGCGTATCCGTGTCGTTGTCGGCATGGCTACCTGCGGTATTGCCAGTGGCGCAAGACCCGTTCTCAATAAGCTGGCTGAACTTGTCCAGACCGAGAATCTGAGCAATGTCGTTGTTACACAGACAGGCTGTATCGGCCTGTGCCAGTACGAGCCCATCGTTGAAGTATTTGAGCCCGGAAAAGAAAAGACTACATACGTTCTGATGAATCCTGAAAAGGCTGAGGAAGTCTTCGAGCAGCACCTTGTAAGAGGAAATGTCCTGAAGAAATACACACTCAGCAGCACTAATCTATAGGAGGTAGATGTTAATGTATCGTTCACATGTATTGGTTTGTGCCGGTACGGGATGCACATCCTCCGGCAGTGACAAAGTAATTGAATGCTTTAAGACAGAGATCGAAAAAGCAGGTCTTCAGGACGAAGTAGCAGTTGTCAGCACAGGATGCCATGGCCTTTGTGCCCAGGGACCTATCGTTGTAGTATACCCTGAAGGCGTTTCCTATTCGCTTGTTAAGGCTGCTGATGTTCCGGAGATAGTTTCCGAGCATCTTGTAAAGGGCCGTGTTGTCAACAGACTCCTCTATGTAGAGGATGACGGCGAAAGCGCTAAGGCTCTTAAGGATACCGATTTCTACAGACTGCAGACTCGTATAGCTCTGAGGAACTGCGGTGTCATCAACCCTGAGAGTATCGACGAATATATCGGTACCGGCGGTTATGAGGCACTGGGCAAGGTCCTTACAGAGATGACGCCTGATGACGTTATCCAGGTCATACTTGCCAGCGGACTCAGAGGAAGAGGCGGCGCAGGTTTCCCTACAGGTATGAAGTGGAAATTTGCTTCCGGAAACAGAGGCAATACAAAGAAGTTTGTATGCTGTAATGCAGACGAGGGCGACCCCGGAGCATTCATGGATCGTTCCGTTCTTGAGGGCGACCCCCATGTAGTTCTTGAGGCTATGGCTATCGCCGGCTACGCTATTGGTTCTGACCAGGGATATATCTATGTTCGTGCAGAGTATCCTATCGCTGTTGAGCGTCTTAAGATCGCTATCAAACAGGCACACGAGTATGGTCTCCTGGGAAAGAATATTTTTAATACAGGTTTTGATTTTGATATTGAGCTTCGTCTTGGCGCAGGCGCATTCGTATGCGGCGAGGAGACAGCTCTTATGACATCTATCATGGGCAAGAGAGGCGAGCCGTGGCCGAGACCTCCGTTCCCGGCTGTAAGAGGCCTTTTCCAGAAGCCCACTATCCTGAATAACGTTGAGACTTGGGCAAATGTTCCCAGGATCATCCTTAACGGTGCTGAGTGGTTCTCTGCCATCGGAACTGAGAAGTCCAAAGGAACAAAGGTGTTCGCTGTCAATGGTAAGATCAACAATACCGGTCTCGTAGAGGTACCTATGGGCACTACCCTTCGTACTATCATCGAGGACATCGGCGGCGGCATCCCGAACGGAAAGAAGTTCAAGGCAGCTCAGACAGGCGGACCTTCAGGCGGATGTATTCCCGCAGAACATCTTGATATCCACATCGATTATGACAACCTGATCTCCATCGGATCTATGATGGGTTCCGGCGGTCTGATCGTCATGGATGAAGATACATGTATGGTTGATATCGCCAAGTTCTTCCTCGAGTTTACAGTTGACGAGTCCTGCGGTAAGTGTACTCCCTGCCGTATCGGTACTAAGAGGGTTTATGAGATGCTCGACAGGATCACCAAAGGTCAGGGCTCTCTTGAGGAACTTGACAAGATGGAAGAGCTCTGCCATTACATCAAGGAGAACGCGCTCTGCGGTCTCGGTCAGACAGCTCCCAACCCTGTTCTTTCAACACTCCGCTACTTCAGAGATGAGTATCTTGCTCATGTAGTGGATAAAAAATGTCCTGCAGGTGTATGTAAAGCTCTGCTGTCATACAAAATCGACGCTGAGAAGTGCCGTGGATGTACACTCTGCGCAAGAAATTGCCCTGCTGGAGCAATCATCGGTGCTGCCAAGGAAGTACATAAGATCGATCAGCTTAAGTGTATTAAGTGCGGTGCTTGTATGGATGGTTGTCGTTTCGGTGCTATTTATAAGGAATAATTGGAGGGACAATCACAATGGGAGATATAACAATTAAGATAAACGGTATGGATGTTACTGCCCCTGAGGGCTCTACCATCCTTGAAGCAGCGAGAATTGCACATATTGATATTCCTACACTTTGTTTTCTGAAGGATATCAATGAGATCGGCGCATGCCGTATGTGCGTTGTAGAAGTCAAGGGCGCAAGGACGCTGGTTGCATCCTGCGTATATCCTATCAACAAGGGTATGGAAGTGTGGACAAACACACCGAAGATCGTTGACTCCAGGAAGAAGACGCTTCAGCTCATCCTGTCCAACCACAGGCGTGAGTGCCTGAGCTGTGTGCGCAGCGGACACTGCGAACTTCAGCAGCTCAGCCACGAGCTTGGCGTTGATGACGAGCTTTATTACAAGGGCGAAGTTCCGAATCCTATGCTGGACACCTCAGCTCCTCATATGATCCGTGATAACAGCAAGTGCATACTCTGCAGGCGCTGCGTCGCTGCCTGTGAGAACTGCCAGGGCGTTGGAGTTATCGGCCCCAACAACCGTGGTTTCGCAAGCTTTATCGGAACTGCATTTGACATGCCTCTCGGAGACACAAGCTGCGTATGCTGCGGACAGTGTATCGCTGTATGTCCTGTAGGCGCTCTTTATGAGAAAGACACCACGCAGGAAGTCTTCGATGCTATAGCAGATCCCGACAAGTATGTCTGTGTACAGACTGCACCTTCAGTACGTGCCGCTCTCGGCGAGGAATTCGGATTCCCTATCGGAACCGATGTAGAGGGCAAGATGGCAGCAGCACTCAGGCGCATGGGATTTGACAAGGTATTTGATACTGATTTCAGTGCCGACCTTACTATCATGGAGGAGGCTAACGAGCTTATCTCCAGAATTACCAACCATGGAGTTCTGCCGATGATCACCTCATGTTCACCGGGATGGATCAAGTTCTGCGAGCATTACTATCCGGAACTTATCCCTCATCTGTCAACATGCAAATCTCCTCAGCAGATGTTCGGCGCAACACTGAAGACATATTACGCAAAGAAGATGAATCTCGATCCCAAGAAGATCGTTTCCGTCAGCGTTATGCCCTGTACAGCTAAGAAGTTCGAGATCAACAGACCTGATCAGGGTGCCGCAGGTGTCCCTGATGTAGATATCGCGATCACGACCAGAGAGCTGGCTCGTATGATCAAGAAGGTAGGCATCAGATTTGCTGACCTTCCGGATGAGGGATTTGACGATCCTCTCGGCGAGTCCACAGGTGCCGGCGTAATCTTCGGCGCAACAGGCGGTGTTATGGAAGCTGCTCTCCGTACGGCAGTCGAGACTCTCACGGGCGAAGAGCTCAAGAATCTTGATTTCACCGAGGTCCGCGGTGTTCAGGGCATCAAGGAAGCAACTTACAATGTCGCAGGCATGGATGTTAAGGTCGCTGCAGCGTCTGGTCTGGCAAATGCCAGGATACTCCTTGACAAGATCAAGGCAGGCGAGGCAGATTACCACTTTATCGAGATCATGGCATGCCCCGGCGGCTGCGTAAACGGCGGCGGCCAGCCTCAGGTAAGAGGCAGCATCCGCAACTTCATCGACATCCGCGCTGAGCGTGCGAAAGCACTCTACAGCAATGATGCCGCGAAGGAGATCAGGAAGTCTCATGAGAATCCTGCTATCAAGAAGGTATATCATGATTACTTCGGCAAACCGGGCAGTGACAAGGCACATCATGTGCTGCACACCAGCTACGTACCGAGGAAAGTTAATTAATCCAGGTTAATTAAGATGCCGCACCGGGTCATTATGTGCCTGGTGCGGCTTTTAGTTTATATGGGCAGGAAAGACATTCGTGTTTTCTGCCAGGCAGCTTGTAAATATTTATTCCGAGAGGACCGGCAGAATATGAAAGTTATTGATTTTAAGAGCGCTAACTGCAAGCACTGCTACAAATGCGTAAGATCATGTTCGGTTAAAGCTATCAGGGTGCAGAATGCTCAGGCTAAGATCATGGAGAACCACTGCATTCTCTGCGGTACCTGTCTTGAGGTATGTCCGCAGAACGCGAAGACTTTTATCAGTGATATTCAGAGGGTCAAAAAGTTTATCGCGAACAGGGAGAGGACGGTTGTCTCTCTGGCTCCGTCATATCTGGGCATCGCCCATTATGACAAGCCGGGCCAGGTGACGGATGCTCTGCTGAAGCTGGGATTTTCCGAGGTCCGCGAGACCTCAGAGGGCGCGGCCTATGTGACGAACGCATTTGCCAGGCTTATGGAAGAGGGCAGGATGAAGAATATCATCTCGACCTGCTGCCCCAGCGTCAATGATCTGGTCGAGAAGTATTATCCGCAGCTCACATCTTACCTGGCTCCTGTGGTTTCTCCGGTGATCGCCCACGGCAGGCTGATAAAGTCGCTGTACGGTCCGGACACGAAGGTCGTCTTCATCGGCCCCTGCATCGCGAAGAAAAAAGAGGCTGAGGGTGACGCGAGAACTGCCGGCGCTGTCGACGCTGTGCTGGATTTTGACGAGCTGGACGACTGGCTCAGGGAGAGCGGGATAAATATTCTGGAATGCGATGACATTGATCCGGCAAATCCGAACCCCGAGGTCAACAGGCTTTACCCCGTCTCGGGCGGTATCGTGTCCTCAGTGCTCGCCAAGGCATCGCAGGACAGGGAAAATTCTCCCGACAGGGATCCCTCTGACAGATTCGGACAGTATAAAAGGCTGTATGTCGACGGCATCGAGGACTGCAGGGCTCTTTTCCAGGACATGACCGAGGGCAGGATCTCCGGCTGCTTTATCGAGGCGAATATGTGCGAGGGCGGCTGTATCAACGGCCCCGCGGCAGTGCGGACAAACACTTCCAGGTTCCGCTCCAAGATAGTTATCGAGGACCGCGTGCAGGAGAAGGCGCCGGATTACCCTGATTTCATCGAGGGGGTCGACATCAGCACTGTATTTTCACCTGTGCAGCTTGACGATCATATGCCGAGCGAGGAGCAGATCGGGGCGATACTGAGGGCGACCGGCAAGTTCGATAAGAGCCAGGAGCTCAACTGCGGAGCCTGCGGATATTCCACCTGCCGCGAGAAGGCTATAGCGGTATTCCAGGGCAAGGCAGAGCAGGAGATGTGCCTGCCGTACGTATATGAGAAGGCTCAGTCCATGGCCAATGTGATCCTGGATAAGATGCCGGATATCGTGATAGTGGTCAACTCGTCATTTGAGATAATCGAATTCAACAAGCGGGCTGAGTATATTTTCGGCATCAGCAGGGCAGAAGCACTGGGCAGACTGATATTTGAATTTATCGAGGCTGATGACATCAATGAGGTCCTCAGGACAGGCATGCCTTCACAGAGGAAGAAGATCAGGTCCATCACGGGCGATCACGTGCTTCAGGGCAATATCGTGTACATGAAGGATCAGGAGGCAATGCTGGCCATCTACCGTGATATCACGGAGGAAGAGACTGAACTCGAGCGCCAGATGCGCATAAAGATGGATACCGTCGACGTCGCCCAGAAGGTTATCGACAGGCAGATGATGGCAGCCCAGGAGATAGCCGGCCTGCTTGGCGAGACGACCGCGGAGACGAAGGTCATACTTACCCAGCTGCGTGATTCCATGCTTGAGAATACTGACATCAGGAAAGATCCCGAGAGTCAGATCATCTGACGGGAGGCGGTACTATGGACATTGGCTCTGAAATGAGTTACAGAAGCCTGAACAAGTACAGTGAAGTGCTTTGCGGTGACAGGGTAGAGCTGCTCAGGGCTAAGGATTTCGACGTGGCCATCCTGTCAGACGGTATGGGGAGCGGAGTCAAGGCAAATATACTTGCCACCCTCACCTCCAAGATACTGTATACCATGTTCGCCAACAACGCCTCCATTGAGCTGGGCGTCGAGACCATCGCCCGCACCCTGCCCATATGCCAGGTGCGGAAGATCGCCTATTCGACCTTCAGCATCCTGCAGATATACCACAACGGCGACGCCTATCTGGCTGAGTTCGACAATCCGGACTGCATTTTTATCCGTGACGGTAAGATACTGGACATCCCTTACAGCTATCGGGAGATAGAGGGTAAGAGGATCAGGGAATACCGCTTTAAGGCGGAGCAGAGAGATCTCTTCGTGCTGATGAGCGACGGCGTGGAATACGCCGGCGTCGGGGAACTGCTGAACTTCGGCTGGACCAGGGAAAGCCTGGCAGAGTACACGCTCAAATGCTCGAAGGAGACCCTCTCCTCGCCGAGGATCGCGGCAAAGCTTTCCCAGGCCTGCGACGAGCTGTACAACCACCGCCCGGGCGATGACACGACGGTCGCGGTCATACATGTGGTCGGCAGAAAGCCCGTCAATGTATTTACGGGACCTCCTGAACATAAGGAAGATGACGCCGCGGTGATGAAGGATTTCACAGAGAGCAGCGGCATGCACATAGTATGCGGCGGCACCACAGCTGCCATTGCCGCCAGATATCTTGAAAAAACGATCACCAACAATGACGACGGGACTCAGGATATACCTCCCACCTCCAACATCGAGGGCGTGGATCTCGTGACTGAGGGCGTGCTGACACTGAACGGGGCGCTGACGATACTTAAAGACCTGGGAGGAGAGCAGCCGGCGTTCGAGCTGTTTTACAGGCTGGACGAGAACAACGGCGCGGCGAAGCTGGCGAAAGCTATATATGAGGAATGCACGGACCTTAATCTCTTTGTCGGGAAGGCCCACAATGTCGCCAATGACCAGCTGCTCTTTGATGTCACGGTGCGCCGCAACCTTGTTGAACAGCTCAAAGAGGCTGCGGAGGCGCTCGGCAAGAGGGTAAGCATACAGTATTATTGAGAGATTTTTGGGCGGCAGGGCCTGCCGGGGCGGCGGGATCAGCGCCGGAGGGCGGCGATTTCGCTGAAAAGGCCGTGATTTTGGGAAAAACCTTGACAAATACTCATTAAACGTATATAAATATGAGAGACAGATGTTTGTGGTGATATACGATATCTGGCAACAGGGATCCCGCCTAGGCGGGACAGGATATTTAGGAGGATATTAGAATGAATAAGGCAGAATTGGTTGCAGCAATGGCAGAACAGAGCGATCTCAAGAAAACCGATGCTGAGAAGGCATTAAAGGCATTTCAGGAAATAGTGATCAGTGAGCTGGCTAAGGGCGGCAAGGTTCAGCTTGTCGGATTTGGTACATTCGAGGTTTCCGAGAGACCTGAGCGCGAGGGAAGAAATCCCCGTACAGGCGAGACCATGAAGATCGCAGCTGCTAAGGCTCCTAAGTTCAAGGCAGGCAAGGCGTTCAAGGATTCCGTAAACGCTTAACAGCAATGTTGACATACGGTTTCAAAAATTAAAAAACAATAATTCAAAACTGCCGCATTTATATATGCGGCAGTTTTGATATGATAAGGGGGGAAATCTATGAGGCTTGACAAATACCTCAAGATATCAAGACTGATAAAGCGCCGGACTGTGGCCAATGAAGCCTGCGATGCCGGGCGTGTGATGATAAACGGGAAAGCGGCCAGGGCGTCCGCCCCTGTAAAGGTGGGGGATATCATAGAGATAGGATTTGGCACGCGCAGCGTAAAGGTCGAAGTCCTTGACGTCCAGGAGACGACTCGCAAGGCTGAGGCCGGAGAGCTGTTCAGATATCTGTGACTGGTTGCCTGCAGGCGGTTTGACGCGCTGTGGCCTGAGGGAAATGCTTTATCTGCATTTTGCTGAATTATTACGGCTTTTTTAAAAAACTGTTGAAATTATTAACATTTAATAGTAAGATGGTAGTGAACTATAATTTGAAGTAAGGTGAGTCTAATGGAATCAAAACAGCCAGGTAAAAAGGCCAAAAGGAGCAGAAAGAACATACAGCACAGACTCAGCATGAGAATCATCGCTGTCCTGCTGTTTGCAGTCTGCGGCATACTTTTTTACAAGACATATCAGGTCGACCAGAAGATCGATCAGTATGCGGCAGTTAAGGATGACATCAATACCCAGATCGCCAATGAGAAGAGCGACCAGAAGGATATCAAGGATCAGATATCCTATATCAATTCCAATGAATACATCGAGGAACAGGCAAGAGAGAAGCTTGGCCTCGTCTTTGACAATGAGATTATCTTTAAAAAACAGAACCGCTGATCTGAGATTTTATTTCTGTAATAGCCGGGCTGCTGTCTGAGGGATCAGAGAGCAGCCCTGTTAATTACCACGTGTGTTTAAAATGAAAAAACTGTCGTTATTTTTTATGCTTGTATTTATTGCTCTGACCATGCCGGCGACGGTAAGCCAGCTTAATTTTGATGCCTTTGCGGCTGACGGTGATGCTGCCGCTGATGATGAGGACGGCGATCCGGGGAAGATCACACCTGAGAAGGCCGCGGCGGCAAAGAATTCTTCCGCCAACGCCCTGAGAAAAGCCTCGGGCACAGCGGACAGCCTTGCAGTCAGGGGATACGGCATCGATGTCTCATACTGGCAGGGCAGCATCGACTGGGAAAAAGTCAGGGCGGACGGAGTGAGCTTCGCCTTTATCCGGGTTGCCTACAGAACGCTGGGGAGCGGCACGCTCAATACAGATACAAGGGCCATCGAAAATATCAGTGAGGCGAAGGACGCAGGCATAAAGGTCGGAGTCTACTGCTTTTCCACGGCCATTTCCCGGGAAGAGGCGCTGGAGGAAGCAAAATACACTCTCAGTCTTATCAGGGACTGTAAGATAGATTATCCGGTCGTCTATGACCACGAGGGATATACGAACAGCAGCAACAGGAATTACGTGAAGGACGGGACCTCTGACGCCAATGTTCAGAAGCGCACGGACAATGCCATTGCCTTCCTGGAGTACATAGAGAGCCAGGGCTATGAAGCCATGATCTACAACAGTGCCTCGCATCTGCAGGATTCCTCATACTGGGATACCGGCCGCCTGAAGAAATACGATGTCTGGATGGCTCAGTATTATTATGACAGCTCGACGAATGAGCTTTGCCACGACTACGCTTCGCTGCTGGCAAGACCAAGCTGGTACAGGGGCAGCTACCGTTTCTGGCAGGGATCGTCAAATGGCTTTATTGAGGGCATAGACGGCGGCACGGACATAGACGTCGAGTACTATACCGACAGCAGATGGGGCAGGACCTCAGGCGGCGATGTGTATTACCTGATCAACGGGAAACGTGCTGCGGGCCTGCAGAACATTGGCCTGCATACATACTGTTTCAGCAGCAGCGGCTTCCTTCAGTACGGTGAGCAGAAGATAAACGGGAAATGGTATTATTTCGACAAGTCTTCAGGCGCGATGTATAAGAGAAAATGGAAGACTTACAAGAACAGCCTGGGCAGGAAATATACAGTGCGCTACGGCATAGACGGCGGCCGCCTGTCAGGCCAGCATATGGTCGGCAGCAGCTGGTATTATTTCAGCAAGTCAGACGGGGCGAGGCTGACAGGCTCCTGGAAGACCCTGAAGGATCAGTCCGGGCACAGGTATAAGGTCTATTACGACAAAAAAGGCCGGCGCCTGAGCGCCTCGCATAAGATCGGGAAATACTATTATTATTTTGACAAGAAGACCGGCGCCATGATCAAAAACAAATGGAAGATGCTCAGGGACTCAAAGGGCAGAAAATACGCAGTATACTATGACAAGAAGGGCCGCAGGGTTTCCGGCAGCGTGAAGATAAAGGGGATCAGGTATTATTTTGATAAAAACACAGGTGCCCTCATATCATGACAGCCGGATCGGCGGACAGTGAGCGATTATGGATGAATTTACCGCGAAGGTCTATGGCTTTATCAGGGCCAGGAAACTGCTTGACGACGGAGACAGCGTGATCGCAGGCGTTTCGGGGGGCTCTGATTCAGTGTGCCTTCTGTCTGTCCTGCATGAGATCGGCAGCATCATGCATCTGCGCGTAACGGCTGTACATGTCAACCACGGGCTCCGGGGAGCCGCCGCGGACGCGGACCAGCTGTTTACCAGTGAACTCTGCGGGAGACTGGGCATAAAGTGCCTGGTCTACAGCGCGGACATAGCCAGGATGGCCAGGGAAGAGCATCTGACAGAGGAGGAGGCAGGACGGCAGTTCCGCTACAGATGCTTCGAGGATGCCGCGCAGAAGGAAGGCGCCGGCAGGATAGCCGTGGCCCATCATATGGATGATCAGTGCGAGACAGTGCTTATGAATCTGTTCAGGGGCAGCGGCGCGAGCGGCCTGACAGGGATCCGTGAGAAGAGGGGAGCTGTAGTCAGGCCTCTTCTCTGTGTGAGGAAAAAGGAGATAGAGGCTTATCTTGCCGAGCGCTCCCTGGAATACTGTACGGATCTGACCAATTTTGAGACTGATCACACGAGAAACCGCATCAGGATCGATATCATGCCCTATGTGCGCGAGAATATCAACAGCGAGGCGGACAGGCATATCGCCCGGATGTCGGACATACTCAGCGACATCATGAACCATATCGAGAATGAGGCGGCGGAGGCGGCCGGGCGGCTGGTGAGTTCAGGCTCATCAGGAAGCGGCGGCGGGGAGACTTCTCTGCGCATAATGAGCGCAGGATTCGCAGAGCTGGATACCGCCGTACAGAGAGAGCTTGTGAGGATGGTGCTCGGACGGGCTGCCGGCCGCCTGAAGGATATAGAGTCAGTGCATATCGAAGCGGTACGGGAACTGTTCTGCGGACGCACGGGCAGCAGAATATCGCTGCCGTACGGTCTGAGCGCGGTAAAAGAATACGGGTATATCTGCATCAGCAGAGAGACCGGGCAGGCCGGGGGAGACGGGAAAATGTCTCCCGGCGTGGGAAAAGAGCTGGAGATCGGCCCGGACGGAGAACTTGAAGTCTGCCGCGGGCGTTATAAGATCAGGCTTTCGCTAAGACACAGCGCCCCTGCCGGCACCGATAAAATAGCTCAAATTCCGCAAAAAATATATACGAAATGCTTTGATTATGGTAGAATTAAATGCGGACTTAGCCTGAGACACCGCCTGGACGGGGATTATATGATGATCTCAGGCGGCAGGAAGAAGCTCCTGCGGCGCATCTTGATAGATGACAAGGTCCCGCGTTCCCAAAGAGATGGAGTCCTGCTGCTGGCGGATGGTGAGCACGTTATGTGGATCATTGACAATGGCAGGATCAGTGAGTATTATAAGCTTACGAATATTACAGAAGACATTTTGACAGTTGATATATCTGAAATTGGCTGAAGAAGGCGCCCCGCATCGCGGGAGCGGACCGGAAAGGCGTTCAGGTCGGAGGGTTAAGACTATGGGTGAGAATATAAGTGTTCTCATTGCAGAAGACAAGATCAATGAGCGTATACGTGAGCTGGGAGAGCAGATCAGCAGGGATTACGCAGGGAAAGAACTGCATATGATATGTGTGCTCAAGGGCGGAGTTTTTTTTATGTGTGAGCTCGCCAAGAGGATCACTGTTCCGGTGACAATGGATTTTATGTCAGTGTCCAGCTATGGGGACGCCACTGTCTCGTCGGGGGCAGTCAGGATCGTGAAGGATCTTGATGAGCCGCTGGAGAACAGGGATGTGCTGATAGTCGAGGATATCATCGATTCAGGCAATACACTGCATTATCTGGTAGAGATCCTGGCGAAGAGGAATCCGGCGAGCATGAGCATATGCACACTGCTGGATAAACCGGAACGCCGCACGTCGCCGGTCGATGTCAGGTATACGGGATTCAACATCCCGGACAAGTTTGTTATCGGATACGGACTGGATTACAGGCAGTTTTACAGGAATCTGCCCTATATAGGAGTCGTAAACCTGGATTAGGAGGAGTATGGGATTGAACACAAAAAGAAGGAACGTAGGCATCTGGTTTCTTCTCGTTATGCTGGTATTTCTCAGTATTATCGCCAGTGAAGGGCTGAAGCTGACCAAAGCAGGGGATTATACATACGCGCAGTTCCAGGATGACGTACAGAAAAAAGGCAAGGATATAACAGAGCTTATCATTTCCCCCAACAGGGAGACGCCTACCGGTGTCGTGACAGTGCGTATGACAGACAATACTGAAAAGACACTGTATGTCGCTGATATCAACAAAGTGACGGACTGGCTGGATTCGATAGGCTATAAAGGATATAAGGAGACAGATGTTCTCAACCGCGAGGGCTGGTTTTACCAGAACGGGGCTATCCTCATACTCGGCGGTGTATTTCTGTGGTTCCTGTTCTCGTTTATAAATGTCCAGCAGAGCGCCGGGGCAGGCAACAGCAAGATGATGGATTTCGGCAAGAGCCGTGCCGTCATGCTCAATGAGAGCAAGGGGATCACTTTTAAGAATGTCGCCGGTCTCAAGGAGGAGAAGGAAGATCTGGAAGAGATCGTAGATTTCCTCAAGGAACCGGAAAAATATACGAAGGTCGGCGCGAGGATACCGAAGGGCGTGATCCTCATGGGACCTCCGGGAACAGGCAAGACATTGCTGGCGAAGGCTGTAGCCGGTGAGGCAGGCGTTCCCTTCTTCTCAATCTCCGGTTCGGATTTCGTGGAGATGTTCGTCGGCGTCGGCGCTGCCAGAGTCAGGGATCTTTTTGACAATGCCAAGAAGAATTCTCCCTGCATCGTGTTTATCGATGAGATCGACGCGGTAGCGAGAAGACGAGGCACAGGTATGGGCGGCGGCCATGATGAGCGTGAGCAGACGCTCAACCAGCTGCTGGTAGAGATGGATGGCTTCGGAGTCAACGAAGGGATCATCGTGATGGCGGCGACGAACCGTGTCGATATCCTGGATCCGGCCATACTGAGACCCGGACGTTTTGACCGGAAGGTAGGCGTGGGACGCCCCGACATTCAGGGCAGGAAAGATATACTGGCAGTGCATTCAAAGAACAAACCGCTGGGCGACGATGTCGATCTTTCCCAGATCGCCAGGACTACGGCCGGCTTTACAGGCGCGGATCTCGAGAACCTGATGAACGAGGCAGCCATTTACGCTGCCAAGGCTGACAGGGCATTCATTGTTATGGATGACTTGAGGAAAGCATTTATAAAGGTCGGCATAGGAGCCGAGAAGAAGAGCCGCGTCATTTCTGACAAGGAAAAGCAGATCACTGCCTACCATGAGTCTGGGCACGCGATACTGTTCCACCTGCTTCCTGACGTCGGTCCTGTATACTCGGTCTCTATCATACCGACAGGCCTGGGCGCGGCCGGCTATACTATGCCGCTGCCGGAGCAGGACGACATGTTCAACACACGGAGCAAGATGCTGCAGGAGATAACTGTGGCGCTTGGCGGGCGCGTTGCCGAGGAGCTGATATTTAAGGACATCACGACAGGGGCGTCCCAGGATATCAAACAGGCCACAGATATCGCGAGATCCATGGTGACAAAGTACGGCATGTCTGACGAGGTCGGGCTTATCAATTACGGAAATGACAGCGACGAGGTCTTTATAGGCCGTGACCTGGCGCATTCCAAGCCATATGGCGAGAACACGGCAGGCGCGATCGACGGTGAAGTCAAGAAGATCATTGATGGCTGCCATAAAGAGGCACGGAGGATCATCGGAGAGAACATGGATGTTCTCCATGCATCGGCCAGTCTTCTGATAGAGAAGGAGAAGATAACAAGAGACGAGTTTGAGGCTTTATTCTCTCCAGCATAGAAAGGATAGATGGATATGGGTTCGCGTATAGGATGGTTTTTTGGAAAACTGATCTCCATAGCTGCCATGGTTTCTTCAGCAGTGCTGATGTGCGGCGTTTATATGTCGAAGATGTTTCCGACAAAATATATAATGGCCGGTGGGGCGGTGCTTCTGGTACTGCTCGTGCTGATCGCGGTTCTTACCTGGAATTCCAACGGCAAGGTAAGATATGTCATAGGTATCATACTGGGCATCGCCATTACCGCAGCCGCTGTGATAGGCAGCCGCTATGTTTTTAAGACTGTCGATACTGCAAAGCAGATAACGACGGCCAGCACTGAGGTCTCCCAGATCGGTGTCTATGTCACCGCGGCGAATAATGACGATTTCGCCACGGCAGCGTCAGGCTACCAGTACGGTATTGTCAAAGAGATCGACAGGGACAGTACTGATCAGGCGCTTGCGCAGCTCAAGAAGGATTATTCCCCGACGAAAGAGGCGAAGGAGTATGACTCGCTTCCTCAGCTCGTGACTGCCCTCAAGGGCGGCGAGGTGAACGCCATCCTGATGAACACGGCCTTTACCGATGTCCTTGCAGAGATGGATGATTTTAAAAATATCAACGACGAGATCAAGCTCGTAAAGACATACAATATCCAGTCGACAGCCAAGTCCAGCAGCGCGGACTCTGAGAGCAACATGAACTCAGAGTACTCGGGGAGCACATTTGCCCTTTATATCAGCGGCATAGATACGCGCTCTGATACACTGTCGGCCAAGAGCCGCAGCGATGTCAACATTCTGGCGGTGATCAACCCGGAGACTCATCAGATTCTTCTGGTATCGACACCGAGAGATTACTACGTGCCGCTCTCCATTTCCAACGGCGCGAAGGATAAGCTTACCCATGCCGGCATCTACGGCATCCAGGTGAGTGTGGACACTATGGGAATGATATATGACCTGGATATCGACTATTATTTCCGCGTAAATTTCACAGGCTTTGAGAAGATCATCGATGCCCTCGGCGGGGTCACGGTCGATTCGGAGTATGCTTTCACCGGGAGCGGATACACCTTTACCAAGGGTGAGAACAAGCTTGACGGCAAGGAGGCGCTGGCTTTCTGCAGAGAGAGACATGCTTTCGCGAGCGGCGACAACCAGCGAGGCAAGAACCAGATGGCTATGATAAAAGCAGTTATCAGCAAGATGATGTCTGTTGATATGCTTAAGAATTATACAAATGTACTCAGCGCGATGGAAGGCTGTTTTGAGACCTCGATGCCCTATGATACGATAGGCTCTCTGGTGAAGACTCAGCTTGACAGCGGAGCCGGCTGGAATATCGTCAGCTACAGCGTAACAGGTACAGGTTCACAGGCAGTGCCTTACTCAATGAGCCAGTCAGCTTATGTCATGATCCCGAATGAGGCTGATATCGCCACGGCGAAGGCAATGATAAAGCAGGTCTATGACGGAAAGGTCATCTCCAAGACTGAGGCAGCAGGCGAGACGGAGACCGGAGTCTCCCAGGGCGGCGAGTCAGAGAACTCGTCGGTGACAGGGACATCAGGCGCCTCAGCACAGTAAGCACAGTAACAGCAAAGGAACACAATGATTGCAGATAAGTATTTTGACCAGCTGCCGGCCTTAGATAAGGTGCAGATATATATAAATAATATGCGTGCAGTCCTTAATACCCAGGCTCTGTTTGCGGACGGAACGGATGCATACAGAAAATACACTCCGGACGGCGACGGCTGGCAGGTGTGGCTGAGATTCAGGACCGCAAGGGACAATGCAGAATCGGTCAGGCTTATTACTGATAAGACCAGCATGCCTATGTCTAAGCAGAGCTCAGACAGGCTGTTTGATTACTATGAGATCAGGGTCAGATATCCCGACTGCGGCAGCTCGTACTATTTCGAGGCAGCCAGCGGGAAAACACATGCGTACTATAATAAACAGGGCGTGCTCAGCGCGCCCTCTGATTATTATGACTTTGTTTTCAGGCCGCAGATACGCACACCGGACTGGGCAAAGGGAGCCATTTTCTATCAGCTTTTTGTCGACCGTTTCCGCAACGGGGATCCGTCGAACGATATAGTCGACAGCGAATATTCATATCTGCACCAGCGGGTGTGGCTGGAAAAAGACTGGGATTCCTGGCCGAAGACCAGGGACGTCTGCCATTTTTATGGCGGCGACCTTCAGGGCGTACTTGACAGGCTGGACTATCTCCAGGGGCTGGGTGTCGAGGTGCTGTACCTGAACCCGATCTTCATCTCTCCCTCGAACCACAAATATGACGTACAGGATTACGATTACATCGACCCTCATTTCACCAGGATCGCTGACGACGGCGGAGATATCCTGGGCTGGAATGACGAGGATAATTCTCACGCTTCGAAATATATCAGGCGGATCAGCTCTTTTGAAAATCTTGAGGCCAGCAATGCCTTTTTCGCGCATTTCGTGGAAGAAGTACACAAGCGCGGCATGCGCGTTATCCTGGACGGCGTTTTCAACCACTGCGGTTCATTCAACAAGTGGATGGACAGGGAGCGGATATATGAGAACCAGCCCGGATATGCCCCGGGAGCCTATGTGAGCGCGAAAAGCCCTTACCACGATTTCTTCAGGTTCAATTCCTCCAGATGGCCGTACAACAATGACTATGAGGGATGGTGGGGACACGAGACCCTGCCGAAGCTCAACTATGAGTCCTCACAGACTCTTTATCAGTATGTCATGAAGATCGCCCGCAAATGGGTATCTCCCCCGTACAATGTCGATGGCTGGAGACTTGATGTCGCCGCGGATCTTGGCTATTCCCGGGAATTCAACCACAGATTCTGGAGGGATTTCCGCAAGGCTGTCAAGGAGGCCAACCCCGATGCCCTGATACTGGCGGAAAATTATTCCGATCCGGCAGAGTGGCTCGACGGAGACCAGTGGGACACCGTGATGAATTATCAGGCTTTCATGGAGCCGGTCACCTGGTTCCTGACAGGAATGGAAAAGCACAGTGATTCCTACAGGGATGACCTCTACTGTAATTTTGACGCCTTTCAAGCCGCCATGCTCCATCACATGTCCAGATTCCATTCCGAATCTATACTGACAGCCATGAACGAGCTGTCTAACCATGACCATTCCCGCTTCCTGACCAGGACGAACCGGAGAGTCGGCAGGATAGAATCCGCCGGACCTGAGGCCGCAGGTAAGGGAGTCAGCAGGGCTGTCATGCGCGAGGCTGTCATCATGCAGATGACATGGCCGGGCGCGCCCACAGTGTATTACGGCGATGAAGCCGGCCTGTGCGGCTGGACGGATCCTGATAACCGCCGGACTTATCCCTGGGGACATGAGGACGCGCAGATGCTCTCATTTCACAGGGAGATCATAGCTATACACAGACAGAGCAGCGCGCTGAGGCTCGGCTCGATAAAGATGCTCTGCGGGGACAGCGGATATATGTCATACGGCAGGTTCGACGAGCATGAACGCTATGTGATCGCCGTAAATAACCGCCGTGAGACCGTGAAGATGAATATCCCGGTCTGGCAGACAGGCATAGGTCCCGGCAGCTGTCTGAGGCAGCTCATAATGAGTACCGAAAACGATTTCACTGTCGAGAACAAGCTGTACAATGTGCGCAGCGGGCAGCTTACACTGGAGCTTCCGCCCTTCTCCGGAGCCATACTCTGCGAGACAGAAAGGCCTGCGGCCAGAGGACATAACTAGGCTCATGGATACTGCAGAATATTCTGAAAATAATGGCATGCGGCATATATTCACAAAATAATACAGCGGAAAATAACTTTTTTCCAAAAACATATTGACAAATGTGAAATAGGTGCTAAAATATAGTTATACAGAACAACAAGAGATCCTGAATCTATCAGAGATCTCCAGAACAAGAAAGGACTGATTCCAACATACATTTGATATTGCGGGATGTCTAAATTAAGCAAAGGAGGTACAATCCACCAGAAGCGTTATTTTAGCAGTTTATCTGATTATTAAATTATGAGGAGATAAAGTCCAATGCACAATGAAGAAACGGAATGTGTATGAAGGCCATCTGGTGATGCCAAGGCAACATCAGATGGCCTTCTTGTGCTGTCCTGAAAATAAATGTACTATTGATAAATCTTTCTTTTTTTACTATACTATGGTTAATGCATTATAATATATACAATTATTCCGGATTGGGGAGATCTTAGATGCTGAGATATTGGAAATGGCAGGATTTGTGCGCGTCTCTGGTGCTGTTTGCCGGCGGAGTCATCATGCTGGTGAAACCGAAGCTTACGCTGGAGGTGATGGCCTCGGCCGTTGGCGTTCTGCTGATCATAGTAGGACTTATTTTTATGCTGGCTTATTTTGTGCGCAGGAAGAGCCAGATCATTGGCTATGACCTGATCCTGGGCATCGTTATCACCGCGCTGGGGATATTTGTCTGCATCAGGACGGGATTCGTGGTATCGATACTCCCGGTGATCTTCGGTATATGCATCGGTATCAGCGGACTGCTGAAACTTCAGCGGGGCCTCGACCTGAAGAGGATGAAGATAAACAGCTGGGGATATATAATTATCCTCGCTCTTGCCAGCATCCTGCTGGGGACCATAGTGATACTGAATCCGTTTTCAACTGCTGTGTGGCTCATGAGGCTGATAGGCATAAGCTTTATCTACTGCGGGGTGACAGATTTTATCACCGCTGTGTACGTATCCTGGAAGTACTCGCATTTCATCGTAAACGGGCGGGTGCAGGAGCCGGATATCACGCTGGAGAAGACAGATGCGCACGGGGAGCCGGATGCGTATTATGACACTCCGGATGACGGCAGTCCTGCCAGTGAGCAGCAGGCCGGCGGGCCGGAAGTGAAGCCGGGCCCTGATAATGCCATAGAGGACAGGAACAGCCGCTAGGCTGTAATAACAACACTTTTACGGAGGTAAGAACATGTCTGAACATATATACGGCGCCATACTCGCAGGCGGCAGGGGCAGCAGGATGGGCAATGTCGACAAGCCCAAGCAGTTCATGAATATCGGTGAGAAGCCGATCATCGTGCACACCATCGAGAAGTTCGCGGTGCATGACGGATTTGAGAAGATAATCATTCTGACACCGAGGGCCTGGATATCCCACACCAACGACCTGATAAAGAAATACATACCTGCGGCTCTCCAGAGTAAGCTCTGCGTGATAGAGGGAGGCGCCTCCAGGAACGAGACCGTCATGAATGCCGTCAGCTATATTGAAAAAAACGGCGTGCTGGACGATGACACCATCATTGTGACCCACGATTCTGTAAGGCCGTTTGTAAGCCACCGCATCATCGAGGAGAATATCCAAGCTGCCAGGGAATACGGAGCCTGCGACACGGTGATACCGGCAACAGATACTATCGTCGAGAGCCTGGATCACAGCATGATCAGCGCCATCCCCGACAGATCTATGATGTACCAGGGACAGACACCGCAGTCTTTCAAGGCCAGGAAGCTTAAAGAACTGTATCTTTCCCTGAGCGACGATGAGAAGAAGATCCTTACTGACGCCTGCAAGATAATGGTGATCAAGGGAGAAAAGGTGCATCTTGCCATGGGCGATACCACGAATATCAAGATCACGTACCCTGAGGATCTGAGAATGGCTGAATCGTTGTATGCCGCGGCAAAGTGATATGCCGCAGCCAGGATCCCGACAGGAGGTAGACGGATTTGCTGAATAAGATATATCAGCTGGTGCAGCCGCGCCAGTTTGAAGTAGTATATAAGGATATTACGCTGGACGATGAGCATGTTCTTGTTCACCCGACGTATCTTTCGATATGCAACGCCGACCAGCGCTACTATCAGGGACTGCGCCCCGAGGAAGTGCTGCGCAAAAAGCTCCCGATGGCTCTCATCCATGAGGGCATAGGAGAGGTCATCTACGACCCCAGGGGAGAATTTTCCTGCGGCAGCCATGTCGTCATGATACCAAATACCCCGGTGGAGCACGATGATGTCATCGCTGAGAATTATCTGCGCAGCAGCAGGTTCAGGGCCAGCGGCTTTGACGGATTCCTGCAGGAGTATGTCAGCATCGCTCCCGACAGGCTCGTGATGCTGCCTGAGGGCATAGACCCCAGCGTGGCAGCCTTTACGGAGTTCGTCAGTGTCAGTTATCACGCCATTACGAGATTTATAAGATTCTCCCATGAGCGCAGGGATATCATCGGCGTCTGGGGAGACGGCAATCTTGGCTACGTCACTTCACTGCTCCTGAAATACATCCTTCCGGATTCGCAGATCTATGTGTTCGGCGTAAATGAATACAAACTGAATGATTTCTCATTTGCGGACAGGGTATTTCTGGTAAATGACGTGCCTGAGGACACCGCGGTAGACCATGCTTTCGAATGTGTCGGCGGGAGCGGTTCCGCGCGCGCCATCAATCAGGTCATCGACATCATACATCCCGAGGGGACCATCTCGATACTCGGAGTATCTGAGGATCTTGCCCCGATCAACACGCGCATGGTGCTGGAAAAGGGACTGCATATATTCGGCAGCAGCCGCAGCGGACGCGAAGATTTTAAGGGCATAATCGGGCTCCAGGAAAAGCACCCGGAGATCGCGGGACATCTCGAAAAGATAGTCGGCGCGCAGATAGATGTGTGCAGCATAGCGGATGTCACGAAGGCATTTGAGACAGATATACACAAGATCATGGGTAAGACAATAATGAAGTGGGAACAGTGAAACAGATAGATTTTTCCAATGGCAGGGTAGCTTCAAATGTCCTGCATTCCTCGCTGCCTATGCTCATGGCGCAGGTGCTCAGCCTGCTCTACAGCATTGTCGACAGGTTTTTCATAGGGATGATCCCCGGCGAATCCAGCGCGGCTCTGGCCGGCATAGGGCTTTGCTTCCCGGTCATTATCATCGTGACCGCGTTTACCAATCTGTTCGGGCTCGGCGGCGCGCCGCTGTGCTCGATCTATCGCGGAATGGGAGACAAAAAGAAAGCGGATAATGTAATGAACACCGCTTTTTTTATGCTCATCGCCGCCTCAGCCGTGCTGTTTGCGGTCGGGGAGATAAGCGCCCGGCCCATGCTGTTCGCCTTCGGCGCCTCCGCGGAAACGATAAAATACGCGCTGCCGTATCTGCGGGTCTACCTGCTGGGGACGGTATGCTCGATGATCTCCGCGGGGATGAACCCTTACATCAATGCACAGGGTTACGCCAGGACAGGGATGTTCACGGTCATGGTCGGATCTGCGGCCAACCTGATCCTCGATCCGGTCTTTATTTTTGCGTTCGGCATGGGTGTCACCGGTGCCGCCATCGCGACCATAATCTCCCAGACTCTCTCAGCCCTGTTCGTGATAAGGTTTTTAGTCTCCAGCAAGGTCGAACTGCGCCTCAGGCTCATGAGACCAGGCGAGTTCAGGCAGCATGCACAGCTGGCGAAAAACATAGCCGGGCTGGGACTGACCTCGTTTATCATGCAGGTCACGAACAGCCTCGTCAGCATAGTCTGCAATCATATGCTGTTCGGGCTCGGCGGGGATCTGTTTGTCACTGTGATGACTGTTGTCTCGTCTGTAAGGCAGATACTGGAAACCCCGGTGCTGGCTGTGGGCGAGGGCTCCTCGCCGGTGATGAGCTTTAACTATGGGGCGAGACGCCCGGCGCTGGTCAGGAAGACCATATTTATCATGACTGCCATGATGCTGGCTTACACTCTGCTGATCTGGGGCCTGATAGAGCTGGAGCCCGGCATGTTCATACGGATCTTCAGCAGAGACAGCGAGACCCTGAAGGCCGGCGTGCCGGCTCTTCACCTCTACTTTTTCGCCTTCATTTTCCAGGGACTGCAGGTGAGCGCGCAGACGACCTTCAAAGCTCTGAATATGAAGAAGCGGGCGATATTTTTCTCGCTGTTCAGAAAAGTCGTGCTGGTAGTGCCGCTCACCATACTGCTGCCGCATTATTTCGGCCTGGGAATATCCGGCGTATTCATCGCGGAACCCCTGTCGAACTTCATCGGAGGCAGCGCGAGCTTCATCACCATGCTCGTGACTGTAATGCCTGAATTGCGCAGAACAGCCTAAAAAAGGTGTTGACAAATCCAGGTTTATACGGTATCATAAAATTCGTCGCGAGAGCGACGTTTGGACGCGCCCAGATAGCTCAGTTGGTAGAGCAGAGGACTGAAAATCCTCGTGTCACTGGTTCGATTCCGGTTCTGGGCACACCCTGCAGGTGTGGTTCAATGGTAGAACATCAGCCTTCCAAGCTGAATACGTGGGTTCGATTCCCATCACCTGCTCTATATCCGCAGATTCTGCGGGTGGCAATATTGTTTTATGCGCGAGTGGCTCAGTTGGTAGAGCGCGACCTTGCCAAGGTCGAGGCCGCGGGTTCGAGTCCCGTCTCGCGCTTTTTTATTTTGTTAAAGCCTCCAGTCCGGTATTGTGCCGGCCCGGCGGCTTTTTTGATGCCGATGGATGCCGAAAGCCCTGGGTGCCACGCCTGACTGTACGTATGATGAAAATGTTTTGACCGGCTCTGTATACTGTGGTATCATAAACCCGACAGCTTGCGATTTTTCCGCCGGGGGAGTGAAGAACATGAATATCAAGAAAACTGATGATATACAGAGAGAATTGCTTCATATGACAAGGGACATTGTACAGTCCCAGGAGATCAATATGAAGATATCAGGCTGTATAAACAAACGCCTGACAGTGCCTGTGGATAACGAGGAGCTGCTCAGCGCTTCGGAAAAGATCAGCGGCATCCTTCACACGCCCGCGCGCAGGATACTTCCGCTGCTGATAATCAGCCGCGCCATCGGCATCGACGGCAGGAGCATGCCGGATTTCCTTATCAGGATGCTCCCGTACATGACGGTCTATAAAGCGCGTGAGATCATGGAAGATCCGTACTATAAGAAGATCAGCCCGGCAGCATCAGCTGCGGGAAGATTTAGTCTTGAAGATACGGTCATAAAAAAGGGAGAGCTGTTCCTTGACAGGGAGCCCGCGTCCGAGGGATACAAGCGGATCAACAGGATCGGGATATTCGATGACGACGACCTGCATTACCCGGGATTTTATGAGGACGGCAGATGTTGGATGAGCATCACCCCGAATGAGACAGCTACTATGAAGGACAGCATCAAAGAGGCCTCAGGGCGGGTGCTGACTCTGGGCCTGGGCCTGGGATACTATGCCTACATGGTCCATCTTAAGGATGATGTGGAATCGGTGACGATCATTGAGCGTGAAGCCGAGGTGACAGACATTTTCGAGAAGAGCATACTGCCGCAGTTTGATATGCCCCAGAAGGTGCATATCATCAGGGCAGATGCCTTTGATTATATGGAGAAGCTCGAGGACGGAAGCTTTGACTGCTGCTTTGCCGATATCTGGCAGAATCCGGCGGACGGGCTGGAAGATTATCTGCGCGTGAAACATCTCGGGAATACATTTTCTAGGATGAGATGTTCATACTGGATCGAGGAAAGCTTTGTCGGATATCTTGAGAGCTATCTGGCGACATTGCTGCAGTTCTGCTACACCGGCGAGGACGATGCCGGGATGCTCAAAAGCCCGGGATATGCCCTGATGAAGAGAATGATGGCGGATACAGACATCGTGACAGCGGAGGATGTGAAGCATATGTTCGGCGGGCAGTATGTCCGTGAGCTTCTGAGCAGGTTATAGAGCGGATGAGAATGGGAGCCTGAAATGGGAAATGAAGAAGCAAAGAGAGTGAACAGAAACTGGAGGGCGCTGCTCAGTGTATTTGTGCTGCTGTGCCTTGTCTTTTCACTGCAGATACAGGCCTTCGCGGCCTCAGGGATGCCAGGCGCCGTCAGCTCCGCGGGCAGCTCGGTGCTGCAGGTGGTGGTATCTTACCAGGAGGATGACGGGACTGCTGTTCCTCTGCAGACCGGGTCAGGGTTCCTGGTAAACAGCTCTACACTCGTGACCTGCAGCCATGTTACGGATATCACGGAGTCGGCGAAGGAAATAATCGCTGCCAACCTGAATGTCGACAAGAACACTATCGAGGATCACGTAAAGATCACTGTCATGGATGGCAGCTCGTCTGTCGGCGCGTCCATCATCTCCGGATCAAAGGATAAGGATCTTGACTTTGAGGCGCTGAAGCTCAGCAGGGCGCTGAGCTCGCGCAGGACACTGAAGCTCAGGGCCAGCTCAGAGCTCAGCCAGGATGAGAAATGCTATGCCATCGGCTATCCCGGGAAGAACGCTGTCAGCAGCACCGGCATAGTCAGAAATTACGTCATCACCACGGGTATCGCGACCAGGCTGGTCTATTTTATAGAGAATCCCCACAATCTGTATGTGATAAACACCGCCAGCGTTTCGGGCGGAGATTCAGGCGGCGCGCTTGTCGATCAGTACGGCAACGCCATCGGCGTCATCAAGGCGATAATGCTCGACGGCACTTACTGTGCAGTTTCTACGGACAACGCCATAGACACACTCAGGGCGGCCGGCATCAGCTGCCGGACTGCGTCTGTGGGAAAGATCACCAGCGGCGGCATTACTTACAGGGTCACAGACGCGGACGCGAAGACTGCCGCGGCTGCCGCCTCATCTAAGAATATCAGGAAGGCTGTCATCAAATCGACGGTAAAGATAAACGGCAAATATTATAAAGTGACTTCTGTCAGCAAGAATGCCTTTAAGAACAGAAAAAAGCTCATCAGCCTCAGCATAGGCAAGAACGTCAGCACTGTCGGCAGCAAGGCTTTTTATGGCTGCAGCGGGCTGAGAAAGATCACGGTAAAAGGGACCGCGCTCAGCTCGCTGGGCAGCGGCGCGATCAGAGGCATATACAAAAAGGCCAGGATCAGTGTGCCGAAGAGCAGCCTTAAGGCTTACAGGCAGCTTTTCACAGCGGCGAGCGGCTTCAGGAAGACCATGAAGCTCTCAGCTGTGAGGTGACGGCGGGGAGATCTCTGCTTTTGGAATGGAAAATAAAAAAAGATTGAACTGTCAGTGATTTGGTAGTATAATCATTTTATCTGCTGGGGGCATAGCTCAGCTGGGAGAGCGTCAGGTTCGCAATCTGAAGGTCAGGGGTTCGATCCCCCTTGCCTCCACTGGCAAGAAACTGCCGTGCACGGGATAGAGTCCTCTGTACGGCAGCTTTTTAGTATCCGAAGATATTTTGGGAAACAGGGTATATAGAAGGGAGAAAGGTATATGAGCGCAATTGGAGTTCTGGGAGCCGGCACATGGGGCACAGCCCTGGCGAGGCTTCTCACGCTGAATCAGCACGATGTCACTGTCTGGTCCGCCATCGAGTCGGAGGTAGACAATTTTTCCGCAGCACGAGTGCACTCGAATCTGCCGGGGATGGTCATCCCGCAGGAGCTTAAATATTCGAAATCTCTTGAGGAGACATGTTCGGGCAAGGATATCATCCTCTTTGCCGTGCCGTCGGTATTCGTCAGATCTGTCGCGGCGCAGGCAGGCAGCTTTATCCCGGACGGACAGCTGATTGTAAGCGTGGCCAAGGGGATCGAGGGCGGAACGCTCTACACGATGACCCAGGTGATCGGCGATGAGCTGCGCAGGGACGGCACTCACGGCAATATCAGGCTGGTGGCGCTGACCGGACCTACTCATGCCGAGGAGGTCGCACTGGACCAGCCGACAGCCATAGTGGCAGCCAGCGAGGATCTCACCGCGGCGCAGGAGGTCCAGGACGCGTTTATGAACAACAATTTCAGGGTGTATACGAACTCTGACATCGAGGGTGTGCAGCTCTGCGGGGCAGTGAAGAATGTCATCGCGCTGGCCTCAGGCATTTCCGCCGGCTTAGGATACGGCGACAATGCGAGAGCGGCTCTTATAACCAGGGGAATGGCGGAGATCACCAGGCTCGGCACGGCTATGGACTGCCTTGAACAGACATTTGCCGGACTCGCCGGGATGGGCGATCTGATAGTTACCGCCACCAGCATGCACAGCAGGAACAACAGATGCGGCTACCTGATCGGACAGGGAGTCGAGCCTACCGAGGCAGTAAAACAGATCGGCATGGTAGTCGAGGGCATCAACGCTCTTGCCCCGACTTTGGAGATGGCCGGCAGGTATGGCATCGAGATGCCTATAGCTGAGGCGGTCGATGGTGTTATAAATAAGGGCGCCGATCCTGAAGAGATCGTGCGCATGCTCATGAACAGGCAGGGGAAGAGCGAGAATGACAGGAAGGTGAAGGACGGCGGCTACGAGGAGGCAGTCATCCACAGCAAGGACAAGAGCTGTATGAAAAGAGTGATCACCTACGGCACATTCGATTTGCTCCACTACGGCCACATCAATCTTTTAAGACGCGCCAAGGCGCTCGGTGATTATCTGATCGTCGCGCTGTCAACCGATGAATTCAACTGGAACCAGAAGCAGAAGAAATGCTATTTCACATATGAGCAGAGGAAAACACTGCTTGAGGCGATACGCTATGTGGATCTGGTGATCCCGGAATCCTCATGGGAACAGAAACGCTCCGATGTGCACGAGTACGGCATAGACACCTTCGTCATTGGCGATGACTGGAAGGGAAAGTTCGATTTTCTGAAAGAAGAGGGCGCGGAGGTAGTATATCTGCCGAGGACACCCGAGATAAGCACTACGCAGATCAAGAAAGACCTGCAGGACAGATAGAAGCGATATCACAAAAAACAGCGCATACACTAAAATCCGTGTATGCGCTGTCTTTATTCCGCAAAGGGACTCAGGATCAAGCCTCCGGGGTCTCGAGCGGAGATGCTGACTCGTCGTCTGCAGGTTCCTCTTCCATTGTCTGAGCATGCTCAGCAATGTGAAGGATCGTCGACTCCAGAGCCGACAGCATATCGACGTTCTCGTTCTTGGCGATGTCAAGATCCGCAACGGTAAGGTTTGTGCCGATCGGATACTCTGATACGTCGATCTCGATCTTGTCTACCAGATCTGCGGGATACGCCTTGTACTCTATCTCTGACAAAGTCCTGGTGATAAAACCACGTGCCTTGTCCTCATTCAGCAGGATGATCTCAGCCTTGGTCTTTACCTTCTCATCCGCGATAAGCTGCTGGAATGTCATTTCCAAAAACTGATGTGTAAACGGATCGAAATCCGCACTCTTCAGAAGTACGTTGTAGGTCGTGCCCTCGATGTCGAGTATGGCCTTGCTGCCTACGACATTATCCTTCATAAACTGCTTAGCGTCTTTTTCGCTGATAGAAATACTGAGAGATTTCTCCATATTCCTGCCGCCTAAGGAAGCCGGAAGAAAGCCTTCTTTTCTCAGCCGTTTAGCCTTGATGCCCATATCTCTCATAGTTGCCTGTAATGTTTCCATTCTATACCTCTTTCTGCGGGCGTTTACCCGACTTCAATATCGTACGTCCTTGCCTGGGCGCCGGGAGGAAACTTTTTATTGTTATACATAATTAAGCATAACACTTTTTGACAGTTATGATTAACCAAAAAAACGTCTGTTATATACGACAACAGGCAAAATTATGTACAGATACAGCGCTGTAAACTGATTTTGCTGAAAAAAAGGCCGCCATATCAGGAAAAATCGACCTGATACGGCAGCCGTATTTGTGTAAATTTTCAGCCTTTACTTGTTTTTCTCCTTCGACTCCTTGCCGAACTTGAAGCCCTGGCTGTTGATCACGAGATGTCTGGGAAGACCTTCTACCATGATCGGAGGCGATGAACCCTTGATAAGGGGAAGCACGTAATCGACGAATTCCTTGGTGACATAGTCGCCGGCCTCATTGATCCATTCTCTGGGGACAAGCTTCTCACCATTGGCGATGCGGTGTACATCGTACACGTTCGTCGTGCTCTGGTAAGGGTCGTCAGACACACGCTCAATAACTACCATGACGCCGGAAGAACCCTCGTCGGCAGCCTTGACTGTCGCGCCGCCTACGGCAAATGCCTCGTCTACATCGATCTTGCTTGCCAGGTGGGCAGCCGATCTCTGAAGTGAGGAGAGCTCAACGGCCCTTGTCTTGATGCCGAGCTTCTGGTGCACGAGGCTTGCCAGATACGCGGCGGTCCCGGTCAGCTGGATATGGCCGAAGGCATCAGTTGAAGCGCCGCCGGTCGCCACCTCGCTGACGTAGGTGCCGTCAGCTGTCTTAATGCCCTCTGATACCGCTATCACGATGACATCCTTTTTCTTGAGAGTCTCCTCGATATTCGACATAAAGCTGTCGATATCGAAGGTCACCTCCGGCAGATATATGTAGTCAGGACCGGAGCACTCCTCCTGCCTTGAGAGCGCGGATGAGCCTACGAGCCAGCCGGCATTCCTGCCCATGATCTCTATGATGGTAACGTTTTTCTTCTTATAGGAAAATCCCATGGCATCGCGGATGACTTCCTTCGTGGAGGTCGCGATGTATTTCGCGGCGCTGCCGAAACCAGGAGTGTGATCAGTGATGGCAAGATCGTTGTCGATGGTCTTCGGACAGCCGACGAATCTCTGAGTCGCTCCTGTGAGCAGGGCGTAATCAGAAAGCTTCTTGATAGTATCCATGGAATCGTTGCCGCCGATGTAGATGAACACCTCGATATTGAGCTTGTCGAGCAGGGCGAAGATCTTCTCGTAGATCTCAATATCCTCATGGATGCCGGGCAGCTTGTAGCGGCATGTGCCGAGGAAACATGAGGGAGTCTTCCTGAGAAGCTCAAGATCAAGTTCATTTTTAATGTAATCGGAGAGGTCGACATACTGCTCATCCAGAAAACCAAGGATGCCGTATCTCATTCCGTAAACCTTGTTGTAGCCACGCTCCATGGCGGTCTTGAAGACGCCCGCGAGACTTGAGTTGATAACTGCTGTAGGCCCCCCTGACTGACCTACAATAACATTGCCCTTCATATATAGTCCTCCTTTGTACAGAAACAGCATATTATATTCTGCTAAAATGAAGTTAAAACACATTATATCACAAAAAGACACCCTGTATTGCTTTGTACCTCAATAAAAAATCAAATATGCGGGCGTGTACAGCAATAAAAAATCAAATCTAAGGGCATAAGCTTGAAATTTGAAAAAACATGGTATATCATTATGACAGAAGCCCGGTCATATACTATATTTACGGATATGGGAAGGTATTCGGATGCGGGCTATGGCGGTTGTTTTATATACAATCTGAATAGTGAAAGGAGATCATTTATGAATCAGCAGCAGTTTGATCGTATGAAGACAGGCAATGGTTTTATTGCAGCCCTTGACCAGAGCGGCGGCAGCACACCGAAGGCACTTAGAGGATATGGCATTGATGACAGTGCATACTCCAATGATACCGAGATGTTTGACCTTATCCATCAGATGAGGACTCGTGTTATTACCAGCCCTTCATTTACTTCCGAGCACATCCTTGCAGCCATCCTCTTCCAGAGGACCATGGAGAGCAAGATCGAGGGAAGGCTTACTGCAGATTATCTCTGGAATGTAAAGGGGATCATCCCTATTCTTAAGATAGACAAAGGCCTCGCAGATGAGGCTGACGGTGTTCAGGTCATGAAACCTATCCCGGATCTTGACGAGGTCCTTGCTCTTGCCAAGGAGCGCGGCATTTTCGGAACAAAGATGCGTTCAGTTATCAAGTCAGCAAATGCAGCAGGTGTCAAGAAGATCGTTGACCAGCAGTTCGAGATCGGACTCAGGATCTGCGCGGCAGGCCTCGTTCCTATTCTTGAGCCTGAGGTAGACATACATATTCCTGATAAGGCAGAGGCAGAGAACATGCTTCTCGCTGAGATCAAGAAGCATCTTGCTCAGATCCCCGCGGACACCAGGCTTATGTTTAAGCTTTCTATCCCTACAAAGGCAGGCCTCTACAGCGAGATCATGAAGGATCCGAAGGTCGTTCGTGTCGTAGCGCTGTCAGGCGGATATTCCAGACAGGAAGCAGATGAGCTCCTTGCCAAGAACCCCGGCCTCATCGCCAGCTTCTCACGTGCTCTTCTCAATGAACTCAAGGCTCAGCAGAGCGACGAAGAGTTCAACAAGGTTCTGAAAGAGTCCATCGATGAGATTTACGCTGCATCTGTGAAATAGATCATATCGACATGTGAAGCTGCCGTGTCCGGGGATTTTTCCCGGTGCGGCAGCTTTTTTGCTATTATTTGCTACATATATAAAAGGGAGGGCGCGGCATGCCTCGCGAGTTTAACCAGAAGATAAAGCTGCTGAGGATGATGGAATTGCTGCAGATGGAGACAGATGAAGCCCATCCGCTCACGACACAGCAGATCTGCAGGCGTATGGAGCTGTCGGGCATACCCTGTGAGAGGCGCACGCTCACCAGGGACATAGAGGCGCTTAATGAGAACGGCTACGCGGTAGGATCGAGAATGTCCGGCCACGAAAAGGTATACTACGCGCAGGGGGAGCATTTCAGCCTTGATGACATACGGCTGCTGATGAGGGCTCTGCGGGCCGCGCCTTTTCTCACAGATGAAAGGACACGGGAGCTTACGCGCAAGGCGGCCGCGCTCGGCGGCTCATATTCGGACAGCCTCATGAAGGAAGATCCTGTCTGTTATGATGTCTGCAAGGGCAGCTGCGGGGAGCTGGGCAGGACCCTGGATATCATCGGGCAGGCTCTTGAAGGGCACGGAAAACTGTCATTTTGTTATTTCGAGCCGGATGAAAACGGAGGCCGCATTTTCAGGCGCGGCGGCGGACGGTATGTATCTGATCCTCTGCGGATCGTGTACAGTGACGGCTTTTTTTACCTGCTGTGCCATATCGCGGACAGCGGGGAGACTGAGGTGTTCAGGGCTGACCGCATGACAGACGCGCAGGCGGAGGAAGGAGCTGCAGCTGAGAGCGCCGCGCAGGCAGAGGAGAGGCCTGAAACTGAGAACGCTGTACAGGCGGAGAGCGGAGATGAAGCAGGATATGCGGATATCTTCGGCGGCAGTCCCGAGGAATGCACACTGAAGTTTGATGACAGTCTTATCGGCGCCGTATATGACAGATTCGGCAGTGATCTTAAAATGGAGCGGACAGGCGAGAATGAATGCCGTGCGCATCTGCGCATCCGTACCAGCCCGGCTTTCTGGGGATGGCTGTTCAGTTTTTCCGGTAGGATGCAGCTCACAGCCCCATCTGAGCTGGCCGAGAAGTACATGACCTGGTGCAGTGTCATAGCCCAGAGCATTGCCGAGACCATGATACGTTCCGCCGACGGTGAAGATACCCCCGAAAATAAGAATTAACAGCAGACAATCGACACTTTTAAATATTATCCAACAACAACAGACAGCTTTTGTCGTAATATAGAGAACGCATTTAATTGACCCGCATTGCGAAAGGGTTTACTATCATAGCATCACTTGGACCGGGTATATGACTGTAGTGTAATATGTTACTCAGATTTGACGAAAAATTTAAAAATTATTAAAAAAATGTTAAATTAACACTTCCATTTTGAAATATACCATGCTATAATCATTACAGTTGTTTTAAATTAACCGGCATACTTTCGTAAGATTTGTGCTATTATATAAAACTTCAATCGGGGGGTAGTTAACTTGCGTAGCTTTAATTCGTTGAAAAAATATGGGATCATGGTCGCGGCGGCTCTGATGATAGCTGTCATGCTGTGCACATCACCTTTTTCAGTATTTGCGGAGAATGATCCGAAAGCGGCAGCTCAGACCGAAGAGAGCAAGCTGACCGTTGCCGGCGGGGAGACACAGCAGAGCAGCAGCCAGTCTACGGAAGCAGCCACCACGGAAGCGGCCACCACGGAGGCAACCACCACGGAAGCGGCCACCACGGAGGCAGCCACCACGGAGACAGCGACAGAGACAGCCACCACCGAGACCGAGACGGCGACAGAAACCGAGACGGCCACGGAAACGGAGACTGCGACAGAGACTGAGACGGCGACCGAGACTGAGACTGCCACGGAAACTGCCACAGAGACAGAGACCGAAAATAAGACGGTCATAAAGAAAACTGTCAAGAAAAGTGCCAGGAAGGCCGCATCCTCAAAGTCCGGCAGCGAGCAGTCAGGATCTTCTGAGACTTCCGGCAGCTCACATTCAGGATCGGCACTGTGGAAAGGTCATGACGTAGATCTTCCGGATCTGGTCGTCAAGAAAGAGCTCAGGTTCAAGACAGTAACTGATGTCAGCTATAAGGCTGTCAGCGAGAAGCTTTCTGTCCTTGAAGAGATGAAGGATTCAGCCAGAGCTGTCGGCTATGTAAATGCAGGCGGCAAGGTCACGGTGCTCGCTGAAGACGGCGAATGGGATTATATCGAGTGCGGAAATCTGCGGGGTTTTGTCAGGAAAGATTCTCTCAGCGACATCACGAAGCTTTCCGATATAAGAAGCAGTATTATCGCCAGGGCTGTCGGCAGCAGAACGGATGTCAAAGAGATAAGCAGGATCAAGTCTCAGCTGAATGATATATTCAACAAGCCTGAAGTCCTGACAGTCGATACAGTTGACAACAGCGCGTTTACTTATAAGAAGATAACCGCGATCGATACGCTTGTAAAAAAGAAGTATGCCCTGGTAAACACTGAGGCCGCATTTGAAAAGGAGCAGGGTAATACTGATACGGACACAGCCGGATCAAAGATATCCGTGAAACAGGCAGGATCTGTGGATATCAAGGAGGAGAAGTCAGAGACGAGCCGCACGATCGGCACCATCAAGAATGGCGGCCTGCTCTACATAATCACCGACAGCAATGAAGACTGGGTATATGTTGAGTCCGGCAATGTGCGTGGCTTCGTGCAGGCTGAATTTCTTTCGACAGGCAAGGCTGTCAACAAGAAGGTAAAGAAAAAAGGCGAGGGTGCATTTGCATCTGCAAAGCAGAAGGTAGCTCCCGAGAAGAATAAGGCTTTTTATTACAGCATGCTCACCACGGTGGACAAGACAGCTGAGGATGAATTCCGTGCAACCATCATCAAGGCGGCGGCACAGTGCATCGGCAATCCGTATGTATGGGGAGGCACAAGCCTTGTCAACGGAGCTGACTGCAGCGGATTTGTACAGACGATATACCGCAAGTACGGCATTTCACTTCCGCGTGTAGCCGATGAACAGTCTGAGGTAGGCACAAAGATAACACTGGAAAGCGCAGAGGCCGGAGATCTTATCTTCTTCGCCGATGACAGCGGATATGTATATCATGTCGCTATCAGTACCGGCGACGGAGGAACGATAGAGGCAAGAGGCGAAAGGTACGGCATCATCCGGACCAAGAACCGCACAGGCGCGGCCTGGGCTACAGATGTTATAAGCAGTATGTTTGACGATTGATCAAGGAGCCTGAATGTGAGTTACAGACATTCAGGCTCTTTTTTTAAAGTACCGGTATCTGACAAAATCATGAGGAGGATAAGATAATGGATGAGAACATCAGAAAGACAAGAGCGATCCAGCAGGAACAGCTGGCCAGGAAGCTGGAGGCTCGCGGATTCGGCGTGACGCTGCTTCCCGGCAGGGAGAATGTGCTGAGTTTTCTTAAAGAAAACATTCCTGAAGGCAGTTCGATAGGCGTGGGGGGAAGCATCACGCTGGAAGAGTGCGGGGTCATTTCCTGGCTGACTGGGAATCCTTCGTACCGCTTTATAGACAGATATCACACAGATGATAAAAAGAAAAGCTTCCGCGAAGCCCTGCTGGCTGACGTTTTCCTGATGAGCACAAATGCCGTCACGATGGACGGCATGCTCTACAATATCGACGGCACCGGCAACCGTCTGGCAGCGCTGATATACGGCCCGGACAAGGTGTATGTCATAGCCGGCGCCAACAAGATCGCGGCAGACCTTGATGACGCTGTCAGACGTGTCGAGACGATCGCGGCTCCGGCCAACAATGTGCGTCTGCAGAAAGACAACCCCTGCACAGCTGCGGGCAGATGTCTGCGCTGCCAGAAGGAAACTTCGATCTGCAATCAGTATGTGCTTACCAGACGCTGCTTCCCGGCAGGGAGGATACACGTGCTGCTTGTAAATGAAGATCTTGGATACTGAAACAGATCATTCTGATACACTGCAGAAGTAAAGAGATCTGTCTGGAACGGCAGCAATGAATAATTGACGTTGATGCTTTCTTTATACTTAAAGGAGAGTGAGTAACATGAGAGCAAATTCAGGCGGCATTACCATATTACCTGAACGGGATAAGAAAATTTTCAGAGAATACCTGGTAGAGAAGGAGAGCGCGAAAGCTACAGTCAGCAAATACATGACTGACGTAAGCACATTTATCAGGTATCTCGACGGAGATTACAGGCTGGACAAGAAACGGCTGCTTTCATACAAGGAATGGCTGGAGAACAATTACGCGCCAGCCAGCATCAATTCCATGATAGTGGCGCTCAATCAGTTCCTGCAGCTGATGGGAGGGGTGCGTCTCAAACTGAAATGCATAAAACTTCAGAAAAGGATGTTCATGCCGGAGGAAAAAGAGATGTCCAGGCGGGAGTATGAGCGCCTTCTGGAGACAGCGAAAAAGTACGGCAACATGCAGCTGGTGCTGTCTATGGAGACTATGGCCTCAACCGGGGCGAGGGTGAGCGAGCTGAAGTATTTCACTGTTGAGCAGGTAAGCCGGGGAACGGTAGACATCAATAACAAAGGAAAACTGAGGCAGATAATCCTGCCGCGTCCCCTGAAAATGAGGCTTTTGCGCCTGGCTTCAGAACAGAAAACGGAGAAAGGCGCCATCTTTGTGACAAAGACCGGGAAAGCGCGGGACAGGATAAGTTTCTGGAGAGAGATGAAGGCTCTGCACAAGGAAGCCAGGGTGGACAGCGGCAAGGTATTTCCGCACAACCTGAGGCATCTTTTCGCCAGCACATATTATAAGGCAACTAAAGATCTCAGCGGGCTGGCGAATCTGCTGGGGCACAGCAGCCTTGATGTCACCAGGATATACACAGCCGTGTCAAGGATGAGCTATCTAAAGAAGATAGAACAGCTGCAGCTCGTGGACAACTGGTAAACAGGTCTTCTGACAGGCCATGATCAGACGCCTGATGGATCTGAGCTATGGCATAAAAAAGCAACATAATAAATATTATGTTGTTTGTACGTAAATGTATGTTTGTTACGACATATGCGCGTCATATTCATTGATATAACCTAAGTTTTTTGCAGAAGAAAAAAGGCAGTCTACTCTTTTTTTTAATATTTATCACGACATCACTTTTATATTTTATACAAAAGGCATATTATTGCCGAGGATATCTATCATGCAACATGCACAACTAATCCCGTGAAACAAAGCAGTCTACTTTGTTGTACCAACAAAAGAAATCATTTAATAATAAAAATATATAAAGCACACTTCAAGAAAGCCCGTAATGATACGAGCTTTTTTTGTATACAAAAAAAGCAATTCTGTAAATGCTCCAGTCTGGCTGGCAGGACTGAAAAATCAAGCATATCCGCCATTTGAGGGCCGCTGCAACATAATATTTATTATGTTATCTGAAAACAATGGGGAATAGGGAGCAGGTTTGGCGCATTTAAATTTCCGGAAAATGATAGATTGAGATGAATTGCCGGTGATGCGTCAGCTCTGCCGTAAGAGACAATGGGGATGATAATGATGCCAAAAAAGAAACATTATGACGAGGACTTCAAGCGTAAGCTTGTCAGCCTGTGCCGTGAAGGCAGGAGCAAGTCCTCAGTTGCAGAAGAATACGGCATATCCAGAAGTGCCCTGCGCGAATGGATCATGCAGTATTCGACCATCGAGCTTGGAAAAGGAGAAGAGCTCACAGTCAGACAGATAAAAGAACTGCAGAGGCGATGCGCCAGGCTGGAGGAGGAGAACAATATACTGAAAAAAGCTAATGCCATTTTTATGCCGCATTAGAACAGCGTATGGATATCAACACAGGCTCCGACTCAAGTATTTACAAATATAATAATATGTAATACTATATTAGCGTAAGTTAATTCAAGTCAGGAGGAACTGTAATTATGAAAGTATCGAATCTGGAAAATGACACCAGGAAATATGTCAGCAGTATGGGGAATTTTCATGTGCTGGAGTATGTCATTGATGCCAGTGTATCACCGTACACTGCTGAGGCAGAGTATTTCATGAGCAAGATGGGCGTGCACAGGCGTCAGGTCGTTATCGATATGGACGGAAGGAATCCTGTGGTCATACAGGCTGGGGCGATGCAGTGGACGGCCGGCAGTGTGCAGGTATCGTCCGGCGTCAAGGGAGTAGGTGACCTGTTCGGAAAGATGGTCAAAGGAGCAGTCACCAAGGAATCTGCAGTCAAACCGGAGTATACAGGCAACGGAATTCTGGTGCTGGAACCTACATATAAATACCTGATCCTTATGGACGTCGGAGCCTGGGGAGCGGGCGGCCTGACCCTGGAAGACGGATTGTTCTATGCCTGCTCAGGCAGTGTGCAGAACAAAGTTGTCGCGCGTAAGAACCTATCATCTGCAATGTTAGGCGGAGAAGGATTTTTCAATCTGAGCCTTTCCGGGCAGGGAATCGCGGCCCTGGAGAGCAATGTGCCCTATGAGGAACTTGTCGAGGTCGAGCTGGCAAATGACGAGCTTAAGATCGACGGGAATCTTGCCGTATGCTGGTCCACCGGTCTGGAATTTACGGTTGAGAGAACTACAAAAACACTGGTCGGTTCTGCAGTCAGCGGAGAAGGACTTGTAAATGTATTCCGCGGCACGGGCAAGGTCCTGATGAGCCCTGTGGCTCCTACCTCGTCACTGGCAGCGTCAACTAACACCATGTCAGCGAAGGCAGCAGCCAAAAACAGCAATACGCTGGGACATTGATCCGGCATAAAGATTTGTCTCAGATACGGCCGGAGCACAGAGCACTGCCGGCGGGGGCCGCCAATTGGGGCGGCCATTTTAATTATGGCAGTCACTCAGCTGCAAAATTATGGCAGTCACTCAGGCGATAAGTTTGTATTATATACCGCATTGTGATATAATATTTTGTCTGCAGCCCCGAGCTGAGGCGGAGGGCTTTTAACTGCGTTTTGATTTAGAAAGATAGTTTAATGTTATTCAGCAGTATTGAGTTTATATTTATTTTTTTGCCGGTATTCCTGCTGATCTACTGGCTTGTTCCGGCAAAATATGCAAATACGGTGCTCTTTTTGGGCAGCCTTTTTTTCTATGCGTACGGCGAGCACATATATTTTATACTTATTCTGATATCGCTTCTGGTGCATTATTCGCTGACCAGATATTCATACGGGAAGAGTCTCAGGTGCCGCAGGACATGCCTGATACTGATGCTGGTGTATGGATTCGGGACCTTGTTCATATTTAAATATATGGGATTTTTTGAGACGAACTGGAATGCTCTGGCGGCATACCTGGCGGCGCACAATGCCGCGGTGAGGCTGCCGGTAATCTCGCTGCCGGTCCTGTCTCTGCCGATAGGCATAAGCTTCTACACTTTCCAGATCGCGGCGTACGCGATCGATGTCTACAGGGGCAAGGTAGATCCGGAAAAGAAATTTGTCGACCTGGGTGCCTTTCTCTGCATGTTTCCGCAGCTTATCGCGGGTCCCATCGTCCTTTACAGCGATGTGTCGGCGCAGCTTAAGGTCCTGCACAGGCGCAGATGGCATCACGTCGAGAGCGGCCTGAAGATATTTATCATCGGACTCAGCCTTAAGGTCATCCTGGCAAATACCTTCGGCGTACTCTGGAACCAGGTTCAAACCTGGGGCGTCAGCTCTGTCTCTGTGGAGATGGCCTGGCTCGGCATCCTGGCCTACACATTTCAGATATATTTTGATTTCCAGGGCTACTCGCTGATGGCGATGGGGCTGGGCGAGATACTGGGTTTTCGTATACCGCGGAACTTCCGCCATCCCTACACGGCTGTCACAGTCACGGACTTCTGGAGACGCTGGCATATCACCCTGAGCAGCTGGTTTAAGAACTACGTCTACATTCCGCTCGGCGGAAGCAGATGCAGCAAAGGGCGGATGGTCTTCAACATGCTCGTCGTGTGGGCATTTACGGGGATCTGGCACGGGGCATCGTGGAATTTCGTGCTCTGGGGGCTGTATTACTTTGTACTGCTGGTATTTGAAAAGCTGATACTGTATCCCATCATAAACAGGGTTAAAAAGAGCTCTGAGGGCAGAGAAGGTATTTCGGCAGGGGAGAGAGCCGCCAGGTTTTTCGGCTGGCTCTACACCTTCTGCGCGGTTATGGTCGGCTGGGTCATATTTGCCTGCAGCAGTCTGGGCACAGCGAAGGATTACGTCAGGCGTATGTTCTGCTATCTGTATCAGAAGGAAGCCTGGATGCTCGGAAGAGATGTGCTCGTCATGACTGTGAAACAGTACTGGCTGTATTTCCTGGTCGGGGCGGTGTTCTGTACGGCGGCTCCGTTCGCAGTCTATAAGAACAATAAGAAGCATCCTGCCATGATCGCGCTGCTCCTGCTGCTGTTTGGGGTCTGTGTATACAAGCTCAACAGTTCCGCGAGCAATCCGTTTTTGTATTTCAGGTTTTAATGACAGGAGTTTTCCGGGGTTAGATTTTATGAGGATAATGAGCTGGATCAAAGCTTACCCGCTGACGGCGATAATGATCGTCTGCTGGATCGCGGGCGGCGCGTATTTCGGGAGCGGAAGAATGTACAGCAGCATCGATGCCTATGAGCATGCTCCCCAGGCAGAGGACCTGCTCGGCAGTCTGAAGGCCGACAGTGCGCAGACGAAATCTGTCGTGACTGTCGACGCCCAGAAGACAAAGGACGACAAGGCTGCGGCCGAGAAGGCGGCGGCAGAGGCAGCCGAGGCCGAGCGGAAGAAGCATCCGTTCAGCACTGTGAAGGAGAGCTATCTGGACGACGCTGTCTTTATCGGGGATTCAAGGACGGATACCCTGCGGCTCTATGCGGGCTGGGACAATGCGACCTACTACGTAAAGACAGGGACGAATATCTGGTCAATACTGGACGACGAGGTCACTGTCGGCAAGAAGACGATGACCATCGAGAAGGCGCTTACGAAGCATAAGTTCGGCAAGGTCTATATCATGTTGGGCGTAAATGAGCTGGGTTCGGGCACGGCGGAGTCATTTTACCAGGAATTCAAATCAGTGGTCGCCAGGATACACGAGCTGCAGCCTGACGCGATAATTTTCGTGGAATCGATAATGCACGTCACCCAGAGCGTCTCTGATTCGAGCAAGACCGTCACCAACAGCGCGATCAACTCGCGCAACAAGCTGCTCAAAAAGCTGGCTGACAATGTCACCATCTACTATATCGATGAGAATGAGGCGCTCGATGACAAGAACGGGACACTCACGGACAAATACACATTTGACGGCATCCATCTGGAGGCGAAGTATGTGCAGCCATGGAAGGACTTTATACTTAAGCACGGCGTCGTGAAGTGAGCCGGGCCGGCGGAATATTAAGATAATCTTAAGACAGATCGCCCCGCAAAGCCTTTGACATCTATGGCAATTGTGATAAAATGTTAAGCGCACAGCATTATGACGCTGCAGTTATCCAAGGAGGAAAGATGATAAATTACCTGGTAGTGTTTTTCATATCCATGGTCCCGCTGATAGAACTCAGAGGCTCCATGCTTTATGCGACCGGGCTGGGCATGCCGCTCATCCCATCATATATCACCGCGATCATCGGGAATATGCTCCCGGTGCCTGTTATCTATCTTTTCGCGAGGCGCGTGCTGATCTGGGGCAGCGATAAGCCCGGGATCGGAAAGTTTTTTTCATTTTGCCTTGAGAAGGGAAACAAGGCCGGAGTCAAGCTTCAGTCGAAGGCTGGCAGGGGGCTGTTCATAGCGCTGATGCTGTTTGTCGGCATACCGCTCCCGGGCACGGGAGCCTGGACGGGTACACTGGCGGCGAGCCTGCTGGATATGGATTTTAAGTACAGCGTGGCGGCGGTCATGTGCGGAGTGCTTATTGCCGGCATAATCATGAGTCTTGCCGGTATGGGACTGTTCGGCGCGATAGGAACTTTATAGAGGGATAAGCCGGTGATGACGGCAGAATGGAGTGGCAGATGATTGACAAAGCCGTGGCAGGCTCTTCTTATGTTACATGCTGTATAGGGGTGATTTTTGCCTTTGCGTTCGTATACCTTGTACTGAGAAATTACAGGAAGATGCTGCCCCATGACAAGGGACGGGAATTTGCCGTGAACGGCGCGCTTTCCGCCGGGAAGCCCAGAGGCGCGGGCGTCGTGTTCGTGCCGGTATTCATCGTGGCAGCTCTGATGTTTGACTCGATGAGCGCGGAAAAGTTTATCTATCTTTTCCTGCTGGCTGTCGAGATGATGACAGGCTATCTGGATGACAGCGCGAAGGTCTCCTGGGGAGAGCTGAAGAAGGGACTGCTGGATCTCGGGGTCGCGGCGGCGGCGGCGGTCACTTACGTGGTATATAACGGAAGCTCGCTTACCATGCCTATACTCCGTCTGCAGATACATATGAATCCGGTATTGTATGTGATACTGGCTATCGTGCTCATCTGGATCTCGATAAATGTCACGAACTGCGCGGACGGCGTAGACGGGCTGTCGGGCACGCTTACCATCGTGACGCTTGGCTCGTTCATGCTGCTGGATACATTCCTCGGGGCGATGCAGTACCAGATCATCCTCTTCATAGTGTGCATACTGGCCTATCAGTGGTACAACGCGGGGCCGAGCCTGATACTGATGGGTGACGCCGGCTCCAGGGCGATGGGCTTCTACATCGCGATCATAGCGATGAAGTCCGGCTCGCCGTTCATGTATATCCCGCTGGCGCTGGTGCTGATACTTGACGGAGGCCTGGGGCTGCTCAAGGTTTCCTTTATCAGATACCTGAAGCTGAAGAATTTTATGGCAAATGTCAAGACACCCCTGCATGATAATGTGCGCAAGTTCAGAGGCTGGTCGGACACGCAGACGGTCTACCGCTTCGCGATAATGCAGTTCATGATCTCGCTGGTGGCGATATATCTGGCGCGCTGACAGAGCGGCCAGGCAGTGAAGCCTGATGGCAGTAAAAAAAGAGCTTTTTCGGTAAAAATACTGAAAAAGCTCTTTTTTGTTATTTCAGGTCTATTTGTAGAAAGCCATATATGCCTTATAGGTCTCGTAAACGTCGATCTTGGAGACTACCTCTACGGGCGCGTGCATCGAGATGACGGGCACGCCTACGTCCACGACGTCGATGTTAAGGCCGGCGATGAACTGAGCGACAGTTCCGCCGCCGCCTTCGTCTACCTTGCCGAGCTCACCTGTCTGCCAGTAGACCTTGTTCTTGTCCATGATGTCGATGACCCTGTACATGGTCTCTGCGCTGGCGTCGCTCGAGCCGCTCTTTCCGCGGGCGCCGGTGTACTTCATGATGACGGTTCCCTTGCCCATATAGCAGGAGTTGCCGGGCTCATAGACCTCTGAGAATGTCGGGTCGTAGGCCGCACTGACATCTGAGGAGAGGCAGAGGGCATTTTTGAGCATGTCCTTGTAGGATATGCCGCCGTTTTCCGCCAGATACTCAAGATAGTGCCTCACGTAATCCGAGTTGAGGCCGGTGTTGCCGACAGAGCCTATCTCTTCCTTGTCGGTGAGTATGGTGACTGTGGTGTAGGTCGGCTTGGCGGTGTTTATCTCCGCGATCAGCGCCGGGTATGCGCAGACACGGTCGTCGTGACCCGGGGAGGCGATAAGGCTTCTGTCAAATCCCACGTCGCGGGCCGCGCCGGCTGCTGTTACCTCCAGCTCCGCGCGCAGGAAATCAGCCTCCGTGATGCCGTATTTCTCGTTGAGGATGGAGAGTACCTGAAGCTTGACAGGTTCCTTCAGATCTTTTTCCGGATAGGGTATGGAGCCTACGATTATATTCAGTTCCTCGCCCCTGATGCCGTCTGAGAGCTTGCGTTCGCTCTGGCGGGCGGCAAGATGCGGCAGCAGGTCACTGATGTAGAGCACGGGATCCGACGGATCTTCGCCGACTTTGATGTTAAGGCAGGTCCCGTCCTTCTTGTAGATGACGCCGTGGAGGGCGAGCGGTATGGCTGTCCACTGATATTTTCTGAGACCGCCGTAGTAATGCGTCTTGAAATAGGCGATATTTTCCTTCTCATAGAGAGGCGAGGGCTTCAAGTCAAGCCTGGGGGAATCGATGTGGGCGGCGTTGAGGCGCAGCCCCTCCGCGAGCGGTTTTTTACCGAAGGTCGTCGCGATGATGGCCTTGCCGCGGTTGTTGAAATAGACCTTGTCGCCTGTCTTGTATGCGGCTCTGGGATCAAAGACCGTGTATCCGGCATCCTCAAGGGCGGACACCGCGTAGTTTACAGCTTCTCTTTCTATCTTGGCCTCGCCTAAGAAATCTTTATAAGCCTCGCAGAAAGTCATTGCCTCTTCAGTGAGCTCCGGGGATTCCAGAGCTGCCTGGGGGAATTCCCAGGTGAGCTTTTCCCTGAGCTTCTGACCGTCTGTTTTTGAATTTTTTTTACCGGATGGCATAAGTATCTCTCCTTTAAATGATATTGTGGCGCAGCTGCCGCCTGTCACGGCCTGGCAGTGCTTTTATTATGATATCACAAACAGCGGCGGATTTACAGTATCAACAGGCAGGGAATCGCTGTTTAATATCCAATGCACTCTTGCAGGTTAAAGTGTAAAATGATATAGTGTTTAAGTATTAGGAGTATTTGTTTACAGGAGGGAATTCATGATAGATCTGTCGAAGAATGGCGCTTATCTCCTGAACGGAACGGAGATAGTGGAGGATACACCGGAAGCAGGCAGTATCCTGGAAAAACGTGTTGGCAATGCGGCCGGACTCACGGAGTTCAAGGCGAAGGCTAAGAAGAATACCATCGCTTACAATATTCTTAAAGCACATAATACGTCTGAGTCTGAGGAGCAGCTTAAGATCAGATTTGACAAGATGACATCCCATGATATCACCTTTGTCGGCATAATCCAGACGGCGAGAGCAAGCGGGCTGGAGAAGTTTCCCATCCCGTATGTGCTGACGAACTGCCACAACAGTCTGTGCGCGGTCGGCGGCACTATCAACGAGGATGACCACATGTTCGGTCTGACCTGCGCCCAGAAGTACGGCGGCATCTATGTCCCGCCTCACCAGGCAGTCATCCACCAGTTCGCCCGCGAGATGCTGGCAAGCTGCGGCGGCATGATACTGGGCTCGGACAGCCATACAAGATACGGCGCGCTGGGCACGATGGCCATAGGCGAGGGCGGCGGCGAGCTGGCCAAGCAGCTGCTGGGCAAGACCTACGATATTGCCATGCCGGATGTAGTGTGCATCTATCTTAAGGGAGAGCCTGTCCCCGGCGTTGGTCCGCAGGATGCGGCGATCGCCATTATCGGGGCGGTATTCGCGAACGGATATGTAAATAATAAGGTGATGGAATTTGTCGGCCCCGGCGTAGCTAAGCTGAGCACAGATTTCAGGATAGGCATCGATGTCATGACCACCGAGACTACCTGCCTTTCGTCTGTCTGGATAACGGACGAGAACACCCGCGAATTCTACGAGACACATCAAAGAGGCGGAGATTATAAGGAGCTCAAGCCAGGTGATGTCGCTTATTATGACGGCGTCGTCACTGTTGATCTGTCAGAGATCAGGCCGATGATAGCCATGCCCTTCCACCCCAGCAATGCCTACACGATTGACGAGGTGAACGCGAATCTCGACGAAGTGCTCGATGATGTAGCCAGACGCGCGAAGGTAAGCTTCGGCGATAAGATAGAGTATTCGCTTAAGGATAAGATAATAGACGGCAGGCTTTACTGCGACCAGGGCATCATAGCCGGCTGCGCGGGAGGCGGATTCGAGAATATCTGCGACGCGGCTGACATACTTAAGGGACGCAGCATAGGCAGCGATAAGTTCACTCTGAGCGTTTATCCTGCCAGCATGCCGATATATATGGAACTGATCAAAAACGGCACCGCGGCAGCCCTGATGGAGACGGGCGCTGTGCTCAAGACCGCTTTCTGCGGACCCTGCTTCGGAGCAGGCGACACACCGGCAAACGGAGCTTTCAGCATCCGCCACACGACGAGGAATTTCCCGAACCGCGAGGGCTCGAAGGTGCAGAACGGCCAGATAGCTTCGGTAGCGCTCATGGACGCGCGCTCAGTAGCCGCGACGGCAGCCAACAAGGGCTTCCTCACTCCGGCGACAGCGATGACGGACATCCAGTACAGAGGCCCGAAATATTTCTTTGACAAGACTATTTACGATAACAGAGTCTACAACGGCTGGGGCAGCGCGCACCCTGAGGTGGAGATACAGTTCGGGCCCAATATCAAGGACTGGCCGCATATGACGCCGCTGAATGATGACCTGGTCATCAAGGTGGTCTGCGAGATCCATGACCCTGTCACTACCACGGATGAGCTGATCCCTTCGGGCGAGACTTCGTCGTTCCGCTCGAATCCTCTCGGACTCGCGGAATTTACGCTCTCCAGGAAGGATCCCGCCTATGTCGGACGCGCGAAGGATGTCAGGGAGCTGGAGACTATCCGTGTGAACGGAGGACATCCCTGCAAGAGCGACGCTGCGCTGGCCTCTGAATACAAGAGAGCAGTCGGGGTCATCAAGACAGAATTCCCGGGATACAGCAAGGACACTGTCTCCATAGGCAGCACCATCTACGCGGTCAAGCCCGGCGACGGCTCTGCCAGAGAGCAGGCAGCTTCCTGCCAGAAGGTGCTCGGAGGCTGGGCAAATATCGCGAAGAGCTATGCCACAAAGAGATACCGCTCGAATCTGATCAACTGGGGCATGCTGCCGTTCATATTTGAGGACGACGAGCTGCCGTTCGCAAACGGCGATTATATCTATGTTCCCGGCATCAGGAAGGCCATAGCGGAGAAGAAGAGCGAGATCCCGGCGTACGCGGTGCGCGATAAGCTCGTACCGTTCACACTGAAGATGGGCGCGCTCACTGATGACGAGAGAAGCATAATACTTGCCGGCTGTCTTATCAACTTTTATAAAAACTGATCCGCTCCCGAAGCAGATCGTCAGGATAAAATGTCTATAAGGAGAATGTACATGAGTAAGATTCAGATGAAAACACCGCTTGTCGAGATGGACGGCGATGAGATGACAAGGATACTGTGGAAGATCATCAAGGAGGAGCTCCTGGTGCCTTTTATCGACCTCAAGACGGAGTATTACGATCTGGGGCTGGCATACAGGGATGAGACCGATGACCAGGTGACCATAGATTCAGCGCTTGCCACCAAAAAGTACGGCGTTGCCGTAAAATGCGCGACTATCACCCCCAACGCGGCGCGAGTTGAGGAGTACGGCCTCAAGCAGATGTGGAAGAGCCCCAACGGCACGATACGTGCCATACTTGACGGAACTGTCTTCAGGGCCCCGATCAAGGTCAAGGGCGTAGAGCCCACAGTGCGCACCTGGAAGAAGCCTATCACTATCGCCAGGCATGCCTACGGCGACGTCTACAAGGCTTCCGAGATGAAGATCCCCGGTGCCGGCAAGGCTGAGCTCGTCTATACGGATCCTGCCGGAAATGAGACGCGTGAGCTTATCCATGTATTCGACGGTCCCGGCATCATCCAGGGAATGCACAATCTGAATGCTTCCATCGAGAGCTTTGCCAGGTCGTGCTTTAACTTCGCGCTCGACGTGAAGCAGGATCTCTGGTTTGCCACGAAGGACACTATCTCCAAGAAATATGACCACACCTTCAAGGACATTTTCCAGGAGATATTTGACAGGGATTACAAGGAGCGCTTCGAGAAGGCCGGCATCGAGTATTTCTATACGCTGATCGATGACGCCGTAGCCCGCGTCATCCGCTCGGAAGGCGGATTTATCTGGGCCTGCAAGAATTACGACGGCGATGTCATGAGCGACATGGTCGCCACGGCATTTGGCTCGCTGGCGATGATGACCTCTGTGCTCGTGGCCCCGGACGGGACATACGAGTATGAGGCGGCGCACGGCACAGTCCAGAGGCATTATTACAAGTACCTCAAGGGCGAGGAGACATCCACGAACTCCGTGGCGACTATCTTCGCGTGGACGGGCGCGCTCAGGAAGAGGGGCGAGCTTGACGGCATACCTGAACTGGGGGGATTTGCCGACAAGCTGGAGAAGGCCGTCATAGATACCATCGAGAGCGGGACCATGACTAAGGATCTCGCCCAGATCAGCACACTTGCAAACGCAAAAACAGTAAACAGCGAAGATTTTATCAAGGCTGTCAGGACAGAACTTGAGAAAAATCTCTAAGATCATTTAAGGGAAAAGGATGGGAAATGGTAGAATTAGATGAAAACGGGAAGACTGTGGAGCCCGATCATGAGCCCGCAGTAAATGAAGCCGGAGCAGCCGCAGCAGCTGATCCGGAGCCGCAGAGCGAAGCGGCGGCAGCAGAGCCGGAGAATTCCGCGGCGCCTTTAGAGATGATGACTCTGGAGGCATTCGAGGATGCCTGCGAGGTAGTCAAAAAGGTTACCCAGGAGACCAAGCTCATACACAGCAAGTTCTTCAGCGACATGACAGGCAACAAAGTCTATTTTAAGCCCGAGAACATGCAGCTCACGGGCGCCTTCAAGCTCAGGGGCGCGTACTATACGATCAGCACCCTCAGCGAGGAGGAGAGAGCCCGCGGCCTGATAACGGCATCCGCCGGCAATCACGCTCAGGGCGTGGCCTACGCGGCCCAGTGCTTCGGCGCCAAGGCTGTCATCTGTATGCCTGTGTCGACGCCTCTGATCAAGATAGAGCGCACGAAAGCTTACGGGGCGGAGGTAGTGCTCTACGGGGATGTGTACGACGAGGCCTGCGAGAAGGCCTATGAGCTCGCTGAGAAGTACGGCTACACGATGATCCATCCGTTTGATGATCTGCGCGTGGCGACAGGCCAGGGCAGCATTTCGATGGAGATCATCCAGAACCTGCCTCTTGTGGACTACATATTAGTGCCCATCGGCGGCGGCGGGCTGGCAGCGGGAGTCGCGACTCTTGCCAAGATGCTCCGCAACAATATCAGCGTTATCGGCGTCGAGCCCGAGGGCGCGGCCTGCATGAAGGCTTCGCTTGAGGCCGGTCACGTCGTGTCGCTCAAGACAGTGAACACGATCGCGGACGGCACAGCCGTAAAGACACCAGGCGAGCATATTTTCCCGTATATCCAGAAATATCTTGACGATATCATCACCATCAGGGATGACGAACTTGTGACGACATTTCTCGATATGGTCGAGAATCACAAGATGGTCGTCGAGAACTCCGGACTGCTCTCAGTCGCGGCGCTCAAGCACCTGAATGTGAAGGACAAGAGGGTCGTCTCCATACTGAGCGGCGGGAATATGGATGTCATCACCATGTCATCTGTAGTCCAGAACGGACTTATCGCCAGAAACAGGATATTCACTGTCTCCATACTGCTGCCGGACAAGCCGGGTGAGCTGGCTCGTGTCGCAGGCGTGATCGCGGCCCAGAAGGGCAATGTCATCAAGCTTGACCACAACCAGTTCATCAACACGAACAGGAATGAGGCTGTCGAGCTGAAGGTCACACTTGAGGCTTTCGGCACGGAGCATAAGAACCAGATCATCGAAGCGCTCAGGAAGGCCGGATATGATCCGCAGCTTACCGGCGCGAACCTGTAGACCAGGAGATGTAATTTTGAAAAACAGGCAGAAAATAGTCAGGATAATCGCCGGTATCATCGCAGGACTGCTGGTGCTTTCCCTTGTCCTCAGCATGGCATCGTATGTGGGTATCTGGCAGTGATGGATCCGGGAAAGGTAAGCGCGGCCGTCTTCAGACGGTCTGTAGATAAAAGGCTGTATCACCTGCCCGCGGATGCCATATGCAGTTCGGACAGGTTTGCCGGCAGCTATGCGAATGGCGCCTGCAGACTTACCGTCTCTTCTGCCTCAGACGCCGGATGCGCGGCTCAGATCGGGGGCGCTGCCGTTTACCAGGCGGCAGCAAGGCTTGCCGCTTCAGGCACACAGCCGCTTTTCGTCACGATCCAGACCGATATAAGTCCGGGCGTGGATGAGAAGGGACTCCACCTCATCGCCGAGGACGCCGCCGCTGCCTGCAGGCAGCTGGGCATCCCGGTCCTGCAGAGCGATGTCTTCGTGACAGCTTCAGCCGGGGACAGAGACTGTGAACGCGCTTTTGCCGTGGTAACAGCCACAGCCGTCGGTGAGTCCGACAGCATTTTTTCTCCGGTGAAGGCTGAAGCCGGCCAGGATCTGATCATGGCCGGGTATGCCGGATGGCGCGGGAGCGTCAGGCTGGCGGCACTGTACGCGGACAGTCTCAGAGAGCGTTTTAACGATGAGTTTACAGAGCCTCTCAGGAGAGCGGCCGCCTCAGGACATGACGGCAGCGCGGGTGGAACAAAGGCCGCGGCCGGCGCCGCTATGGCGCGTATCGCGGCCGGCGCGGGTGTCCGCAGCATGCACGCGGCCGGCGAGGGCGGTATCTTCACCGCTGTCTGGGACATGGCCCAGAGCCAGAAGCTGGGTGTCAGGATCCGCCTGGACAGTATACTGCTGAGGCAGGAGACCGTGGAGGTCTGCGATCATATCGGGGTCAATCCTTATCTGTTGATGAGTCAGGGGGTGCTTTTGATGGCTTCTGAGCACAGCCGGATGGTACTGGAGGAATTTGCTGCCGCCGGCATCCCGGCAGCTGTTATCGGGTATTTTACCGATGATAACGACCGGGTTGTTATAACTGACGATGAGACAAGATTCCTCGAGCCCTTCAGAAAAGACAGCATTTACGATGCTGGCAGGGCCGATATGTTATGAGATCGCGGGGAAGGCCGCAGAGGCGGCCGGACCCTGTAAATAGAAAATACCATTACAGAATGGAGAACTAACAATGAATGAAATGAAAGAAAAGATATTGTCTGTTATTGAAAAGAACAGCAAGATAAGTGTCAAGGACCTTGCCGTTGTTCTCGGTGAGAACGAGGACGATGTGGCGAGGGCTATCGCTGAGATGGAAGAGGACGAGACGATCTGCGGCTATCATACGATCATCAACTGGGACAAGACCAACCGTGACCGTGTCGTAGCCCTGATAGAGGTCTGCGTGACTCCTCAGAGGAGCCGCGGCTTCGACCATCTGGCAGAGCGCATCTACAATTTCCCGGAGGTCGATACGGTCTATCTTATGTCAGGATCGTATGACTTCTGCGTTATGCTTGAGGGGAAAACTCTGAGAGAGGTCTCGAGATTCATATCCGAGAAGCTTTCCACGCTTGAGTCAGTCACCAGCACGGCGACACATTTCGTACTCAAGAAATACAAAGACCACGGCACAGTTATGGTTCACCAGAATAAAACTGAAAGGCAGCCGATAGTGCCATGAGAAATCCTCTTTCAGACAAAGTTATCGCGATGAAGCCGTCAGGCATCAGGAAGATGTTTGACATAGTGGCTGAGATGAATGACCCTGATGTAGTCTCCCTTGGCGTTGGTGAACCTGATTTTGACACGCCGTGGCATATCCGTGAGGAAGGCATATATTCACTTGAAAAGGGCCGTACATTTTACACTTCCAACGCAGGCCTGATAGACCTGAAGAAGGAGATAAGCAGTTATACAGACCGCAAATGCGGAGTCAATTATGATCCCTCCAGCGAGATCATGGTCACAGTCGGCGGTTCGGAAGCCATAGATATAGCAATGCGCGCCATGATCAACCCCGGCGACGAGGTAATAGTACCAGAGCCCTGCTACGTCTCCTACCAGCCCTGCGCTCTGCTCGCGGACGGCGTGGTAGTCACGATACCTCTCCAGGAGAAGAATGAGTTCAAGCTCACCTCCGAGGAGCTGATGGCTGCCATAACGCCGAAGACTAAGATACTCGTGCTGCCCTTCCCCAACAATCCTACCGGATCGGTGATGACGCGCGAGGATCTGGAGCCTATCGCGAAGATCTGCATAGACAACGACATCATCGTTATCTCGGATGAGATCTACAGCGCGCTTACTTATGAGACCGAACATGTATCGATAGCTTCCCTTCCCGGAATGAGGGAGAGGACAGTCATGATAAACGGATTTTCGAAGGCATTTGCCATGACAGGCTGGCGGCTCGGCTATGCCTGCGCTCCTGAGCTCATACTCAGGCAGATGCTCAAGATACATCAGTTTGCCATAATGTGCGCGCCGACTACCAGCCAGTACGCCGCGATCGAGGCTCTCAGGAACGGCGACGACGACGTGGACATGATGAAGGAGTCCTACAACCAGAGGAGACGCTTCCTCGTCTATGCCTTCAGAGAGATGGGACTTCACTGTTTCGAGCCCTTCGGCGCTTTCTATGTATTTCCGAGCATTAAGGGCCTCGGCATGAGCTCGGATGATTTCGCTGCCGCCCTGCTTCGCGAAGAGAAGGTGGCGGTCGTTCCCGGAACTGCTTTCGGAGACAGCGGGGAAGGATTCCTGCGGGTGTCCTACGCCTATTCTCTGGATGAGCTGAAAACAGCGACAGACAGGATCGCGAGATTCGTAGCCAGAGTGCAGGCCCTGCGCAAGCTGAAGAAATGATGAATGTTGTTCTGCTGGAGCCTGAGATGCCTTCCAACACGGGGAATATAGGCCGCACCTGTGTGTGCACGGGCACGCGCCTTCATCTCATCGAGCCTCTTGGTTTCATGATAAATGACAAGATGCTCAAGAGAGCCGGCCTGGATTACTGGAAGGATCTGGACGTGCGTGTCTATGTCAATTTTCAGGATTTCCTGGATAAGAACCCGGACTGCAGGGGCAGGCTCTATATGGCTACGACCAAAGCGTATCATATGTACACGGAGGCGGATTATCCTGAGGACAGCTATATAATGTTCGGCAAGGAGAGCGCCGGTATCCCGGAGGAGATACTCACGCAGTACGAGGACTACTGTGTACGTATCCCGATGGGCCGCGATATCAGGTCATTGAACCTGGCAAATTCAGTGGCGGTAGTCCTCTACGAGGCTTTAAGGCAGCAGGGATTCCCCGGGCTTGAGCCGGAGGGCAGTCTGCACAGGCTGAAATGGAGAGGACATGATGCTGCTGATCTGAACAGACAGTCAGAAGGGAGGAAAGTGCGGTGATCTCTGATCATCACACGCAGGATCTATGAGAAGAGCATGTTTTATGAAAAAGAAAGCAGCCGTCATCCTGACGCTGGCCATCGCCCTGGCATTGTCGCCGGCGACAGCCACGCTGACCATGAATGATGCACAGGCCGCGACGACATCGACCTATAAGAAGAATGTCAAAGCCAGGAAGCTCTACCTGAAAAAGGTGCGCGCGTATTCAAGAAAGTATGCGCCTGTGGAGTATAAGATCGTCGATACTACCGGCGACGGGATCAGTGAATGCCTGATGACATATCACGATCCTGATCAGGGCAGCGCCTGGAACTTCAGGATCTACACTTATAAAAAGGGAAAGATCAAATGCATCCTCAGCAGCGCGCAGTACGGAATGAGCAAGCTTACGATCTACCGCAGATCAAGATCCTTCATCATGTACTGCAGCGGCCACGGCGGTGAAAGCTATCATTACTTTATTATGAAGAAGGGCAGATACAGTGAAGCTGCCTCCCGCTCCCGCATGTCGGTCAGCGGCGGAAACTATGAAAACGGCCCCTGGTATTATTACGGCGGACTTGGCCAGATAAGCAGCTCTGATTTTAAGCAGCTGGTCAAAAATGTCAAAAAAGGCAGCAGGAAGACTGTAAAAATCGAGAGCTTCAACACTATGGTAATGCCCATCAGATAATGGGTCTGCCGGGAGATTCCGGCTATAAAAGTAATAAACACGCCGGGAGATTCCGGCTGTCATGGAATGAACGAGCCGGGAGCCCGGCCGGGAATGCTGAAAAGGCCTTCTGCAGTGAGATCGATCCACTGCCGAAGGCCTTTTTTTATTTTGCTTCAGATCAGGTTTTACGCCAGCTCGACGATAGTTACGCCATTTTCACCCTCGCCGAAGGTGCCCAGGCGGTAGCTCTTGACATATTTTGTCTTTCGCAGTTTTTCGTGGACGGCCTTCCTGAGGGCTCCCGTTCCGCGCCCGTGTATCACGGTGACGGTGGGGATGTGCGCCAGGTAGGCGTCATCCAGGAACTTGTCCAAGTCCGCCATGGCGACGTCGACAGTCTCGCCGATCAGGTTTACGCTCGTGGTGGCCGAGGCCGACTTATCCATGCGTATCTGCCCGGAGCCTGTGATGCTGTCCCTGTTCCTGACTCTGGTATTCTCGGCGCTGCTGAGGCGCCCGGTCTCCTCCTTCACCTTGTTGTTCAGTGAGGTGTTGAGCCCCTTCTCTTCCTCGTCCGCTGCCGGCAGCAGGTCGCTGTAATGGATGCGCGATTTGAGTATGCCCATCTGCACGGTGAGCTCACCATTGCCGTTTGGCCTGGAGACTATCGTCCCGCGCAGGTTCATGCTGATGACAAGCACCTGCTCTCCCAGCTTGAAGTCATCTGCGGAATATCTGGTGTTGGTCCTGGGAGCGGCAGACTTCCCGCCGGAGGACTGCTCGAGCTTTTCACGCACACGCGTGCGCTCGTGCTCCATCGCCTTCATGTCCGCGCCGCCGCCGTTCGAGAGCTTGTTGATAGTCCTTATGGTGTGGTCCGCGTAGTCCTTCGCGTCCTGCAGGATATTTCTGGCCTTCTCGTGCGCTTCGTCAAGTATGCGCTGCTTCTGCTGGTCGATATTGAGCTGCTTGTTTTCCAGCTTTTTCTTCAGCTTCTCGACCTCGTCCCTGTAGCGGCTTATCTCCTCCTGCTCCTTCTCGATGGTGATGCGGTTCTGCTCCAGGTCCGACAGCAGATCTTCAAAATTCTGCTGCTGCACGTCGATATTTTTCTCTGCGTCCTCTATTATATCCCGCGGCAGCCCCAGCTTTCCCGAGATCGCGAAGGCGTTGCTCTTGCCGGGGAGGCCGATGAGCAGCCTGTAGGTGGGGCTCAGGGTCTCGACGTCAAATTCGCAGCTGGCGTTGCATACATCCTCCGTATCGAGCGCAAATACCTTCAGCTCGCTGTAATGCGTCGTCGCCATGGCGGTAACGCCGCGCTCGAGCAGCTTCCTCAGTATGGAGATCGCCAGCGAGGCGCCCTCTGTCGGATCGGTGCCGGCGCAGAGCTCATCCAGCAGGACGAGCGAGCGGTCGTCAGCCGCGTCCAGTATATTGACTATGTTGGTCATATGCGCCGAAAATGTGCTCAGGCTCTGTTCAATGCTCTGCTCATCGCCGATATCCGCGAAGACATCCTTGAACACAGACAGCTCCGAGTGCTCGAAGGCCGGGATATGAAGTCCTGCCTGTCCCATCAGCGTCAGCAGTCCGACCGTCTTCAGCGAGACAGTCTTGCCGCCGGTATTGGGCCCGGTGACGATAAGCATTCGGAACTCCTTCTCAGCGGCGCTTTTCGTCTCTGCTCCGCCGGCATCCCGCCGTCCGAAGTTCTCATACATACGGTGCCCGAGGCGCACGTCTATAGGCACGACCGTTTTCCTGTCGAGCAGCGGGTGCCTTGCCTTTTTGATATTGATATACCCATTTTCATTAAGAACAGGTTCCGTCCCGTTGTACGACCTGGACAGCAGCGCCCTGGCGAAAATGAAATCCAGAGAGGTCATGAGCGAGATGTCCTGCTCTATGAAGCCCAGAGAATCTGCCGCCTGCTGGCTCAGGCTGTCCAGCACCTTCTCAACCTCATCCTTCTCCTGCGCTGCCAGCTGGGTCAGGTCGTTGTTCAGCTTGACCACGGCCATAGGCTCGATAAAGATCGTCGCCCCGGTGGAAGACTGATCGTGTATCATGCCCGGCACCTGTGAGCGGTACTCCGCCTTGACCGGCAGGCAGTAGCGCCCGGAGCGCATGGTGATGATATTGTCCTGCAGCTTCGGGCCGACGGACTGTGAGGAGACCAGGGCCGAGAGCTGTGAGTGTATCCTGTCGTTTGTGAGCCTGATCTGGCGCCGCACCGACTTAAGTCCCGGGCTCGCCTCATCCGCGACCGTGTCCTCATCGACGATGCAGCGGCGGATATCGTGTGAGAGCGGCGACAGCGGCTCTATAAGCTTGAACATAGGGTCGAGGCAGTCTCTCTCCTCATCCTGCGCGTCTCTGCGCCCATAGGACTTCACCCTCAGCGCTGTCTCAAGCGTGGAGGCAAGATTCAGCAGCTCGACGATCCCCAGGCTCCCGCCGACCTTCAGCCTCAGGAGAGACCCGCGCAGCTCCCTTATCCCCGAAAAAGAGACGCTCCCGTTCTTATAGACGCGCCTCAGGGCATCAGTAGTCTCATTCTGCATCCTCCTGATCTCAGTCAGATCGGCGGTCGGCTCAAGCTTCCTGCACAGCTCCTTAGCCATAGGCGAACCGGCATAACCGGTCAGCTTCTCTATGATCTTCGGAAATTCAAGGATCCTCATTGTCTTTTCAGTCATTATAAAAACTCCATTCGGAAAATATAATAAGCTCTGCTTTATCATTATACTACATTATTATACTCAGAATGGGAATTGCTTGTCAATGAGGGCGGGAGATCTCCCGGGAACAGCGCTTTTCTGCAATGCCAGCCTGAAGAGCCCGGAGACAGCCCTTTCCTACAGCACCAGCCTGAAGAGCCCGTGCCGGCTGCAGTAGGCGTAGATTATGAGCTCTCTTTTGCAGAGGAACTGGCAGTGTTCCCTGCCCATCCTGCAGATCGGCCTGTCACAGTACGCGTAGGCGTCCTCGTCAGCAAATGAGAAATTTGCTTTTGAACTCCCTGAAGCCGGCAGCATCTTGAGCTGTCCTCCCTGGAAGCCGCGGACATAGATCCACTCTATCCTGTGCTCCCTTGTCATCGGATGGATGCCGCCTGCCACGGTGATGTTCATAGAATTGTGTTCGAAGCCGCCGAAGATCGTGTACTCCAGTCTGTGCTCATCTATGAGCGCACTGTCACTGCAGACGGGGAGAGGCTTCAGGCTTCTGCCGCAGCAGCTGACTGTGGGCAGATCCCGGGCAAAGCCGGGGTATTCGCGGGTCGCGTTATCTGGCAGCCCCTGCCTGCCGGGCGCTTCCGGGTCTGCGTCGTAAACCAGATGGTTTATGACGGAAAGTGAACCGCAGCATTCACATCTGTAGAAGAGCGGCCCGTAAGTCCTGAATGGCGGCCGGTGGCTTATCTGACAGTGGGTAGAATAATTATCTTTATTGGGGATCCTCATGGCATTTCTCATCCTTTGCTTGTTTTGATCGGCTGTAATGTGCTCATCGATCTGTTAATTATTATACATTATTCATAGCACTTCATCAGGGTATCAGGAAGGTACATTTGAATGTATTTGTCAAGATTCGGATAAAAAAGCTTTCTAGTCGATATGTATACATGCCTGGGGGTGGTGTCCAGAAAAGGCAAAATAATTATAGGCGCCGGCGCGAAAAAATGATGGTGAATATACAAAGTGCATAATTTTTATCAAGGCATCAATTGACAAAAAATGCGGATTGTCCAGAAGGGGACAAGAGAAAAAGCGTGTATATTTACTTATTTCGCGCCAGTGTTTATTATTTAACCAGAGAGAAATTGTGAAACAGAAGACAAGTAACAGAGAGATTCATATTGGTGCAGATTATGGAAAGATGTGAGGTGTTCTGCCATGCTTCCTTTTGAAGGAGTAAAAGTTGTTGAATTTGCACAGTTCGTTGCGGCGCCGATGTGCGGTCGTGTACTGGCTGAATGGGGCGCAGAGGTAATAAAAATCGAAAGTCTTACCGGAGATCACAACCGCGAACAGGGTCTTATCAACGGAATGCCCATTGTTGAGGATGATGACCCGACAATGGATTCTACGTCCGTCAACAAGCGCTTTATAAGCGTTGATGCCCGCTCGGCGGAAGGTATCGCCGTTATACACCGCCTGCTTGAGACAGCGGATGTGTTCCTTACCAATTATCGTGTTCAGGTGCTCGAGAAGCTCGGCCTCGACTGGCCGGCGCTGCATGAGAAATATCCGGGTCTGGTATGGGCCCGCGTCACAGGCTTCGGAGAGGTCGGTCCTGACAAGGATGCCCCCGGCTATGACACGGTGAGCTGCTTTGCCAGAGGAGGAATTTCCGGAACATGGTATCCGAAGGGCTCTGAACCGCTGATCCCGATGGCAGCATTCGGAGACAATATAACCGGCATCATGCTGGCCGGCGGTGTCTCAGCTGCGCTGTACCGCAAGGCACGTACCGGCGAGGGCGACAAGGTCGTGATCAGTCTCTTCCATGTAGGTGTTTTCGGCAACAGCTGGGCTACGATGGCAACGGAGTTCCACGTTGATGATCCGGAGCCGCCTTATCCGCAGTCAAGGGCCAATGCTACTAATCCCGGAAACATAGCATACCCCACGGCAGACCGCTGGGTACAGTTCGGATGCCCTGTGTGGATCAACTATTTTGACAAAGTCATGAAATGTATCGGGCGCGATGACCTGATAGGCAACCAGGAACTCAATGATCTGGAGACCATCCAGAAAAATGGCAGGATCGTGGAGCTTGAGGACATCATCGGCAATGAGATGAAAAAACGTCCTGTGGCTGACTGGCTGGAGATATTCGACAAGGGAGGCGTACCGGTACAGCCCTGCGCGACCTTCGAGGATATCGTGGTCGATAAACAGGCCTGGGCATCGAAGGTGCTTTTCAAGGCGAAGACAACAGGCGGTCACGAGCACATTTATGTAAATATCCCGGTGAGACTTGAGTGCGTAGGTGATCCTACAGACACGATGAGGATGTCGCAGCCGATAGGCACCGACACGAGGGATGTGCTGCGCGAGTACGGCTATTCGGACAAAGAGATCGACGAGATGGCCGCCGGGGAAGCTATAAAAGTACGCAATTAAGACAACAGAGTAAAAAAACATCTGTATAGATTTGGTCAATGACCTATGAAAGGAAAGGAAACAATGTTAAACAAAACCAGAATCAGTGAAGAAGAGCTGTATGCGCTGCGGATGAGGATCCGCGGGGCAGTGGAGGGAGAGCTGGAAGCACTTTCTCCCGAGATGGAAAAGACAAATGTCTATCCTAAGGAGCTTTGGGACATCGGTAAGAAATATGACTTATTCCGTATTTCTCTCCCCGTTGAATACGGCGGCATGGGACTTTGCTTTGAACAGCTTGTTCCGATCCTTGAGGAGATCGGCCGCGGCAATTCAGCTATACGTATGTTCTTCCACCAGACCAACGGTCTCGGATGGGAAGTAATGGGAATGTACGGCACTGAGGAAATGAAGAAGAAATATCTGCCCATGATGGGACGCGGAGAATATTTCGCTTCTTTCGCACTCACCGAGCCTGACTGCGGTTCCGGAGCTGATATCCAGAGCACGGCTGTACGCGAGGGTGACCACTGGGTACTCAACGGAACAAAGCATCTGATCTCATTTACGGATATCGCGGACTGCTTCTATACGATCGCTGTGACAGACGACAAGAACCGCAAGCACGGTCTTACCGCATTTTTCGTACCTGCTGACACGCCGGGACTTATCATCGAGCCGATGCCTCATATGATGGGCTGCCGCGGCACAGGTCATGCTGTACTGCGCATGGAGAACATGATCGTTCCCGATACCAACAGGCTCGGACCTGTCGGTGAAGGCCTGAATGAATTTATCCACGCTCTCGCCGTATCACGTGCTTCCATCGGTGTATGCCTCCTCGGCATGTCACAGAGATTCCTCGAGATGGCTATCGCACGCGCGAATGACCGTGTGACCTTCGGCAAGAAGCTGATCAAGCGTCAGGCTATCCAGCAGACTATAGCTGATATGGCAACACGCGTATACTCACTGCGTCTGCTCGCTCATGAGTGCGCTATCAAGGCTGACAAGGACGAGGACATCGAGATGATCTCTTCGATGCTCAAACTCGAGGGTATCGACACAGTACGTATAGTTTCCGACAGCTGTCTGGAGATCTTCGGCGGTATCGGATACTTTGAAGATAATCCTTACGGACCGCTGGAGCGCATGTACCGTGATGCACGTGCTATGTGGTTCGAGGAAGGCCCCCGTACAGTACAGCGTCTTACACTTGTAAGAGATGTAATCGAGAAAAAGGGAGAGCTGCGCTGCTGCAATTACTATTGATAAATAAAATTATCTGTGCTTCATGCAGAAAGGAGAGCAATTGTGGGACGTTTAGAAGGTAAAACAGCCATCATTACAGGCGGCAACGGCGGATTCGGAAGCGAGACCGCATTATTGTTCGCGAAAGAGGGAGCTGATGTCCTGATCTGCGGGCGAAATGAAAAGACTCTTGAGGAAGCGCGTGAAAAGATCGCTTCCGCGGGTCATAAGGTCGTGGCGATACGCTGCGACGTGTCCAGGGAAGATGAAGTAAAGCACCTTTTCCAGGTTGCGGATGAAGAATTTGGCAGAGTCGACGTGATGGTCAACAACGCCGGACTGTCACGCAATTGCCATATAGAAGACCATTCGACTGAGATCTGGCGTGAACTTATGTCCGCCAATCTGGACAGCGCATTTTATTGCTGCCGCGAGGCTGCCTCGCGTATGCTGAAGCAGAAGAGCGGAGCGATAATCAATCTGGGTTCGATCGCCGGCATGACCGGAAGAGACGTCAGTGCTGCGTATGCCGCTTCCAAGGCAGGCATCGTGGGACTTACACGCTGCCTGGCAGCGCAGCTGGCGTCGTCCGGCATCCGGGTAAACGCAGTATGCCCCGGACCTATACCCACGGCAGTTTTCAGGGATTTTCCCAGGGATGTCCAGGAAAAGCTGATGAGTACGATAAAGCTTGACAGATGGGGCACTACGATGGATGTCGCGAATCTCATTTTATTCCTCTCGACAGAAGAGGGATCATGGATCACAGGAGAAGCAATAAATATTAACGGAGGCGCATTCATCGGCTGATCTGCGGATAACGATGAAATGGCATGCCCGCCACAAGAAGGAGGAGACAACGTGAAAGATAATGTTAAGGAATGGAATATAGCTGTAGTCGGAGCAGGCACGATGGGCAGGAGCATAGCACAGTTCTTTTCTATGTACGGCCACAGTGTAAATCTCTACAACCGTTCAAAGAAGACGATGGACGATGCCCTTGAGCAGATAAAGAACGATTACGCTACATTGGTATCGATGGATATGTTCAAGGAAAAGGATGTTCCGGCAGCTCTGGCAAATCTTCACCCGACGCATGATCTCGCGGAAGCGGTCAAGGGTGCAGACATGGTCATCGAGGTCGTAGCTGAGGATCCCGCTACCAAGAAAGAAATGTTCTCAAAGATCGACAAGCTTGTCGGCCCTGAAGTCATACTTGCGACCAACACTTCAACGCTCAATATCTACGATATCGTTGAGGTCAGCCATCCGGAGCGTGTCCTCATAACACACTTTTTCACACCGGCTTATATCATGCCCCTGATGGAGATGCCCAGAGGACCTCAGACATCTGATGAAGTTGTCGCGAAGGTCGAAGAGCTCGTCCGTTCACACGGCAAGAAAGTCGCCAAACTGAATAAACCCTGTCCGGGATTCATCCTCAACCGTATGACCTTCGCAATCGTGCGTGAGGCTGCTTACATGGTAGAGCAGGGCTGGACCACACCTGAAGATATCGATGAAGCTATCGTCGGCACCTTCGGAGTACGCTACACCTTTGAGGGCCCCTTCAAGCTCGGTGATTTCTGCGGCATAGATATTTTCGCACACCTGCTTGACATCCTCAGCCCCACATTCTCTAATGCAACAGAAGCTCCCCAGCTCCTGAAAGATATGATAGCAGCCGGAAACACAGGACTCAAGGGCCCTACAGGAAACGGCTTCTACAAGCATCCTGACGCTGCTGCCGACCGCAAGGAGCGCGACAGCAAGATAATGAAATCTATCAAATTCGTAAACGAAGAACTGTAGTTCTCACGAGGACCCGTTAACTTGTTGGTTTTACTGAAAATCGAGGGTTGATTATTCAGATCATGTGTGATTCAAACACAGATGGATGAAAACTGCGGGTTGGCGGGTTCACTGATATCACGACAATCATAAATACATTTGCTTAAGGAAGCTGATTCTGCGGCATATTTTTATTTGCAGAGACAGCTGCGTTTATAAGTCTTTAGGAAAGTTAAATATTTAACATTTTTTTGCGAAGGAGGCTGCTGTTATGCCCAGGGTTATCAGTGATGAATGTATTACCTGCGGAGCTTGCGAAACGACATGCCCCACGGAGGCGATCTCCATGGGGGAGACTCATTTTGAGATAGATCCTGATATCTGTATCGACTGCGGGGTCTGTGAGATGGGATGTCCCGCTGACGCGATCTCCGAGATCTGATTTCTGTACTTTTTGTCAAAATTGAGTACCTGACCTCAGAGCGAAATTGTCTATGCAATGGATTGTCCTGAAATTAGAAGAAAAAACCCGATCTTGTCAAAGTACAGTGGTAATGAAAGATTTGTTAAAAATTCTATAAAGTATATATGAATAATATGAGGTGGGTTATGGGACTCGTTGAATGTACAATAGATGAACTGTTTAGAGACGCGGTACGCCGCTTCGGCCCTAAGACAGCCATGATTTACGGGGAGGATGTTTATAGCTGGCGCGATCTGGACGTACTGTCAGACATTATGGCAGACCGTCTGGAAACAAAAGGTATACGCCGCGGTGATCATGTAGGCCTGTGGGGAGAGAACAGCGTTGCCTGGATCGTGACATTCCTGGCCTTGCAGAAGCTGGGAGCTGTGTCGGTCATGCTCAATTTTAATTACCAGAGACGAGAGCTGGTGCAGGTCATGCGCATAGGCGAGATCTACTGGCTGTGCTATGGGAATACGCCGGCACAGAGAAAAGACGCGGATCTGGTAGAAACTGCCGCCGAAAAAATAGGTGAGGACTTTAAGGGCCTCATAGATATGCGCGAGGATACGCTGGGCCTGCAGGAAATGCTTAAGAAGTCCGCAGACTATGCTGGCAGGCCGCACGGAAGATCAGACTGCAGGGATACCGCCTGCATGCTGTATACCACCGGCACCACGATGGACCCCAAATGCGTCATGCACAGTCATTATTCGCTGGTTAACAACGCTATCCTTTCAGCGGAGCGTGTGCGCATGGGCCCTGATGACCGCATATGTATGTCACAGCCTCTGTTCCATGTTTTTACGCTGGCCGCCAGTCTTCTGGCTGCGATATACAGCGGTTCCATGCTGTGTCTGCTGTCGCGTTTCGGCAGCGAGGACATACTCAGCTGCGTACAGAATAACAAATGTACGATACTGAACGGCGTGCCGATGAATTTCCTGACGCTGCTGTCCAGCAAAGCTTTTAACAGATACAGGACGGACAGCCTGCGCCTGTCGATAATAGGCGGCGCCACCGTTTCCGTGACACAGTTCGAATATATCTGCCAGGCCTTTCCTACATCACACATCATGAAAAATTATGGTCTTACAGAAGGCTGCAATCTCTGCAACAGCGAATTTTCCGACAGCACGAGCGCTGTCGCCCGCACGGTAGGCAGACCGTATCCCCATGTAGAAGTGGCTATACGCGATCCTAAAGACGGGCATTTCCTGCCAACCGGAGAAAGGGGAGAGATCGTTGCCCGCGGATACAGCATCATGAAGGGCTACTTCTACCCCAAAAACTGCGAACATAAGGTACAGGCTATAGATGATGAAGGCTGGCTTCACACCGGGGATCTGGGCGTGATCGATGCTGAGGGATATGTGACCATAGTAGGACGTATCAAGGACATCATCATCCGCGGCGGAGAGAATATCAGCCCCGGAGAGGTGAGCAGGGAGATACAGCGCTACGAGCCGGTGCTGGACGCGATGGTCGTGGGAGCGCCGCATCCTATACTGGGCGAGGAAGTCATCGCCTGCCTGATGCTGGAGTCCCCTGACGATTACAATGAGCAGGAACTGCGTTCTATGCTCAGCGTGAGACTGGCCAAATACAAGATACCTGCATTTTTCCTGATATATGACAGTTTTCCCCTGAAACCCAGCGGGAAGGTAGACATGCGCGCTCTCAGGGAAGATGTCTGCGCCAAAGCCCGAGATCTTCACAAATGTGACGAGCGCTACAATGTGATACCACAGAGCATGAAATAGTATCGTAATGCTGAAAGTGTGACACTTCAGGATTTCAATAAATAAGATCTTAATTAATAAGTCCAGCGGTGTGATGTCAAGTGAGAAGTCAAATAAAAATGATATATATTTGGCTGTTTCTCAAAAAGCGCAAAACACCTACCTAAGCCCTGTCGACCAAGTCTTTTAAAAATGAGCAGGGC